>Ga0209596_1002845_pt1 | contig 14058 bp, 26 predicted proteins | sample M_130807_MF_Meta_FD_187314 | JGI IMG/M metagenome (GOLD analysis project Ga0209596, IMG submission 187314) | Freshwater microbial communities from Lake Montjoie, Canada to study carbon cycling - M_130807_MF_MetaG (SPAdes) (version 2) | ecosystem: Environmental > Aquatic > Freshwater > Lake... | reverse complement strand
CTATATGCAATTGCTTGTTTAAATTTTGCCTTTGCTATTTTTTGCGCCTGTGTCATTTTTTACTTTTTTAATAATAATAATAATGCTAAAGCTATTCCGCCATAGATTAATAAATTGTTTTTATTAGATAATATGTTTGTAATGCTTAGTACAGGACTAACGCCATAATTTATTTCACTTTGATTAAACATTGCTTGATCTAAATTTGCATACATATTATTACCATCCCCTCTTGTATTTCTTATTGATAAAATATAATTGTTAAAGTATATTTTATCTTCTGGTAATAATATTTGATAATCATTTGGATATGCTTGTCTATACCATAATAATAATTCTCTTGCTTCTACATCTTTTGCTGCATTATCAATTTTTTGACCTGCTGCAATTACTAATCCTAATCTTTCACGTGCATCTTTACCTTGTAATTGTGGTTTTAACGCATCAATTATTTTTCTAGAATCTTTTGCAGGACTTTTAAATGCGTTACTAATAAAAGGAATTAAAGTAGGCAAAATTGTTAATGCACCTTTTACTACTAAAGCAATTGGAATTACACCCAACGTTGCATTAACATTATAGTTTGTATTATCTTTATATCCTATGTAACCTACGTTATTCACTATCTCTTTTTTGTTAAAAAGTAAATACCTAAACCTGCAACTGCAAATAGTAAAATAGTATTTGTACTAATTCCTGTACTTGCAGTTTGTTGTGTTGGTTGATATTGATATGATCCACCACCATAACCATAATCAGGTTGTGGTTTTGTTGCCGTTATAATACCAGGAGCCGCTTTTAATACTGAATCAAATATATCAGTTAAGGTACTACCCATACTATTATTTTCGTTTGTGTTATCATTATTAACACCACTTAATCCTACTAATGACATTTTATTTACGTTTTTATCTTTAAAAAAATATGGTTGTTTTTTTTCGTTAAATTTATTTAATACAGGATCAATCCAAAATTCCTCCCCTTCCCCACGAACTACACAAAAAACGTGTTGTGGAACTTTATCAAATGGATCATAAGAAGCAAACCTGTAAATTATTTCAAAATCTTCTCCTGTGTTCCTTTTAATTGCATCTAATACACCACAGGAAAATAAAGCATAGCTTTTACAATCCGAAGGAGTACTCACAATACTTGATGGACTTTTTAAAAATTGTAATTCATTACTTTCAATATAATAAGGAACATTTCTTTTTAAAAAATCAAATATGTTTTTTGAAGTTTCCTGTAAATCACTACCAATAAAATACGGAAATATTTTATCGTATTCTTCTAAATACTTATTGTGAGTTTCTAATATACCGGAAATAATATCATTTACACCTTGATTTTCTACAACAACATTTTGTTGATTTAAAAAAGGAGTTAATTTACCTAATATTGAATTTTTACTAATCATTAAAAATTGTATTTGAATTCTAATGGTATTGGAATAAAATCTACAACCATATTACCGGTAAATTGTAAAGAAAATTGATCAGTTTTAAATTTACGAACTAAATCTGCAACTCCTAAATAAGATAATGTTACAGGAATATTTATAATACTTGATCCTCTAACAATTATCATTGGGGTAATTCCAAATACACTACCAACCATTGCACCATCAATATAGAGATCTCCTTGAATATTTTGTAAATCAGCAGTTGTATTTGTTGGATTGTTTACCTGGACTTGTAACAATAAAGTAGGATCAGTTAAACTAATCTTTGAAAAATCCAAATTTTTAAAAAAAACATTAATGCTTTTTGATAGTAAAAACTTACTATATGCTATGTAACCAATTATTCCGAAAATTATCCAACCTAAATAATTTTTCTTCATTAAAATTAATTGTACGTAAAAGTACGTGTTTTATTACACAAAACAATGCAAAAATGCCTTTTTTTGTTAAATTTTGAAAATGTGGATAAGTTTAGGGTACAATTTAGTCTTATATTCGTAGAATAAAATTATATTCGCACCATCATAGATGGTCGAATATAATTTCTAAAGTACCCGTAAATCGACCTTTAACCTTACTTTTTTCACCTTTATTTACATAATAAACAAATAATATTTGGTTATATCCGAAATTTTTATAATTTTGGTTATTACTAACATTTAAACCGCTTATTATGGCAACATCAACTTTGCAGGAGCATACACTCCTGGACATTATGCGCATCCAAAAACGTATTCAGGTTTTGGAGCAATTAGAATCTCTTAAAAATTGGAACAACATTAGGATTATGTTTGAAGCTAACAAAGATTTCAAACAGGAATTTATTATTTTAGATCAGTTCATATTCCCATTCCAATTGGAACAGGAATTTAAAAACTTGATTGAGGATAGCATTGAGCAATTAAACAGGGATTTAGAAACTTTAAAATTTAAACTAAAAAATTTATGAAATCATTAATTAGTAATGCGTTTACTACTATGCCTGTACAGGACAAATTCGGTGGAATAGGATTTCCTAGTAATGGAATGACTAAACTAGAATATTTTGCTTTAGAAATTTATAAAACAATTTATAAAGATAATATCTTACCGGAAACATTGATAAAAGTATCAATTGAAGATGCAATTAAATTTTTACAATCTTTGGAGCAAACCCAAAAAAATATTTTAAATGAAAAAGAATCAACACCAACCCTCATCCAATCATAATATAGAAGCAATTATTATATTAATATTTGCATTTGTGATTGTGGCTATGTTTCAAAATTGGTAAATGGAGAATAATACTAACATTCAAAAACCATCCATTGACCAATTACTGCAACTGCGAAAATATAAAACTGACCACATACCTGATAAAGAAAATGTTATTTTACGAATTGGGAGTAAATCAGTAGGATCAACTCAAGCCTATGTAATTTTTGGTGGATTGCCAAAAGCAGGTAAATCAAGTTTTTTAAATTCTTGTATTGCCTCTGCCTTTGTTCCGTATGATATTTTTACAATGAAAATAAATCTACCGGAACAAAGACAAAGGCTTTGCCTGTTTGATACTGAATCATCCGATTATGATTATTACAAAAGAATAAAATCTATTTTAAATTTTGCTGAATTAACAACCTTACCTCAAAACTTTGATAGTTATCAAGTTAGAGAAGATGGTACAGGAACTATTAGAAAAATGGTTGAAAGGTATTTGGAATTAAATCCGGATTGTTCCGTTTTAGTTTTAGATGGATTACTTGATCTTATTGTCAATTATAATGATGAAACTGAATCCTCAATGCTTACTAAATGGTTAAAAAAAATTACCAAAATATATGATCTATTAATTATTTCAGTATTGCATTTTAATAAATCAAATGATCACACAACAGGGGTAATTGGTTCCCATTCCGATAGATTTGCTCAATCTACATTAGAAGTTAAAAAAGATAAAGAAAATAATACTTTTGTTATGCAGTCCAGGTTTATGAGATCGGATGCCGATTTTGAACCTGTTACATTAATGAATTTTAATGGTAAATTTGAACAGGTAACAAATGAATCAGTAAAAAAGAAAGGTAATAAAGCATCGGATCTTAATGCTATGGAATCACAAAGATTATGTAAACAAATAGTAACTATACCTATGTTGTATAGTGAAATAGTGGATGAAATTAAGGAACGAACTGCGGAATCTAATACGTATGCAAAGCAATTAATGAAGCTATGGATCAATAGTGCCTACGTTGTGAAAGACCATAATAATAAATATAAAACTCGTTAACTTTTTTAACCTTTATGAAAAAACTAATATTTTTTATCGTATTATCTTTTAAATTTTTATGTGCGGTAATATTTGCACTTATTTTGATGTTATGGGTAGTTTTTAAACACATTTTGAAACAATATAAAATAATAAAATGAAAATAATATTAACTATCATATTATGGGAATTATCAAAAAATTTATTTTATAAACTTATAAACAAATAAATATGAAAAAGATTTATTATTTAGGTTATTACATCTATGAAATTGGCGGTCAATTTGTTTGTGGTATTGATAATTCATATCACAAAACATTGATTTCAGCTAAATGTCATATTGATTATTTAACTCAATAAAAAAAAGAAGGTCGCCTTTTTAGGGGCGACCAATTGAACATATTTACTAACATTCAATACCGAAACCGGCAACTTTTTTCACTACAAATATATACAATTATGAATTACACACAAAAAATTTATTTTATTATTCAGGAACGAAGAGGAGTTTCCTTAAATGACCTTTTAGAGATCACTAAATATAAAAGGATTACAATTTTAAGAGCATTAAGTTTATTATTAGTTACACGTAAAATAAAAAGCCTGGACTATTTAGGAACTAAATTTTTTATAATTAACCCTAAATACCTCTAAAATGGCTAAAATCCTCTATACTGCCATTGTTTTTTTTGAAAATGATACATCAGTAAGGAAATACCGAAATATCTCAAATTTGGGCAGTTTTATGCGCTTTTTAGAAAAAATCGAAGCCCATTATTGTAATTTATATTATAAGGAAACAAATGAATACTATAAAAGGTTGTATGTTAATAAATAAAGCCGGGTAGAAACCCGGCTCGTACACCAATAAAACCTACCTATTATGAAAAAACAATCTAACTTAAAAAAAGTTGCTTTTCAGCCTGTCTGCGCTTTTTTAAACCTTCGGACTTTTGACCACCTGCAAATACCCATCGATCAAATTCATTAGCTACGGCATCTTTATTTGCACCTGCATTTAGTAATTTAAGCAAAGTACTATCCCTAAATGCACCAATTCCTATATTATAGCTTAATGAACTTAAAGCAATTAATTGATTATCCGTTATAGGAACTTTTACTATGGATTGAACTACCTGGTAATCTTCCATAGCATCATTGATTAACCATTGCTTTGCAGTTGCTTTATCAATAATATCCGTTTTTATAACAGGTCTTTTAGCATCCCAATTGTATTGGGAACCATAACCTACTGAATATCCTGTAAAATCAAAATACGGAACCTGATAAAACCCCTCAAATGAACTTATAGTATTAAATATTTTATCACTAATTGCTCCAAAAGGTGTTTTATTCAATGCGGTTGCAATTCTTTTTCTTAACATATATATAATTAATGCCGTTCCCAACAACCCTAAAACGACTTTTTCGTTTTTTGTCATTGTTTTTTATTTTGAATCCTGTGCAGATGCACCTAGTAAAAAAGTACTTAATGTAGCAACAATTTGACCTGCCCCTTGTAATTTTCCTGTACTATTAGATGCAAAGAAACCACCAACGGCAGCTAATAATCCAAAAATTGTAGTTTTAAGATTTTTTTTCATTTTTTATTTTTTTAATATTATAGATAATAGTTGTAACTGATGCAATACCACTTAATAACATAAACATAGTACCGGCAATCATATTAATTTGATTTATGCTTAATATGTAAGTTCCTACACTTATAATTGCGCCTGAAATACTTGTATGATCTAAATGATTATTGCTCATCTGCTCTATCTAATAATTGTTTTGCAATGGTATTAAAGGCTTCTGCTACCTGTACTGCGGTTTCAATATTACCAATAACACCTTTTTTAATTGATTCGTCAATTAATGCTTTAATAATTTCTAATGCTTTTTGCTTTTCCATATTTGTTTTATATTAATGTAAGATTTAATTGTGTTGCTGCCCATTGATAGATCCACGTATTAGCATCCGGATTTGATGACCAATCTAAATAATCTTGACCTGTAATATCTAATGTTGCAGTTATAAGATTTTCATAACTTACTAATTCTTCGTTTACAATTTCTTTTTGTAATTCGTAATAAAGTATTGCATTTGTTTCAAAATTATCTGCAATGCTTTTTAAAGTAAAGTTTGATGCAGTTTGTTCTACACCATTAAACCAAGTTGTAATCGGTTGAATTTTCATTTTATATTATTTTAGAATGTTGTTAATAATGCTCTTACCCAAGTATTTGTTGCAGTACACACATAAATTGCAGTTCCATCTATTCTTATTTCACCTAATGTTCCTGTTGATGTTGAAGTAGTAGGAGCAGTATTTAATGCAGATAATCTATATTGAGTTGAAGTAACCGTACTTGCAGATGTTATTGCTCCTGTACCATCAACTATAAATACTTCAGTTGAACCATTGTTTGTTCTTACATCAAATAATCTAAAAGCTGAACTACTTGTTCTTGTAGTAACCCCGTAAAATAAAGAGTTATTAAATGAAGCATTAGTATTTTTAAGTATAAATACCGTAGAACCTGCGTCAGTACCTGTTGCTTGTAAAACACCCCCTGAATTTAATATATCAAGTTTAATACCTGAAGCAACAGTTGATTGCCCTATTGCAACTGCACCACTAACCGCCAAACCATTCGTTGGAGCTGAGGTTGATGCAGAATATCCTATGGCTGCGTTACCGTTTACTTGGAGTTTAGAACCTATTGTAGTTGTAGCAATACCAACATTACCAGCAGTAAATATTGTACTATATCCACTTCTTGGAGTAATATCTAAATTACCATTTGAATTGTATTGTAATGTTGCACCACCTCCTTGATTATATCCTAAATTTAATACTGAACTATCTTGTATATTTATATTACCAACTGCACTTACAGTACTTGAGAATGTAGCTGCACCCGTTGAGCTTATTGTAAGTCTATTCCCTGTATTAGTTGCAAAAGCTAAAGTGTTAGCTGCACTTAAATACATTCCGTTTGTAGGAACTGTTGAATTACTTGGAATAAACGCATCGGCAGTAACATAGCTTGTAACAGTTAAAGGATTTTGTACATTCAAAGTATTTGCTACAAAAACACCTGTTAAAACTGTTTCGCTTATTGAACTATTTTGTATTGTATCTGTTCCACTAAAAAGTGGTAAGTAAGTTGTAGTTCTTGTTCCTGTACCTGTAATTGGGTTAGTTAATGCACCTTGTTTATTATTAAATGTTGTCCAATCTGCACTTGATAAAGCACCACGATTCGTAGCACTTGCAGTAGGAATATTAAATGTATGCGTTGATGTTGCACTAACAATATTAAAATCGCTACCACTTGTTCCTGTTGCAAATGTTTGTGTAGTTGCAGTTAAAGTATTTAATGTAGTTATTCCACCACCACCACCGCTTGATGAAATTGTACCACCGCTTATTGTAATATTTGTACCAGCTGTTATAACTGATCCATTAGCCGCCAATATTTGTGCAGAAGTACCACCAGTAATTGCTACACTTGTTGAAGTTAAAGCACCATTTATAGTAGTTGCACCGGTATTTAATATTGTTAATCTTGCAGTAGTATTAGTATCGTCATAAACTTGAAAACTATTTGCGCCAGCATTATATAAATTACCTATTCTCCATTTACTAGTACCAGCATTTTGAAATTGTACAAAAGAATTATTTGTAGTAGTTCCATTTAATTGAATTAAAGTACCTGTTCCGTGTATATCTAAAGATGCACCAGGACTTGCATTTCCAATACCTAATCTTTTATTTGTATTATCCCAAAAAAATGTCGCATTGCTTTGACTTTCTAATCCACTTGTTCCGGCAAATAAAACTGATCCTGCGGTATTGCTTGTATTTGTAATTGAATTACTTGACAATCCACCTGCGGTAATTACTATACCTGTTGCAGTTGTATTTCCATTTAAACAAACTGAACTTAAAGTACCACCACCCACACCGGCATCCGCAACTAATGTCCATGCGGTACCTGTATCTTCAAAAATTTGTCCACTATCAGTTGATACAAATAATCTACCTTGAAACCCAAAAGCAGGTCTATTAGCTAAAGTATCCGTATATAATGCAGGAGTACCTTTTTGATTCAATACCTCGTAATAAACTCTTAAGCTCATTTTTATTATTTTATGTTATTAAACATTCAAATATCTCTTTCTAACCACAACAACGTTGTTTCCGGTTGTTGTAGTACCAAAATTTACAAAAAATCTTTGTGTTGTTACCTCACCTGTGTTTCCTGCAATTTCAAATTGTTGATTTGGTTGCAGTGTAATATTTTCAATTTTCACTACACTTGTACCATAATTGATAAAAGTTAATCCATTATAAGGATAACCACCTACATATTGGCTCGTATCACAAGTGTAAAAATCTACCTCGTATTTTAATGCGGTTATTTTAACGTCATTCATATTAAATTGTATTTGGTACGTTACCTAATTTTTTATATCCCGAAAGTGAAAAATATGCCCTGTAATCTAAATCATTTGCTTGACTTTTTGCATCTAATGTTTGTTCAATTGGAACACCTGTATCATTTACAGGTATTGATGGATTTGGTGCCGTTGGATATGCATTTTTAAAAGTAATATTACTTTTTTTTCTATAATATAGATATAAACCTAATCCAACTAATCCTAATAAAAACAATGTATCTTTTTTCATATTTTATATTTTATGCAAATTCACTTGTATCTGCCTTTATCGTATCAAATGATTCATAGCTTTGTGCTTGAAACGAATCTAAATTACCTAACCAAACTTGATTTTGTAAAAAACCCCATATACCACCACCGCTACCGACTGATTCACCTATATAATAACTTGTACTACCACCACCGGCGCCACCGCTACCACTACTGCCACTATAATAAGTACCTGGATCATAATCAAAATCTCTATAAAAATTATCTATTACAGGTGCGTTTGGAATATCAATTGGTTGATATATTGGTTCATTATAAATAGGTTCCGGTTGATATATAGGTTCATTATATATTGGAAAATCAAATATTGGACTTGGTTCCCTGTATATTGGTGCAGGTTCATTATAAATAGGTTCCGGTTGATATATAGGTTCACTATATATTGGAAAATCAAATATTGGACTTGGTTCCCTGTATATTGGAGCAGGTTCCATATAAATAGGTTCCTCAAATACAGGTTCAACAGGTGTAATTATTTGTCTAGGAGGAGTTGGTAATGTATAGTCAAATATTGGTGTTGGTTCAATAGGTACAAATTTACCGGGTAAACTAATTATATCCGAAATAGGATCAGTTAATATTGGTAATACACTTATAGGAGTTTCAAATACAGGAGTTGGTTCAACAGGTGTAATAATTTGTCTAGGTGGAGTTGGTAATGGATAGTCAAATATTGGTGTTGGTTCAATAGGTACAAATTTACCGGGTAAACTAATTATATCCGAAATAGGATCAGTTAATATTGGTAATACACTAATTGGAGTTTCAAATACAGGATTTGGTTCAACAGGTGTAATTATTTGTCTAGGTGGAGTTGGTGCAATTGGCAATATTTCATTACCATTACCTGTTGTTGGGGGAACAACAGGTGCTAATGTATTTTTCTTTTGAAAGAAATAATACAAACCAAAACCTGCTAAAGCAAATAATAATATATTGTTATTTTTACTATCCATTTTATTCGTTTGTAACATCATATTTAAAAACAAATCCAGGAATACCATTCATAAAACTTTGACCAATTACTACTGAATACATTTCATTACCTTTTGTTCCTGTCATTGTCATTCCAATACCGGCTGTATTATAAGTATAAATAATACTACCATTGTTATCATAAACAATTGTACCCTCTTTTGAAAATACTTGTGTAGTTCCACTTGGTGCATTTCCTTGATAAAGTAATGCTTTTACATCTCCTGTTAAAGTTGTTTTTTTCTTAAAGGATGAAAAAAGTATGTATGCAATTGCTAAACCACCTAATAATTTTATAGTTCCTGTTTTCATATTAAAATCTAAATTTTATTCCTTTTCGGGAATAGTTGTCATTTATTTTGTTTACTTCTGTTCGGTCTAAATTACTAACAATAAATTGTACTAAATCTTGTAAACCACCGGTAGGAATAGCAAAATAATATTCCTGCCTTTTTCCAAAAGTATCATACAATAATGAAAAATCTGCATCATTTTGTACTCTTGATATTTGATAACCTGCATCACTTTTGTTATCACTTACTGATGAAGATTTTAAATCATTATAAATATTATTTGCAATTATCTGCCATTCGCCCTTACTTTTAGTAGGTGTTTGACTTGATAAAGATTGTTGTAAATATGTATCTATATTTTGTCCTTGTTCAATTTCCTGTTGTCTTAATGCCGGACTTTTTATAATACCGAATTTAACCAATAATGGTTGTATTACAAAAAAATAACCTGCACCTATGCCTATTGCATAAGTTAATATTTTTTCGTTTTGTTTACTAATCGGCATTTTATCAAAGGTTAAAAAAGTTATAACATAGCTAATAATGAAGCTAATTTCATACTATTCATTTCATTTAATTTTCTTAAATGCTCAATAGTTACTCCTTTACTCATTAAATCAGTTAATATTTGTATTGGTTCTTCTATATTGTCATTAATTCCTGCGATACCCGTTGGAGTACCTAATCCTCCATCATTAAGACCTAAAAATTTACTTACACCTGCAATCATTAATCCTTGTACCTGTGGACTTTTTAATAATTCAGTAAATGTATCTTTTTCAATAGGTTCATCTTCTTCAAATTCACGTTCACTTAATTTAGATAATATCAAGTTTTGATTTTCAATCATTGCTTTCAATAATTGTGTATTATCATTATCTCTAACACCTGCAATATGGCTTGGATTATAAATAGCACGTTCTAATTCAGCCGGTCTAAATTGAATAGATGCGTAATGTGGAGTAACATTAGTAATATAACCTGCTTTATCCTTTGCAGGATGCAACTTTAATGTCAATAAAGTTCCTACACCATTTTGTTCAAATGCCAATATATTTTTTTCTAATATTTGCCTCCCTTGATCTTCATCATCATCATTCCAGGAGAAATTCATTTGTTTAGGCCCTGACCAAACGGAATAATATGGAGTGGATGAATTATCATCAAACCACTCCATTATTCCACGTGTGCCTGTAACCATTGCGTTATTTACAGCCATACTATTATATTTTAAAAATGGTAATATACACCAAAAGAATAAGCTACACCTGTGGTAGCTAATGCCGTTGGTAATACCACATAAGATTTAACCCAACTAATTGTAATACCATTAATTGCAGGAAGTTCAAATGAATATGGATCAGCAGCACTATTTACAATGTTATTTAATCCCACCATTGGGGTATTATAAACTAATTGTAAATCGCCCTCATATAAGGTCAAAAATGACTTTTTAAGATCCGCAGTAGTTACCGGTGTGCTTCCTGTCAAGGGAGTTGCAGTAATTGAACCCGCAGTATAAACTTGAATTGCAGTTATTTTAGCATTACGCAAATTTGGTAAATCAGGGAAATAGAAACGAGTTAATGTGGAACCGCTTGGTACCGCAATCTCTACCGCTTCAAATCTATCGATACGTATCATAAATGCGTTTTTAAAAATTTAAAAAATGGTGGTAATTGCCGACCACCGGCGGTAGCGTTTAAACTTCGCAAAAGTTATTTTACTGAAGTACAGTTTTGAGCCAAAATACCGTACCAATTTACGCAAACATAAGTATTAGAATCTAAAGTACTTGGCGCACCTGGTAATACAATACTTGCGTTAATGTTACTTGCACCATTCAATACAATATTAGGTTCACATACTTGAACCGCATATTGATCAAAACTTACTTGATCAATTAAATATTGTGCCGGACTTGTAGCAGTTGCAGAGTTAAAGTTTGTATTTTGTTGTGCTTGTGGTACGTCTAAATGCTGTAATACAGACCATTTTGGTAGTACATTTTGGTTGTTTACTTGAATATTCAAATAACCATTGTATAAACTATACAATTGTGCGTTTCCTGTTGAGAAAGCAGTTTTATTTGGATATGTATAAGATTGTGCAACCGCACTTGTAGATGCACCACTTACTAAAGTAATTTGAATTGCACTTACAATAAATAAATCTTGTAAAGATAATCTTTGTTCACGTACGGTTGGAGTTCCGTTTGTATTGTCATTGATCAATACAGGAACGTGGTAAGATGCACTAGAAGTACTTAAAAGTACCTCACTCCTTAAATAAGAAGGAGTTAATACTGCGTGTGAAGTATCATAACCTAATTGATTGATAAGCATTCTTGAGTTCTCGAATACTAATCTTTGTCCCATTTGAGTTGCCATATTTTTGTTTTTTTATTTTTTATTAAATGTGAAAAAAGTTGATTAACAAGTTTCTAACATTGCTGCATTTCTAACACCTGCAATGTAAGTTCCTTTACTAGCCAATTGAGTACCTGCAATATTTCGTACAGGAGCATTACGATATGGATTCATCATTGCACCAACACCTGATAATACACCTGTTGATTGCAAAATCTTAACACCACCTACGGCGATCATACCGGCACCTAATTTGGCACCAACATCTCCTTTAATAAAACGTGGAGTTAATACACCTGCTACAATAGGAACTGCACCACTTACTAATGATTTAGTACTTGCACTCATTGTGCTTGATGCCGTTGCTTTACTTACCATATTACCAACGAATTGAGCAATTACACCACCACCTATTAAATAAGCAGCTGATGCAAATGTACCTTTCATACCTGACATACCGCTTCTGCGACGTCTGTATGTGGATTTTTTAGCTTTAGATTTTCTTCTTGCCATTTTTTTGATTTTTATTTTGTTATTGAGAAATTTTTAATTTGTAAAATTACCTAGATCAAATTCATTTTTAGTTTCCATAGCATAATCTAATGATAAAAGGTTTCTATCAGGTACACTTAATAGTTCATACCATTTATCACCTTTTGAACCATGTTCTTTATGATATTTCTGCATTGCAGCATCTATATAATATCTCCATAATTTTGCAGCTTTATTAATATCATAAGTACCTTTTTTATATTTTTTTCCTAAATTAATTAAAATAGGTCTTTTTCTTTGTTGATATAACATATAATCGTTATCAGCATATAATTGTATTTCTCTTGCCGCATCTTTATCTTTATATGTTGGTATTGATCCTATTTTAATTTTTTTACCAATCATATGTTTATGTTGTGCCTCATCTAATCTTTCAACATCTTTTTTTACTTTATGTATTCTACTTAAAATACCTTTTTCAGTAATTTTTTTCTTTTTTACACCACTAATCTTACGTTTACGTTTAACGGTAGCGTAACCGTGTGGCATTTTTAATCCTTTTTTTGCTAATTCTTTTTTAACTAGCTTACTATCTTTTGGCCCGGCAATTCTTTTTTTAATTGCTTTTTTTACTACTTTCTTTTTTGGAGCCGCTTTTTTAACTGCCTTTTTAACTACTTTCTTTTTTCCGTAAATATGTGCAAATGCTTCTTTTAATGAAACACCTGTTTTTGTTCTATATGCAATAGCTTGTTTAAATTTTGCTTTTGCTGTTTTTTGTGCCTGTGTCATTTTTTACTTTTTAATTAATAAAATTAATGCTAAAGCTATTCCGCCATAAAGCAATAAATTATTTTTATTTGATATTATATTGGTAATACTTTGAATTGGATTAGCGTTATAATTAATTTCACTTTGCGTAAACATTGCTTGATCCAAATTTGCATACATATTATTTCCATCCCCTCTTGTATTTCTTATTGATAATAAATAATTGTTAAAGTAAATTTTATCATCTGGTAATAATAATTCATAATCATTTGGGTATGCTTGTCTATACCATAATAATAACTCTCTAGCCTCTACATCTTTTGCATTAACACTAATTTTTTGACCTGCTGCAATAACTAAACCTAATCTTTCACGTGCATCTACATTTCGCAACTGCGGTTTTAACGCATCTATAATTTTTCTAGAATCTTTTGCTGGACTTTGAAATGCTCTACTTATAAAAGGAATAATTGTAGGTAAAAAACTTATTGCAGTAGTTACAATAGCAACAATAGGCTTCGCTGCGGCAACGGCAACAATAGGCACTATACCTATTTTTGCATCATCTCTATATCCTATATAACCTACGTTATTCACTATCTCTTTTTTGTTAAAAAGTAAATACCTAAACCTGCAACTGCAAATAGTAAAATAGTATTTGTACTAATTCCTGTACTTGCAGTTTGTTGTGTTGGTTGATATTGATA
>Ga0209596_1002842_pt1 | contig 14067 bp, 8 predicted proteins | sample M_130807_MF_Meta_FD_187314 | JGI IMG/M metagenome (GOLD analysis project Ga0209596, IMG submission 187314) | Freshwater microbial communities from Lake Montjoie, Canada to study carbon cycling - M_130807_MF_MetaG (SPAdes) (version 2) | ecosystem: Environmental > Aquatic > Freshwater > Lake... | reverse complement strand
GAACTGACAGACCTGAACGCAACTTAGCAACAGCCTTACGGATGTTAGCAGAAGTGATTGTATCTGTAGCAGCAATTGTTACTGTGTTAGTACGTGTACCACCGTAGATGATGTTTGTACCACCACGAAGTTCAGTCTGTGCAACTGTATCAATTGAACCTGCAAGGTTGAAAGCGATGATGTTAGCAATTGCTGGGTCTACATCAGCAAGGCTGAATAGTTCCAAAGCACGTGTAACAAGGACGGAGTTACCATACTCAGCAAGAGTAATAGTAACTGATGTTGGAGCAGCAATCTGTACTGAGTCACGCTCAGTTGATTCTGTCAAAGCAGTTGCCTGTTCAGACAAATCTGCGTATAGTTGTAGAACTATGGTTGAGCCAGGGTTTGCTAATTTAGTGGGCTTCTTATCAGCGACACTACGAATTAGGGGTTCTGCGCGCAACGCAAAGTCTAATAGACGGTCATACGCCTTTTGGACGAGACCTGCACCACCAGCGGTACCAGCGAGATTGCCAGTACTGGATGTATATGCATTAGCCATTGTTGTTCACCTCCTAGGTGAGTTGTGAAATTACTATGTATTTATTACTGTTGAGAGTAGATGATTGAGTTAAGTTCTTCTGCGGATGCCGCATTATTAATTCGACTCAATAAATCTTCTGCTCGGTCAGGGGACGTACCAAGTTGAGTAACTACATCTTGCTGCCGTAAGGCTGCTCGGTTTAGTTCTTTCTCTTCGTTTACCTCTGGCTTGGTTAATCCAAACAAGTCTCCATTATCTTCAAGCCAGTTATTAACTGACTCTTCGTTAATATCATCCAAGTCTTTTAGGATTAATCGTTGTGCCTTTGGATTGACACCCTTCTGTTCTAGGACCTCTTTGACTACACGCTCACGCTGCGCCTTGGATAATCCCTCAAGTTGCTCAGTGAGTTCCTTGATACGCTTCTCATCGTTGCGCTTGGCTTTCCGTAACTTTTTAAGTAAGTCACTTCCATCCATCTGCACTTCGGTTTCGGTATCTAGGTCGTCTTCGTCTTCATCCCAGTAGTTGTTGCTCATAGCAACCCACCCTTCTATTCGTTGTAGTCGCAAGCCTCAGATTCTAGTCGGGGAACTAGGCTGGCTCTTGCTACCAGTCTTATACGCTATGTGGGCTGGTAGGTCACATAGGATTCTATTTTATATTTGTCCTGCTGTTGAAGACTTTCTCAAATAATTACTATTATAACCAGGTGCAGCATAACCTGCACTGCCTTCAAAACTAGCACGTTCTTTAGATGCTAATAGATTGCGCTTGCGTTTTGCTTCATCACTAGACTTTAAGAACTCTTGTTCACCAGTTGTTTGGTCATATTTAATACCAGTCTCACCGTAGATGTTACCTAGTTTAGTAGCCTCTGGAAGTATACTAGCAACATTTGCATAACCCTCAAGGGCTGTTGCTCTATCTACTCCATAGTCAGCAAGGTCTAATGCAGATAGTGAAGTACCCTTTGCAAAGCCTTGACCTACAGCAGCAGAACTAATCTCAGATGCTGTTACTTTTCTTTCCAAATCAATACGTGTAGCCTCTGGATTAAGGAAGTATGAAACTAAATCTTTATCAGTAATGGTTGGGTAGTATGCCTTTAGTTGTTTTAATATCTCTGGGTCGCTACCTTGTACGCGCTTAACCGCTAGGTTAAGACGCTTATCTACTTCAAGAGCAGATACACTGTTACCAATTAGAGTTGCCTTCTGCTCACGTGTAGATAGGTTGCCTACACCATATGCCTTAAAGTATTCATCATATGCATTCTCTTGTTGTAGGTAGTCATACTCACTTAGGGCATTCTTTCCAGCCTTAACAAGTGACTCGTTACCAGCAAACCTAGCCTTATACACACCAAGATTACGCATACCAAGGATAGCCATATTAGGACCAATGTTAGGGTCAATAATTGATTTTTCTATATAACCAGATAGTTCTGACATTTCAGCATCAGTAAATCCATATGAACGCATTGTGTCTTGGATAAGAGCAAAGGCATCACGTTTTTCTGATTCATCTTTTGCTTGTTTAGCAATTGCTGCTTGTTGTTTATCATATAATGCTTTAGCAGCAGCAGCAGCAGCATCTTCTATTTTAGTACCTTTAGATACAAGAGTTCTCTTACCAGATTTATGTACGTTATAAATATTACCTGTAATAGGGTCAGTGTAAACACCAACAACTGGGTCATTTGGGTCATCTGGTGGCGGTTGATTAGGGTCAACAACAACTTCCTTTTTAACAACAGGTGGAATAACATAACCAGTCTTAGGGTCAATTTTATTACCAGTATCTTTAGCAACCTGTGCTGCATTAAGAGCAGCGGCTAGTTGAGCAGAAGTCTTACCAGTAGTACCTACTTGTTGAGTAAATGGAGCAGACTCTGCCGCAGCAACAGCATCTTCTGCTGCCGTTACTTGTGCTTGTTTTTGATTTAAAGTGTTTAATTCAATTTTTGTTTTAGTGGCTGCTTGTTGAGTTTTAGCCTTGTCTAATAACGCTTGGGCTGCTGTCTGTGCCATTAACCCACCTTACCCCAACTCTTGAGTATTGTATTAATAAATGTTGCAGCCATTTCATTAGCCTTTGGAGTCTTACGCCATAGCGGATTAGAACGAACACTTGATATAAAATCATTTTTAGTAGAGATGTCAGCACCACCTATTGCTTTTTGAACATCGTCATCGTAGATGTCAATGTCACCTTCTACAAGACCCATTTCATCTTCTTTCATTCTTTGAAAATTGCCAGATATATCAGATACACGTAATCCATTATCTATATATTGTGAAAGACCTTTAAAGTGTGCTTTAGCAGATTGTTTAATTGTTGCAATTTCTTGTTCAATTCCTGTTGCCATAGTACCAGTACTAAGTCCAGCACTAATACCACCAACTTTAAGTGCCCTGTAAGTACGGTCAAGTAGTTCACTACTTGTAAGTCTAATGCCGTAATCGGCTGCTGTTTCTTTTAATTTGCCATATGCCTGACTAATAAGACCACCAGCATCTTCTAAACTTTCTTGTGTTGCTGCTTTAATACCAGTACTTGCTATTTTTTTATCACCATTAATAATAAGACCAAGACGCATTTCGGTACGGTCTTGTTCTGTTAGTGGTGCTTCACCCATAGTATTGGCAACAGTATTACCAAATATATCAGTTCTAGTAATTCTTGTAGTGTTTCTATCCATCTCTATCTTGTGCAGTTTTTGCCAGTATGCTTCTCTAAGGTCTTCTAACTTATCAACAAGTACTGGGTCTCCAACATATTGTTTTACTGTACGATTAAACTCAGCATAAGCATCTTCTTTTGTTGTAAGACTAGATGTACTTTCACCGCTAGATGTTGGTTCTTGTATATCTGGACGACTTAAAACATAAGAATCAAAATCATATAGTAAGTTACTTGGTACTGGTGTGCTAGGGTTAGCCTTTAATGCAGTTGCATAACGAGTAGCAGCCTGAAAGTTATCTACAGATAGTTCATTAATAGCACGCTTGATGGCCTTTTGAAACTCTGCATCTTTATCTATTGTTGAGTAAGATAGTTTAAAAGCCTTATCTCCACCAGGATAATACTTTCTTAATTTAAGTTTGTAGGCCTGTATATTAGAAGCAGTAATACCAGTCATACTGGCAGCAGCAACAGAATCTACAGAAGTTGTTTTAAAACCTGTTGCTGTAGGTAAAATTGCAATACCAGTTGGATTAGGATTATCAGTTGTTGGTAGTTGTCCAGCAATATATGGAGTTACATTAACTCCTTGTGGTCCAGATGCAACTTGAACCAAAGTACCATTAAGAAACACATTCCAGTCTTTTGATTCACCAATGTTAATTGGTTCTACATTTGCTACCTTACCAACTGGTTGTGGAATAACAGGTGGTTTAGATGAAGTTGAGGCTGTTGGTTTAGGCTTAGGCTTACCTGATGGCAATGCAGCAGCAGCAGAAGCAAGTGGACCAGGAATTGTTGGCTTAGGTGTAGGTGTCTTAGGTGCCATAATTATTTATTCCTGTTCATTGCAGATGTTGGGATTCTATATAGGTCATCTATATATGGAGCAAGGATAGAACGATATGCTTCTGAAAGAATAGGATTACCAGCAACTATTTCTTTCATACGCTTGTGCCATGTTGTTAAGTTATCATCTAACGCAGTCTGACCACCAACTTGTTTGCGTACATTTGTATCTTCAAACGTAGCAATTACTCGCTTAGTTGCTGGCATTATCAATGATGTTAAAGTGAATACTGCACCAGCATCAATGACACCCTTAAACTTAGGGTCATTAATCATCTGGTCAAAACGCTCAAAGCGTATTTGTAATCCTTCACGTTGAACAACTTCAGATGTACCTAGTGAACGCTGTAGTGGTATACTGCTATTTAGTAATCTTTTCTTTTCAATCTTTGCATTATCTAATACCTCTTGACGGTATCCAGGACGGTTACGGTCTGGATTGTTAGGGTCTGCAAATGTTCGTGCTACTTCTCTGTCTACATTATAGTATTCATTACGAATTACAGCGGCTGCTAATGTAGTTATATACTTCTTAAGTCCTGCATCATTAGCCTCAAACGGATTATCCTTACCACTAACAAGCCCTGTAGTTTCTAAGAATCTTGCTGCCGATGAACTATATTCACCGATACGTGGTGCAAATGAAAATGCTACATCTCCATATGCCTTAAGCAATTTAGGATTCTTTATAATCCAGGCTTTTGTTTCAGCAGTATTTGTTATTGCTAACTGTGCTGACTTAGAATTACGAGAGATAGTAAAGACTAACTTATCTGGATAATCACCAACAAACATAGATGTTGCTAAGCCAATTGGGTCTTCAAAGTTATAACCATACTTAGCATTGTTATCTAATACTCCACGCAGAATGTCACTAAATTCTTGGTTCATACTAATGATTCCCATTTTACGTAACTCATTAGGAATAACTGGGTCTGTAGACCCCATTGGTAATGCCGAAATAGTATTAAATGCTGACTTAATTGCTATCATATTAAATGCTGCAGTCTTAAGTCTTTCAACATACAATGTCATCTTGGCTTCATTACCATAATCTTCTGGCTTTAGTTTAGTATTATTGTGTGATTGCAAGATTGCTGCTGCTTGCATCATTGTTGTAGCACCAATAGCCGTTTGATTATTAGTATCTAGTTGCTTCCATGCATTAGTAAGTGCACTAGGTATTAGAGCACGAACCCAATTTAAATCATCAGATTGTGGTCCTAATACAAAATTATCTAGATTCTCACTAAATGTTTTAATTGTTGGATTATCACTTAGACCAAGAATCTGTTTAGTAAGTAATACTGGAAAAGCAATAGTAGGACCAGTAAGAGTATACAATCCAGCACCCTCAGAATATGATGGGTTCATCATAGAAATCTTTAGTGTAGATGCATTCCATTCAGGTTGCTTAAAGAAGTCCCAGTTACCACTTGCTATTTCTCCAACTGCCCTTAAGGGATTCATCATTGCTGCAAATACTGGTGCAATTGTATGCCATAAGACTCCATCATTAGGAACTAGAACATACTGGTTGCCATTATCATCATCATATACCATGCCAGTACCACTCATTGCAGTACTTAAATGCCCAGTACGATAAATAACTTTATCTGGATGTAGTGTTAAATAACGTACCATTCTTCGTGTGTAATCTTCTGTAGCACGCATAAAACGTCCTATGCCACGCATGTTCCAAGTAAAAGCAGAACGAACGCTTGGATTATCTGCATACTTTAACAATTCATGAATAGCATTATCGCCTGCACTATTATCAAAGTATAAATCTGCTTGTAGTTTAGCAGCCTGTGGAGTACTGCCTTCTTTTATAAGGTCGTCAACCATTTGTTTTTCAAATGGACGCATAGTTTTACGTTGTTCTAGAACCTTAATAAGGTAAGCATCAGAACGGACAACATCAGTAATCTGACGTTCCATCATTTCCCAACCCATATTTTGAAACTTCTGAAAATGACCAATAACACTTTCAGGTAGAACAGGAAAATCTAAATCTGTTGTAATCTTTCCAGATAAAGGATACCTATTGGTTGCCTTTATAAACTCATCTATAGGGGTCTCTCTAACCCAGTGAGATGGAGATAGTATTTCTTCTTTGTATCTAAGATAATCTAGTTCTGAACGCTCAGTCTTTTTCATTGGAGGAACACCAGCCTGACGGCGGCGTGCCGCATCCATGCTCATCCAGTCTTCAGATTTAATAATCTTTTCACTTGCAGCATCTATTTTGCCGTTAATATACTTGAGTAAATCGTCATTAAATCCTTTATCTGCTCCATGAAATAGTGTATACATTTCATCTCGCATGTTACGAACTATACCTTCAGTAATCTGTGCAGGTGTTTTGCCACTTATGGCTAATGCTGTTGTTTGTAAAAACTTAGAATTAAACTCTGTGGTAGAACGCTCAGACATCTTAGTACTAATAGATGTTTGTCCTGTAGTTCCTTCTTGAACCTTATGTCCACGCAGAATATATGTATCGTTCTTCCTAACCCAACCAATTTCCTTCATAACTGCTTTAACAAACTGTTCGCTGTCATTAAAAGTACGTGAAGCATTATATTTAATAAACAATGAACCAAAGTCTACAACTGTTCTCATAGGAGTAGTCCATTTATTCTTACCAAATGCTTTATAGAACTCTCTATGGTGCACTACTGCACGGTCATATGCTGACAACTGATAGTATTCATCAGTTTGATATTTACCAGTAGCCTTTAAGCCCTTTGGCTTACCAGTTAATCTACTCTTAACTCCATATGCTTCTGCTGCTTCTGTTATAGTACTCTTGCCAAAGATTTCTTCTGCTAGTGTGCCTTTAACCATTGTATCAGCAAATGAATTTGCAACTGTTGACTTAACCATACCTGCAGCAGCATGTGAATTGTTAACTAAATGAGTGCCAAGGTCTTTTGCTTCTTCTGGTGACAAGTTTGTAAACTTAGCAATCATTGAATGTGCTAAACGTTGTTCTGCAGATGCTCCATAGAACTCATCTGCTGACATAAGATAACTAGACTGGACTTCTCTGCCTTGATACATATAGTTATCTTCTACTTTAACCATATCATTCATTGCTTTACGCTGTGAGGCTGATGCAGACTTAGCAGGATTTCTTTTTATTAAATCTAAGTATCTAGATTTAAAGTATCCTTGAGTTGATTCACTACCAGTGTATCCCATTAGTGCATTATGCATACCAGAACCCTTGCCACTAAAAGTGGCATAGATGTTCTTTATATGTGAAACCATTAATAGATGAATAGCATCATCAACTGAAGCCTTAGTACCAATTTTTGGTACTAGCATAAGAAATATACTACCATCTGTAATGGCTTTTAAGGTAGGATTATTTGTTACACCATTAAGAGATGCATGTCTTAGCATGCTTTTTCTTAAACCTTTTATTTCATAAATATCTGTTGCTATTTTGTAAAAATTAGGCATGCTAACACCTAAAGTTGTATGTGAAATACGAGAAGCACCTTGAGGTATAGTTACTACACCTTCTTTAAGAAGATGTGCTGGTGTTTCAAATGGAACTGGTCCCATCTGCCTAGTAATTCCATACATTTGCTCTAACGTTGCTCTTTGAATAGCAACACCCTCTGGTATTGCTGTCATGCCTATCTTGTCTGTATAAAGTTTATACAAACTGGCAAGCATATGTAGTCTTTCATCAGGTGAAACTCTAAAATATCTTTCAAGAAGTATGTTTGCGCCAAGTTTATCATCAACAACTAATCTAAAGTAGTCACGAAGTGCATCTTCTGATTTGTATACCATGTCATCTACGGTATAAAGCATTACATTTTCTGGATGACGTGCTGATAAAGTTGATAACCGTCTTAGAATGTTTCTTTTTTGCATGTCTAGTTTAGCAAAAACCTCATCAGTTTTTGGATTAACAATTTTATTGTCTAATCTTTGCTCAATAGGTACAGAAAAATATTCATCAAATGCTTTTTCTGTTTGAAATACTTTATCAGGTATAGGTTTATTACCCTTAAGTGCTTGACGGTCAATACCGTTAAATATCTGGTCACCCAATGAGCGCATACCATCAGTCATTTTTCTAGTACGGCGTTCTAACATAACATGATTCTCACGATAATACATGTTACCTTGTAGTTTACCACTAATAATATATTTAGTGTTTTCACCTAGTTCATAAAACTTTAATAATGAATCATAGTCAGTTATAGGTACTAATTCTTCTGCTTCATTTCTAACTTTAACAGTTACAAGACGTTGGATTAACTCACTAGGTGCATCTGGAAAGTTTTTACTAATTTCAGTACGAATAAATGCAGCATCAACATCAGAACCTACAGTACGTGCATCACGTAAGTTGTTAATAGACTCAACAAGTCTTTTTTGTTTTGTAGCCCATTCTGGAACTAATGATAAATCTCTAATTGCTTGAATAGAACCGCTATTTTTTGCTGTTGCAATAAATGTTTCTGCAAGTTTTTCGGCTTGTAATATTGCTCTACTAGAACCACCAGTTAAATAAGTTAGTGGGTCAACTGCTAACTGATAGATTGCGTTTATAGAACCAGATGGAGATACCATTTCTTCTGCACCAAATGGATTTGGGTTTAATACTTTCCATTGGTTTAATTTCTTATCTGCTACTACTGCTGCGCTACCTTGCATTATTGCATTTACTGTAGAAATAGGACTTAAAACAGTAAGTGCTGCTGGAATCATATATGACCACACACCGCCGTCTGACGGCGGGTGGTTACTATTAGCCCAGTTTGTTAAATCATTACCTGGATTAATTTGATATGTTTTATATTCAGCAAAGGCATTTTTGTATGCAACATCGTCATTAGAAAATTTTCTAAATGCATCTTCAAATTCGCCACCATCGGCACTAATGTCGCCATATTCTTTAATAATTTCACTTGGAGTTCTACCCTCAATAATTCCTTTAACAAGAAAACTCATAGCATAGCCATGTTTTTCTGTTAATCTATCATTAGATACTTCATCCCATTGGTTCTTACCATTAAAAGAATCACTCCAAGATTTTTTTGATAGAATGTATTCAAATGCTTCTTTATCTGTTTTGCCAGTATCTAAAAATCCACGGTACATTTTATAAGTATTGTTAGTCAATTTCATATAATTTTCTGCTGCACCAACTATACCTCTAAATGGACTACTAACTATACCTCCAAGATTATTAGCAGCAGAACGAAGAAGACTTGGTGACTTGGTTTGATAGTCAGCACCAGGATTCATAAATTGAAGTCCCTTGCGGACTACTGGCTCTAAATTAGCAAACTCTTTACGTGATGCATGAAGGTCTGAATTTTTGTTTAATCTATCATTTAAACTATTTAGGCTTAATAATGTTTGAATCATTGCAGATTCATTTGGCGTTGGATTTGCAGCAAGTGATGCTGCATATAATTCGGGTTGCGAATTAGCCAGTGATGTATTAATAAACTGTGGCGGTGAAACACTAGGCATAGATACAGGTCTAGGAGAAGCCATCAGGACATGTTCAACTTATTATAGAGTGCTTCATACTTTCCTGTTGTGTCAAATTGCATTAATTTATAAATTACACTAGCAGGAGATGGCGCAGCCATCCCTTGTAAATATGAAGTATCTAGTCCTGGACCTTCACCATAGTTAGCACCAGCAGAAAGTGGCTCATTTGGAAATTGTGTTGGCGCATCTAATCCTACCAATGGTGGCATTTCTGGCATTGGGTTGCCTGCTAATGGTGCAGCAGACTGTTGCATTGCCATAGATTTATTATTACCGTACGCACCACCAGTATATGATTGTGCTGGTTGAGTAGACTCTATTGGCTTTGTAGTTTGTTTAAGAACACCTAAGTCTGTACGCTTAGATTGTTTTCCTGGTCCCGATACTTCTGCCATTAGTCGTCCTCCTCATCTTCAATATGTTTTCTAATATCTTCGGGTGTTAAGGTTCGCATCCAATCAGGATATGATTCTTTTGATGCTAGTAACCATAACGAATTATCAACTGTAAATCCTGCTTTGCGTAATGATTTAAAAAACTCATGCAGTTCAATTGCATATGAATCTAATTTTGAGTAACTTTCATCAGCAACTGTTTTAACTGCTCTCTTACGAGATGTTGCCATGATTGCTCCCTAGATTGCTCGTTCTCTTTGAGTACTTACTGTTGACCTTGCCTGTCCACCTGCACTTAAACTAGCAAGCATTGTTTGTAAATCTGGTCTAGCCTGTGGCTGCTCTGGCATTGGAGAACCTCCTGCTGGCGGACCAGCGGGAGCAGGGGACATTTGCTCAACCGCATTAGTTGGTGCACCAGCAGGAGGAACCTGTTGCTGCGGAGCAAAGGTTGTTTCTATTGCGTCCTCTAATGCTTGTCCCTTTTGACGAGCCTTTATAACCGCAGCAATCTTACGAACTACATCGGAGGCATCCTGACCTTGAGTAGCCATTTGTGGGATTGCCTGGGTGTATGCCGTAAGTGAACCAAGGAGTGCAGTACGCATCTCTTCAATTTCAATTTTTTCTAATTCTTGTGTTACGTTAACTGTAAATGGTAGTTCTCTCATAGCCATATCTCGGCTGATGAGTTTTCCTCCAAGTGCTTGAAGCATAAAGATAAGACCTTGCGCTGGGTTAAGACCAGCAAGCATGCCGTAACGCACATCAGCAGAGTAGTCTTGTTTAATATCTTTAGTTGGCTTGTATGTGATTTCATAAGGTGAACCCGAATCTACTCCACGAATTGTTTTTTCTTCTGGGTAAATTACTTCATCTACATTAAAGCAAAGACTAATAATGTCCCTAAGTGTTGCAGCAAAAATTGCTTGTGCAGATTTAACCTGTGTATCAAAGGCTCCCATAAGAGCCTGTACTCCTTGACCAGTAACAATAGATGCATCTATGTTTCCAGTACGAGATTCAGGATATCGTGTACCAACACGCAGTTCTTGATTAAGAACATTTTGTTCAGTAAATGCACCTTGTGGCAAAGTAAGTTCTACGCGGCGTACGCCTGCTGGATTGGCTGTGCGGATAACCGCATCGCCACCAAGTTGTAGTTCTTGCACATCTTGCGGTAGAACAATTGGTGCTTGTACTGACTTTTCTGCTGCTTCCATTGCAAGTAATGCAAATCGGTTGCGCAGTAATTGAATACCTAGTACGTCATCAAACTGTCCACGCATTTCACCATCAATAGATGGCTTACGTGCAACAACAACCATCATCTTACCAAGCGGATTAACAGCCTCAGAAAGAACTAAATCATTTCTACGTGGTACATAGATTATAGATTGGTCTTTGTCATAGTAACGAACCATCTCAATTACTGCATTAAGGTCTTGTTTGTAACCATCTGGTCCAAGTAATTCTCTATCATACTCTGGGAACTGGGATACCAGTTCACCAAGTGTCATAGAGTAACGTTTAGCAAATGCCACACAACGTCCATAGCGGTCAAACTCTGGGTAGGCCCCAATAGGATTTTCTATGCGGATACGTGGCAGTTTTGCTTCATCGTCTAATTCAATAATGAATGGGACGAATCCATATGTTAGGTACCAATCAGCACCTGAGTACATTTGTACTGCTAGGTCTGAGTGTTGGAAATAGTTAGAGGCAATACGAGTACGCTTATCGGCAAAGGTACGTGCTCTATCAGATACTTGATTGGCTGCAGAACAGTTAACCGCTGGAAGCGGAGCCATAACTTCAGATAGGTCACGTGCAACAATGTCAATAAAGTTTGCTACTACGTTAGCATCAACACCTTCTGGAAAGAAATTAGGATATACCTGAGCAATCTTTCCTTTACGTACGGCAAGTACGTCAAGGTTACGCGCATCACGTTCGTGATTGCGGTAACGCAGGGATTCAACCCGTGCTGTTACCTGCTCTATTGATAATACCATTATTTTCCTAACGGTCTAGTTTTGCTTAATCTTGATTTAGGTTTTTGAACTACTCTACGGCTTATTCTTGTTTTTTTAGCACCTGCTAAGGTTTTATCAACTTTAGCAATTTCACCCTTAGAAGATACCTTTGCATCTAGACGAGCAAGACGTGCTTTTTCAACTCTATTTGCTTCTTCTCTACCAAGTTTAGCACGCTTAGTTGTTTCTCTAGTTGCCCAAGAATCAGTATAAGCAGGACCATCATATTTATCAGCATTAGATTTAGGTCGTCCAGTATGTTTAGGGTCAAGTACTCGTGGGATATGTGGTCTATTTTTATCTTTTCTAACTTGAGCAATTAGTTTACGTTCTAATTCATTTGGTGGACGATTAGGTGTTTTACTTTTCTTTATTGAAGCCTTAATACTATTAAGTAAAGCAAGACGATTTCTTTGACTTTCTATTGCATCATAATCTCGTTTTGCTTCTGCTACCTGTATACGTTTTTCTCTAAGTGCTATATTTCCTTGACCCGCTCTTCCAAGACGCGGTGGGTTATCAATCTTTTCTAAACGTTTGCGTTCAATTTGACTAAGTGTTTTTCGGCTTGCAGGTGCTGTAGAATTACGTGGATTACTAGCGGCATTTTTGCCAGCCTGACTAATCTCATCTAATTGTGATTGCCGAACTTCATATCCTCTTTCCGTTAATTTATCTTTAACGGTTACTGTATAATCAGCAGCGTCTTGTTCTTTTTTAGTAACACCTTTATTGTGTAGTTTCTTACGCATTATCTTTACGTCAGTCTTATGAGCAGGTAAATTATTCTTTAATCTAGGTGTAGGTTTCTTAGGAACACTTCTAGGATTTATTGCTCTTTCTTCTCTAGCATTAACTTTTTTTGTATAATTTTCATTTGCAATCTCTTTACGAGTCTTTGGTGCATTTGGCTTAGGACGAGTAATGGTATCAATTTTTTGCATTCCACGTTTTTCACTTGCAGTTAAAGAATTAGAACTACCTCTTGGTACATCTCTAGGACGTGGAGCAATTGGTCTGCGTCCTAATTCTTTTGCTACGTCAGTTGCATCAACATTAGAAACTTTCTTACGACCTTGACCAGTAGTAGTTCTAAGACCACCACCACGATTTGTTACAGGTATTGCTGATGTGCCTCTACCAGGATTAGAACGTGGTGGTTGCACAACAGGTTTAGGGTTTCTAATTTGTTTCTTACCTTGTGCTTTTATACGTGCTACTGGTTCACGTACAGTATTGGTTACACCTCTATCAGCCTGTGTTTGATACTTAGGAGAAGCCTTACGTCCCCGTGTTGCTTCTATAACTGCGGGGCGCTCTTTTTTAATTATAGATTTTGCCGCTTCTGGCTTTTTAGCCAAAGATTTTCTTACACCAGCAGATGCAACAGCATATTTCTTTTCTGCTTCTCCTGCTTTAACTGCAGATGCAACAAGTTCTGCACCACGACCCGCAATCTTAGCAGCCTTAATAAACTTACCTGGACCAATAAACATAGCAGCATTAATAGCAAGGTCTTTAACCAATTTATCAGTAGAGACCTTTGGTAAGGCATCTGCTTTCTTCTTATCTGCCTTTGCTGCTTGCCCAGTTTGAACCATGGTTAATCCTTATCCGTATATGTCTTGCCACTGTTGTGAGAAAGCCTCATCTAGATTAATGGCGTATCGTTTGTCTGTCTGTGCTCTTGTTGCCCATCTGTTGTAAGCATAGGTAGTACTATTGCTTGCCTGTTGCATTAGTTCGCGTATGCGAATAACGGCAAACCACATAGCCATAACAGTATCTGTCTTACCTCTAGTCTCTGGCTTCCACGTAAGCAGTTGTTGAGTTAGTGCCTTTAATCCTTCAGAACCTTCTGAGGACGGTAGTTCAATGATGTTATTGTTTTGAAACTTGCCTTCGCGTTCTGTACCGAAGAGGTTGGACATTGAGGCAACGCCGAAAGATGTGTCCCATTTGTTCTTGCCTGTAAAGTGAGCATCAAGTCGTACGCCGTAAGAAGCAAGCCATTGTCTGAGTTCTTCATCTAGTGAGTATG
>Ga0209596_1002839_pt1 | contig 14080 bp, 12 predicted proteins | sample M_130807_MF_Meta_FD_187314 | JGI IMG/M metagenome (GOLD analysis project Ga0209596, IMG submission 187314) | Freshwater microbial communities from Lake Montjoie, Canada to study carbon cycling - M_130807_MF_MetaG (SPAdes) (version 2) | ecosystem: Environmental > Aquatic > Freshwater > Lake... | reverse complement strand
CCATACGACTGCGATCATGGGTTCAATCGTAGCCACGTGATCCGACTGCACCATTGTTCGTTCTACGGTAGATTTCTATGCGTCCAAGGGGGCTCAAGTGGCTGAAGTCGTAATCAATGAGCGGGGCATGACAATGGCAGACGTGCTTGGCATTGCCCGCGATGGGGCAACTGTGCGTTTGAGCGATAGTGCACTTGCAGCTATGGCCGCCTCGCGCAGTCATATTGATGCACTCGTTGCGTCGTCGACCCCGGTGTATGGGGTATCAACAGGTTTCGGTGCGCTTGCAAATAAATATGTTTCAGTCGAGCAGCGTGCGCAATTACAACGGTCATTAATACGTTCGCATGCCGCAGGCGTTGGTGAGCCAGTTGAGCGCGAGGTGGTGCGTGCTCTCATCACACTGCGACTCAAGACGCTTGCGTCCGGTCGCACTGGTGTGCGGCCTGTCATTGCCCAAACGATGGCTGCATTGTTGAATGCCGGCATCACTCCAGTCGTGCGCGAGTTTGGTTCGCTTGGTTGCAGCGGCGACTTAGCGCCACTCGCACATTGCGCACTCGTATTAATGGGCGAAGGCGAGGCTGTTGGTGCAGACGGCGTGCAGCGACCAGTGCCAGAGTTGCTCAAGGCAGCCGGCATTACCGCAGTTGAGTTGCAAGAAAAAGAAGGTCTTGCACTTATAAATGGAACAGACGGCATGCTTGGCATGTTGATTTTGGCGATTGCTGACATGGAAGTGATCTGCGATTCAATTGACGTGATTGCTGCAATGAGCGTCGAAGCGTTGCTCGGTACTGATGCGGTTTTTAAGCCTGAGTTGCACGAGCCCTTACGCCCGCACCCAGGGCAAGCGCTCAGTGCCGCAAACATGATGAAGGCATTAAAAGATTCACCAATAGTTGCTTCACACGTCCTAAACGACGACCAGGTACAAGATGCATATTCATTGCGCTGTGCGCCGCAGGTAACCGGCGCAGTGCGCGACACAATCACGCATGCGACGCTTGTTGCAACGCGTGAACTTGCATCAATGATTGATAACCCCGTTGTGCTGCCCGATGGCAGCGTGAGCTCGAATGGAAACTTTCATGGCGCACCAGTTGCTTATGTGCTCGACTTTTTAGCGATTGTGCTAGCCGACTTGGGCTCGATGTCGGAGCGTCGCACAGACCGCATACTTGACAAGGCGCGATCAAACGGGTTGCCACCATTTTTGGCAGACGATCCTGGTGTCGACTCTGGCCTGATGATTGCGCAATACACGCAAGCAGCTTTAGTTTCGGAAAACAAGCGCAACGCTGTTCCTGCAAGTGCAGACTCAATTCCAAGTTCAGCCATGCAAGAAGATCACGTGTCTATGGGTTGGAATGCAGCGCGCAAACTTCGATTATCGGTGCTCAACATGCAGCGCATTGCAGCAATCGAGTTGCTCACTGCGGCGCGTGCGCTCGATTTACGTGCGCCACTCAAACCATCAAAAGTTACGGGTGCCGTGTGCGACCGTTTGCGCAAGACAGTTGCCGGCCCAGGGCCAGATCGCTTTTTGTCGCCCGAACTAGAAGCCGCAGTGCACTTCGTGCAGCAAGGCAGTGTGATCGGCAAGAATCGCTAAGTCAGATGTTGTGAAAAATCTGAGGCAAAGATCTTGGAGGGTGTCTGCAATCGGTTTGATTGAGTAATTACTTTGAGGCTGACTCAGAATTCTTGGTTTGTTTGTGGGAAGTAGTCTGTCGTGATGAGCGTTACAGTCCCTCATCGTCAGGGTATTCAAGGGTTTCGTGCGCTAGCGGTCATTGCCGTCTTAATTCTTTTGGTTGCAGATCCACTTGGGATATTGGCAGGAAATTTTTCGAATGATTCCTATTCTCAAATCAGAAGCGAGTTGTCAAAGACGAAGAACGCAAAGGTTCAACTCCTGGCTTCTTGGGATGATTTCTACTCCCTCGAGTACAACAATTATTGGCGTGCTGAAATGAATACGGAGTTTGTAGAACGTAGTTATGCAGACGTTTTGAATGCCGCCTCGTTGGGAGACAAATTTTTCAACGAGTATTTGAATTCCAAGGGAGTAACTCACTTATTGGTGCCTAAATCGACAGATGAAAAGGGTCGTATATTCCATAAGTTTGGAGTTCGTGGCTCTATAGACATCTCGCTACAGTCACCATTCCTTACAAAAGTCGCAAGTTCTGGCGGTCCTTTTGCATCGGCTTTGTTTCAGGTCAATAAAAATCCAGAGAAAACTGCGAATTCCATGGATTCTTATTATTTACTTACCTGGTTTGGTGTTGGCTCTGAGTTCTATTCAAAGAAAGACACTGTTGTCGAAGTAGGAATGTACAGCTATGACTACAACACCTATTACGAAAACGGTTCAGATCTCAGTTGGTTTTATGATCAGACACCAGACCAGCAGGGTTTCGTCGAACTTAAATATGAATCGGACGATTTACGTTTAAGTTCTGTGAACATAGAAATTGAATTAGTCGCCGCGTATGGGCCGAATGCTCCAACTCATGGCGTGGTTATTTCAAGTGGACAAACCCTGAAATCCGTAACGCTGACTGCAGGTAATCCACAGAGAGTTTCTCTAAGAATCACTGATGGTCAGTCATTGAAAATCTCGAATGGGACTCCATGCCGCGTCCCTTCAACCTTCGAACCTTCGGACGCCAGTCTTTCTAAGATTTGCTTTGGCGTAAGTGCGGTACGTGTTACTCCATCAGTTTTAGAGGGATAGATTTCCAAGCGTAAGTGAGGAAAACTGGGAAAAGCAATGCTCCAGCAAGGAAAACAAAATTAGGACTGATCCATGTATCCCACCACCAATTGCTATCTAGTGACAAATGTTGGTAAAACCCAAGGTCTTTACCTCTTCTTGTGTGGAACTCCATCCAGGAATAAAACGAAATTGCATGAGCAAAACCCAGCAGGGCAATTGCAACTTTTCTGTTTCCCATTGAAGTCATGAACTGAAAGTTCGATTTTGAGGATGCAATGGTGATTCCAAGCAAAGGAGCAACTAACCCAAGAGAATAGATTCCACGGGCGGGGATAATTCCACCAAGAGCAATCGTAGATTTAGTAAGCATTGCAAAAACAATGAAGGAATTCACAGAAAAAATTACTCTCTGTTTTATGTCAGAATTCTGGAGAGCAAACACCAGGTTTGTTGAAAACAAAAGCAAACCAATAATCCCTACGATTCCAGGCCCATTTCCGGATTGACCAACACGGTAACCCCACCAGTCTGCGACAGATTCGGGAATGTGGATGATTTGAAAAATCGAATACTGCAATCTTTCGTATCCTTGCGGAATTCCGATTGAAAAAAGGCCCAAAATTCTTGGAAAAAACTGAAGCGCAAAATACAAAAAGATTATGAGTGAAAGTCCAGTGAGAGACGTCCTCAACTTGAGCTGCTCTGGTCTAAATCGACATGAAAGATAGACAAGCGCAGAGGTGGCAACAACCATGATTGAAGCATCAATTCTTGTTGCAAATGCGAGAAAAGCCGCGAATAGAAAAGCAACTAGTTGGCCCCTTCGCACTCGACGAGATTCTTCTCGCGATTCAAGGTGGCTGTATAAAAATATCCAACTTGTTGAAACACTCAGGATTGACCAAGAACGAGGGTTCACTGAGGTCGTGTATTGCAAAATATTCGGAACTGACGAAAATGAAATTGCAGCCAACCCAGCAAACCTAAGCCGCCTAGTCGAAAGTGTCAAAATCAATAGCAGAATCAGAGAAGCAATAACCGAGTTCAAGATTCGTATTTGGATGACACCTGTTACTGGATTTTCAGATGCAAAAACTCGCATAATCTTGTAGTAAAGATTTTGATCGAGTCCTGATTGAGTGCGGAGAAATTGAGACTCAGGATGCTCAGTTTCAAATTCACATGAAGGAAACGACTCTATTGTTCGTTCGTCACATATCTGGAACATAAATGGAACTTCAGCAGACGGAACGCCGTTAATTCGACCCTGATTTTCGCACAGGCCTTGTGCCTCTCCCCATCCACACCAAATATTTGCTAAGTGGAAATCAGTATCTGGGCCAGAACCTATTGGCGAACTGACGGAGTAACACACCAAAGTCATCAATAGTGCAACCGTTGCAAAAACCTTATTGCGGTTTTTCTTAATGAAGGTCCCATCAACCATATATACGAACAATTGTAAGTGGAACTAATCCCATCTTCTGAAGTTCCACAATTAAGATTTCTCTTCCCCACGTGCCAGTGCAACTTCTTTTACGAGTGTTGCAATCCGTTTTTCAAGATACCGAAACTTTCCAAACGAATATCCGATATAGGTAACCAGTGTGAGTACGGTTACATAAAGCAGTAAATCAACCCCGCGTTCAATCCCAATGAAATCAGCCATTGACTGCCAAATTCGGGGAAAAATAATAGAGAATCCCACTAGCGAAGGAAAGGAAAAAAGAAGCAGGGATCTCAGTGCTCTTGATCGGGAACCGAGTGATCTAGCAATGACGATAGATGCTGGGATAAACAGCATTACCAAAATAAATCGAACGATCAACACATTTACCCCCAGATCAAGTCAAGTGTAATGTTAATGCTATTCAAGATTGATTGGCCCTTAGATCGCGAATAAGGCGTGTACAGAATCGTAACTGGAATTTCCACATACCTTAAGTTTGATTGAAGTACTAGTGACACTAACTGCGTAGCATGCGCCATTCTATTCTGGGTTAAATCAATCGCTCTGGTCGCTTCAACAGTGAGTGCACGCAAGCCGTTATGTGCATCACTGAGCTGAACGTCCGTAAGTGCTTTTGTAATCTTTGCGACAGACTTCAGAACCATACGTTTTGTGAGCGGAATAGTTGCTTGATCTTGTTCAAGAAAACGAGAAGCGAAAACGACATCTACATTCTTGTTTTCCAGTTCAGTAACCAATCGCAATGCATCCTGTGGACGGTGCTGTCCGTCTGCATCAAAGGTAACAACATATGAAAAGCGACTCCGATTTTGCACCCATGAAAATCCTGTCGAAAGTGCTGCTCCTTGGCCAACATTTAAAGCATGTTGCAGCACCGTTGCCCCTGCTGCTTTTGCTTTTATGGCCGATTGGTCAGTGCTTCCGTCATCTATGCAGATCACATGAGGGAAAATTGATCTCAATTCGGTGATCACCTCAAAGATCACCTGTTCTTCGTTGTACATTGGAACTATGCAACATGTTCTAACTGTGAGGAGTGAGTTCTCATGTGAGGACATAAAGGGAATTGTAGGAGAATTAGTACACCTCAATGCAAGTTAATGAGATTGATTTAGACCACAAAATTTCAGTGGTGGTGAACGTATGGGGGAAAGATGCGCCATACACATTCAAACGCTCTTTGGAAAGCGTCAGGATTCAGACCGCTAAACCCTCAGAAGTCTTGATAGTGGTGGATGGTCCGATTAATGATGCTTTGGAAAATGAAATATCTGAATTTATACAAAGCGCTGAATTCGAAGTTTTAATTATCAGAATTCCTGAACCTTTAGGACTGTGGAATGGCAGAAACAAGGGGATTGAATGTGCACGAAACGAAATCGTGGCTCTTCACGATGCGGATGACGTAATGCACCCCATGCGTCTGGAGATCCAGCTAAATGAGTTTGGCGATGACCGAATTGATATTTTGGGTAGTCCCGCATTTGAGTTCGAATCGATTTCAGGAAAAATTATCGGGTTACGAAGTTTTGGAAAAACAAATGAGCTTTCGAGATCTTTGCTTTGGCAGAATCTTTTCAATCATTCGTCCATCACTTTACGCAAGTCATCGATAATCGAAGTCGGTGGATATCGTGATGTTCATATGTCTGAAGACTATGACCTTTGGATACGCATGTCACTAGGTGGATACAATCTCGTTATATCGCAATACGTGCTTCAGGGGTTGTCAATTAATAAGGATTTTCTGACTCGGCGTGGAGGGCTCAGATTCATAAAATCCGAACTGCTTATTCACAAGACGCTCTATGCCTTCCGCGCAATGCGCCCATCGCTACTCGTCTTTCGGCTTGTATTCCGGCTTGTCTTTAGATTAGGACCCAAGTACTTTCGAAGAATTACAAGGCGAATATTTCATATTAAAAAGTATGGCAGTATGCCATTAAGAATTGACATTTTTATGAAAAATGATCCAGTTAAGTTTTAGCCCAAGTATTTGGCAAAAAGAAGTAGCGAGAATCCATCGAAAAGAAACCAAAAGTTAGTTCTAATTTGAAAAATATATTTGCTTTTCAGCAATTCTTATGAAAGAGGAAAAACAAACCACAAATTCAACGGTTGCGATCAAATATATTTGGCGGCGTTTGAATTAGCAACAGTTTGTAACAGCAAGCGTTCTTGTCAATTGCTGCGGTGTAAATAAGTAGAAATGCGATCATAATTAGCTATAAACAGAACTCTGCAGACTGAAAGTATTATTGCAGGCTCGGATATCCAACAGGCTCTAGTCGATCCATATTTTTAATGGAGTGGGTCTTCACTGGAAAAAGCATTCATCTGATTTAATTCGTAACATAAACGATATTTCACCATAGGCTCAAATCACCGTATTGGGATCGGCGATTTTGATTGGGGACAAAGTGATCGTCGTTGCAATTATCATCTACAAACCAATTTTGGCACTTCATCCAACAATGATAATTGCTAGATTAGCTAGGTGAAAAATATTACGATTCCTTTAATGGGTGGGCTTGGAAATCAACTTTTTCAAGTTTCTGCCGGGCTCTATATTGAGAAAAATCTGCAACGAAACGTAGTCTTTTCGAAGGCAATTTTGGAAAAAAGCAAAATAGGTACAAAAAGATTCCTCGAAGTTGACGAAATTATTAACGCCTACGATCTTTCGGGAAATTTAAAACGGCAATTATTGATCGCTCGCATTGCGGATCTGTTCAAACATGGATATTGCGTTACAGAAAAAGAGCCTGGAGGATATTCTTTTGACCGCATCGATAAATGGACACGGTTTTGTGTCGGATATTTTCAAAATTTAGATATGGTTGATGACGTTGCGTCCGAAATCGAATTATTATTTCGAAAGAGTCAGCGCTTTAGAGTTTTATACGAGTTACCTTTGACGCAGCGCATTGCGGTACATATAAGACTGGGTGACTACAGATCCCAAGAGGCGGCGAGAAGCTTTCATGGTTTAACTGACATCGATTATTACGTGCAGGCAATTAACCATCTCAACAGCGAATCTGGCATCAACAAAATACTCGTGCTGAGTGATGAGCCAAATATCGCGAAAGATATGTTGAGCTCAAGTTTGAGTAATACAAAGTATGACATACACACAGTAGATGCCCGCAGCGGTCTGGAAGATTTAGCTGAAATTTCAGCTAGTGCATATATCGTTGGAAGTAATTCAACATTTTCGTGGTGGGGCGCATGGTTAGCAACTAAAAAACATAACTCACGTGTTGTTTTGCCCCAACCTTGGTTCCTTGATCCATCAATCTGCGTTGATTACCTGATGCATCCAAATTGGACACTATTAAAAAGAAAATTCAGGGGTTAGTGTGACCGCGATATCTGGTCCGAAAAGGCCCGAAGTGTCGATTCTGCTTCCATTTCACGAGGATGCACTTTATTTAGGTGAAGCGATAGAGAGTGTGCTGCAACAATCGTATACAAATTTTGAGTGTCTATTGATTTCTAATAACGCCAATGATGACGCTTTAAAAGTTGCAGCAAGATATTGCAAAAATGACACTCGATTTATGATCCTTCGTGCAGATGGATTGAACTTGCCTCAGACTTTAAACATGGGAATTATTAGATGTAGAGGTGAGTATATTGCTCGGATGGATTCGGACGACATAATGCATGCGGAAAGAATTTCACGTCAGTTGCTTGAATTTTACATGGACTCTGACTTACTAATCTGTGGCAGTTACATAGATCGTTTTGGGATGATTAATGATTCTATTAAATATCCAAATAGCGATCTTGAGATTAAAACCGCACTTCTGTTCCAGAGCAGTTTTGCTTCTCCGACGATTATGGCTAAAAGGATAGTTGACCATAAAAGTAGTGAAACCATGATTCATTATGATGAAAATTATCCAATATGCGAAGATTACGAAATGTTTGTGAGGTATCTCTCGTCAGGCGTTTATAAAAATATTCCTGAAAGTTTGCTTCGATATCGAATTCATGATCGACAAACCACGTTTACCCATTCAAAAATGATTAGCAAGCTATCGGACCGAACGAGAGCCAAAATAATTCGATTAATGGGAGGCAGTTTTGGAGTGGCATTCCTACATAACGCTAAAGTCAATGGCGTACCAATGTTTAGACATATTGAATTTTACTTAATTAATCGACTTGCAGAGTTACTCTATTCTGCGCTCGAAAAGAAGTATCCAAAGAGGCAGATAGAATTTATGGTGCGCAAGAATTATAGAGAATTAGTTAAGCCAGCTTCTTTCAATAATTTGTGTTCTTATATTTATATGACTTCGGGTATGTGAAGAGACTATTGAGAATAAAATATCATGCGTTACTTTGATGATGACCTAAAAAATAGATTAGATATTTACTTCTCACGATGTTTATCGAGATTCAGATTTTTGTGGATGCTTAGAATTTTTAGCAGTAGAAAAATATCGAGGAAACCTAAAATTGCTTATGCAGTTTTGGCCCATGAGAGGTCAGAATACCTAGAAGCATGTTTGTTGACACTATTTAGATCGGATCTGTCAAAGTATGAAATCGATATATTCTTATTTGACGACGGAAGTTTGGATCCAAATGTTAGCAAAATTCTTGAGATTTATAGATCAAAATCCCGTTTCATCAAGTACTTTCCACACTCAAATACGAATACATCGGGCGAAGTAATAAATAGAGCGGTTGATTTCATGAAATCTTTTGGCCGCTATGACCTCTACGGGTGGTCTGACCCCGATGCAATCTACTCTCACAACTGGCTAGACAATACAATTAAATTAGCAATTGATGCCCGAAACAAAGGTTATCTAAGTCGCTTGGGACCCTTTACATCGTTTAATTCTAATGATGCTGGTCATATTTTGAAGAAAAAATATATTGAACAATCTGTTTTTACGAATATAGTTGTCCGAGAAGTGGCAGGAATGTTAAATATGTTCGCGACGAAATCCGATTTGTCGATCATGGGCAGGTTCCCAGAGGTTTTCTCTGACGAATCTGATATGTGTAGGCGATTGCGTCGCCGCGGTTTGTATTACTTTTCGACTTATTGCTCATACATTGAACACATCGGAATTAGATCTAATTTTTCTGCTCAACGGGCGAATCCCACTATTCAAATGGTGACTGGTTTTAATTTGATCACTGGAGAGTGGCCTGAAGAGATCAAAAAATCTTCTGCTTATAAAGAATATCGAGAATTCATGAAATTGAAATCGGATACTTGACTCAACAGTCTCAACTAGTAGGAAAATTCTATTGTTTCAAATAATCATGGAATGAAACCGAACAAGCTCTCGGGAATTTCTCTTTAATCTCAGAAAGTTCGAGATTTAAGCCCTCAACCTTTGACACCGATTGATTCGTCCATTTTGAATAAATGATCGAATCTGCGTGCTTATAAAACATCCAAGTACCATATGAATGATATTCGCTGATTGAGGAATGCTCATTTCTCAGTGCAGATTTTATGTAGCGTTCGATACTTTCATCATTCTCATTCAAAAATTCACGAATTATTCTTGGTTGCATCAGCTGATGATGAGTGACAAAACTCCAAGGCGGATTGGGTAATCCAGAGAAGTTTGAAAAGTGTTCAGCGTATGGAGAGTGGTATTCATCCGAAATACCAAGAATTTGAGTACCCATGCTATTAATCCATATTTTGGGCTTCAAGATAATCGTGTCTGCATCCAGTACTAAAACTGGATTTGAACATCGCAATACAAATAATTTTTTAAGAAACTGCTGTTTAATCCAACCTTGTCGATCTGGCTTGAAGTAATCGTGTACAAGCTTTTCCAAGGTAGGACTAATTAGGGAATTTTCACTGACAACGTCGTAATCCGGATATCGGGTACGCAATTCATTAACGATTGAATCTGGACAAACTAAGGATATTTTTTTTATATGATTTTGGACATGTGTTACGGCACCAGTAACCGACAAATCTAAAACATCAGAATCCTTTTGCGTAACCGGAATCATGAGCTCAATCTCAGGGGTACTGTTTTGATTTCGTTTCAAAGGATTGTAAGGAGGTATGACATTAAGTATTTGGCGGTATCTAAATTTGACAGGCTGTGGATTACCTTTAGACCTAACGCCAATGACAAGTTTGAAAACAAAAGCGGTTAGAGCAGTTAAATTATTTCTCGAAATAATTAATTTGACTATTGAATTAACTTTCCGCATTGAGAAATCCAAAACTACTCGTGTTGGAGAGCGAATATCGCGGATACCCCATTTGTGATCAGTTTTAAGCGAAATTCTAAGTAATAGATCTTTAAGAAAATCTCTAAATCCACCAATATTTTTAGCAATAAATAAAGAATCGATTTGTGTTTGAGATTTAGTAATATTTGAAGTCCAATAAAAATCACTTTTCAAAAAAGTAACGATTTCATTTGCCAATGGGGCGTTTTGATAAATTTCAATCAAAGAAAGTTCAACATAAATAAACTTCACTTCTTTTAAGAAACGACCAAAACCCTCAAAAACCATTTTTTCTGAACCTTGTACATCCACCCAAAGCAATTGTGGTATAGAATTTCCGAGTTCTTCAATTAGGGTGTCAGCTCTTCTGGATTGAACTTTGATTGGTATTTGAATATATTTTTCAATTTGATATTTGGTGCTCGCAACGAAAAAACTGGATGCACCAGGATTTCCATCAACCCATGGTGTGATGGTTCTCTCTGTATCAATCTTGTGGAAAATTTCGGAACCATCTTTATCAGATATGGCGAAATTATGCGAGATTATTTGGTTCTTTGAATTTTGAGCAACTGCATCTACAAATTTAAAAGTGTCGGGGTTCGGCTCAAAAGAATGAATTTGAGCTTCTGTATATGCATGTGCAAGTTTGGCAGCGTCACTGCCGTCTCTGCTACCTATTTCCCAAATTGATGCAATGTTGCCGACGGCAGAATACCTCGAAATAATTTGTGTCAATTTGTTCAACTGTTCAGACACATTTAAAAGTCTAGTGCTCTTATATAAGTAGCTACAGTTCATGAATTTCAGTCAAAATTTAGCTCAGGTTGTAAATACACACAAGAAACAGCGCTTATGCCCATTGTGCAATCAGATTGGCCTCTCCTGCTTTAGCAGGATTATCGGCAATGAACGTGTCAGAAAATGTTGATCAACCCTGATATAAAACCAAATAGAGACCTGAATCGATCTTTGGATGGTTTAGTTAAAATCTTGATGCATGTAAATCCCAATTCTCCAAGACAACTCCAAATGACGCATAAGCGGCTAATGAACAATGGCTTATTATGGAGTTGTGCAATATGCCACCTATGAACAACTGTTGAACGTGCAAGTACGTATGAAGTTGGTCTTCCTTCTGGGGCGTACGCGTTAACAATTTTTGCTCCTGCCAACACACGTAGTTTCCACATCTTGGAAACTCGGTAGCTAAATTCGACATCTTCGCCGACTGCATAACCATCCCAATTCCCGTTCCAAGCAAATGTTTCAATTACGTCTCTTCGCCAAACTGAACATCCAAAGATCCATTCAACGTCTGAGTCGCAATCTCTCGATGGAGGAATACCAACCCCAGATCGAAGGACATGACCTTGTTCGCCGTTTACAAGGAACGCCAATCCAATCAAATCTAGGGCTTTATGTCTGTGCTCAGTTTGAGTGACTCCTGAAGCACCACCATATTGTGGATTATCTAATAGAAAATCCACCAATCTTTGGGAATAATCAATTGCCGGTTCCGTGTCATCATCAAGGAATAAAAGAAAATCAAACTGCGTATCAGCATCTAAGAATGCTTGAGCAATAGCGTTTCTTTGGAATGGAATAGAAGCTTTAACGGACTTTAAAAGTGTAGTTTTAATCTGGGAGTTGTTGCATACGACGGCTAGAACATCTTGCAATTCCAAATCACTCGAATCACATACAAATATCTCTCGAGGCAATTGCGCTAATCGAGTTATTGAAGTAAGTGTTTGCTCCAGATAGAGAGGTCGATTGCGAGTAGGAATTCCGATAGCAAATGCAGGGAATTCAGAATCTTTCATATACATTGCTTTCAACCTGTCAAAGACTTAATTATTGGAAATATATGAGCGCCTTAATATGGTATCTCATAGTCTTGCTTGTAGTATCGCGGTGTGTCAGACATAGTAGTTGTTATTGCCACATATAACTCAGCGTTAACTATTTCGAGCACGCTTGAATCAATTTGTAAACAAACAGTCCTACCCAAGAAAATCATCCTTGTTGATGATGGATCTACAGATACCACCATAAACGAAGTTCAAAAATTTGATTCAAAGCTAGATGTCGAAATTCTGAGTATGGTTAGAAATTCGGGAACCTGGGCAGCACGCAATGCAGGGTTTGCGAGAGTAAATTCATCCTTAGTGGCATTCGTTGATTCCGATGACATACTTTTGCCACAACACATTGAATCGCATCTATCAGAATTTAATGATGGTATTGACGCAGTTGCTACTAGGTATTTCGATTGGTTACCTGAGAAGAACCTGATCAGATTGGATCCCCGGAAATTTCCAGAAAAATCGGAGTTTTCTGAGAAGATCTTGGTGTCAAATTTTATGCCAGGCTTTTTTTCGATTAAGTGTTCCGTCTTTCGAGATGTTGGTCAGTTTAAGCAAAACGTAACCGAGGATTGGGATTTTTGGATCAGGTTTTTTGACAAAAAATACCTGGCTAAAAGTACAGAGTCACCTAGTTATCTCTATAGGTGGAGCGACGGAAGCCTGTCAAGAAGGTCAAACTCGTTGAGCCTCAATTTACAGACATTAAATTCAGCTAGGTTGGAAACTCATACACCAGCTAAGAGGAAACAATGTGAAAGAACCGCCAAGAGGTTAATCATTCACGCGTTTTTTGATGACCCTAGGTTGCTTTCGTGTGGGACAAACGAATTGGAAAATTTTGAGCCAAGTACGATTAGGACGTACGAAGTACTTACTTTCTTGAGTGGCTATATCCCGAAAAAATTGCGAAAATCATTATTCAAATCAGTAAAGGTATTGAGTAATCTAGTAAATACTGAATCCAAATTTAGAAAAATTTCTGAATTCAATAAAGTTTTTGACGATAAAATCTTTTGCGTCAATAGTTGAATCTAAGCTCACAGGTTTGTATTTTGTGGATGATTCGACATCATACGATTGAAATATCTTCTAAAACCAATCCCAAGATGTGAGAAGCCACATTTAGCCAAGAATTTTCTAACAGCATGTTCAGCGATTCAGAATATTGTCTCGCCTTGCTCGAATCGACAATTTCAGCCATGGGAAAAAGTTGGTGAATATCAAATCAAATCTTTCACTGGTTTTGCTAGATGATCGACCCTATTTGGAGTTCGAGTATTCGATTTTGAAAAATATTTCTCCCATAGATACAGATGTATAAAAAAGAAAAGTTTTATTTCTATATCGCGTATTGGACAATTGATTTTTGACGTTAGCAAGAAGTTAACCTGGGGCCCCGTTGATTTGATATATGGACTGAACTAGTTAACAGAATTTAACTGTTCAATTGGAGCCCAAGATGAGAATCGAACTCACGACCTACGCATTACGAGTGCGTTGCTCTACCCCTGAGCTACCTGGGCGGGTATTTAGCTATTAAGCAGGTCAGTTTACTGGTGCGATGTGTGGCATTTGCATAAGTGAAGGACACTGCAAGAAGAGTGATTGCAGCACTAACTCTTCGTTGACATTGAGCCCAAGTGCACCCATTGTTTTATGGATTCGTTCGATTGCTTGAATGTAGACATCGGAATTTGACGGAGTGGGTTGCGTGACGATAAGTGCGTGATACACGCCAGCAACAGTTGCAAGACCGCTTCGCAACTCATCGGTCTTGAA
>Ga0209596_1002837_pt1 | contig 14086 bp, 14 predicted proteins | sample M_130807_MF_Meta_FD_187314 | JGI IMG/M metagenome (GOLD analysis project Ga0209596, IMG submission 187314) | Freshwater microbial communities from Lake Montjoie, Canada to study carbon cycling - M_130807_MF_MetaG (SPAdes) (version 2) | ecosystem: Environmental > Aquatic > Freshwater > Lake... | reverse complement strand
GTGAGGCTCGCTGGTCTTGCAGGTGCAGTTGCTGGTGCCGCCAGTATGGCTGCTGGCGAATGGGTATCAGTATCGGCACAAAATGAACTGATTCAGCGCGAAGTTGAGATGGAGCGCCGCGAGATTGTTAATAACCCCGAATTTGAAACGCTCGAACTTGCAGCGTTCTATGAAGGACACGGCATGTCTAAAGAACAAGCAGCCAGCGCTGCTCAAGAGGTGATGTCAAAGCCAGAACTCGCGCTCATTGTGCACGCCCGCGAGGAATTTGGAATTGATGTTGATGATTTGGCCTCACCTCCTCGTGTTGCAGCCGTTTCGTTTATCTGCTTTATTGTCGGCGCTCTCTTGCCTGTTCTGCCGTGGTATATCGGATCTGGCGCAGCCGCCAAAACAGCATCAGTGTTGATTGGCGTTTTCGTTGCCGCCATCGTCGGTGGGCTTATCGGCAAGTCAGCCGAGCGTTCGATTGCGCGCACGAGTCTCCGACAAGTACTGATTTTGCTGGTTGCATGCGGCGTAACATATTCCATCGGACTACTTCTCAACACCACGGTGACATGACATGACTATCTATTCGCAGACAGAACAACTTAATGTGTTAGGCGAAAGACTTGAGTCGTGCTGCACAGACCCGATGACAGGTTTTTATCGCACCGGATGCTGTGAAGTCGGTGGAGACGATGTCGGTGTGCATGCAGTATGTGTGGTGCTCACGAAAGATTTTCTGGAATATTCCAAGTCAGTCGGCAACGATCTCTCAACGCCAATGCCTGAGTATGGTTTTGCTGGGCTTAAACCCGGAGACCAGTGGTGCCTATGCGCCCCACGCTGGCACGAAGCATTCGAGGCCGGAATGGCGCCACAAGTCAAACTGGCATCCACTCATCTTGCTGCGCTGGAATTTTGTTCGCTTGGCGATCTGCGCCAGCATGCACTCGATGCCTAATTAGGCACCGGTCAGAGCACGCCAAGACATCGGCATTTGAGCAGTCACTGACTGCACAGATAAACGCAATGTTGAATCTGGAACCATGTCAGCCAAAGTGCGACCTTGGGAGTAGTGATGCAAGACATTGTCTACGCCGGAAAATAGTTCGGTGCGTGTTGCAAGTAAGTCCGCTGGCACGTCAGCACTAAGAAACCCCCAGATCGTAAGTGCAAGTGTGAGGTCATGCACAACTGGCGCACGACCAAACAATGATGCCCGCCGCAGTGCAATCAAGGTGCAACCTCGCAAGACATCTTCAACACGTTCATTTTTTGTGACCACTACTTTGGGGCGCAGATGCGATGCCAACGTCAAGACATACCCTTGATCAGGACCTTGGTATCCGAGGCGTTCGCCAGTTGGCTGTCGACCTGTTATTTCTGCAGGACGATCAGATGTCCATGAGGGCGGAACATGTTGAGGCGACCCATAAATGCGTGTGGTGTCAACTGCTGGAGAAGGTGAATACTGAGGAGCGGCCATGACGACCTACCTTAGGCTGACGCGTGCAGTAAGCCATAGACAAGCGACTCTTCGAGTGCTCGCCATGATGCTTCGATGATGTTTGTTGACACGCCAATGGTGGTCCAACTGCGGTCACCGTTGGTGGCATCAATCAAAACTCGTGTCACTGCACCAGTTGCCGTGGCTCCGTCCAAGATGCGTACCTTGTAGTCGGTGAGATGCACTTTGGACAGTTGCGGATATTTTTTTGTAAGAGCGGCTCGCAATGATGCGTCGATGGCATTCACGGGGCCGTTTCCTTCGGTGGCGTGAACAAAACGCTCATCCCCCACCCACACCTTGACAGTTGCCTCTGTTGTGAAACGTCCGTCAGTGGCTTCGTCGGTGATGACGCGCATTGATTCAACACGGAAGAAATCTTGCTCCCAACCGGCTGCGCGTCGCATCAACAACTCAAGCGATGCATCCGCAGCTTCAAAGTGATAACCCTCGTGCTCAAGTCGCTTGAGGTCATCAATGACTTGATTAACTGCTGGTCCATCCATCGGAAGACCAAGTTCATCAGCCTTGAGTTGAATCGTGGCACGACCTGCCATCTCAGACACAACAAAGCGCGTGCCATTGCCCACGAGTTCTGGTGCGATGTGCTCGTACGCATCCTTGGCACGAACAATTGCCGACACATGCAAACCGGCTTTGTGCGCGAATGCCGATGAACCTACATATGGTGCCTGCGGATTCAGTGGGCGATTGAGTACTTCGGCAACATGATTACTCACGGGAGTGAGCCGCTCAAGATTGCCAGCAGGCAAGCAGATGTAGCCCATTTTTAGTTGCAAGTTTGGAATGATCGTGGTGAGGTTTGCATTACCGGTTCGTTCGCCGAGTCCATTGAGGGTTCCTTGCACATGGCGCACGCCACTTGTCACCGCAGCCATCGAGTTTGCAACAGCACAACCAGCATCGTCGTGACAATGGATTCCCAAAATGGCATCGCCTCCGACATGAGTGCGCACAGCAGCCACAATGCGCTCGATTTCGTAGGGCAATGAACCACCATTGGTGTCACACATCACCAAGTGAGTTGCACCTTTCATCACTGCAGCCTCAATCACTCGAAGTGCAAATTCTGGATTGTTCTTATACCCATCGAAGAAATGCTCGAGGTCAATCAGCACTCGACGTCCATGTCCTGTAAGAAACTCCACAGAGTCAGCGACCATTGCGATGCCTTCATCAAGTGTCGTTTGCAGAGCTTGCTCAACGTGGTAGTCCCAACTCTTGGCGACAATACACACAGCCGACGTATTGGCCTCAATCAAGTTGCGCAGAGTTGCATCATCATCTACTTTGCCGGCTGGACGACGAGTAGAACCAAAAGCAACCAAAGTCGAATGACGCAACTGCAGTTCAGTTTGCGCTCTCGCAAAAAACTCAATGTCTTTAGGATTAGCGCCAGGCCAACCACCCTCAATGAAATGCACGCCAAGGTAATCAAGTTGTTCAGCGATACGAAGTTTGTCGGCAACAGTTGCCGAGACCCCCTCGACTTGCATGCCGTCGCGCAATGTGGTGTCAAAAACTTCCACCTGTTCGGGAGTGTGTTGTGTGTTGTGTTGTGTACTCATGATCAGCTCCAGTTGATATTCGGGAATGAAAAAGCCGCCCTACTGGGCGGCTTGTGGCGCACGTCGGGGTGACGCGCGCTAGAGAATAATGATGATTGCGTTGGTTGACGAAGCAACACGTTGCCCAGCGGCAGGTGTGATGGTTTGATTCGTCATGGTTATAGTCTCGCCCCTCTGGAGCGTTTCGTCAACACCAGTTGTGGATTTTCCTGTGGACAAAGTGGGGAAAGCGTGTGGATGGTGCCTTTATTGTCCACAGTCTGTGGATTAGTGGGCTAGTTCGCACCAATCTCTGTAGCGGTCATCTTGACCTCGCACGGCTTTGCCATATATCTCACCAATAGCAGCCGTCATCGGACCAGGGCACGGGACGACGCGGTCGTCGACAGAATTGACAGCGCTGACTTCAGCGGCAGTGCCACAGACAAAGATTTCGTCGGCGATGTACAGATCAGATCGTGCCAAGTTGCCCACTTGAACCTCGTAGCCCAAGTCATGCGCGATGCGCGTGACACTACTTTGAGTGATTCCCTCTAGGGCACCAGCAGAGAGCGGCGGGGTGATGATGACGCCGTGACGAGATACAAAAATGTTTTCTCCCGTGCACTCGGCCACAAAACCGTGAGGGCTGAGCATGATGGCTTCGTCGTAGCCGGCTTTGAGTGCCTCTACTTTGGCGAGCGATGAGTTGACATAGTTACCAACGGTCTTTGCTGCTGGCGGCATTGTGTTGTGATCATGGCGCGTCCACGAAGAAATCTTCATGCGTACACCTTTGGTGAGCGCGTCTTCTCCGAGATACGCACCCCATGGCCAACAGGCGATGGCTATATCAACGGTGCATGGCAAAGTATTGAGTCCCATTTCTCCGTAGCCGTAATAGGCAATCGGGCGGATATAGCAACTCGGCAAACCAGTCGACACCACGGTCTCTTTGGTGGCCGCAACAAGTTCGTCGACGGAATACGGTAATTCCATTCCCATAATCTTGGCGCTTGAATGCAGTCGTTTGATGTGTTCTGTCAAACGAAAGATAGCCGGACCATCACTCGTTTCGTAGGCACGTATGCCTTCGAACACGCCAGTTCCGTAATGCAAGGTATGTGTCAGGACATGAACTTGTGCCTTGTCCCAATCGACAAGTTTGCCGTTCATCCAGATTTTCGGTGTTGGTATTAGCGTGGGCATTCCAGGCTCCTCATTAATTGTGTTGTGCGTAGGCTACTTGCCTGCGATACGTGCAGTGATGGTGTTTGCGATTTCAGTAGTTGAACCACTCGTTGGTTGTGAGCATGCGGCACGCACTTGGTCGGCTGCTGAGTGTTCACCCAAGAAGTCCAACATAAGAGCCGCCGACAAGATAGCCGCAATGGGGTTTGCTTTGCCGGTGCCAACAATGTCTGGAGCCGAACCATGGACAGGCTCAAACATCGAAGGTCCTGTGCGTGCTGGATTGAGATTGGCAGATGATGCCAGTCCGATTCCGCCGCTGACTGCCCCACCGAGGTCGGTGAGGATGTCGCCGAACAAATTGTCGGTAACAATCACGTCATAGCGATGTGGATCTTGAACGAAATAAATACATGCCGCGTCAACATGGTTATACGCAGTTGCGACCGAAGGGAACTCTGTTGCTACGGCATCGAAGGCACGTTGCCATAAATCTCCGGCAAAGGTCAGAACATTTGTTTTGTGCACGAGGGTGAGATGCTTGCGCTCTCGCGACTGCGCTAATTCAAACGCATACCTCACGCAGCGCTCAACTCCCATGCGTGTGTTCACGCTTCCTTGTGTTGCGACTTCGTGTTGCGTGCCTTTTCGCAAGACGCCGCCTTCACCAACATATGGTCCTTCTGTGTTCTCGCGAATCACTACGAAATCGTGCGGCGTGACATGCCCCGGCGCAGTTCCAATAAATGGTCGTTGATTGATATATAAATCAAGTTCGAAACGCATCTTCAATAAGAGGCCTCGCTCGATGACTCCGGGCGCAACTTCGGGCGTTCCGACCGCACCAAGCAAGATGGCGTCAAACCCACGCAATTGCTGCAGCACCTCATCGGACAAAATTTCTCCGTCACGCAAATATCGAGCACCCCCCAAGTCAAAGTCCGTTGTGCTGATGTCCACCCCAGTGGCGCGCACCACTTTGAGCGCCTGCTGCGTGACTTCTGGACCTATTCCGTCTCCGCCAATGACTGCAATACGATGTGCCATAGGTATTCCATCGTAGAACCCGCCGATAGCCTTTCCCCCTATGGTTAAACATCTGCTGTCAGAGGCCACATACCAGCGCCTCATTGCTGAAATCACACATCTTGAGCACACCCAACTGCCCGAAGTCGCTCAAAAAATCGGACGGGCCCGCGAAATGGGAGACCTCAAAGAGAATGGTGACTACCACGCCGCCAAAGACGAATACGGATTCCTCAACGATCGAAAGAATCTGATTCAGGGTGTCATTGACGAGTCCGAGGTTGCTCCCGCGCCAGTCGCCGGAGTCGTGGGCTGGCTGAGTTCTGTCACGGTGTTATTTGATGGCGATGATCCGTCTGATGCTGAGACATACCTGATTGGTCATATCGAAGAACGAGTCAACGGAGTCGAAGTCATGAGTCCTTATTCTCCAATTGGCGGCGCATTGATGGAACAAAAATCTGGTAGCACAATAAAAGTAACGCTCGAAAATGGTGCCACAGTGGCTGTTGAAATCATCAGCATTCAATAGCACGACATGTCACTCCTCGACGACGAACCTTCGATCCCCAACTTGCCGCCTGGGCAGCACATTAATTTGCCTGGTCGAGGCACAACATATATTCGCCAGTTAGATGGCCCTGCCGGTGCACCGACACTCATGTTGCTTCACGGATGGACCGCCACGGCAGACCTGAATTGGTTCACGTGTTACAACGAACTCGCCAAACATTTTCGCGTAGTGGCTATTGATCATCGCGGTCATGGTCGCGGAATCAGATCAACGCAACCTTTTCGGTTATCAGATTGCGCAGACGATGTCGCTGCATTGGCAGATCAACTCGATATCGCGACATTTATTCCTGTTGGATATTCCATGGGCGGAGCAATTGCTCAACTGATGTGGAAGCGCCACGAATCTCGGGTACGCGCCTTGGTGCTGTGCTCAACGTCTGGTTACTTTGCCGAGTCTCGTGAAGAACGCATTGGCTTCTTGGGTTTGCAGGGTCTTGGTGCATTGGCAAGACTCACTCCAAAAGCAGCACTCGATTGGATCAGCGAGGAGTTGTATCTGCAGCGCAAAACTGCAACCTGGGATCCATGGGCAATGCAACAAGCAGCAAATCACGATTGGCAACAAGTTCTTGAAGCAGGTGCTGCACTTGGCAACTACGACGCTCGCGAATGGCTCGGCACCATTGATGTGCCGACATCTGTAGTTATTACGGGACAAGATCATGTAGTTGCCACAAGTCGACAAGAAGAACTTGTCGACAGTATTAGTGGGGCAACCAAGCGCCGACTTGAGGCTGATCATGATGCCGTCTATACACACTCAGCAGAATTTGTACCACTGCTCGTTGCCGCCTGTCTTGAGGTCAGCGGCTCAAACAACCCACACACAGCAACCCCGCTCTCGTGAAACTCGCCATCCGATCACGTACTCGACTACGCCGAAACGCACGATTAGCAGCGCTTGGCACCCGCGTCGGCCTTGGTCATGCCAGCACCGCCGCACGCAAAATATTTGCCGGCGCCAAGCGGCGTGAAGAACTCTCGCGAGCTCGCGAGTTGCAGACTGCCGAACAAATTGCCGATGAATTAGGCAACATGAAGGGCGCTCTCATGAAGCTCGGACAGATGGCAAGTTACCTAGACGAGGGATTGCCTGAACCATTTCGCCTGGCATTGGCACAATTACAAACAAATGCACCACCGATGGCTCACGAACTTGTTGAAGCAGTCATTTTGCAAGATCTCGGTGCACCAATTAGTGACATCTTCGTTGAGTTTGATCGCGACCCAATTGCTGCTGCATCTATCGGACAAGTACACCGTGCTTTAATCCAGCAGTCCGACGGCACGTTGCAAGCCGTCGCAGTCAAGGTGCAATACCCGGGTGTTGCCCAAGCAATCGCTGCTGATCTGCGAACCGCTGACTTACTTGGAACATTATTGGCTTTCGGATTCAAGAGCCTTAATCCCCAAGAAATGGTAGAAGAAATTAAAGAACGACTCACAGAAGAGCTCGACTACGAACAAGAAGCCCGTCATCAAATGCTGTTCCATGAGTTTTACCTCGGTCATCCTTTTATTCACATACCAGCGGTCATCCCGCATCTTTCTTCACCTCATGTGCTGACTTCTGAATTAGTAGAGGGTGCTACGTGGGCCGAAATGCTGACATGGGACCAACACGAACGCAATCAGGTCGGTGAAGCAATCTTCCGATTTGTGTTTCGTAGCCTTTATCGATTCCGCGCCTTTAATGGCGACCCTCATCCGGGCAACTATCTCTTTCATCGCGATGGCAAAGTCACGTTTTTAGACTTTGGCCTCGTCAAGCATTTTACAATCCCAGAGATGGATGCTTTTCAAGGCATGGTCAAGGCCGCAGCAATTGACAATGATGTTGCCGAATTTCGACGCATCATCGAAGAAGCCGGAATGCTGAGCCCTGATGCACCTGTCACCACTGAAGATGCCGGAGAATATTTTTCCCATTTCTATGCACCAGTACGTGAGTCACGAGTGATGACATGGTCGGGAGAATATGCGTCGTCTATCGTGCGACACACTTTTGATCGCACGTCGCCGATTGCGCAATATTCCACTGTTCCTCGTGCTTTTGTTTTTATTCAGCGCATTAACTTGGGCTTGTATGCCTTGCTCGGCCAACTTGGTGCAGTTGGCAATTACCGTTTAATGGCAGAAGAACTTTGGCCAATGACAAACTCTGCAGCATCTACCCCAATGGGTGAACAAGAAGAAAAATGGCTGCAGACGCGGGCTAGCGGCTGACTACAGCACAGTCTCGAGATCGAGGCCAAGATCAAGAATCGGCGCAGAATGCGTAAGTGCACCAACAGAAATAAAATCAACACCAGTTTGAGCGACTTCTTTAGCACGATCAATTGATAAACCGCCACTTGCTTCGAGCACGACTGCTGCTCCGGTGCGTGCGGTGTGCTCTTTTGCCATTTTGACTGCCTGCACCATAATTGCTGTCGACATATTGTCGAGCAAAACCAAGTTTGCACCAGCCAACATTGCTTGCGTTAACTGCTCAAGTGTGTCAACTTCTATTTCAAGGGTAATTGTCGGCGCATGTTGTCGTACTAACTGAAATGCCTCGGCGACTCCGCCTGCTGCAGCGATGTGATTATCTTTGACCAAAGCAGCATCGCTCAGAGCCATTCGATGATTCTGTCCACCACCACATCGCACTGCATATTTTTCTAAAGCGCGCAGCCCTGGGGTTGTCTTGCGTGTATCTCGAATGATGGCGTTCGTTCCGCGCACAGCGTCCACCCACTGAGCAGTCATTGTCGCGATGCCTGACATGTGACACATTATGTTCAAGGCGGTTCGTTCTGCGGTGAGCAATAACTGGGTCGGAGCTTCGACTCGTGCCACTATGTCTCCATTTTGTACGCGCTGTCCGTCGGTTGCCAATTTTGTGAACTCACTTGCGAGTGGGCCACACACAACCTCTATCACGCCAGATGCAATATCAAGTCCAGCGAGACATCCGTTCGCACGAGTGCCAAAAGTGGCAATGCTGCGTTGCGTGATCGACACTGTTGACGTGCTCGTGATGTCGATGCCCCCGGCAAGGTCTTCTAGAACGGCTCGCTGCACAATGTCAAGCACATATGACGCATCTAGCCCTGCATTCTGTAAGCATTCGGAGAGGTGGTCTGAAAAAGAATAAAGTTTCATTGCGCAACAATTGTCCCGTCAGCGTCAACGACAAGTAGATGACGTTGCCACTCGGGCAATGCTTCTGTGAAATCAGTACGACGGTGACAACCCCTGCTCTCTGTGCGAGCAGTTGCAGCAGCAACTACGGCCACGGCCACGGTAAGCAAGTTGGTTGCTTCGAGAGATCGTCGTGTTGCAATCACATCAGACCCCACTTTGTCCTGCAATCGCTCAAGCGTGTTGCGCGCTGATAACAGACCGTTGGGACTGCGTAACACACCAACATGTTTTGACATTGTGCTGCGCAACTCGGCGCGCCACTCTGCTGGCAAGAGCCCGCTTGTGCGTTCATCAAGACCCGGAGCAACAGTGATCGGAAGAGACCAACTGAGCGCGCGCCCAACTCGAGTTCCGGCGACGATGCCTTCTGTCAGACTGTTTGATGCCAATCGATTTGCCCCGTGCACACCTGTGCATGCGGCTTCTCCGACAGCAAATAATCCTTTGAGCGACGTGACCCCGTCAAGATCAGCCCGAATTCCGCCGCAGGCGTAGTGTGCAGCAGGAGCAACAGGAATGAGATCACGCACAGGGTCAATGCCGGCAGCCAGACACGCTCCGGTAATCGAAGGAAAACGCGTCGCGAATCGTTCTCCGATTGAGCGCGCGTCTAAGAACACATGGTCATCTACGCCGGCGGGTGACTCTGACATGCGCTTGCTGATTGCAGCAGCAACGATGTCACGAGGTGCAAGATCTTCTTGAGGATGCACACCTTTCATAATGCGCTCGCCAGCAGCATCAACCAAGACAGCACCCTCGCCACGAACGGCTTCACTGATGAGTGCTTGTTGTCCAGTTGCATCGGCACTGGTCCATAACACGGTTGGATGAAACTGGATGAACTCAATGTCGGCAATTTCAACACCGGCACGTAATGCAAGAGCAAGTCCGTCTCCGGTCACTGCCGAAGGATTCGATGTCGATGCATACACTTGACCAAAGCCGCCAGTTGCGACCACGACTGCTCGCGCCGTAACGTCACCGACACTCTCAACATCGCCGTTCTCATCTAAAAGAGCAACTCGCACACCTGCGACGCATCGTTGTCCCTGATCATTGACGCCAATGAGTAGATCGATACCGAATGCGTGCTCTACGACGCGCACTCCCGCAAGACGAACTGATTCGTCAAGAGTTTTTTGTACTTCTGCTCCGGACTGATCGCCTCCGGCATGCACAATACGGTCATGCGAGTGACCGCCCTCGCGAGTGAGTGCTATGCCTCCGTCAACGCCAGGATCAAACGCTGCACCAAGACGCGACAGATATCTAATTGCCGTAGGTGCTTCTGTGACAAGCGTGCGCACTGCGGCTTCATTGCAGAGTCCAGCACCTGCGGCCAATGTGTCGCGCACATGATTTTCGATTGAATCGTTGGGATCTAATACGGCGGCCAGTCCACCTTGAGCCCACTGAGTACTGCCTGCGTCAAGCGTGTCTTTTGTAATTAAAATCACGTCACGCACTGGTCGTGCAGCGAGCGCTACCGATAAACCTGCAGCGCCAGACCCCAAGACCACGACATCGGTGTCGATCTCCCATGTTGGTTCTGGCACAGCCAGTCGTTGCGACATGATTTATTCTCCCGTGCGAGACGGTGTGCCAATCGCAATCATGCGTTCTACTGACAGCCGCGCCTGATCAGCAATGTCCTGGGGCACATCAACGACGTCGTTTCCGTGCACGAGTGTATGTTCGAGTTTTTCGGGGGTAATCATCTTCATGTATTTGCAAATTGCTGCCGGGTTTACGGGCTGAAAAATAGTGAGAGCATTCGCTTTGCGCAACTGATGCAGCATTCCGGTCTCGGTGGCAACAAGCACTTTTCGTGCCGTTGTTTTTTGAGCGGCATCTATCATTCCCGAAGTAGACAAAATCTTTGTGCGTTCTGCTGGCACAACACCAGAAGACGCCAAATACATTGCACTCGTAGCGCAGCCACACTCTGGATGAATAAATAGTTCTGCATCTGGTTCAGTGCCTACTAATTCTTTGAGTTCTGCGCCGTTAATGCCGGCGTGTACGTGGCACTCACCCATCCAGATGTGCATGTTCTCACGCTGAGTCAAGCGTTGCACATGGGCTCCCAAGAACTGGTCGGGACAAAACAGAATCTCCTTGTCAATCGGAATTGATGCAACGACATCTACAGCGTTAGAACTCGTGCAGCAAATATCCGTCTCGGCTTTTACTGCAGCGGTTGTATTGACATAACTCACCACGACAGCTCCAGGATGCTGCGCTTTCCAGTCGCGCAATTGATCTGCCGTGATTGCGTCGGCGAGTGAACACCCAGCCCGTTCGTCAGGGATTAAGACGGTCTTTTCATACGACAAAATCTTGGCGGTCTCCGCCATGAAGTGAACTCCGCAAAACACGATGGTGCTTTGTTTGGCGGAGGCTGCGATTCGTGACAACGCAAGTGAGTCGCCCACGTGGTGGGCGACATCTTGTATTTCGGGAACTTGATAATTGTGCGCAAGTATCACTGCGTCACGTTGATCAGCAAGCGCTCGAATTTTCTTGGCCCATGTGCCGTCCGTGTGGTCTGCCACACCTTCAGGCTAAAGGCTGGCTAACGACTTTCAATGACCGCTGGACCCTGTGCCCAATAACCAGTGATGGCATCGGCGAGTGATCCCGTTGCTGCCCCAGCATCTGTGATGATCTCGTCTGGCTCATCGGCAAAGCGCACGACTGATGCGACGCCTTGATCGGAGACCACCACAGTGAGGCGAACGCGACGGCGTTTGGCATGTTGGCTTGGCGCACCTTCTACCTCGCCATTTTCACCTAGTGGCGCCGCCCATCCGGTGGTGACTACTGCAACAGCATCAAACATGCGTCCGAGCGCACTTGATGGTGCTTCAAGTAATTCATATACGTCGGGGTGCTCTGCCAAAAAAGAAAGCCGAAATGCTGCATCGGTATCGCTATCAAAACATCTTGAGTCAACCACCGTTACTCCATGTAGATGGGCTCCTGGCAACTCAAACGTGTCGAGTGTTATGTGTAGTCGCTGTTCGACAAATGTCGCAAGTGAGACAGTATCTGGAAGTTGTGGGCATGGTTCTGGAAGGTCTAAGTTCATACAGACAAAGTGTGCGATGTTGCATACTTCGTGGAAAAAGATCTCGTCGTTGTACTCTGACGGGAGCAAAATACTGCGAGTAACACCTCTGGGGGCACATGAGCACACAACGTCCGACAACCCGACCACTAACACCCAACGATGTCACCGCATCGTGGCTCTCGGCAGCACTGCAATCAAGTGGCGTGCTCGCGGCTGATACAGATGTCGTCTCGGTGCGCAACGAATCTCTTGGCGGTGGCACTGGTGTGTTCGGAGTTCTTGCGCGCCTCGTGGTGCAATACAGCAAGCCGACATCTGCGCCTACCCAGATGGTTCTCAAATTACCCACGACTGCACCAGAGAACAAGGCGGTTGCACTTGCGCTTGGTATTTATGTCCGTGAAACAAATTTCTTTCGCGAACTTGCCGCACGCACTCCCACTGCTTCGGTGTCCTGTTTGTACGCAGACATGGACATTGCGGCTGGTGAATTTGTTCTTATCTTGGAAGAAATCGCACATCTTGAGGTTGGGGATCAACTGAGTGGAGCAAATATCGCTCAACTCGAACTCACCTTACGGCAAATAGCGAAATGGCATGCTGCTTGGTGGCTCCATCCAGACCTTGACATGTATGACTGGCTGCCCACAAATGACAGTCCTGTCCAAATGGCAGTTGTGCCCGACATCATGCGCGGCGCGATGCCCGTCATTGAAAACGAGTGGGTCTCAAAGTTGGGACAAGAGGCTGTCTCTCTCGGACGAGATACAACAGACAAGTTCGAAGAAATTCTGCAACGTACAGGTGCCGCCGCAAAAACGCTGTGTCATGGTGACCTGCGACTTGAAAATATTTTCTTTAATGATGATGCAACCGACATGATGATGATTGATTTTCAGATGGTTCTCAAAGCAACACCGGCACAAGATGTGCAATATCTCTTTAATTCGTCTGTCGAACCAGACATCTGGCAATCGGACGGAATGCGATTGTTGCATCTGTACCACGATGAACTTCTTGCTCTTGGCGTGAGCGATTACACATGGGACACATTTTGGTCAGAATTTCAATTGCAATGTCTCTGGGGGATGGTTGCACCAGCATCCACAGTTGCTGGATTTGATATGGGAGATGAAAAAGGTAAAAAACTTGCCGAGCGATGGATGATGCGCGGTTGGCTGTTACCAACTGCGGTGAATGCACGCGAAGTTCTCTAAATCCTGTTAGTCAAGTTGCTCAGAACTGCTTAGCGCAACAACCTCGCTGCTTTTACTAACTTCGCACCATATTTTTTGCCAGGTGTTCGCGACAATCGCTCAAGCGGACCAGACACGCTGAGTGCTGCGATGACGTCACCATCACTATCAAAAATCGGCGCGCTGACTGACGCCACTCCTTTCTCGCGTTCTTCTGCTGACTCAATCCATCCACCGACTGACAGTCTGTGTCCTGCCAACAATCGGCCGGCGCTTCCTCGCGACAGTGGCAACAAAGAACCTTCCGGAACAATCCATCGCAGGCCGTGTGTTGACTCGAACGAAACAATGCATCGACGACCTGCTGCTTCGGCTACATATACCTGCACGCTCTCGCCAATCGCATCGCGAAGATCGTGTGCAACGCGTCGTGCTTGCTCAACAAACGGATACTGCATCTGAGCCCCCACCCCAAGACCGATGAGTGCTGTGCCAAGACAAAATTGTCCGTCTGCCATGCGACGCACAGCACCATGTTGCTCAAGCGCCAGTAACAGCCGATGCGCAGTTGCGCGAGGCATGTCGGTGGCCTGCACAATTGTCGCTAATGAATGTGGGCGCTCTGCCAGAGCGTTGAGCACCACAAATGCCTTGTCAATAACTCCGACTCCCGATACAATGTCCATTAGTTAGGAAGTCTATCCCATATAGTGAGATAAAGAAAGCAAAGGACGGATGTGATGTCACCCAAAACATTGCCGCAAAAAGT
>Ga0209596_1002835_pt1 | contig 14091 bp, 11 predicted proteins | sample M_130807_MF_Meta_FD_187314 | JGI IMG/M metagenome (GOLD analysis project Ga0209596, IMG submission 187314) | Freshwater microbial communities from Lake Montjoie, Canada to study carbon cycling - M_130807_MF_MetaG (SPAdes) (version 2) | ecosystem: Environmental > Aquatic > Freshwater > Lake... | reverse complement strand
AAGCACTTGTCGATGCGTTATCAAAGCGTGAAGTGAAGCGCACTTATTTGGCGCTGGTGTGGGGACACCCAACCGTTTTGTCTGGCACCATAGATGCTCCTATCGGACGAGATCAGAAAGACCCGACACGCATGGGAGTCGTTGTCGACGGCAAGGCCGCTCGAACGCGATTTGAAGTGAAGTCAAAGTTTGATCTGCCGTTGCCGAGCTCATTGGTTGAATGCAATCTCGAAACTGGACGAACTCACCAAATCAGAGTTCATCTCGAATCAATCGGTCATCCCGTTGTGGGCGACTCGACATACGGAGGTGCACGAAGTTCGTTATCTGCGCCGCGTCCAATGTTGCATGCCGCACAGTTGGCCTTCTTGCATCCGATCAGTGGCCAATCGATGTCGTTTGAAGCCGAAATGCCCGACGACATGAAAGCGTTGCTTGCACGTTGCAGTTAAACGCACGAGCAGAAATTGATTTAGCGATTTAGAGATTTACTGATTTAGTGATGTAGCTGTGGCCAAGGCGATGTGCCTTTGGCTGCAGAGGCAATTTTCGCCAACGTGTAATCCTCAAGGTGCTCGCGCATGTGCTCACCAGCAACATTCCAGATCGCTAGCAGTACGCAGTGTCCCTCGTGATCGCATGAACCATCCTGGTGTGGTTTTCCAAAATCGCCAAGACTGATCGGGCCGTCGGCTGCTGCAATTATTTGCGAGAGCAATATTTCTTCTGGTGGTCGAGCAAGTGTGTATCCGCCGCCTACGCCACGCTTTGATTTGACGAGGCCTGCGCCCTTGAGTACCAAAAGAATCTGCTCAAGATAAGGCTGTGGAAGTGCGGTGCGTGTTGCGATGTCGCGCACCGATGTTGGGCCAGGCTCGCCTTCGTGGAGGGCAAGAGAGAGGAGAGCGCGACACGCATAGTCGCCCCGAGTAGATACACGCACGGTTGTAGTGTAGATCGCGTGTTAGATCCAACGCTTCCTCAGTATTCAGGGGGTTGTATCTCCAGCATTATCCCAAGCCTGCTCGGGCCGCGGGGCACAGACTTGGTTCCTGCATGGATGCCAAAAGTAGTAGAGGGAGCAAACCAAGTTGTCTTGCTTGTCGTCGACGGTCTTGGTTGGCATCAACTGCAAAGCAACATTGCGCATGCGCCAACAATTTCTTCGATGCAAGGTGGATCGATCACCACAGTTGCACCATCAACAACAGTGACCGCATTGACATCGATAACGACGGGTTTGACACCTGGAGAACACGGCCTCATGGGCTATCGCATGGACATGGGGCGTCACGTGATGCAGATGTTGCGCTGGGGCGATGAAAAGGGCGACTTGCGCACAACGTATCCGCCAGAGATGGTGCAGCCGTGCCCTCCATTTATGGGCGCGTCAGTGCCGGTGCTGAGCAAAGCCGAACTTGAAGGGTCGGCATTTACCGAAGCGCACTTGCGTGGTTCTCGTCCGATGGGCTGGAGATCTTCGTCGAGCATTGCAGTACAAGTTGGTCTCTTGTTGCGATCGGGCCAAAAATTTATTTATGCGTATTACGACGGTGTCGACAAGATTGCCCACGAGCGTGGTTTCGGTGAGTTTTATGAAGCTGAGTTGCGCCAAGCAGATCGATTGGTTGCCGATGTTCTTGAGCAACTGACACCAGGGAGTGTGTTGATCGTGACGGCAGATCATGGCCAGGTGCATATCGGTGATGCATCAATAACTCCGCACCGCGATGTACTGGATCAAGTTGCGTATCAGTCCGGCGAGGGCAGGTTTCGATGGCTTCACGCACGTAATGGCGCAACCCAGTCGCTTCATGCAACCGCACAGGAACTGTACGGCGACATTGCTTGGGTCGTCACTCGCGACGAGACGATAGACAATGGCTGGTTTGGTCCACGAGTGACGGATGCAGCGCGCAAGCGTCTTGGCGATGTTGCACTCGTGCCGTTTAAGGATGTGAGTTTTCATGAGCCATATGACACTGGTCCATATCAGCTGGTTTGCCGACACGGATCGTTGACAGAAGCAGAAATGCATGTTCCGTTGTTGGCAATTGCTCAACGATCGTGAGATAATGCAATCATGACCGAAGTAGTACAAGAAGAAGCCCCAGAAAATCCACCAGCAATTCCAAACGAAACGGTGACAGCACCAGCCAAGGTGATGCGCATCGGTTCGATGATTAAGCAACTGCTCGACGAAGTTCATTCAATGACGATGGATGGACCGGCACGCGAACGTCTTGCAGAAATTTATGAACGATCTATTGTTGAACTGACTGAAGCCCTGTCGCCCGACTTGGCAGAAGAGTTACGGATGTTGTCGCTGCCTTTTCGCGATGGAGTGACACCGTCAGACAGCGAACTGCGAGTTGCCAAGGCCCAATTGGTTGGTTGGCTCGAGGGTCTATTTCATGGAATACAGGCAACCTTGTTTGCGCAGCAACTGGCCGCGAGTCAGCAATTAAATCAAATGCGCCAACTTCCCAGTGGTCCTGGTGGAGCAGAGGCCCCAGAAATCTCGGATCGCCCTGGTACATATCTCTAGCCATTAGCGAGTTAATACAGGTAAGCACCACGGGTAAACACCCCACTGATAATCTCTGTGCTCCAACGCGGCTTTTTGCCGCAAACATCGACCGATAACCGAAAGGAGATCTAAGTGGGAGATTCGTTTACCCACTTGCATGTCCATACCGAGTTTTCGATGTTGGATGGCGCATCGCGCCTTGACGAGTTGGTTGCAGCAGCCGCGGCAGATGGTCAGCCCGCGCTGGGCATGACCGATCACGGCAACATGTATGGAACGCTCGATTTTTACCGACAGTGCAAAGAGCAGGGTATTAAGCCAATCATTGGCACTGAGGCATACATGGCTCATGAGCATCGCTCTGAGCGGCCTTCTCGGCGAGGCAGGGTGGATGACTCGGGTGGAGAAACCGAGTCTGGTGGCAAGGTGTACTACCACCTCACACTCCTTGCAGAAAACAATATTGGTTACAAAAATCTGATTCAGTTGTCGAGCCGCGCATTTTTGGAGGGTTACTACTACCAACCGCGCATTGACTGGGAGTTGCTCCACGAGCATCATGAAGGTTTGATCGCAACGAGCGGTTGCTTGGGCGGACACGTATTGCAACGCTTGATGAAGGGCGATATCACTGGTGCCCATGATTGCGCTGGAAGACTGCAAGATATTTTTGGCAAAGACAACTTTTTTATTGAATTGCAGGATCACGGGCTTGCAGATCAAAAACGAACCAATCCACTTTTAATTGAACTCTCACGCAAGATTGGTGCTCCACTTCTTGCCACCAACGACACCCATTACACGCATCGTGACGATCATGCCGCTCACGACGCTTTGTTGTGTGTGCAAACGGGTTGCACGATGTCAGATCCAAATCGTTTCAAGTTTGAGGGATCCGAACACTATTTAAAGAGTGCTCAAGAGATGCAGTGGTTGTTTCGAGATGTGCCGGAAGCGTGCAGCAATACGCTGTGGATCGCCGAGCGTGCAAACATCGAGATCGAGTTTGGAAATCCGGTACTACCAAACTTTGAGTTGCCTGCAGGTTTTAAGACTGACGGCGAATATTTGCATCACCTCGCTCTTGAAGGTGCAAAGGAGCGATGGGGTCAAAAGCTTCCACCGGCGGTACTCGAGCGCCTCAATTTCGAATTGCAAACTATTGAGCAGATGGGTTTCAGTTCATATTTCTTGATCGTTTGGGACATGATTCGCTACGCGCGCGACCATTCGATTCGAGTTGGTCCTGGTCGTGGATCGGCTGCTGGGTGTGCAGTTGCGTATTGCTTACGCATTACCGACTTAGACCCGATCAAGTACGACTTGCTGTTTGAAAGATTCTTGAATCCGAGTCGTGTGACTATGCCAGATATCGATATGGACTTTGACTCGCGTTACCGAGATCAGATGATTCGATATGCATCAGATAAATATGGCCGTGATCACGTTGCGCAAATCATCACATTCGGCACGATTAAGGCACGTAACGCTGTGCGCGATGCCGCGAGAGTGCTGGGCAAGCCGTATCTCGTTGGCGACAGGATTGCCAAACTGATGCCGCCTGTGATCATGGGACGCGACACTCCTCTGAGGTTTTGTCTTGAGCCCGATCCGAAGGGCGAACACAAGGACGGATATCGCGCTGCTGCAGAGTTGCGGGCTTTATACGAACTCGATAGCGAAGTCAAAGAAGTTGTGGACGTTGCTCGTGGACTCGAAGGTCTCAAGCGCAACGTTGGCATTCATGCTGCTGCAGTAGTGATCACAAAAGAGAAATTGACCGAATATCTTCCTATTCAGCGCAAAACAGAACAAGGTCAGAACCCAGAAGACGCACCGGTGGTGACGCAGTTTGAAATGCATGGTGTTGAGGCGCTCGGACTACTCAAGATGGATATTTTGGGATTGCGTAATCTCGATGTCCTGAGCGATGCCAATGCCATGATCCAGCAATTCCGAGACAGCGACTTTGATGTAGACAAACTGCCTATTGACGACAAACCAACTTTTGAATTACTTGCGCGTGGTGACACCATCGGAGTTTTTCAGCTGGAGAGCACCCCTATGCGGGCGCTGTTGCGATCATTGATGCCAGAAACGTTTGAGCATCTGTCCGCTGTTCTTGCTTTGTATCGTCCTGGTCCAATGGGCGAGAACATGCACAATGATTTCGCCGATTACAAAAACAATCGCAAAAACACCGAATATTTCCATCCAGATGCTGCGGAACTGTTGGGTGACACATACGGGCTCATGATTTATCAAGAGAGCGTGATGCGCGTGGCGCAGAAGTTTGCTGGGTACTCACTGGCCGAGGCAGACACATTGCGCAAAGCATGTGGAAAAAAAGACAAAGTGGCCATGGCGGAGCAACGCGCTGGCTTTGAAGCAGGTTGCATCAACTTGGGTTATGGAGATGAGTTGGGAACAACTATTTTTGACATGATCGAAAAGTTTGCCGACTACGCGTTTGCAAAAAGTCACGCGTATGGGTACGGATTGATTTCATATCAAACCGCGTATCTGAAAACGCATTTTCCGGTTGAGTACCTTGCGTGTTTGCTCACCAGCGTCAAGACCAATTACGAGAAGGCGGCTGTCTATCTGTCAGACGCTCGCATGAACAACATCGTTGTGCTCACACCTGACATCAATCTTTCTGGGGTTGATTTTGAACCTGTGCTCGAGGGCGAGGTGCGAAAGATCACATTCGGCCTCTCTGCTATTCGCAACGTGGGTGAGGGTCTCTCGATGAAAATTGTTGAGCATCGCAACACATTTGGCCCATTCGAATCTTTTTACGACTTCGCTGAACGAGTGCCAACAGATGTTCTGAATAAAAGGGCTATCGAGTCGCTGATTAAGGCAGGTGCATTTGACAAGCTTGGTCATCCACGTAAGGGGTTACTTGCTTCATTCATGCCGATTATTGATACGACTCTGAAACGTCGCGAAGAAAAAGATCAGGGTGTTATGAGCCTGTTTGGCGAGATGGAAGAAACTGAAGGTGGATTCAGCGAGCGTCAATTGATTCCAGACTTGCACTTTGAAAAATCCGAGCAACTGAAATTTGAAAAAGAGATGCTCGGTCTGTACGTGTCGGATCATCCGCTGATGGGCATTGAAGGTGCTCTGCGACGTCGGGTTGATTGTTCAATTCCTGAAGCGCTCGAATCTGCTGATGGCGCGTTTATGACCATTGGTGGCATTGTCAACCAGGTCAATCGGCGCTACACCAAAAAAGGTGACCAGATGGCCACATTCATGTTGGAAGATTTGCAGGGCGCAATTGAGGTCACCGTTTTTCCGAAGACTCTCGAAAAATACGGGCATCAACTTGCCGATGACATGCTGATCTCGGTGCGGGGCAGAATGGATGCGCGCGATGAAACAAAAGTTGGCTTTATGGCCACTGAAATTATTGTTTTGGAAGGGTTGCGATCATCGCAAGACTCATTGCATTTGAGATTCAGTGCCCAAGCGATCACCGAGACCTTGATTGCAGATTTGCAGGCGGTGTTGCGAGAGCACCCTGGTGATTCGCCTGTATTCCTGCACCTGTCAGACGACAAAGCAGTGAGCCTTGGTGCGCAATACACGGTCAACCTAGATCGAGTGATGGGTCAACTACGAGCATCGTTTGGAGATGCCGCAACGATTGCATAGATGACCCCTGCCGAAACCGAAGTTTTGCTGGCAGACTGTAGGCATGTCAGTTGTGGTCGAGACGCGTGATTGTGGGTCTCTGACCGATGCCGAACTTGATGAGTTGGCAGCAATGGGCGGGGCCTTCGGAATTGGCCCAGTTTCAAAAGCTAAGGACGAGTGGGTGTTGTTTACCAGCGCCCGTATTGACGGCAAGATTCATGGTTTTACCTTCTCGACGCTAGAGCGCATCGGTGGCACACCTTGCGTACTGCTCGGCATGATGAGCATCAAAAAGTCAGGCAAGCGCGACATGGTGTTGAAGGGCTTGATGGGCGAGGCGTATCACCGCGCACTGATGGCATTCCCCGACGAAGACGTCGTAGTCGGTTCACGGTTTGCATCGGCGGCTGGTCTTGAGGCTTTTAAGTCACTGACTGAATTAATTCCTCGACCAAGTCATCGTGCAGTTGGCGAAGAGCGTGCATGGGGTAAGCGATTGGCACGACGCTTCGGAGTTGAGTCTTCGTACGACGACCAGAGCTTCACCGTTAAGGTCAATGCACAAAGTGGTTTTTTGGATCACGAGACATTGAAGCCAGAAAAGATCGAGGCTGATGTTGCCGCTCAGTTTGCAACTGCCGCCAAGGCCAAGAGTGGCGTTGTGATTGTGCACGGTTGGACAATGGCCGAGTCTCTGGCCAAACTCGGCAAACACTAAGCAGTCAACGTTGGAGTTCGCCGACGTAGTACGTGGTCGGCGCATGACGCGCGGGTTTTCAACTCAGCCCGTTGACTCAAAACTTATTTCGCAGATCGTAGATCTTGCTTCGCGCGCACCGTCTGCTGGCAAGACGCAGGGTTGGCATGCGCTGGTCATCACAGCGAGTGACACGGCAGAATTTTGGGATGACACGCTCGCTATTGAGAAGCGAGAGAGTTTTCGCTGGAAGCAATTGCTAGATGCACCAGTTATTGTGCTGGTGTTCTCTGATCCTTTGGCATATGTGGAGCGTTACTCCGAGAACGACAAGGCACACACGGGATTGGGCGCAAGTGCAGAAGCATGGCCGACTCCGTATTGGACTGTCGATGCTTCGTTTGCGGCGATGACGATACTGCTTGCTGCAGAGGATGCAGGATTGGGTGCTTTGTTTTTTGCAGTATTTAGTGGCGAGAAAGAATTGCGCGCCAGGCTGTGTGTTCCTGACGCATTGCAATTGATCGGTGCAATCGCACTTGGATGGCCACTCAAGAGCAATAAAGAGAACGGAATTTCAAAAGCAATAAAGGGAGCGAGTGCGACTCGGACCCGCCGCAGCACCGACCAAATTATTCACCTCAACAGTTGGTGAATTAAACCCGATCTGGTTGTATGGCGACGCGTAGTGCTTCGTCAAAAGTCTTCGCGTCATGCGCCGGAGCCATACATGCGTATTGGCGACACACATAGGCAAGATCATCGTTGCGGTCGTGCCAGATGGGCGAGTCATATCGCTCGCCCCAGGCAATTACCACGGTAGGCAGCCATTGGGCGTGTAGTTGCGCTACTAAGTCGGGTCGATTACCGGTGATTGCAACTTCGACCACACCGCGGTGTCGCAAGTGTGCAGCACTGAGCAAATTGCCGAACGCAGTTGGCGCGCTAGTAGCGATGTGAGAAAGCAATTGCGAAATCTGATCGGCGTGTTGTGCATAGCGCTCTTCGCCAGTGAGTGCGGCAAGTCGATACAACGCGAACGCTGCAGTCGAGTTGGCTGATGGGGTTGCGTTGTCCATCAGATCTTTTTGTCGCACAATCAGCTGTTCTCCGGTGTGTGATGTTGTAAAGATGCCGCTGTTTTCGGCATCCCAGTAGTCGGATAACAGTTTGTTCGCAATGGTTTTGGCGTGAGTGATCCAAGATGCTTGGCCGGTTGCTTCGGCAAGTCTGGTGAAGCCATCGACGAGTTGTGCGAGGTCGGCTCCAAGTGCTGCATGCTGCGCTTGTGGGTTTCCATCTTGATGCCAGCTGCGCTTGATAGATGTTGAATCAGATGTAGTGCACAGTTTGTTGATCAGGAATTCTCCGTTTTTCACAGCAGCAGCAAGCCAATCTGGTCGTTGCAGTAATGCCGCAGCTTCGGCAAGAGTTGCCAGCATCATTCCGTTCCATTCGGTGAGGATCTTGTCGTCTAGGCCTGGCTTTGATCGCGTGTTGCGAGATTCAAGCAATAACGCTCGAGCGCGTTCAACTGCTGAGTTCCTCTTGAGATCGCCGCGATGGTGCAGTCTGCTCAGGATGTTTGCACCTTCGAAGTTTCCTGCTTCTGTTACTTCGTACCACTCGAGTGCAACTTCGTGCAGATCTTGGGGGAGAGCGTCTACGACCTGCTGTTTTGACCACACATAAAAATGCCCCTCCACGCTGTGGCCTTGTTCATCTACGGAATCGGCGTCTTGTGCACAGAAAAATCCGCCGTCAGGATGACACAATTCTCGCAACACGTAGTCAATAGTTTCGGAAGCAATCTGTAGCCATCGAGGCTCGTTGAGCGCAACGCCCGCATGCAGATAGACGCGAGCGAGTAATGCCTGGTCGTACAGCATTTTTTCGAAGTGCGGCACAAGCCACTGTGCATCCACGCTGTAACGGGCGAACCCACCACCGAGGTGGTCGTACATGCCTCCAGATGCCATCGCGTCCAGGGAAGTTGTAAGAATCTGGAGAATTTCGGCGTTTGGATTATCGAGATAGATCCGCAGTAGCAGATCGAGGTTCATAGTGCTCGGAAATTTTGGTGCAGAGCCAAAACCACCCCAATCGGCATCAAAGGTCTGGCGCATCTGTTCAACTGCTGCGTTCAGATGCTGCGGGCCGATCAATGCTGGCTGTGTGCTTTTCGTATTCTCCGTGTTGTTGGTAATGCGGCTTGTGCGGCTCAGGCTTTGCATGAGCGCATCAATATTGCTTTCAATATCGTCGCGGCGGTTGTGCCACGCGTCAATAATCGCATTCATTAACTGAATAAATGTTGGCTTTGGAAAATATGTACCTCCGTAAAATGGCTTTGCATCCGGCGTAAGAAATACGGTCATTGGCCAACCGCCCCGCCCCGTCATGGCCTGCACTGCGTCCATATAAATTGCGTCGACGTCTGGTCGTTCTTCGCGATCAACTTTGATGTTGACAAACAACTTGTTCATCAGCGAAGCAGTCTCGTCATCTTCAAAACATTCGTGGGCCATGACGTGGCACCAGTGACATGCCGAGTAGCCAACCGAGAGAAGTATTGGCTTGCCGGTGGCGCGTGCGAGAGCAAACGCTTCTTCTCCCCACGGATACCAATCGACCGGGTTGTCGCAATGTTGGCGAAGGTACGGGCTGATCTCGTGACTCAGGCGATTGGACATGTTACGAAACGGTGATGATTGCGGTAAATCCCAATGTTGGGTATGGCGCTTTTGCAGCTATCGAAACTTTGAGAGTGCACACTCCAGGCTTCTCTGGAGCAACGAGTGCAGAATTACGCAACTTGCACGAGCCATCGACAATTTTGAACGCGCGCGTGCCTTTGGAAGGGCTGCGAAGCAATTCGTTTAAGGGTGTTTTTGTCTTGGGAGAAATAGTGGAAGTCGTGATCCATGCACCTGATTCGGGAATGGATGTTGCCGAGAAATAGGTACTTGAGATTGATCCGTTAAGACCACTCGTTGCAATCACTGAGTAGCGAAGGTACTTGCGCAGGTCTTTGACGGTCGACTGATACTTCGTGGCAACGGCGTTGGCGATAGCGGTGCAGTCTGCTGGCTGGCTTGTTGTTGCTTCTCCTGGAGCCGTGCATCGATACCACTGACTCGTTGCGATAGCCGAAGAGGTTGAAGCGGTACCCACCGCAAGTGCGCCAACACGACCTTCAGTGGTAAGTGATGCGGTGACAATTTTTGGAAACATCACATCAAGTTCGGCGAAAGCAGCAACCAAGTTGATGACACCGTAGCCAAACGTTGTGTCGCGACCAGGCGCGCCGATGTCGGTGGCTGTGCGTTGCAAAACATCGCGCACCTGGGCTGCAGTTATCGACGGTTGAGCGGCAAACAACAATGCTGCTGCACCGGTGACGAACGCTGCAGCCATGCTTGTGCCACTCTGAATTTTGTAGTCATTACTGGCGGTAGACAGGATGGATGCCCCTGGGGCGGCAAGATCGATGTAATCCCCGCGTTGATCGAATGAAGTAACGCTGTTGTTGCGGTCTACGGCAGTCACTGCGATTGTGAGATCACTAGCTCCAGGCCATTTTGGTGTTGAGTCTGCGGCACCATTTCCTGCTGCGGCAATGACGAGCACATTGTGATCTACTGCGTACTGAATTGCCGCAGTGAGTGAGGTGCTCTCGGTTGCGCCTCCTAGCGAGAGGTTGATCACTTTCGCGCCTGAGTCCACAGCAAAGCGAACTGCTTTGGAAACATCTTTGGAATCTCCAGACCCCTGTGCGTCCAACACTCTGATTGGCAAAATGCGAGATTGCGGTGCAACACCCGATCCGCCTATTGCGTTATCGGCAACTGCAGCAATGATGCCCGCGACGTGGGAACCATGACCTGCAACATCGACATCTGTCTCTCCGGCACTGTCAATCGATCCAAACATCGTGCGACCCGCATCAAGATTGGCATCCAAGTCGGGGTGAGGGCCGCTGCCGCTATCGATTACTGCAACGGTGATGCCTGCACCTCGAGTGAATTTCCAAACCGATGGTGCGCCGATTGCTGTCAAACCCCACTGTTGATCGAACAGCGGGTCGCTACCAGATGCGGCAAACGACGCTGTTGTGTCAAGAGCGACAGCGAGAACAGTCGCGCTTGAAACAACAAACGAGAAAGCGAGCACATGCGTGGCAATACGCCTTGCAAATTTTTGCATTTACACACCCATTGCGTGATAGCCACCATCTACGTGAATCACTTCTGCGGTGGTGGCCGGAAACCAATCGGACAGCAGTGCGACACATGCGCGTGCAACAGCCGTTGAGTCATTGACGTCCCAGCCAAGTGGTGCGCGATCGCTCCACACATCTTCAAATGTTTGGAAACCAGGAATAGATTTTGCAGCCATCGTTTTGATCGGCCCAGCAGCGACGAGGTTGCAGCGAATATTCTTTCCACCCAGTTCTTTGGCGAGATACCGGCTGGTGGATTCGAGCGCAGCTTTGGCGACGCCCATCCAGTTGTACGCAGGCCATGCAACAGTGTTGTCAAAGTCGAGACCAACAAAACTTCCACCTGATGACATCAGCGGCACGAAAGCGTCCGCAAGTGTTTTAAGCGAGTAGGCAGAAATCTGCATTGCAACGGCCACGTCGCTCCACTGCGCAGCCATGAAGTCGTCGCCCAAACACACTGCGGGGGCGAAACCGATTGCGTGAAGTACACCGTCAACGCTGCCGAGGTGTTTCTTTGCCCCGGCACGCGCGCTCTCCACATGTTCGACCACAGTCACATCAAACTCAACAACTTCGGCTGGGGTGTCGAGCTTGCGAGCGGTTCGCTCGGTAATGGAAAGCCCACGACCTGCACCAGTCAAGAGAACTGTGGCGCCTTCGCGCTGAGCCAGCTGGGCGACCCCGAAGGCCAGCGAAGCATCAGTAAGCACCCCTGTGACCACTATCTTCTTACCCTCCAAAATTCCCATGCCATCAACGGTAGTTGTTGGGGGGTGTTTGTGGCAGGCTCGTTGGATGAAAATAGGAATAATTGGTGGTACCGGGCCTGCGGGTAGTGGACTTGCACTTCGCTTAAACGTGGCTGGCTACGACGTTGTGATCGGGTCACGAGAGAAGGCGCGATCAATCGAGAAGGTCAAAGAGTTGCAAGCACTCTGGCCAAACCACAAATTAACCATTCAGGGTGGCGACAACGCTGACGCAGTGATTTGCGATCTTGTCGTCGTTGCAACGCCTTGGGATTCAACCGCCACGATTGTTGGGGACTATGCGAGTCAGCTCGCTGGAAAGATTGTGATCACAATGGCTAATGCATTGGTCAAGGTGGGCAAAGAGTTTCAGCCACTTGTTCCACCTCGCGGAAGCATTGCTGCCCACGTGCAAGCCGAAATTCCTCTGAGCAAAGTTGTTGCCGCATTACAGCACCTGCCCGCAAAGGAGCTTGGCAATCTCAATCATCACGTCGACAGCGATGTGTTGATTTGCTCAGATCATCCTGAAGCAATCGAAACTGTGAGCGACATTGTTGAAAAGATCCCTGGCTGTCGACCACTCAACACGGGAAGGTTGTCGAACGCGCTTGCGCTCGAGGCATTCACTGCGGTAATGCTGCAGATGAATGTGCGTTACAAGACGCGTGTTGCGCCACGCATGACCGGACTTCCAGATGTTGATCCTGTAAGTGGACGGAATTTGAAGATTTTATAATGCGCCTCTACGACACCGCCAAACAATCGGTGGTTCCGTTTGAACCAGGGCCAACAGTATTGATGTACACGTGCGGTATCACACCGTACGACGCAACGCATCTGGGTCATGCTTTTACATTCATCAGTTACGACATCTTGATTCGACGATTAATTGACCTTGGTCATGAAGTGAAGTGTGTACGCAACGTCACTGATGTTGACGACCCGCTGTTTGCCAAGGCGCGCGAATTGGGTGTGCACTATCTGGATTTGGCAGCAGGGGAAGAGGCCCGCTTCACCGGCGACATGGAAGCGCTCGGAGTCTTGCCGATGTATTCCACGCCGCGTGCGTCATCAGCCATCTCCGACATTCGTGGATTCATCGGCATGGTGATCGACAAGGGCTTTGCGTATCAGTCGGGTGGTTCTGTGTACTTCGATGTCACTCAGTCAAAAACTTTCGGCGAGATTTCGCATTATTCGCAAGAAACGATGATTGAACTCGCTCGCGAACGCGGAGGCAATGTAGAAGACCCACATAAGCGACATCCACTCGACTTTGTTTTGTGGCATCCATCGGCAGTGGACGAACCATCGTGGGAAACGATGTGGGGACCAGGCAGACCTGGTTGGCATATTGAATGCTCTGCACTTGCATTGCGCGAGTTGGGAACAACGATCGACTTGCATGGTGGTGGCAGCGATTTAATTTTTCCTCATCACGAATGCGAACGCGCTCAGTCGGAAGCGGCGACGGGCGAACAGTTCGTGAAGCACTGGATGCATGTTGCGATGGTGTCGATGGATGGTCACAAGATGTCGAAGAGTCGTGGAAACTTGGTGTTCGTCGACAAGCTGCGGACACGCTTTGATCCACGGGTAATCCGACTTGGATTGATTGAGCACCATTACCGATTTGAGTGGGAATGGAACGAGGAGATGTTTGCTCGCAATGTTGACAGGCTCGCAAACTGGGCGACCGGAACAACGAAGGATGACGACCAATTACTCAATTCGGTTCGTGACGCCCTTGATGACGATCTCGATACACCGCGTGCAGTTGCGCTCATCGACAAGGCTGTAGTAACTGGAGTCGACGTTACAAACGCTGCCCGTCTTTTGGGAATTGAACTCAAGCGTTAATTGAGACGTTCTCGTGCGCCTTTCGAACCTAGACTGTTAGACACGATGAGTGCAGTAGGAACCTTCGAAGTCAGCCTTCCTGACGGCACTCTCAAGACCCTTCCTGCGGGTTCGACTTCGCTCGATCTCGCCCAGGGGATTGGATCCCGGTTGGCGAAAGCCGCAGTTGCTGCGGTCGTGGATGGCGTAGAAACAGACCTCACCGTTGCGTTGGCTGCTGGCGCAAAAGTTTCAATCATTACCGCGGAGAGCGAAGCAGGACGACATGTCTTGCGGCACTCAACAGCGCATGTGATGGCACAAGCAGTCGTGCAATTGTTTGTCGGCGCCAAATTTACAATTGGTCCTGCAATTGAAGATGGCTTCTACTACGACTTCG
>Ga0209596_1002831_pt1 | contig 14103 bp, 14 predicted proteins | sample M_130807_MF_Meta_FD_187314 | JGI IMG/M metagenome (GOLD analysis project Ga0209596, IMG submission 187314) | Freshwater microbial communities from Lake Montjoie, Canada to study carbon cycling - M_130807_MF_MetaG (SPAdes) (version 2) | ecosystem: Environmental > Aquatic > Freshwater > Lake... | reverse complement strand
GAATTGATATTTTCTGCTGGATTCTAATTCAAGTTTGGGATCTTGATTTAAAATAAGTTGGGCGTTTTTGTTGGCGACATTTAAAAAATCAATATCGAAACTTAAATCAGCGATGCGAAATTCAGGAAAGCCACTTTGCTTGGTGCCAAGTAATTCGCCACTTCCGCGCATTTTTAAATCTTCTTCGGCGATGAAAAATCCGTCATTTGATTCGCGTAAAATATTAAGTCTTTTGCGTGATTTTTCGCCAAATTTTTCGCCGTAAAGTAAAATACAAAATGATTTTTTGTCCGAACGACCAACCCTTCCGCGCAATTGATGAAGTTGGGCTAAGCCAAAATGTTCAGAATTTTCGATGATAATTATTGTGGCGCTTGGAACATCGATTCCAACCTCAATTACGGTGGTTGCAATCAAGATTTTAATGGCGCCATTTTCATCGGCAAAATCTTTCATGATTTGCTCTTTTTGACTTTCTTTCATTTTGCCGTGAAGTAAAGCTAAGTTTTTTTCGCCAAAAATTTGCGATAATTCGGTAAATTTTTTAGTGACAGAAATTAAGTCAAGCTCTTCATTTTCTTCAATCGCCGGGCAAATCCAATAAATTTTTTCATTTTTTTCAATGGCGTGCTTGATTGATTCGCTAAGTTCCATCGATTTTTTCATCGACATTATTAAAGTTTCAATTTTTTGACGATTTTTGGGTTTTTCGTCGAGAATTGAAATATCCATATCGCCATATAAACCCATCATCAAACTGCGCGGAATCGGCGTCGCGCTCATTAAAAGTAAATCAACATCTTGTCCTTTTTCAACAATTTTTAAGCGCTGTAAAACGCCAAAACGATGTTGCTCATCAATCACGGCAATCCCTAAATTTTGAAAAATAACATCAGGCTCTAAAGTGGCGTGGGTGCTAATTAGAATGTTGATTTTACCGCTCGCTAAATCTTCGCAAATTTGTTTTTTTTGTTTTTTTGTGTTCGCCGAAGTTAAGAGGCAAATATTTAAGCCAAAATCTTTTAAAAGTTTAGAAAAATAACCAAAATGTTGACTCGCCAAGACAGTTGTTGGCACTAAAATGCAAGCCTGTTTTCCTTGAGCGATATTTTGCAAAGCTGAAAAAATTGCAACAATAGTTTTGCCACTGCCGACATCGCCTTGCAAAAGGCGCATCATTTTTTTAGTAGAAAAAATTTCATTATTAAGTTCACGCATGGTTTTAATCTGCGCTTGCGTAGGTTCAAAGGGCAGGGCGTTGATAAATTTTTCGCCAAGATTTTCAACTTTTGCGGAAAATTTTTTAAAATCTTTTTGGCGATTTTTTGCCATCAAAACCGCAATTTGCCACGCCAAAAATTCATCATACGCCAGGCGTTTGCGCGATAAATTATTAGATAAAAGATCATCTTCGGATACAGGATTATGAATGTTACGAAGTGCTTGATAAAAAGTCGGAAAGTTAGTTTTTTTAACAAATTCTTTGTCGATCCATTCTTCACAAGAATTAGGAATTTTTTGTAAAATTTCTTTAATTTTGTAAGCCAAAAATTTGTTAGAAATTTTTAAACTGAGTGGATAAATAATATTTGTTTTGGGAAGTTGTTCGATATTTTTGGCATCAACAATTTCTTGCGGATGATTGATTTGATTATCGTTTAAGACTTTTTGAATTTTTCCTAAAACTGCAATTTCAGTGCCGATTTTTAATTTTTCAATTTGACTTGGAAATATTTTAAAGAACACCAAACTAAAATAGCCCGTTGGGTTGTAACATTGTATTTTGTATGGCTGACTTGACTTTACGGGCTTCAAATGACTTTCAATTTTACCTTTAATAATTATCAATTCTTGATCGGCAACTTCAAATAATTTTGGTTGAAAATTAATTTTTTCGAGACGATAAGGTTTGTGCAAAAGTAGATTAAAAATTTTATCGCCACCAATTAATTTTGATAAATATGAACTAAGAGTTTGCGCAACTCTATTAAGGCTGGTGAGTGGTTCTAATAAAATATAATGAGGGTTGATTTTTGTTGACATAATTTGCTTACATCGCGATTAATAATCTTCTCTTTGAAGGCGACGATTTTCATCGCGTTTTTTAATTGATTCGCGTTTGTCATATAATTTTTTACCCTTGCCGAGCCCAATTATAATTTTTGCAAAATTCTTTTTGTTAAAAAATATCTTGATAGGAATGGCGCTAAAGCCTTCGGTATCAAGTTTTCCAACAATTTTATTCAACTGCTTTTTGTGAAGTAAAAGTTTTCTTTCGCGCTTCGGAAGATGGTTGAAACGATTGGCGCCTTTATATTCGCTAATGTTGGAATTTATTAAAACTAATTCATTATGTTTTTCAATTATGTAAGCTTCGGAGATGCTTGCTTTACCTTCGCGCAACGATTTAACTTCGCTTCCAAGCAAGATCATTCCCGCTTCAATTTCTTCGGTAATTGCGTAATTAAAATGAGCTTTGCGATTTAAAATTTGCATAATTAAATAGTAATTTGGTTTGTTTTTAAGTGAAATTCTTCATAAATTTATTGTTATTAATTTTTTTTACTAGAAAAAATTTTATTTTAGAGTATTTTTCTATTTAAAGTTTTGAGTTTTTTAGAGTTTCTTAAAATTTTTAAAGTTTATGTTGCAAATAAAAGTTTTTGTAAATAAAATATTCATCCTCTTGACTTGAGTTGTTTTTTTCCAAGCTAATTTTCTAAGTAAATATTTAGATATAGTTTTGTTGATTTAGCCTAGATATTCTAGGCTTATTTATTCAAGTGCAAGATTTTTAAAATTCATAAATTTAATATAACATTATGTCTTTATACGAAACCGTATTTATCGCTAGACAAGATCTAACCGCTGAGGATGTTGATGCTTTAAGCAACAAATTCGCAAAAATTATTACAGATGCCAATGGCAAGGTTCAAAAAGAATATTGGGGTCTAAGAAATTTGTCATTCAAAGTTAAAAAGAATAGTCGTGGTCACTATATTCTTTTAAAAATTAATTCTGAATATCCTGCGGTTGCAGAGCTTAAGCGCGTTATGGGTTTTAACGAAGATGTTATCAGAAATGCAACTTTCTTAGTAGAGGAACATAAAGACGAATCTTACTTGTTTCAATCAGCTAATGCCCATGATTACAAGGCTGGCAAAATTGCCGCTAAAAAAGAGCCATCTAAGCTTGATTTAGTTATTGACCAATTTCAATTTGATGCATAGGAGCTAATATGTTACAAAACAAAAATAATAATAACAACAATAATAATCCTAACAATAACAACGAAAACGAAGAAGGTTTTGTTAAGGTTTCTCTAGTCAATCAAAGCGTTTTTATTCGTAAGAAAAAAACTTGTCCACTTCGCAATATTGATATTTCTGAGATCGATTACAAAAATTTAAAATTACTCAACAAATTTATTTCAGAGCGCGGAAAAATTATTCCTAGTCGAATCACTAATGTTGAAATTAAAAAACAAAGAGCAATTGCTCAAGCTATTAAAAGAGCTCGTAATTTAGCTTTAATTTCTCCAATTAAAAAAGACGCAACTTCTAACTAATTATAAAATGAAAGTTATCCTTATTGATGCATTACCAAAGCTTGGCAAAATCGGCGACATCGTTGTCGTTAAAAATGGTTACGCCAAAAACTTTTTAATTCCAAACAAAAAAGCAATTTGCTTTACCGAAGAAAACTACAAATCTTTTGAAAGTAAAAAACACGAGTTTGAACAAGGAAGTATCGCAAGATTAGAAGGTGCTTCTAAAATAAAAGCTTTGACTGAAGGTAAAAACATCATCATCATTGAAAATGCTTCTGATGATGGAAGATTATATGGTTCAGTAAACTCATCTCTTATCGCCAGCAAAATCAATGAATTGATTGGTGAAAAATTAGTTGAAAAAAGCGCAATCTTCTTAAATAAACCTATTAAAGAAACTGGTATTTATGAAGCTAAACTTGCTCTTCATTCTGAATTATCTATATCTGTTAAATTAGTGGTTAGCAGAACTGAATCTGAGGCTCAAGCTTTGTTAAATCCAAAAAAACCAGCTAAAGCTAAAGAAGAATCTGAATCTTCTTCGGAAGAAAATTCTGATAATGATGCTCAAAGAAAACCTAGAAAAAAGAAAGAAAAAGCTTCTGAATAGAGTTTTTATATCGAGATAAATAAAATTTATAAATAAAAAAAGCACTAATAAAATAGTGCTTTTTTTAGTTTTAAAAACAAAAACAAAATCATCCTTATATTTTTTTGTAAACTCTAATCAAATCATTGTCGCTTTGCCAAAATTTTTGTAATTGAAAATTGTTAAGTGCTTCATTTAAATTAGTAATTCCAAGCTTTCCGACCGCTTCTAATCCATCATTGCCAATAATAATTCCGGCTTGAATCCAAATCAATTCATCGACTAAATTTTGGTACAAAAATTGTGTAATTATCGAACTTCCGCCTTCAACTAAAATTGAATTTATGCCAATTTCATTAAGTTTTTTTAAGGCATTTTCTAAATCAATTTTATCATTAATTACTTCGCAAAAAATTGCTAAATTTTGTGGATTTTTATGTAGAAATTTTTGTAAATTTGGATGATTTTTTTGCGATTCTGGGCATAAAATTATTGTCGCAATTTGTGGATTTTTACTAAAAATATTTTCATCAAAAGTAAAATCTAAATTTTTACAAATTATAATTTTGGTAGGTGAATATTCTTCAAGTCCTAAAATCCGGCAATCGAGGCTTGGATTATCGATTCGCACCGTATTGGCGCCGACCAAAATTGCTTGGTTTTTAGAGCGTAAAAAATTGCCAAATTTGCGTGAATTTTCAGAGGTAATCCACTTACTTTGAAAATTTTTGGTGGCGATTTTGCCGTCAAGCGAAGTGGCGACTTTTATAGTTATGAAAGGTTTGTTTTGTAATTTTGTTTTAAAAAAAGCGCGGTTGATTTCTTGTGCTTCTTTTTCGCCAATTCCAACTTCAACTTTTATACCTGATTTTTGTAAAATTTCTACGCCATTGCCTCGAACTCTTGAGTCGGGATCGATTGTGCAAATTACTACTCTTGAAAATTTATTTTTAATGATTTCTTCGACGCAAGGCGGAGTTTTGCCAAAATGACTGCACGGCTCCAAACTTACATAAATGGTCGCTCCTTCAAAAATTTTTTTATCGGAAATTTTATTTATGGCCTCAATTTCAGCGTGAGGGCGACCATTTTTTGCGGTAATTCCTGTTGAAATTATCGTATTATTTTTGACAATAACGCAAGCAACCGAAGGATTTTCATTGGTTATGCCAATATTTTTTCGAGATAAATTTAAGGCTAAATTAATAAATTTTTCGTCAATTCTTTGTGTCATATTTTTTAAAAAAGATATTGTATAAGTTTATTATTGATATATCTTGAAATTAGATTTGTAAAAATATATTTTAACAACAAAATTTAAAAAGAATTAATAATTTAAATTCTTAATTCTTTTTTTATTGTTAATAAAAATGATTAAAAAACTAATTTTTTAAAATGTTTAAATATTTTTTAATCATAATTTGTTCGTTTATTTTTTCTTGCTCTTCTGGGCAAGAAAATAATTATGGAAATTATAAAACTCCTTACCAATATCAGAACCAATATGCTCCGAAACAGCAATATCAACCATATTATATTCCTAATTCGCGAGCCTATAACAATCCTTACGCGCTTCCTCAGCAATATGCTTCGCCATATTATGATACTGATCAATATTATGTTCCGCCAACAGATTACTATAATATTGAAAGAAATCAAAACTCTCCAGCCAGCAATAAATATTAAAAATAAATCTAAAATTTTATATCTTTTTTTATTGTTTAATATTGTCTTTTTGTCAAGTTGTTCTCGAGATAAATATGATAATGAAACTTTATATAATTCCGTTGGTTTTGATAAGGGAACTTTGCCAAATGGGGGCTCGGGACAGCAAAAAATCGCTCCAGATTATTTTTATCGACAAGCTCAAGGCGGGATGGGCGGAGGTTATCAAGGACAGGGTGGGGGTTATCCACCGCAATATCAGCAACAAATGCCTCAGCAACAATATTATCCACCAAATTATGCATCACCGCCTTATCAAGTTTATCCAAATGCGGGCTCAAGATTTTATTCAAATCCATATGCCATTCCACCTTCGCCATATTACCCGCAATATGATGTTGACCAATATTATGTCCCACCTACTTATTCTTATGGCATGGAACAAAGTGGGACGCCAACAAATCGTTCTAATAATACTAGGTAATTTATGAAAAAAATTTTAATTTATAGTAAAGATATTTGTCCATATTGCACCAAAGCCAAAAATCTTTTTCAAAGAAAAGGTGTTGAATTCGAAGAAATAAAAATTACTTCTGATGAGCTTCGACAAGAAATGATTAAAAAATCCAATGGCAGAATGACCGTTCCGCAAATTTTTATAGATGATTATCATGTTGGTGGATGTGATGATTTATACGCTCTCGAATCTGAGGGGAAACTTAATAATCTTTTAGGAAAATAAATTTTTTTCATAAACACTTGTAAGAAATTTATTTTAAACTAGTTTGTTTATATCGATTTAATTTAAATATTAAAAACAGAATCGATATAAGTTAAATCTTGTTCTAATCTTCTTAACATTAATTTTTAAAATATGGAAATAGTTCCTCTTCATAATGGCGTACTTGTTGAGCGCGTCGAAGCTGAAAGCAAAACTGCTGGAGGCATCATTATACCAGATACTGCAAAAGAAAAACCAGCTGAAGGAAAAGTTGTTGCGGTTGGCGAAGGAAATCGCGATGATAACGGAAAAAGAGTTCCCTTGGATGTAAAAAAAGGTGATCACATTTTGTTCGCAAAATGGGGTGGCACTGAAGTGAAATTTGATGGTAAAGAACTTATCATTATTAAAGAAACTGATATTTTAGCAATCGTTAAAAAAACTAAATAATTAATCAAAATCGGAGAAAACATGTCTGCAAAAGAAATTTTATTTGCAACTGATGCTCGCACCAAAATTATTGAAGGTGTCGATATCATTGCAAATGCTGTTAAAATAACTTTAGGGCCAAAAGGTCGTAATGTTGTAATTGAAAAATCATTTGGATCACCAAGAATTACTAAAGACGGCGTTACTGTTGCTAAAGAAATTGATCTAGCCGATAAATTCCAAAATTTGGGCGCGCAAATGATCAAAGAAGTTGCTTCAAAAACTAATGATATTGCCGGCGACGGAACTACAACATCAACTGTTTTAGCGCAATCAATCGTTCGCGAAGGAATTAAATCAGTCGCTGCCGGAATCAATCCAATGGATTTGAAACGCGGTATTGATATTGCTGTTGAAGCAATAGTCAAAGAACTCGGAAAAATGAGCAAAAAAGTTAGCAACAAAGAAGAAATTGCTCAAGTTGCTACCATTTCTGCTAATGGTGATGCTGAGGTTGGTAATAAAATTGCTGACGCGGTACAAAAAGTTGGTCCTGATAGCCCAATTACCGTTGAAGAAGCCAAAGGTTTAGAATTCGAAGTTGATGTCGTTGAAGGTATGAAATTTGATCGCGGTTATTTATCGCCATATTTCATAACCAACTCCGACAAAATGATTGTCGAAATGGAAAATGCCATGATTTTATTATTTGAGAAAAAAATCTCAAATTTGCAACCAATGGTTCCAATGCTTGAAGCTGTAGTTCAATCTGGTCGTCCACTTTTGATTATTGCTGAAGATGTTGAAGGCGAAGCCTTGGCAGCTTTAGTTGTAAATCGTTTACGCGGTGGCTTAAAAGTTTGTGCGGTTAAAGCTCCAGGATTCGGCGATCGTCGTAAATCAATCATGGAAGATATTGCGGTTCTAACTGGCGGTCAATTAATCTCTGAAGATTTAGGAATGAAACTTGAAAATGTTGGAATTAAACAACTTGGTCAAGCTAAAAGAATTATCGTTGATAAAGAAAATACTACCATCGTTGATGGCGCAGGAAAATCAGCGGATGTTAAAGCCCGTTGTGCTTCAATCAAATCACAAATCGAAGAAACTTCTTCTGATTATGATCGTGAAAAACTTCAAGAAAGATTAGCTAAACTTTCAGGCGGTGTCGCTATTATTAAAGTCGGCGGTGCAACTGAAGTTGAAGTTAAAGAGAAAAAAGATCGCGTTGACGATGCTTTGGCTGCTACTCGTGCTGCAATGCAAGAAGGTATTGTTGCTGGTGGTGGTTCGGCTTTATTATTCGCTGGTCGCGTTCTTGATAAAGTTAAAGGCGCCAATGATGAACAAAATATTGGCATCAATATCGTTAAAAAAGTTGTGCAATCACCAATTCGTCAAATCGCTGAAAATGCTGGTTTTGATGGCGCGGTTGTTGCTAATGAAGTTCTTTCAAAAGCTGATGCTTCATATGGTTATGACGCACAAAATAATAAATATGTTGATATGTTCAAGGCTGGTATCGTTGATCCAACTAAAGTGGTTCGTACCGCTTTACAAGACGCTTCATCGATTGCTGGCTTGTTGATTACAACTGAATGTGCTATCATCGAAAGAAAAGAAGAAAATTCTCATTCACACGGTGGCTCTCCTGCGGGAATGCCTGGTGGCGGAATGTTCTAAATAAACTTTAAATTTAAAGAATATTAAATTAACCCATATCGACCAAAAGTCGATATGGGTTTTTTTGTTAAATGCGCTCGTCGCAAATATAATAACAAGTGAAATTTCAAGTTAATTTGGTATAAGTTTTTTATTAGATTTGAGCTTGACAAGCGATTAGTTTTTTGAGAAAATTGTAAAAAATAAATCACAAAATCTCACCTCCTTTTATTTTTATTAAAAACCCTCCGAACCCAATAATAATCGATATAAACTACTAATTAACATTTTAAATAATATGGGATTTTTAAATAAGATTTTTAACGATCAGAAGCCTACAATTCAATCGTCAAATTATGATTTTCCAGTTGATGATTTGAAAGTTTTGAAAAAAAATTTACAACTCGAAGAAGAAGCTTTAAAAAAAACTATTTCACAAAATTTTAATTTCGAAAATGATCATAAAATTGATGAAATTAAAAATTTAATGAAAACTAAAATCGATGAAAAAAACCATGAATATCATCGTAACAACACCTCCGATAGCAAACGATTTCATGACATGGAAATGAAGTTGGGAGTTGATGAAATTGACATGATAAAAGATAATTTTGAGCATGATTTAGATGAAAAACTTACTCATTTTAAAAATGAAATTAGCGATAAAAAAAAGGAAATTTTTGAAATCGAAAATTCAATAAAATTATTTAAGCTCGAAAATAATATTAATCGTCCGGCGATTTACCCTTCCAAGAGAAGTAAATGTTTTACCTGGATTTTTATAGCTCTTTTAATGCTTTTTGAAATTTGGTTTAGCGGAAGTTTTTTTGCTAAAGGTAATGAATTGGGGTTGATGGGTGGAATCGCTTTTGCTTCGGTAATCACATTAGTTATGGTGCTCGGAGGTGCTTTTTTAATAAATCTTTTGTATAAATTTACTTTTGTTAAAAAACATAAAAATAATTCTAAAAAATATTGCTTAACAATTCTTTTTTTAGGGTTAATGATAATTTTAATTATATTAAATATACTTATCGCTCATCATCGCGAAGAGGTTGCCAATTTAAATCCAACCGCATTCACTTTTGGCAAAATTATTGAACCAATTAATGAATTTGATTCGATCTTATTAATTGTTTTTAATTTAACTTGTTTAGTGATTTGCTCTTATAAATTATATCACTTATCTGAGCCATTCCCAGACTATGAAAGCCTAGATCGCAAACATAAAAAAATATTACAAGAATTTAATGATTTAAAGGATGATAATCTTGATTATTTTAATTCACAAAAGAAGGAAGTGATCGAGGAAATTGAGAAAAAATATCAACAAATTGCCGGCAAAAGTTCTGAGCTTCAAAATATGTATAATCGTGAAAAAAAATGGCTAAAATCTTATCCGGAATATATAAAAACACTCGAAAATCAAGCTAATTTATTGATTAAATTTTACGCCGAAATGTTGGAAAAAAATGGCAATAAAATTAGCGCTGAACAACCAAAAATAACTCTTGAAAAACATGAATTAGAAACCATCGGGATTGATTTTGAAAAATATATTGAGAGGTTTAAAAAAGAATTCACCGACGCCAAAGAGCCTTATATAAATTCTATAAAAAAAATTAACGAAATTTACAAAAAAAACTTTAATGAATATCAAAATCTTATTCAATTATGAGCTATTATAAGAATTCTAAAAGTAGAAAATCGAAAGAAGATGAAGTTCCTTGGATTCCCTTATTTCTAGTAGTTTTAGTTGTTTTTTTATTAATTATTTTCTTTGCAAAAAATTATTTATCAAAGCAATCAGAACTTGATAATATTGACAAAGAAACCTTCTGTAACATCGATAAGATTGAGCAGTTAACGATTTTTGTGATTGATACTTCGGACAAATTAACGCCAATTCAACAAACTTCGCTAAATGAAAAACTGTGGAATTATGTAAAAAATATCAACAGAAATAATCATCAAATTCAGGTTTTCTCAGTGGATAAAATTAACGAAAAAATCCTCGAACCAATTATAAAAATTTGTAATCCGGGAGATGAAAAAGAGGTGAACTCATGGACGGGAAATAAAAAAATTACTCGCCTGAATTTTGAAACAAAATTCAAAGAAAAAATTGATAAAATTTTTACTGACTTATTAAATAAAGAGGCGAGTGATAAGTCGCCGATTATGGAATCTGTTCAATCGGTGGCGGTTAGTCAATTAATAAAAAATGAAAATAATGAAACGAAATTTAAAATTATTTTAATATCAGATTTATTACAAAATAGTGAAAATTTTTCTTTTTATAAAGGCGATTTTAATTTTAACAAATTTTATAAAAGTGATAATTTTAGATTTTTAAAAGCAGATTTTAAAAATGCTGAAATTGAACTTTATTTTTTGAATCGCAAGAAAGATATTAATTTACAAAATGAAAGCTTGAGAGATTTTTGGATAAAATATTTTCAAGAGCAAAATGCTACAGTAACAAGGTTTTTACCAATTGAGGGTTAATTATGAATAATGATAAAATGAATTTAAAAAATAATCACATGTCCAAAAAAATGTTCATCTTTTTTGTAATTTTTGGCTGTCTTTTTATTTGGCTTGCCAAAACATTAGCGATTTCACAACTGGTTATAACGCCGCTGGTTGTTGCTCTTATACCGCTTTATTGTTTTTTATCTTTAAGAAATAAAGAATTTTTTATCAAAGATGATCAAGTCGGTGACAACGCTTATTATATGGGTTTCTTGTTTACTTTAGCTAGCCTTTCCCATGCGCTTTTTGCTTTTGGTAAGGGTGGCAATGAAATCAATCAGATTGTTGGAAATTTTGGTGTCGCCTTGTGGTCAACGATTGCGGGTATAGCTTCTCGAGTCTACATAACTCAGCTTCGCCAAGATATTGTTGAAGTTGAAGAGGATGTCAAAATTAATTTATTAGAAACATCAAATCGATTAACTAACGAGCTTAATCAAATCTCTTTTAATTTGAATAATTGCGCGAGGACGCTACAAAATTCAATTGAAGAAAGTTATCAATTTGCTAATGAAAAAATACAAAATAATTTAATTAAAATATCCGAAAATTTTGCTAGTAAAATTTCAGAAAATATTGAAAAAAGTAATGAAATTTTTAATCAATTTGAAGTCAATTCCGATAATATTAATAATCATTCAAAAATTATTATAAAAACTTTTGATGAAATGGTTGCAAAGCTAGAGAATGGCAAGATGCCGACTGATATTATTTCAAAAAAAGTAAATGAAATTTTTAATGAAATCGAAGATAATTTTAACAAATCAAATAAAATAATTTGCGCACAAAATTTAATTAACGAAGAAACCACAAAACAATCGCAAATTCTTAATCAAAATTTTGAAAAATTAAGCGATAATATTAAAAATAATAATCAAGAATTTGTTGAATTTAAAAATGTAAATCATCAATTTTTGGAAAATGTAAATAATATAAATAAGAATATCGAAAATTTAACAAATATAAGTAATAATCAATTGGAAGTTTTAAATAAAAATAATGAAAAATTGATAGATGCGTTTTCGGCGTTGGCGACCAGAATTGAAAATCAAAATATCGCTAATAATTTTCAAATTTCTAAACAGAAAACTATTAGCAAATATAATTTTATCAAAAAATTTATTAATCGCAAACGAGCTCAATAATGTCGAATAAAAAAGATTCAAAATCCTATGCAAAGGGCGTAGTTCTTGGGCTCACCATGGCAGAAATTGCGTTATTAATAATCTTTATTTTGTTGTTAATTTTCACTTCAATGTTGAAAAAAGAGCAGGAGTTAAATGATATTATTAAGAAAAATGAAGAGGCGATAAATATCATTTCAAAATTTATTACTAATGAAGATAAAACGATCAATGATGAATTAGTTAAGGCGTCGCAAATATTGCCTGAATTATTAAAAAAGGTTGAGGAGAAAAATTTAAAAAATAATCCTGATGAAAATTTGTCGCAAATTTTAGATCGAGCCATTGATAAGCTTGCTTTTGCGAAGGAGATGGAAAATAATGATGAGAATTTGCCGATAGAGAAAAAATATGAAAAATTACTCGAAGAAAAGCAAGAAATTACTTCTAAATTATCAAATCTCGAAGGGCAAAATAAAAATTTATTGCGTCAATGTAAAGGGGTGGGTTTCCCGCCATGCTGGGCTAATTTAAAAGGTTCGCCAGAATATATTTTTAACTTATATTTGCGAGATGAGGGGATATTTATTTATGATAATGAATTACCGCACCGAAAAGCTGATCAAGCAAAATTAGATCTATCGAGAATAAGTTTTGAAACACCTTTGAATTCAGAAAATATGATATATCAAACCCTACCATTGCTTGATTATGGTAAGCAAAATGATTGCAGATTTTTCGTGCAAATTATTGATGAAACGGGGGTCGATAAAAAAGAATTATACAAAAATTTAAGACAGACAATTGAGACCAATTTCTATATTTTGAAGAGGAATTAGTGAAGTTCGCGATGTTCAAATTGTATTTTTATAAACCAAAATTTCTAATTTAAAATAATTTGGTAGCCTATAAGTTTTTTGAGTTTATAAAAATTAAACACGAGAAGTAAAAAAGAGACGGAGGCTACATAGACTAATGCAAAACCACTAAAATCTTTATAAAAATAATTCTAATAAAACAATTATTATCAAGTGTTTTTTATTCTTTATGTTTTCTATATAATGGTTATAAAATATTTTTAAAATATTTGTTGACAAGAAATAAATAAAATTTTAGCATTATGAAAAGTTTAGTCACCACTATTTATTTTTATGAAACCCAAATACCCAAAAACCTTATCTGTTTTCAATAAATCTTTGCCAATTTTTGGTATTTTAAAAAGATTTTTCTCAATCAAAATTATCTTTGATAAATATAAGAAAATCCTAAAATCTGTTTTTCTTAAAATACATTTGCGTTTATTTAATTTGCTTGGGCAAGTTTTATTTTTAGCAATAATTTTATTATTTTTATTTCTATTATTGATTTATTTTTCACAAATAAAATTTCTTAAAAAACATTCAGATCTTTTTAATTCATCATCGCTAAATTTTAATCACCGACAGCACAATAATTCACATTTTTTTCCAAGAAATAAATCTAATTTTCAGGATTTAATTTTAACGCCAATATTTTTTAAGAACCATTGTCTTTATTGTTTACCAAGTCAATTAGAAGTTGCCTCAAACATTAAAATTGATTACGGATAAAGTGTTATCTTTATGATTAATTTTTTGTTAAAATCGTATTATTTTTTGACTTAACCGCGTGATATTTTTTAAAAAAATATAATAGAAATTTATGTAAGAAAATATGCAAGAAAACAGTAATTAAACATAAAATTATAACTAAAAATATAAACAAGATAGCCATTAAAAAACCTTAATACCCAATTATCACCATGTCACAAAATGCCAAAATATACCTTAGAACAAAAGATGTGATTGAT
>Ga0209596_1002829_pt1 | contig 14106 bp, 8 predicted proteins | sample M_130807_MF_Meta_FD_187314 | JGI IMG/M metagenome (GOLD analysis project Ga0209596, IMG submission 187314) | Freshwater microbial communities from Lake Montjoie, Canada to study carbon cycling - M_130807_MF_MetaG (SPAdes) (version 2) | ecosystem: Environmental > Aquatic > Freshwater > Lake... | reverse complement strand
GCTTTTATATAAATGAGAACAATACTTATAGCACCATACAGGATAACATTATATTTGATAATAATAATAGTGAGTATTCTTTAAAAGTATATCCGAAGGACGACTTCTTAAACTCTAATAATAATTGCTACTGGTGCTGCCACCCGATTGATAATAGGACTTTTGGGATGCCTTACAAATACAATATTAAAACAGACACCTATATATTGTTTGGCAATTTTTGTTCTCTCGAATGCGCGAATGCCTATAATTTTTCTTCTCATTGCGGGAGCGACAAAGTATGGGAAATTAATAGTTTGATACAGATGCTAAGCAAACATTACGGCTTTACTCATCCAATTCGCCCTGCACCATCAAGATTTTTATTGAAGATATTTAACGGACCGATGACTATCGAAGAGTTTCGCAAGGGACACTATACAAACGATAAGACATATATTTTAAACCTCCCACCTATGATATCGACAAACTTTAGCTACGAAGTTGTGAATACCTCGTATCTCAAAAATATTACAGATAATATGCACATCAAACTAGACAATCAAAATAACAATAATAACAATAAAAAAACTAAAAACTCTATAGATAACAAATTAAGTTTAATAGTTTCTCAGAAAATATAAAAAATGATATAAAGATTATATATTCTTTTATATGTGTGCTAATAACTACTTGCAAATAAAAGAGATGACTGAAATGATTTACTTTTCTCCTTACAGAATTTCTACGATAACTTGCAATGCGAACATTGGTAATAATATTAACATTAATCTCGGGATATTATTTGATAATATCAAGGTAATCGAGAACATCATAGAAGGTGCCGATAAGGGCATTGTATGGGTTCAATTTATGAAAAACGGGGTTGATGTGTCGAAGGGTGTATATCCTAAAAAGCGAAGGAAAAGCAAAAAGAATACCCTGAAGAAGAACAGGTTTGATAATCAGGTTACAATTATTTATAAGTTTAGCGACAAGTATATACCTAATGTTAAAATATTTAAAAACGGCAATATACAATTAACGGGTATCAAAGATATCAAGGATACCGAGCATATTGTTAATCATATTATTAATGATATTTCGGAAATATATCACAATATTGATAAAGGTATTATTGCGAATACTGAGCCAGATTATAAATTAGATTTAAAGTATCAAAACTTCAAAATAAGGATGATTAATACGGATTTCAAGGTTTATTCTGACCCCGAGTTAAAGAAAGGGTTCGAAATCAGGCGGAAAGAAGTCCATAAATTATTTATTAATGACCAGCATAATAATAAGTGTAGTTTTCAACCAGGTATATATCAAGGCGTGAAGCTCGAATATTTTTGGAATATTAATAATAAAAATAAGAACGGGATATGCTCGTGTCCGAAGTATTGTTATGGTAAAGGAACAGGGCAAAATATTGGAGAATGCAAAAAGGTCACGGGAGCATTATTTGAAAGCGGAAGCGTATTGATTACTGGCGGTATTACATTTGAACAAGTTAATGAAACTTACAAATATATATGCGACTTCCTCGTAGAACACAAGGATTTAATTAAGAAACCTCAGCCCAATACGTCATTAGTATGACAAGTAAAGTTATAAACGTTGGTAGTGCTAGCATCACTTGTATTGTTAGTAGGAACATTATATTTTTTATAATCATTGCTTGAAATGCTATTATTACCTGGTCTATTATATGAAGGTATGTGGTGGCTCGCATAAAAATGCGAACTATATGCTACTGCATTTGGTTCAGTGCGAGGGAATACATAATTGTTTCCCCAAGCCTTCTTATCAAATAATACGTCCCCTGTATATAGCCCTGCATTTTTTAATGGTTCTGGGGCTTTAACATTAGGGCTATAATCTAACTCCGAATACATTAATTCATTTTTCATTTTTTGTATTTATTCTATTACAATAGAAGGAATAAAAATTAAGATATTAAGTTAGTAAGTAAATAATATAAGGAGAATTCACGTAATATATATATAAAATATAGTAATAATAAATGAGTTCTAAAAAAAGAGAATTAGGAGGAGTAGCGAACAATAACAAGAAGGCTAAAGTAGATGATGGTGCGCCTCCCGATTTTGTAAGCGATGGTCTAGATAACGAAAGTATTCGCACGATTGTGAGAGATATTAGAAGTATTATTCAAGAGAATGCAGGTAAAAAAACACACGCTAATATAGTAAATAGCATATCAGAGGATGCAAAATTTAAGTTCTTCACTGAAAGATATCCGATGCTCTTTGATATGGTCACAAAAGAGGTAGGTTTTGATTTCGAGAGCCTAGAGTATTTTCTATCAATGCGCGGAGAAATTATTAATAATAAAATTACTAGCGAGGAAGCATCTAAAGAAGTTGGACAAGTATGGTTTGATAAATTTTACAAGGAACCTAAATAATTCTTTATTATTTTTTTACATTAATTACATTAATTACATTAATTACATTAATTACATTATTTTATTATTACATTAAATACACATTAAATATATAAAAATTGATATAAGAAGTTATTAATATTTATTAATACAAATAAAGTATTCCATCGAAATCAAAATGACTTCCGACAATTCAACATTTCAATTTCCAACCAACCTATACCAACTTATTGAAGAGACATTTAAGACCTATGAAGAACGCAATGTAATCGGTGAGAATAACAATTATGCAAATTGCCTCATTTCGCTTTTGAAGAAATATCACCTCTGGCCCCTGATGAAAGTTAAGAAATTCAAAGGTCGCGATGATATCGTATTGCTACACAACACATATTCGAGGAAGAATGTAGATAATTTCAAAGAATTGTATGAGCAATGCAGGAGTGTAGTGCTCGACTTTAGCCTGAACAATAATAATATCGTCGTGACGTATGCGAATTCAATCCCTGAGCGGATTGATTACAATACTTACATCAATACATTATATTCCCCTGAAGACAAGGTATACGAAGCATATGACGGGACAACCATTACAATCTATAATTACAAAGATGAGTGGTATTTCGGAACATCTAGTTGTCCCGATGCGAATAGTTCAAAATTCTCGCATCCCACAAAAAAACACGGGAATATGTTTGACGAAATCTTATTTAAATATTATAAAACGCATTTTACCGCTGAGGATGTATCCGCTCTAAGCCCCGAAGAAATATCTTTGAAACTAAGAAGTATATTTGTGCAATACCTAGACCCCAATATGGCGTATGAGTTTATTATCGTGCATCACGAAAACAAGCATATCATCGATTATACTGGGTTGCTTGGTGAGAATTATATGGAGATGTTTCATATTAATACTAAACATCGCGATAGTCTCGTTGAAAATGATATTATGGCTTCTATCATTCACCCGCTTATTGAACACGGCGTTAAATATCCTTTGCCGTTTGAAAATATCCAAGAAGCATTTGCTTATATTAATAATACCGCGTATAGTTATGGGTTAATTGTTAAGAAGGTTGTAGATGGCAAAAATAAATTATACAAACTCTCTACGGACGCTATTAATTATCGCGAAGAAACTGACCCGTGCCACCCGAACATTTGGATGAATATCCTTTCAGTTTATATGAAGAATAAGACTGAATACACAATCAAGGATTATATCGCCAACTATAATCCTGACATTAATTTGCCGCTAGATAACAATGGTCATAAAATAGACCCTACATATCTGGTTCATACGATTATATCAACTATTAAAGATAGTTTATATAGCTATTATAAAACTACGACAATCTATTATCCCAATTATAACCGCTATAAAATGAACAAGGATATGGACAAGCAATTCCCGCCTATTATTCAGTATCATTTAGCGCAACTGCGTAATCTGCAAATTAATACTTACAAGGCAAAAATGATTAATATGAGTAATGTATATCACTATCTCTGCCAATGCAATGATGTTAATAATATTAAAACCCTTATTCAATTCTTTGCGTCCAACCCGATTAATGAGATGTCGCCGAGAACATCTATGTGTTTCGCGATTATGACTAGCTTGATTTCTTAAAATATCCTTAAAATATCCTTAAAATATCCTTAAAATATCCTTAAAATATCCTTAGAGTATCCTTAGAGTATCCTTAGAGTATCCTTGAAATATCTTTTAATTCTTTTTATAATTTATTTTTTTTAATGTTTATAAAAATAAAAATCGCGCGTATATATAGAAAGAATATAATAATATATATGGGCGTTGAAGAAGAACAACTTGGAGGAGCGATGAAAAAATATAGAGCTATGAAGGCTAAACTTGCTAAGGCTAAGAAGGCAATGCCTAAGAAGATGGTTGCTAAGAAGGCAGTGCCTAAACATTCTAAGCCGCCTTCGCGCGTTGCTATGTCTCGCCCGAAGCCGATATATAGAGGTCGTTTAGGGATGCATTTAGGTGGACAAGGAATGGGTGGAATGTATGATATGTTAGCTAGCTCTATGCAACAACAATCTGCGCAACCTGCGCAAGTAGCAGCACCCCCTGCTGCACACCCTGCAGCACCCACTGCTGCCCAACAAGTAGCGCAATTCACTCAACAAATGCATCAACAAAACGCAGTACAAGGTGGGCGACCCCATCGCAGAAGCCGTTCCCCTGCTAAAAAAGCGGCTAAGGCTAAAAAGGCGGTAGTAGGTAAGGCAATGAAACCGAGTCGTAAAAAAATGCTTAAACGCGGTGGCTCTGAAGAAGAGCAGGAACAAGAAGAAAAAATGGTAGAGGAGTTTCAATCTGGTGGCTTTCAAGCTTTAGAAAGTCTCGTCGCCAGTCTATCAGGTGGCGGCTATGGACGTAAGCGTGTAGTTCGCCGTCGCCCCGTAGCACCGCGCCGCAGCCCTTCACCTGTTGCTCGCCGCCGTCGCCCTGTCGCTCGTCGCACTTAATACATAATACAATTACTAAATTATTTTTTTAATATATTAAAAAATGATATATAAGATAGATATAATATAATTAATAAAGAAAATGCCAACGTTTCAAAATTACTCATATGACGAACTTTCAAGCTGCCATACATTTAATATTAATAATATCGACCTCGCTATTATTAATGGAATAAGGCGGGTTATATTAACTGATATTCCTATTCCTGGTATTATTGGGGAAAAACTAGAGAATGACGACCCTAGCGTCGATATCGTAATAAACAATGGCGCTCTTCACAATGAAATTATTATTCATCGCATTGGGCTTATTCCGATATGTCTTAAAGAAGACGAAATAGATAATTATGAAGATAATAGCATTCAGATAGAATTAAATATCAAAAACGCGACTAACAAGACTATGGATGTTAGCACAAACGATATTATTGCTACGCGTAATAATGTAAATATTAGCAAAGAAGAACTTAAAGATATTTTCCCTGCTAATAAAATATCCAAAAGTCATATCTTAATCACGCGTTTAAGAACTGGCGAACAACTGCATTTTAAAGCAAAGATTGTTAAAAGGAAAGGTCGCGACAATGCATCGTTTAATCCAGTATCCCTCTCGAACTTTTCATATATCCAAGACCCGAAAGAGGCAGATAAAAAGAATAATATTTTAGATAAGGAACGCTCGTATTATAAGAATAAATATGGCGACCCTACGCGGTTCAAGTTTGACATCGAAAGCATAAATCATAATATCGGACCCAAATATCTTGTTTCCAAATCATTAGACATCATTATTAGTAAACTAGAAGGTCTTAAAAAAGAATTAAATAGCGAAACATCTGCAAAGGTTAAAATACAGCAATTCCAAGATATCGAAGGAACATTCGAATTTATTATCGAAGATGAAGATGATACGCTAGGCAATATTATACAATCCTATATTCACAATCATTATATCAGAGAAAATAAGAAATACAAGGATAAAATATCCTGCACGTTTATTGGCTATATTTGCCCACATCCGCTTAAGTCCTTGATGATATTGCGTATTTCATTGGAGGATGTAAGCGACCCTAAAAGTCCAAAAGTATTTGCTTCTTTCCTCGAAGATAACTGCTCGGTAATTGCCGAAGAATTAACAAATCTCCGAAATGAATGGACTACATTCGCGATTGATAATATTCAATGATGATTATATAATTTACTTTTCTACTATATATTATCTAATAATAATATATTATTGTATTAAATAGAAACATAAGTTCTAAATATGGCAACGGATATTGAAAATATGAAGGATATTGAATATATTGATGAAGACTTAGATGATATTGAATACGCTGAAATACTTACTTTTGAAGAAATGAGCAAAATCAATCCGTCATTCATAGCATTAGACAAAGAGGAAATATATAATCATTTATATATTTTTTTTAAAGATAAGAAGAAGTCTGATTTACTTAGGACTTTATTCTACGAGATACTAAATGACCGCGATAGTAAAAATGGAAAAATCAGTGATTATACTAACTATGTTTTTAATGTCGAAGGAGAACTCGAAAAATACGGCGATGATAATAGCAAGGAAGCAACCTATAATTTTATAGAAAAATATAACAAAGATACTGGGTTTAGCGAGTTTGTTAAAAGGAGGTTTTGCATATCTTATGATAGAAAGTCCAACCTGCTTCGCTTAAAACCTATTCATAATACAAATACGATTATCAATGGCAATGGCGAGGCGTTCCCCAAATATCATTCCATAATCAAAGACTACAATACTATAAAATGCAGTCAGATAGAAAAAGTAGAAGACATCTATAATATTAATGACGGCGATGGCGACGATATTAGCCTTCCTATATCAGGGTCATATTACAAAATACCTACATCTACAAGAGATGATTACTTGTATGCTAAAATAGCGTCGCATTTATTGAATAGTATTAATACTAACTATAAATCATCAGATGATTTCAAAGATATACACGAATTAATTAAGAATACTCGACCTGATATAACTAGTATTATCAAGGATATAAACGATAACAAGGATAGTTTCTATCTCGATTATAGTAATATAAACAATATATTTAAAAAATACGATTATTCATTGGATTTTATTACGGATAAAGATTTGGAAATCTTGACGGACTATATGTTTACGATAATAAAGGAAGAGAAAGAGAGGAAGAATACCCACAAGGTTTTCAAAATTAAAAGACCTGTATTGATTAATAGGAAATTAACCTTCTTTGATAATATTGATAAAATATTAAAGATTATTAATATATCTCCACAAATCGAGGCTTTCCTAGAAAAAACCAAAGAACTAATACTTAATTATAAGAACGACATAATACAGGCAAACGTAGAACCTTTGAAGAATTATAACATATATGATATAATTAGGCAAATTAATGAGGGCACCATAACAATTGAAGATGTAATTGAAGAACTCAAATTATCAATAAAATCTATCAATATAGATAATGCTCTCGATGCTATCAATGATATATTAGAAGCAAAGGAGAATATCGAAGCGATTAAAGGGGATTGCTATAATACTAGGCAACAATTTATACATTCGCGGACGCACATATTCGATTATGATACTGATGGCAAACACTTTATTATATCCAAAAGGGAGAATAAAGCAATCCGTGATGGAAATGATATAGATGATTACGAGGGAACGCACGACGATGATGATATAATTGACGATGATAATAATGGGATTGCTAATGCTGCGAATGCTGCGAATGCTGCGAATGCTAACGGGAACAAGATTGTTAATAATTATGATATGAGTGCATATATATCAAATATACACTTTAGAAACGAAAAGGGATTTATTGATATATTAAAAATAATTCTAGAAATAATTAAGAAGATTAATGATGTCGCTAATATAGACATTAATTATGACGCGCTATCTAACTATTTATTTAAAAAATATCGCAGTGCATCTACGCGATATGATAGGTATTTGAAAGAGTTTGAAAACAAGAACATAGAGGATGCCAAGAAGTATGCCAAGAAATATGCCGAGATGACACCTGGACATATATTGAATATGTTAAATAACAGACAGATTGAGAAGGTTCATATTGATATAATCAAAAAGGTTAATGATAAGTTTATAGATAACATAAACGTCATATTTTATAATTCGATTTGCTTCTGGATTGTGGATACGCAAGATAACATCAATAAAAACAATATAGCTCTTAATATGAACTATTTAAATCCCAGCCATATTGATAAGTTGAATACTCGCGGCTTATTGTATTATATTATAGAAATAATAAGCGACTTTTACAAATTCAATGATAGTGATAGCAACGATTACATTATAAATATCAAAGGTTTGAAGAAAACGCTAGTGTCTATAATTGAAGAAGAGTATAAAGATGCTGATAAGAAAATATTAGATGAATTACTAAATAAGAATACTGCAGACAAGATAAATAGGTGCAGCATTGATAAACAAAGGTATACTGACGACGAACTATATTATATAGACAAGTTGCTATATACGCCTAACAATAATTCTAAATTTGAGAAAATACATAAATATATACAAGGATGCTGTCTTCGCAAACTAGATAATAATTTTAATGATATATCGGATTTTGAAACTGCAAATAACACCGAGATAATCAAGTTAAAGAAATTATATTCAGATGCTCGGCTAAGCAACAAAGAAAGAGATATCCGATTTGTGCCTACCAAACAGGCTATTAAAAAGAAGGGGAATAAAAAGGGAAAGAAGGCGCATAGCGGTAGTAGCAATAGCAGCGGTAGCAGCAATAGCAGCGCTAGCGAAGATGAAGACACCGATTACACAGACATATATCTCGATGAAATTAAGATGCAATATGATAATATAAAATACTTTTCTAAAAAACCTGATGTTTATAATATAACTAATTATGAAGTTAATGAGTGGCTTGAGGGAATGCAAGATATCACTGAGTTATTGCCAAATTATTTAATAGACAATATTATAAACTACGAATTAGACCCCGTTGAAACTGCTATAACTGATAACATTAAGAAACTTAAAAATGTTAAAAATAATATCAGTAGCGATTTCTTGAATTGCAAATATATTAATTATAAAGAAATATTACTAAATATATGTAAGATACTATATAGTAATTTCAATGCTTCTCAAATATACAAAGATAACAAAACATTAAAAACGAAGGTGATGGAGGCTATTAAAGAAATTAGGAAGGTCATCAAGTATCTTTATAAGTTGAATAAGATTAAGAATGAAGAGAATGCTGACGTAATTAATACAATTAATATTTTAATCATAAGTAGGTCGCTTAATTACCCAGTATTAGCAGGTATTGAAAATATCCCCCCTGAATTTATTACTAACAAAGCAGAGGAAATATATGAATATTTAAAGAATTATTTAGAGGGCGAATATAATAAGTTCTTAACCCCCGAAGAAATCGCCATATTTATTAATGAAAAACGCGAAGAATATAAAAATAAAAAATTAAAAGAAAATCAAAACTTGGATATTGAAGAAAATGAAATTCGCAGACAAGTTAAAGCAGCTGGTATAATAAAAGACAACTATAATGTTAATGTCGATGACGACGTAGGAGGCGACGGGGGTGCCTCTGGTGCCTCTGGTGCCGCTGATAACAGAGCGAGCAATGATGTAGATAATTACGATGACGCAGATAAGGACGATGATTATGATGGAAACGATAATGATAATAATAATGATGATAATGACATCGATTAGAATGCTATGCTGCTATGCTGCTACGCTGCTACGCTGCTATGCTGCTACACATTATTAATAGCATTCTGTTGATGCATCACAATTTCAGCCGTATTGGAAGATTGAGCCTTTCTGAAAGGTTTATTATTACCAATTGTTCCATTAAGTTGCAGAGGTATATATCTATCTTTAAAACTTTCAGCAACCTGCTTCTTGTATCTATCAGGTATATCTTCAAATGAAAGGTCGTTAACTAGGTTCTCATAGGTCATCGCTAATAATTTGAACTCCGCATCATCTATTTCAGTATCATTTTCAATCTTACCTGTTAATAATAATAATTGCTGACCTATTCTACGGAACAAGTCGCATTTCTCAGAGGATTTTATACTATTATTTAGCGACATTATAAGGACGCTAACTGCATTTACGCAAATGTTGGGTATTTTTACGGCTTCTGCATCATCGCTGATACTATTTATCACACACATCGCACTACTTGTTAATACCAAAGGTATCGCAAATATGAATTTAATTGCCGACCAATAACCACTTGCTTTACTACATAATAATACAAGCGCCTCTGTCTTAGACAATAGTTTCTCTATTTTAAAATCAAGATTATGCAGAACCCTGTCTTCGTTTTTTTCGCTCATTATATTAAATATTAATATTTTAAAAAAATAATTAGTAATAAGAATAAAAGGTATTCATTAAGAATTATTCATATGACATAACTTATCATTTAGGTCATCTATGGTTTTCTGCTGGGTATCTATTCTAGCAGTAAGTTCTTGTATTGATTTCGCCAACAATGGTATTATCGACATATATTCAATCGTATATTTATGACTTTCATTTACAGGCACATTAACCGCTTCTGGTATTATATTGTGCAAATCCTGTGCAATAAAACCATAACTCTTCTTATCGCCTTCATTCTGCTCGATAGTCAAATAAGATACTGGGCTGATTTTATTAATCAACTCAAGCGAATTATTAATAGGCTTAATATCTTTTTTATATCTTCTATCACTTATAGTCGAATAGTTAATTGCATTGATTGTTCCATTAACATCTAATTTACATACGGGGTTTGTATTCCCTATTCCGACATTATTATTATTGAAAATATTAATTATAGAATATTCAGCAGGTTCATAAGGAGTTCCAAGCTGCCATATCTCTTGAACATTCCAAGATGACGAAAGGACTGCGCTATTCGAATTATTGTAATACGCGGGTCTATTCAAATATATTTTACCTTCTTGGGAATTATCTCCTAATAAAGAGCACCATTTAGCAGTGTAATATATAAAATCGCTAGATGTCGATGGTAAATCAAAGAAAGACCCTGATATATTTGCTACAAAATAGGAAGACGTGCTCGACTCGGCTCCTAAGTTATGCGAAAGCCAGCAGGAAGTCCCTTGATTATCTATTAAGTTGTTTCCATCCGCTTCTGTTATATGCGTCCATTCGCCATTCTCTCCGATTTTGCGATATAATCGGAGCCCCCACCATCTCGCATCAGTCCCATAATCAATACCTATATGACACGACAAATGAACAAGAACCTTCGAAGACGGGTGCGTGGGTTTAATGCGAACACAAAAACCTTGTATCTTTTCATTAACGATACTAATATTATTATCTATAAATTGCCATCCATATCCCGACTTAACCACTATATCCCTGTAAATATTAAATAATGTCTGAATAGACATATTTTGGCATATTACCGCATTCTTCGGGATAAACGTCGTTTCTAGTTGCCATATTTCTTGAACATTCCAAGAAGACGAAAGGACTGCGCTGTTAGAACTATTATAAGTAGCGGGTCTATTAAGGTATAACTTGCCATTTTGGGTATTGTCGCCTAACTGGGAGCACCATTGCGCCGTATAATATACATAAGTATCCATTGCATTCGGGAAATCATAATAAGCGCCCGAGACGTTTGCTATAAAATACGAGTAGGTGCTCGTATCCGCTCCTAAATTGTGTGATAGCCAGCAAGGTGTCCCGTTGCTATAACTATTGCCATCCGCGTCTGATACGTGCGTCCAAGCGCCATCTTCGCCAATCTTGCGATATAATCGAAGTCCCCACCATCTCGCGTCAGTCCCGTAGTCGATACCAATGTGGCACGTTAAATTAATTAATATTTTTGAAGTATAATGGTTCGGTTTAATGCGAACGCAGAAGCCTTGAATGTTATTATTAACGACCGCTATGTTATTATCTATAAACTGCCAACCGCCTCCAGATTTCTCAACTACGTTTTTATATATATTAAATTGTGTTTGTGTTGGCGTATATTTAGTCACAATACCGCCTTTTGGAAAATAGGATGTTTCGAGTTGCCAAATTTCACTTATATTCCACGAGGATGAAACAATGGGGGTATTTAAAGCATTTATTATCGCTGGTCTATTCAGGTATAACTTGCCATTTTGAGTATTGTCGCCAAGCAGTGAGCACCATTTCGCGGTATAATATATATATTCTTCAGATATATTTGGCAGGTCATAATAAACACCTGATACGTTTGCTATAAAATACGAGTAGGTGCTTGTATCTGCTCCTAAATTATGAGAAACCCAGCAAGTAGTCCCATTATTATTATTGTAATCAGTGCCATCGGCATTTGAAAGATGCGTCCATTCACCCGCTTCGCCAATCTTACGATATAACCGAAGCCCCCACCATCTTGCATCAGACCCATAGTCGATACCAATGTGGCACGTTAAATTAATTAATATTTTTGAAGAATAATGATTTGGTTTAATACGAACGCAGAAGCCCTGAACCTTGTCATCTATGATATTAATATTATTATCTATAAACTGCCAACCGCTTCCAGATTTCTCAACAACATTTTTATACATATTAAACTGCGTTTGTATAGGGCTGTATTGCGATAATATCGATGAACTGCCCGTATATGTTTTGCCATTTGGATATACCATCCCATTTTTATATAAATCGCCTGTAAAATTAACGTCCCCTGTGATATCTAAATTATTGCGTAGGGTTGTAGAGTTATTTACTATAAAGTTCGAGTTAATAATTACATCCCCATTAATTTCGAGGTCATCATTATATTTATTATTAACTATAAATTTGTTTGAAGCACTTGGGTCTTCATAAATCATATCCGTAGTCAAATCAGTAATTCTCTTTGATATAACATTGCTAGTCGCTAATACATAATTACTGCTATTTCTATCATTGGCGTTCATATTATATATTAAAGTTGCTATACCATCGCCTAAATTTGAGCTTGTTGATAATACATAGTTAAGTTGAAACTCACTAACCTCGTTTATTTTGTTAATTAAACTAGTATTTACGAAGGAGATATAGTTGCACGAATTCAAATCATTGAAGTTCGCTTTGGTTATTAAGATGTTGCTTGTTGCTACTATGTAATTACTAGCATTCAAATCATTAAAGTTCGCTTTCTTCACTAAGATATTGCTTGTAGCTACTATGTAATTACTTGCATTCAAATCATTGAAGTTTGCTTTAGTAACTAAGATATTGCTTGTTGCCACAATGTAATTACTTGCATTCAAATCATTAAAGTTTGCTTTAGTAACTAAGATGTTGCTTGAAACAAGCACATAATTACTACTATTACTATCATTAACATTTGCTTTTGCTACTAAGATATTGCTTGTAGCCAATACATAGTTGCTACTATTCAAATCATTAAAGTTCGCTTTAGTAACTAAGATATTGCTTGTCGCTAATACATAGTTGCTACCATTCAAATCATTAAAGTTCGCTTTAGTAACTAAGATATTGCTAGTAGCCAACACGTAATTGCTAGTATCATCTATAACATCTCTATTATTTTTCTTGTAATTACCTACAATATGAACATCTCCATTATTAGCAATAGTGAAAACATTTGCAGTTAAATTCGAGGCTACTAATATAGCACTATTGCTATCCTTTTGTTGTATCATCAACGCAATAGAGTTAACATCAGCATTTACTACTTCCATCCTTTCAGTTGTATATACAATCGTTTCTAAGGTTGTGCTTTCACCTAGAACTATTAAGTTAGAATTAATAGTTAAATCACCATTTACAAGCAGATTATTATTATATTTATTGCTTACTATAAATTTGTTTATAGCACTAGGGTCTTCATAAATCATATCTGTTGTTAAATTAGTTATCCTCTTCGAGATAACATTGCTTGTCGCTACAATGTAATTACTAGCATTCAAATCATTAAAGTTTGCTTTTGCCACTAAGATATTGCTTGTCGCTACAATGTAATTACTTGCATTCAAATCATTAAAGTTTGCTTTTGCCACTAAAATATTGCTTGAAACAAGCACATAATTACTACTATTACTATCATTAACATTTGCTTTTGCTACTAAGATATTGCTTGTAGCCAATACATAGTTGCTACTATTCAAATCATTAAAGTTCGCTTTAGTAACTA
>Ga0209596_1002825_pt1 | contig 14120 bp, 14 predicted proteins | sample M_130807_MF_Meta_FD_187314 | JGI IMG/M metagenome (GOLD analysis project Ga0209596, IMG submission 187314) | Freshwater microbial communities from Lake Montjoie, Canada to study carbon cycling - M_130807_MF_MetaG (SPAdes) (version 2) | ecosystem: Environmental > Aquatic > Freshwater > Lake... | reverse complement strand
AGTTGCTTTTAGCATTCTCTTTGTTTTGTTGCGTACAAAAGCGGTTCCAAAATTCGAACAGGCTTACAAAGAACGTACTGATGCAATTCAGGGTGGTTTAGAGAGAGCAGAGATCGCACAACGCGATGCTGCTGCTGCGCTTCAAATGTATAACACCCAATTAGCTGATGCACGTGGCGAGGCAGCAAAACTTCGTGAGGAAGCGCGCGCCGAAGGTTCTGTCATTCTTGAACAAATGAGAACAACAGCCCAAGAAGAAGCGACTCGAATTACCTCCGCTGCTCGTGCTTCAATTGAAGCCGAGCGTCAACAAGCCTTCAACTCACTGCTCAATGAAGTTGGAACAATTGCGACTCAACTCGCATCCAAAATTGTTGGAGAGGCACTCGATGATCAAGTTCGTCAATCACGAGTCGTTGATCGCTTCCTTGAAGATATAGAGAAAGCTAAGTAACGATGGCACTTTCCATGAAGGGCGCAAGCCGACTTTCGCTAGTTACAGCGCGAACTAACCTAGATAAAATTGTCTCTGGGTTGGATTCGCCTGCTCTAGATGCATTATCGGCAGACCTTTTCTTCATGGTAAGAGTCTTGGATTCCTCTATTGCATTGCGCAGAGCGGCAACTGATAATTCACGAGATGAAGCATCAAAAGTTGCACTTGGAAACCAATTGTTCAATTCTTCAACAGGAAAAGAAGCAAAGGCTCTCTATTCAGAGATGACATCTCTTCGATGGTCCTCACCACGTGACTTGGGTGATGTCCTTGAAGTGCTTTCAATTGAAGTTCAATCTATATCTGCCGAAAAGGGCGGAGATAACGAGCGCCTTGAGTCAGAGATTTTCAATTTTGCGCAGATTGTCGCTGCGAACCCGCAACTGCGAGCCTCTTTTGCTGAGCGAGTAACAGGTCCTATGGCAGCGCCAAAGAGTCAGATTGTGAAAGCGTTGCTTACAGGAAAAGCTGCCCAATCAACAATCTCTCTTATTTCTTTCCTCGTCGACCATCCACGGGGAAGAAGCGTTGAAAGTGCATTGGCAGAGTATGCAGAAATTATTTCGGCACGCAAGGAACGCATGATTGCTCATGTTGTTTCAAGCACTGTATTGACCGATGCCCAAGTTCAACGTTTATCTAAGGCAATCTCAACAATGATGGGTAAGCAGATTCGTGCCAATATCTCTGTTGACCCAAGCATTTTAGGTGGATTATCTATTCGAATCGGTGATGAGTTACTCGATGGAAGCCTTATTTCAAGACTTGCTCAAGCAGATCGTTTGCTTGCTGGTAAGAGCGCGTAAATAAAGATTTTAACTAAGAGAATATAGAAAAGGGAGAAATAAAATGGCGGAACTTACGATCCGACCTGAAGAGATCAGAGATGCACTAGCGAATTTCGTTAAGTCATACGATCCTTCTGCTGCGACTCGAGATGAAGTCGGTACCGTTAGCCAAGCAGGCGATGGAATCGCCCGTGTTGAAGGTTTGCCATCAACGATGGCTAATGAGTTGTTGCAATTTGAAAATGGAACACTCGGTCTAGCTCTCAACCTCGATGTTCGCGAGATTGGTGTAGTTATTCTCGGCGACACAACAGGTATTGAAGAAGGTTCTTCAGTACGTCGCACTGGTGAGATTCTCTCTGTTCCAGTTGGCGATGCATTCCTTGGTCGTGTAGTTGATCCACTTGGTCGACCAATTGATGGAAAAGGTGAAATCAAAGCTGAAGCCCGTCGCGTTCTTGAATTGCAGGCTCCCTCTGTAGTTCAGCGCCAACCGGTGAAAGAGCCTCTAGCAACTGGAATCAAAGCTATCGATGCGATGACTGCTATTGGTCGTGGACAGCGTCAGTTGATTATTGGTGATCGCCAAACAGGTAAGACTGCTGTTGCGGTTGACACAATTATTAACCAGAAAGAAAATTGGAAAACTGGAGATCCAAAGAAGCAAGTAAAGTGTATTTACGTCGCTATTGGGCAAAAGGGTTCAACAATTGCATCTGTAAAAGCTTCATTAGAAGAAGCCGGCGCGATGGAATACACAACAATTGTTGCCTCACCCGCATCAGATCCAGCAGGCTTTAAATACTTGGCACCATATACAGGTTCTTCAATTGGACAGCACTGGATGTATGCAGGACAACACGTTCTCATTGTCTTTGATGATCTTTCAAAGCAAGCCGAGGCATATCGTTCAGTCTCATTGTTGCTTCGCCGTCCACCAGGTCGCGAAGCGTATCCAGGAGACGTTTTCTATTTGCACTCACGTCTTCTTGAGCGTTGCGCAAAGCTCTCCGATGAACTCGGTGGCGGTTCAATGACAGGTCTTCCAATCATTGAAACTAAGGGAAATGACGTTTCTGCATTTATTCCAACAAACGTAATTTCGATTACTGATGGACAGTGCTTCTTGGAAACAGATCTTTTCAACGCAGGTGTTCGCCCAGCTATCAACGTGGGTGTTTCAGTTTCTCGTGTGGGTGGTTCTGCACAGACAAAGGCGATGAAGAAAATTGCTGGACGTCTTCGTCTAGACCTTGCGCAGTTCCGTGAACTTGAAGCATTCGCTGCATTTGGTTCAGATCTTGATGCTGCATCGAAGGCACAACTTGAGCGTGGAGTTCGTATGGTCGAACTCTTGAAACAAGGTCAGTACTCACCTTATTCATTAGAGCGCCAGATTGTTTCCATCTGGGCTGGTACTTCAGGAAAGCTCGATGATGTTGCAGTTGCAGATATTCGCCGTTTTGAATCTGAACTTCTAGATTTCATTGGCCGCGAACGTAAAGCAATCTTCGATGTTATTTCAGAAACGAAGCAACTAGAAGATGACACAGTTAAGTCGATGGAAGAAGCAGTTGTAGCTTTCAAGACTCGATTTGTTCCATCAGTTGCAGCTCCTGTAAAAGATGCACCTGTAGAAGCTTTAGATAACGAAGCATCTGAAAAGATTATTAAGCACGTCCCACCGGCGGTGAAGAAATAACTCATGGGTGCTCAACTTCGTATTTATCGCAGACGCATGCGATCCGTTAAAGCGACCAAAAAAATTACGAAAGCGATGGAGTTAATCTCTGCCTCTCGTATTGTTAAGGCGCAACAACGAGTCACTGCATCAACTCCATATTCTTTGGAATTGACTCGTGCGGTTTCAGCGATTGCTACCTACTCTTCAACGAATCATCCCTTGACAACACCTTCACAAAATCCAATACGTGCAGCAATTTTGATTATTACTGCTGATCGCGGCATGGCGGGTGCCTATTCAAATAATGCAATCAAAGAAGGCGAACAGCTTGCAGGCTTACTGCGAGAGCGTGGACTTCAAACAGTCTCTTATCTAGTCGGTCGTAAAGCTGTGAACTATTACCGCTTCCGTAATCGACCAGTTGCTGCTTCTTGGACTGGATTTTCAGATAGCCCAACATATGAAAATGCAAAAGAGATTGCAGATTCTTTGATAAGCGCATTTATTGCTGATGCGCAAACAGATGTTAACGGAGTAGATGAAATTCATATTGTTTTTACCGAATTCCAATCAATGATGACTCAAAATGCAGTTGCGCGTCGTATGTTGCCACTTGAAGTTGTAGAAACAAGTGAACCAATTGCATCGAGTTTACTTCCAATGTATGAATTCGAACCTAATGCAGGAACAGTGCTCAACGCACTTCTTCCTCGATACATTGAGGCTCGAGTATTTAATGCGATGTTGCAATCTGCAGCATCGGAGCACGCAGCACGTCGTAAAGCAATGAAATCAGCAACTGACAATGCTGATGAACTTATCAAGTCGCTCACACGACTTGCGAACGCGGCTCGTCAGGCCGAAATTACCCAAGAGATCAGTGAAATTGTTGGCGGCGCAGACGCGTTAGCCTCAGCTAGTGCAGGGAGTGAATGATGTCTGTAAAAACATCCAGTAAAGGTCGCGTTGCCCGAGTTATTGGGCCGGTGGTGGATATTGAATTCCCAGCGGATTCAATGCCCGCAATATTCAACGCCCTCAAAGCCGATGTAGTCATGGGTGGTGAAACTCGTACGTTGACACTTGAAGTTGCGCTTCACATTGGCGATAACCTAGTGCGCGCGATTTCAATGCAACCAACCGACGGAATGGTTCGTGGTACTGAAGTAACTGATTCAGGCGATCCAATCATGGTTCCAGTTGGCGATGTTACAAAGGGTCACGTTTTTAACACACTTGGAGAATCACTCGACGTTCCAACATCATCTCTAGATATTAAAGAGCGTTGGCCAATTCACCGTAATGCACCTGCATTCGATCAACTCGAATCGAAGACAGAGATGTTTGAAACAGGTATCAAAGTTATCGATCTACTCACACCGTATGTAAAGGGTGGAAAGATCGGTCTATTCGGTGGTGCCGGTGTAGGTAAGACAGTTTTGATTCAGGAAATGATTTATCGCGTAGCTGAAAACTTTGGTGGTGTATCTGTATTCGCCGGTGTTGGTGAGCGTACTCGTGAAGGTAACGACCTTTTCTTGGAAATGACCGAGACTGGCGTTATCAATAAGACTGCATTGGTCTTCGGCCAGATGGATGAACCACCTGGAACGCGTCTTCGTGTTGCACTTTCTGCGCTCACAATGGCTGAATATTTCCGCGACGTTCAGAAGCAAGATGTGTTGCTCTTCATCGACAATATCTTCCGCTTTACACAAGCAGGCTCTGAAGTATCAACTCTCCTCGGTCGTATGCCATCTGCTGTGGGTTACCAGCCAACACTCGCAGATGAAATGGGACAGTTGCAAGAGCGCATTACTTCAACACGTGGTCACTCAATTACATCAATGCAGGCAATTTATGTACCTGCAGATGACATTACCGACCCTGCTCCTCACACAACATTTGCGCACTTAGATGCAACAACTGTGCTGTCGCGTCCAATTTCAGAACTTGGAATTTATCCTGCTGTAGATCCACTCGATTCTTCATCACGTATTTTGGATCCTCGCTATATCGGGGAGCACCACTTCCGTGTTGCTAACCGAATAAAGCAAATCTTGCAACGCTATAAGGATCTACAAGACATCATTGCGATTCTTGGTATCGATGAACTTTCAGAAGAAGACCGCATTCTCGTTGGACGCGCACGCCGTATCCAACGCTTCTTGTCACAGAATACTTTCGTGGCAAAGGTCTTCACTGGTCTAGATGGTTCATTTGTTCCTTTAGCAGAGACAATTTCCGCATTTGAAGCACTTGCTGATGGAAAGTATGACCACATTCCAGAGCAGGCCTTCTTTATGTGCGGCGGTCTAGATGATGTTGAGCGCAGAGCAGCTGAATTGGCAAAGAACTAAGCCATGTCTTTTGCCGTCGAATTAGTTTCGCCTTCACAGAGGGTGTGGTCTGGGCAAGCAGAGATGGTTTCTGCCCGCACTATCGATGGTGATCTCGGAATACTAAGTGGACACACACAATTATTTGGTGTTCTAGTAGATGGAACCGTAACTATTAAAGGCACTGATGGAAGCACCACTGATTTCAATATCAGTGGTGGCTTCTTATCAGTTGCAAATAACAGAGTTTCTATTCTTACTGAATCCGTTAGCTAATCTTCATCTGAGAGCTAAGTTACTCTCTTGTTACCTTCGCACCTAAAGACTGAAGTTGCGCAGCAAAATTTGGATATCCACGGTCTAAGTGGAACGCCTGATCGATAGTTGTTTCACCTTCACTGACAAGGGCTGCGAGCACTAAGCCTGCGCCTGCACGAATATCTGTTGCTTCAACGGGTGCGCCAGAGAGCTCTTTTACCCCTGTAATTGAGGCGTGGTGGCCATCAATACTGATCTGTGCACCTAGTCGAATAAGTTCGTTCACAAACATAAATCGAGATTCAAAGACATTTTCTGTAACGATGGCACTCCCGTCTGCAATTGCATTCAGTGCTATAACCATTGGTAGTAAATCTGTTGGAAATCCAGGATAGGGCAACGTTGCAACGTCGATTGATTGAGGACGAGAATCCATTCGAACTCGAATGCCATCATTTGTTGTTGTAATTATTGCACCGGCACTTGCCAATTTTTCAAGTGGCAATTCTAAATCTTGAGCACGGGCACCATGGATAGTTATATCTCCTTGAGTCATGGTGGCTGCAAATGCCCATGTCCCAGTAATAATGCGATCAGGAATTGTTGTGTGATCTGTTGGATAAAGCGCACTAACTCCAGTAATTGTTATGAGCGGCGTACCAAGTCCTTTGATATTAGCGCCCATAGAGATTAGAAATTCGCCTAAATCTACAAGATCTGGTTCACGAGCAGCATTATCAATAGTTGTCACACCTTTTGCTAAAACAGCAGCAGTCATAATATTTTCAGTTGCCCCTACGCTTGGAAAATCTAAATCAATTGCAGCACCTGTTAGACCACCGGCAGACTCAGCAACAACGTAACCATGTTCGATATGCGCCTTCGCACCGAGTGATTCAAGACCTTTGATGTGAAAATCTAATCCGCGTGAACCGATGGCATCACCGCCAGGTAGCGCAACTTCTGCTTTCCCTGTTCGAGCAACGAGTGGCCCTAAGACATTTATTGAAGCACGCATCTTGCGCACAAGATCGTAATCTGCGCGGTGACCTGGTGTTTGCGGAACATCGATAGTGACAACACCCGCAGTATTTGTAACAGTGCATCCAAGGCGCGTAAGCAAGTCACCCATGATGTCTACATCGGCAATATCTGGAACATTGCGTATGGTTGAAAGACCGGGGGCTAGAAGTGCGGCTGCCATTAATTTTAAAGCAGAGTTTTTCGCCCCTGAAATTCTGACTTCACCCCGAAGATGAGTGCCGCCAACGATGCGAAAACGATCTTCAGTAGCCATACCCATCCCTTCTTCCGTGCTCGAGTGGTCTCATCGTAACTGCCCTATTAGGCTCTACCCATGGTTCATCTAACTCGAATTTATACCAAGACTGGCGATGACGGTACGACCTCACTTGGAGATATGAGTCGCACATCCAAAAATGATCCCCGCCTTGAAGCATATGCCACTGTGGATGAAGCTAATTCTTCTATTGGCGTAGTTTTAGCAACTGATGAATTGAGCGAGGATGTTCGCGCATTATTGGTGCGCATTCAAAATGATCTATTTGATGTTGGAGCTGACCTTTGCACACCAGTAATTGATGCACCTGCATTTGAACCACTTCGTGTACTTGAATCTCAAGTTACTTTCATCGAAGAAAAGATTGATTTCTATAATGAATCACTTGAAGCGTTACGTTCTTTTGTGTTGCCATCTGGGACTCCCGCTGCTGCACACTTACACGTGGCACGTACAGTGACTCGTCGAGCAGAGCGGAGAACTTGGGCTGCTATTCATGCATTTGGTGGTGGCGTAAATCCGCTCACCGCCAAATACCTTAACAGATTATCTGATCTACTTTTTGTACTTGCACGGATTGCAAATAAAGAGATTGGCGATCAGTTGTGGGTTCCTGGGGCAAACCGCTGAATTTATTTTTCGACTGGAAAATACTGCGTAAAAGGAACTTTAGTATCAGGAGTGTCATGATGACACGTAATATTTATCCCAGTAACAATATGTTCCTTAGCAATGTCTTCTTGGCTGGCAAGTAATACAGTCACCATCTGACGCGGTTCACTAGTTCCAACAGTTCTTCGAATTGTTCCAAAAATTGCCTTTGTGCTATCTGAAACATTGGCAGTTATATCCCACCACGTACATCCATTTTCAGATGCAACTTGGACTGCACCACACGAATATTTTTCACACACAGGTACGCCATCAACTAAACGACCTAATTCTCTCGTTAAATTCTTATTATTCGATGCATTTCCAATAAGTTCTTTGGCAGTTGGAATCTTTGCCCAGATTTCTCCATCATCACTTTTGAAACCAAAAAGTGGCCAATTAGGTCGCGGAGATGGAGAGAGTGAAATCTTCTTTCGAGGCTTTCTCTTAACAACTTTCTTTTTGACTACCGCTTTCTTTGTTGCCGTTGCCGAAGATGTTGTCTTAGCTACTGGCGTAGGAGTTGGCTTCGCACTTACTTTAGCTGTTGGCTTAGCTGTTGGCTTAGCTGTTGGTGACGTTGTCGCACCCATTGCTGCTGGGGAGAAGAGAGTAAATGCGATGAGGCAGGCTAAGAGCTTCTTCAATCGCGTGACCATTTGAATGTTCGAAGTGAGATAAAGAAACCTACAACGAGCCAGATGACCAAGATTAGAAATGTTCTACCTGTTTCCCATGATTTTGCTACTTCACTTGCGGCAAATGAATCAGGTAGAAAAACTGATCGCATTCCTTGTGTGAGCCATTTGAGGGGGAATATTGCTGCTACTTGCTGCATCCATGAAGGCAACTGAGTAAAGATAAAGAAGACCCCACTAAAGAATTGAAGCACTATAACGACAGGAGAGACAACAGCAGAAGCTCCACGCCCACTCTTAGGGACAACCGCAAATGCAACACCTAATACTGTTGAAGTGGCTGTTCCTAAAATAATAAGCCAAGTAAAGGTAAACCATTTTGATATATCAGTTGGCATATTCAAGCCAAAGAAGAAATAGCCGCCAGCGAGTAGCAGAATTACTTGAAGAATCATGCTTATGAAAACCAATAAAGCTTTCCCGATGAAATAACTTGCAACTGGCATCGGAGTTCCACGTAGACGTTTGAGAGAACCGTAGTCGCGCTCCATTGGAATCGTAATTGCAAGTTGTTGGAAACCACTATTAACCAGACCAGATGCAACCATTCCGGCTACAAAATATTGTGAAAATGTAACACCTGGTGCAATTGTGTCCTTGAATACTGATCCAAAAATTGCAAGCAAGATGAGTGGGAAAAGAATTGTAAAGACAACGGATTCACGTTGACGAGTAAATTGTTTTATTTCAAGTGCGCCTCGACGAAGGCCAAGATTGAGTGCGCTAGGAATCTTATTCATCAGCGCGCCCAATCATTTTCAGATATATATCTTCAAGTGATGGTCGACTAACGCTGAGCTCTGGAATTTCTCCCGAGAATTGTGTAGTCAATGATGAAACAAGGGCTGTTGGGTTCTCGGTCTCTTCGCTTTTGAGTTCGCCATTATCGCGCCATTGCACCAGGGCTTGAGAAGTAGAGCGCCCACCTAATTGTTTAGGGGTAGAAACTTCAATTATTTGGCCATGATTGATAACAGCAACTCGATCAGCGAGGGCTTCTGCCTCATCCAAATAGTGAGTTGTAAGCACAATAGTTGTGCCATCGTTTCGCAGGCCATCGATGAGTGACCAGAATGCACGTCTGGCTTCAGGGTCGAAACCGGTTGTCGGTTCATCTAGAAATAGAAGTTCTGGGCTTCCAATAATTCCAAGTGCAACATCTAAACGACGGCGTTGACCACCGCTCAAATTTCGAATTAAATCTTTTGCTTTATCTTCAAGGCCAACTGCGGATATAACTTCTTCTGGATTACGTGGACGCGAGTAGTACCCAGCAAAGTGGGAAATTGTTTCAGAGACAGTGAGGTCGCCTGCATCGGAGGTGGATTGCAGAACAATTCCAATGCGATTTCGCCATTCGCGCGATGCCCGACCTTGCGTTGCGGGATCAAAACCTAGGACTTTTACTTCACCAGCATCACGAGTTCGAAATCCCTCAAGAATCTCAACTGTTGTTGTCTTGCCAGCACCATTGGGGCCAAGAAGTGAAAAAATCTCACCTTTACTAATAGTTAGATCGATGCCACAGACAGCCTCGAAGCTTGCATATGACTTTCGCAGTCCACGAACTTCAATGACATTCACTCTCTTATTATGCTACTTGGAGCAAAAAGTGCGAAAATAGCGCCATGAGCCCGCGTAAAAATTACCCTAAGAATCGCCGGCCAAAATCTGAAGAACGTGAAATCAACCCTTCTAATGAAACGATAGAAGAACATCCAGATGGTATTTATCGAGTTCGCAAATTAACAGGATCAGCATCTAATAAACCATATCGCTGCCCAGGGTGCGATCAAGTAATTCCTATGGCTACACCACACATAGTTGCTTGGCTTGAATACGACGAAGAGGGTCGCAGGCATTGGCACACTGCATGTTGGGCAAAGAAAAATAATCGTGGCCCTAATACAGAGCGCACACGAAATGCACCTAGATATTAACCAAGACGACCTTTGAGTAATTTGGTCAGGGAAATAATTAGTTTGTCATTACCCTCGGTGCGCTTGAAACTTGTAAATGCAATTGGGATTTGGAATCGTGCACGAACAATCGTGCGCGGATATGTGAATTCAAGAATACCTTCAGGTCCATGGATACGCCCATAACCACTGTCTTTGACTCCGCCAAAGGGCACTGATGCAATAGCAGCAAAGGAAATTACTGAGTTGATTGCAACCATTCCACATTTGAGTTGTGAAGCAATTCTCTTACCTTGACGCTTTGACCAGATCGATGCGCCAAGGCCATAACGTGAAGCATTTGATAATTGAATGGCTTGATCCATGCTGCTGACTCTATTGATAACAATTGTTGGACCAAAAGTTTCTTCACGAACAGCAGTTGAATCTTCAGGTACATCAACCAAAATAACTGGTTCAACGTAGGGCTTCTTCACTGATTCAGTTCCACCAAATACTGGAGTTCCTCCGCGAGCAATTGCATCCTTGATGTGGGATTCAATAATGTCGAGTTGCTTTGGCATTGTTGCTGGTCCATAATTTCCAACACCAGGTGCACCAGGGTGAATATTCTTTGCTGCTTCAACCATTCCAGCAATAAATGCATCTGCAACGCTTTCGTGGACATAAACACGTTCTGCGCCAATACATGTTTGGCCTGCATTACTCATTGCAGACCAAATAGTTGCATCAACTGCGCGTTTGATATCAGCATCTGCTGCGACGATCACTGGATCTTTTCCACCACATTCAAGAACGACAGGTGTCATTGTTGTTGCACATGTTGCCGCAACAAGTTTTGCAGTCTTTGTTGATCCTGTGAAAGCTAACTTATCAACACCACTTTCACAGAGCGCTTTTCCTGTTTCGCCAAGACCCGTAATGCAAGTGAAAATATGTTCAAATGGTGCAACTTCACTAAATGTTTGTGCAAGCCACATTCCAACACCAGGAGTGAATTCACTTGGCTTGAATACGACTGTGTTACCTGCTGCTAATGAATAAGCGATTGATCCCATCGGTGTAAATATTGGATAGTTCCATGGACCGATTACTCCAATGACACCAAGTGGTGACCGCTCAACTGTTGCTGACATATTTGCCATTACTGGGCCAGGAGAGCGGTGTGATGTGCGCATAACTTCACCTGCATTGCGCGCAGCCCAACCAAGATGAGTGACAGCCAAACTAGATTCCAATTTGGCATCGCTTACTGGCTTTCCTGTCTCACGTGATATGAGTTCAGTAATTTCGTCTACGCGATTAATAATGAGATTACTCCACGCGAGTAAGACTCTTTTTCGTCCATTGAATCCAATTTTTTGCCAAGCGGGGGAGACAACACGAGCTGAAGCAACTGCGACTTGTACATCATCTGCGCCGAATATTGGATATGTACCAACTACTTCGCCAGTGACAGGAAAGTGGGAATCAAAGGTTGCGCCGTGATGAATGACCATGGGTGAAAGAGTAGTGCCCTATAGATAAGATTTGAAGTATGACCGAAGTGATTAGAGCTAATACGGTCTTGCCCGCTACACGTACGGAGTTTGAAGTTTTGACTTCAGATGGAGTCACCTTGGTGGGAGAAGTTGCACAACCACTTACTCCGGCTCGTGGAGCAATCTTATGTTTACATCCACTGCCAACTGCCGGTGGAATGATGGATAGCCATGTATTCAAAAAGGCTTCATATCGATTACCTGCATTGGCTGATCTCACTGTTGTGCGTTTCAATACACGCGGTACTACAAGTGATCGTGGAACAAGTACAGGGACATTTGATAACGGTGGAGCAGAAGGATTAGATGTTGAAGCGATGCTTACATATTGTTTTGATACTTTGAAAATTGCCGAACTTTGGGTAGTTGGATGGTCTTTTGGAACAGATCTCGCACTTCGCCATGCACGTGATAAGCGAATCCAAGGACTAATACTTCTTAGCCCACCACTTCGTACATCCGTTGATTCCGATTTAGAGTTTTGGGCTCGTGATGGCCGGCCAATAACCTCACTAGTTCCTGAATTTGATGATTACTTACGACCGGATGAGGCAAGGCTTCGTTTTGCTGCAGTAAAACAAATGAAGATTATTGCCGTCGATGGCGCAAAACATCTATGGGTAGGTGAGCCATCAGTTCATAGAGTGCTTAGTGAAATTACAGTAGTAATTGCCCCAGATAAAGCACCGCTACCTTTGGAGTACTAGTTATTCGTTATTTGCTTTAGGAATAACCACTTCATCTAGAATCAAAATAACTGCAGCGGCAACAGGTACGGCAAGTAACCCACCGATAAGACCGAGCAGTGATGAACCAATCATGGCTGAAATTATTGTTACTGCTCCTGGAACCGAAAGGGTTCGCTTCATAATCCGTGGTGTAACTACGTAGTTCTCAACTTGAACGTAGAGAACATATGCTACAAAGGCGATGAGCCCAATACTTATTGATTGAGTTAGAGCAATTATTGTGACAACGCCGCATCCCAAGAAGTGACCAATAAGTGGCACAAGACCACAAACAAGTACAACCATGGCAATGGCAATAGGTGACGGAAGTCCAAGAATTATTGACAAGAAGAATATGTAAATAGCAGCCATAATTGCGATGATCACTTGGCTTCCAACAAATAGACCTACTCGATCGATAATTGCATAAGTCAATCTGCGAACTCTCTCGCGACGACTAGCAGGTACAAGGCTCAAACCAAGTTCGGTTGCTTGATGAAGAGAGCTCAAGAAATAGAGAGTCAAAATCAAAATAGTCAGACCAGAAAATGTTCCACTCAAGACTGATTTTCCAACACCTACAACGCCACCGAATGTTGAAATAAGCAGTGTGCCATCTTTAGTAATCGAGAGAAGTCTGCTTTGCAGAGTATCAATAATTCCGTACTGGGCATTGAATTCATTGATATAGGAATTGTTCTTCAGTTGCGAAAGTAGTTCGGGACCCTTATTTATAAGCTGTGAGCCCTGTGAAACGACTGGAGGAATAACCACCCATGCAAAGAAAATAACAAAAGCAATAACTACGATAAAAATAAGTGCGACTGCTTGGCTTCGTGTTGTTCCACGGCGGCGAATCGCTTCAACTGCTGGGTTGAGTCCAGTCGCTAAAAAAAGAGCGATCAGAATGAGGATAAATATTTGACTCGTGCTCGCTAATGCACGCATAAGAACAATTGCACTCAGAGCGCCTATTGTGGCGATAAATCCGAAATAGAATGGATTTGCACGATCGATTGGAACTCCCATAACGCCATAATCTGGTGGAGTTACATTCTTTTCTTTGCGCGAAATAGTTGAACTTAGCTTTTTTTGAGTCTTCTTGATTGTCGCTTTGATGACCATGACTCCATTCTAAAGTGGGATTGCTCATATTCTTGAGCACACTAGGCTCGTGTTCATCTCTTCGTAATCTAAATACTAGATAATGCTCTTATGTCACTTCGAATAACGGGACTTGGTGAAGAGATCGCCGCTGTCACTGTTTTGCCGTGGCACCAAAGTCTTGAAGAATGGCCCGAAGATCCATCACTTGCCGAAAAGCGTGGTATTTCACGACACGTAGTGCGTTTGGTGCGAACAAGTGATGCACCCGATGCCGAGGTTTACGCAGTCAAAGAAACGGTTTCAGAATTCGCTAATCGTGAATACAAAATCCTACGAGAACTCAATAAATTAGGAGCGCCTAGTGTTGAACCGATTGCTGTCGTTGAAGGTCGCAAGAATCCACAAGGCGAAGAACTTCCCTGCGCATTAGCCACACGTTTCTTGCCATATTCACTGCCTTATCGGGTGCTCTTATCTGGCGCAGTCTCTGTCCACGAAATAACAACTATGGCCAACGCACTCGCTCTCTTACTTGTTCGCTTGCACCTCTTAGGTTTTTGGTGGGGAGATTGCTCACTATCTAATACCTTATTTCGCAGAGATGCTGAAGG
>Ga0209596_1002819_pt1 | contig 14138 bp, 17 predicted proteins | sample M_130807_MF_Meta_FD_187314 | JGI IMG/M metagenome (GOLD analysis project Ga0209596, IMG submission 187314) | Freshwater microbial communities from Lake Montjoie, Canada to study carbon cycling - M_130807_MF_MetaG (SPAdes) (version 2) | ecosystem: Environmental > Aquatic > Freshwater > Lake... | reverse complement strand
GGCTGACCGGCTGACCGGCTGACCGGCTGACCGGCTGACCGGCTGACCAGGCATCGAGCATCGAGAATTGTTGCAGCGCAGCATGGGGGAGGGCGGGCCTTGCGCCAAGAGCACAGGTCAGGGTAGGAGCCGTAAGGATTTTTTCAAAATTTTTTATGTCTGCAAGCCAAACGCTTACGCCCCCACATCAGCCCCCACATGCGCCACCACATAGGCCAAATAGGCCAAATGGACAACACGTTTCAGGCCGTGGTATAACGCAGCCATGTTCCGCTCACTGCCGTTAGCGATCCGACCCAGACTTCAGGCGACAGAGGCGCGTCTGGACTCCATATACAAAGCAGCATCTTTAGGGTTGAAAGGAGATTCACTGGCACTGGCGTCGGGGATGCTGCCTTTGGAGTACCGGCAATTGTGCCAATTTGACCCATTGGCTGAGCTGGCGGCGCAGAAGGGCAAGGCCGACAATGAGCTGCGCGCAGCGCAGCGTCTGAACGAGGCGTCTGAAGCGGGCGACGCCAAGGCGAGCCTGGCGATCCTCCAGCATGTGCATGGCTGGACGGCCCGGCAGGAGATCAGTGTGGACGTCTATCAGAAGATCAGCGTCATCACGGCGCTCGAGCAAGCCCGCGCCAGAGTGATCGAGGGAACGGTGATAGATGGCTGATAACAAGCTGGCACCCCAAAGCAAGAACAAACTGCCTTGGTATGAACAAGCGTTGCCGATGGAAGGGCGCGCAACCTTTTTGCCTTTTCAAGACACTATGCCAGGTTCAGTAATGAACCAGCGCAGTTTTGCGTTACCCGGCATTATTGCCGGCGCAGCCAACGCAATCACCGCGCCGGGGCGAGCCTACAGCGGCAGCGACCCAACCTTTAACCCCGAGGAAGAAGCGGCGAACTTTGCCATGAACGTGATGGGCGGCGGCATGGGCGCGTCAAGGGCCGCGCCCCCACCCGCTGGTTCGTTGGGGATGTTTATAGGCAAAAATGCCAAAACGTGGGATTCTATTGCAGCGGCAAAAGCAATACAGCTGGAAAAAGCGGGTGTAGACGCAAGAGCAATCTGGCAACAAACCGGCACTTGGAAAGCACCCGACGGTATGTGGCGGCAAGAGATACCTGACGCATCCGCCGGCTTTAGAATGGATTTTAACTCTGTTGTGCCAAGCAAAAGCAATGCTTACATGCCGGTTCGAGACTTGCCTATCGGCGGCGCGTTTAACCACCCCGAACTATACGCGGCGTACCCAGACATACTCCGCACGGGGCGCATGGAGGTTGCCAAATCACCCGACTGGATGCCCGCGTCAAGCAATTCAGGAAGCCAACGGGGCAATCAGTTTACCGTGCGAAATAAGACTGAAGAGGGCGCAAGGTCTACGGTTTTGCATGAGTTGCAACACGCGGTGCAACAACGCGAAGGTTTTGCCCCCGGTGGTGGGGAAAGTCAATTTTATGCCGAAATATTAAAAGACGTAAAAACAAAACACCCCCTAGCGTCATCCGCTGACATAGCCAATATTGCGTCTACTGAAGCCTTTCGTCGCTATCGTGCGTTAATGGGCGAAGCTGAAGCGCGGGCTACAGAAGCGCGGGCTAACTTAACCGCTGCCGAACGAAGAAACGTGCTGCCGGAAAAGTCATACGATTTGCCGTTGCAACTTTTACGGGCTAAGTAATGCAGTTACCGATCTATCAGTCTGAGGAGGAACAGCGGCTGATGGTGGAGCTGTGGTCGCCCGCGCTGGCCGACGACCCCGAGGCGTTTGTCCTCTTTGCGTTCCCCTGGGGCCAGAAGAACACCCCGCTGCACAAGTTCAAAGGGCCGCGCAAGTGGCAACGGGAAGTCCTGCGCGACATCAAGAAGCACATCGACGGTAACAAGGGCAAGATCCAGATGGACACGCTGCGAGAAGCGGTGTCATCAGGTCGCGGAATTGGCAAGTCGGCCCTAGTATCTTGGCTGGTGCTGTGGATGCTGACCACCCGCATCGGCGCGAGCGTCATCATCAGCGCCAACTCGGAGTCGCAACTAAGGTCAGTGACCTGGGCCGAGCTGACCAAGTGGGCGGCGATGACCATCAACAACCACTGGTTTGAGATCAGCGCGACCAAGCTGGTGCCGGCGGCGTGGCTGTGCGAGCTGGTCGAGCGGGATCTCAAGAAAGGCACACGTTACTGGGCTGCGGAAGGCAAGCTGTGGTCGGCGGAGAACCCCGACAGCTACGCGGGCGTCCACAACCAGGACGGCATGATGCTCATCTTCGACGAGTCGAGCGGCATCCCCAACCCAATCTGGGAGGTTGGCGCCGGGTTCTTTACCGAGAACACACCCGATCGGTATTGGTTTGCCTTCAGCAACCCCCGGCGCAATGAAGGGTACTTTTTCGAGTGTTTCCACGCCAAACGGGCGTTCTGGAACACGCGCAGCGTGGACGCAAGGACGGTGGAGGACACCGACAAGCAGGTCTATGAGCAGATCATCGCAGAATACGGAGAAGATTCGCCACAGGCGAAGGTCGAGGTGTACGGCGAGTTTCCGGACGCAGGCGAGGATCAGTTCATCAAGCCGCTGCTGGTCGAGGACGCGATGGGCCGCGAGCGGTGGAAGGACACCACGGCACCGATTGTGCTCGGGATAGATCCCGCGCGCGGCGGCGCTGACTCTACCGTGCTGGTGGTGCGCCAGGGGCGGGACATTATCGCCATCAAACGCTACTCGGGCGAGGACACCATGACCATCGTCGGACGGGTGATTGACGCCATCGAGGAGTACAAGCCGATCCTGTCGGTAATCGACGAAGGGGGCCTTGGATACGGAATACTTGACAGGTTGACAGAACAGCGATACAAGGTGCGTGGGGTAAACTTTGGCTGGAAGGCCAAGAACGCCATTATGTGGGGCAACAAACGGGCTGAGATGTGGGGCTTGATGAAGGACTGGTTGAAGACAGCATCCATTCCTGGCGACCGGCAGCTAAAGGCTGATCTGGTCGGCCCGATGAAGAAGCCCAACAGTAGCGGTACGATTTTCCTTGAAGGAAAGAAGGAAATGCGTAGTAGAGGTCTAGCCTCACCCGATGCCGCCGACGCGCTGGCGGTGACGTTTGCCTTCCCCGTCGCGCACCGCGAGTACCGCGAGCCTGCGCGCCGCGTAAACTCTCAGTCAAACAGTGTAACCAACTCTTGGATGGGATCGTGAAGAAAAGCGTGTCTCTAGCTGTGGGTCGAGGCGAGAAGCTCCCCGTTAGCAAGGGCGCTGGCCTGACCGCCAAGGGCCGAGCCAAGTACAACGCAGCCACTGGTAGCAACTTGAAGGCACCCGCGCCCAGCCCGAAGACCGCCGCAGACAAGGGGCGCAAGGCGTCCTTTTGCGCTAGGATGTCTGGCGTAGTCAAGAACGCCAGTGGCCCCGCTGAACGTGCAAAAGCCTCTCTTAAACGATGGAAGTGCTGACCATGAAACCAGGACTCTACGCAAACATTAACGCCAAGCGCGACAGAATAGCTGCGGGCAGCAAAGAGAAGATGCGTAAGCCGGGCGCCCCCGGCGCACCCACGGCCAAGGCGTTCAAGCAGTCTGCCAAAACAGCGAAGAAGCGATAGCCATGCCACTGGTCAAGTCAAAGTCACCCGCCGCCTTCCGCAAGAACATCAAGGCCGAGGTTGCCGCTGGCAAGCCGGTGAAGCAGGCCGTTGCCATTGCCTATTCGGTCAAGCGCGAAGCCAAGAAGAAGGGTAAGTAGTGGCCTATCAGGACACAGGCATCAACGAAGCCGGGGCAGTAGCCTCTGGCGGCACTAAGTCCGACCGTGACAACGGCGAGATGCTGGCGACCATGCGTACTCGCCTGACGATGGCGATTGCGGCGTACTCGGACTCCCGAGAGGACGAGCTGGACGACCTGCGCTTCCGTGCGGCCTCACCTGACAACCAGTGGCAGTGGCCTGCCGACGTGCTGGCAACACGCGGCTCGGTGCAAGGCCAAACGATCAACGCTCGCCCATGTTTGACCATCAACAAGCTACCGCAACACGTGCTGCAAGTCACCAACGACCAGCGCCAAAACCGTCCGAGCGGCAAGGTAATACCTGCTGACGACAAGGCCGACATTGAGGTTGCCGAGATATTCAACGGTCTGGTGCGCCACATCGAGTACATCTCGGATGCCGACGTAGCTTACGACACCGCCTGCGACAACCAGGTGACGTTTGGTGAGGGTTACTTTCGCATCTTGACTGAATACAACGACGACAACAGTTTTGAGCAGGATCTGCGAATTGGGCGCATTCGGGACAGTTTTAGCGTCTATATGGATCCAACAATCCAAGATCCTTGCGGATCTGACGCTGAATGGTGTTTTATCAATCAGGAAATCACTACAGACGAGTACGAACGCGAGTTTCCTAACGCCGCAACCCTGTCCAGCCTGCAATACGGCGTCGGTGACGGGCAATTGAATGCCTGGATCAACCAAGACACGGTAAGAATCGCGGAATACTTCTATATTGAGCATACGGCCAAGAAACTGCACCAGTACCACGGCGAAATCACCGCAATGGCTGGGTCGCCGGAGGCCAAACAAGCCGAATTGATGGGTTTAAAGCCCATAAAGACCCGAAATGTGGACGTTAAACAGGTCAAATGGTGCAAAACCAACGGTTTCGAGGTGCTGGAAGAACGCGATTGGGCGGGCAAATACATCCCCGTCATCCGCGTAATTGGCAACGAATTTGAGATAGACGGCAGGATGTACGTCAGTGGGCTGGTGCGAAACGCCAAAGACGCTCAACGGATGTACAACTACTGGGTGAGCCAAGAGGCCGAGATGCTGGCACTGGCGCCCAAGGCACCATTTATCGGTTACGGCGGCCAGTTTGAGGGCTACGAGCAGCAGTGGAAGACAGCCAACATCAACAACTGGCCCTACTTAGAGGTCAATCCGGATGTGACAGACGGCCAGGGCAGCGTGTTGCCACTACCGCAACGCGCGCAGCCGCCGATGGCTTCCAGCGGCCTGCTGCAAGCCAAGGCGGGGGCGTCGGACGACATCAAGAGTTCCACCGGGCAGTACGACAGCAGTCTGGGCGCCACCAGCAACGAGCGGTCGGGGCGGGCCATCTTGGCCCGCGAGAAGCAGTCCGACACCGGCACCTACCACTATGTCGACAACCTGGCGCGGGCGATCCGGTACGCCACGCGGCAACTGGTCGATCTGATACCGAAGATCTACGACACCCAGCGCATTGCCCGCATTATTGGCATGGACGGTGAGACAGATCAGGCCATGATCGACCCGACACAGCCGATGCCGGTCAGGAAAATCCAGAACGAGCAGGGCATCGTTATCAAGAAGATCTACAACCCCAACGTCGGCAAGTACGACGTGGCGGTGACTACCGGCCCGAGCTACATGACCAAGCGGCAGGAGTCGCTGGATGCCATGAGCCAACTGCTGCAAGGCAACCCGCAACTGTGGGCCGTGGCCGGCGACCTCTTTATCAAGCACATGGACTGGCCGGGCGCGCAGGAGATGGCAGCGCGGTTCGCCAAGACGATTGACCCCAAGTTGCTGTCGGATGACGACGACCCGGCGCTGCAAGCGGCCAACCAGCAGATGCAGGCGATGGGGCAAGAGATGCAGCAGATGCACCAGATGCTGCAAAACGTCAGCCAGTCGATGGAAGCTCAGACGCTGAAGGTCAAAGAGTTTGAGGCCGATGTCAAAGCCTACGACGCGGAAACCAAACGGATCTCGGCGGTGCAGGCTGGCATGACACCTGAGCAGATTCAAGACATTGTTTTGGGCACCGTTCACGGCATGATTACCTCTGGCGATCTGATTAACGAGATGCCGGGGCGTGACCAAGACATGATGCCTCAAGACATGATGCAGCAGATGCCGCCACCTGAAATGATGCCTATGGAACAAATGCCGCCACCGCAAGGGATGCCACAGTGAAATGCAACGACTTTATGGGGATGCTGTTCTTGGCGCGTGATGTGGCGCATAGCGTTCACCTTAACACCCGCAGCTACTCCAAGCACGTAGCTTTGAACATCTTCTACGAACGTATCGTAGGTGCTGCAGACGACTTTGCCGAAGCCTACCAAGGGCGGCATGGTTTGATTGGCCCGATCTCGCTGATGTCTGCCAAGAAAACCACCAACATTATTGAGTTCTTGGAAGACCAGTTGAAGGAAATTGAAGCGGCTCGGTATGACGTTGTGGACAAGTCGGATACCTCGTTGCAACAGCTCATCGACAATATTATTGAGCTTTACTTGCGAACCTTGTACAAATTGCGCTTTTTGGCATAGGATAAATCATGGCCTCAAACTACCTGAACATCAGCGCAACCACGCAAATCAAGGTTGGTGCCGGTAAACTCAAGGGCATCATGTGCAGCACCGCATCTGCCACGCCCACGATTGCGGTTTATGACTCAGCAACGGCGGCTACGGGCGCGGTCACGATAATTGCGGAATTTGTACCTGGCGCGCATACGATGTATTCACTAACGGGGGATGACGGCGGCATCTGGTTCAGCAAAGGCTTGTATGTAGTGATCGGCGGCACCGTTGGTGTCACGTTCATTTACGAATAGGAACAAACATGGCCCATTATTATCAGTTGAGCGTAACTGCCAGTGTGCCAAACAAAACCACAATTAAGGTGGGGTTTGGAAAACTTAAGGGAATATTTTGTAGTTCTGCATCAGCTACGCCTCGCGTGACGGTGCATGACTCTGCAACGCAAACCGCAACAGATCCCACAATCATCAGCCTTCTGACCCCACAAGCCAGCGAGAACTATCCGTTGAGTGGGGCTGATAGCGGTGTTGGATTCAGCCGTGGCCTGTATGTGTTGGCTACAGGCACGATGGAATTGACTTTTGTTTACGAATAACCGCACTGGCGCGGTACGCCAGGGATTCCAAGGAATCAAGCCATGTCTGAAGAAGTGATAGCGGAAGTACCCGCGCCGGAACAGGTAGCTACGGCAGCGCCTGAACCAGAGACTGTAGCGCCGGTAGAAGCATCCGAAGGCGAAGTTAAGGAAACTCCGAAGGTATTTACCCAAGAGGATCTTGACGCAGCCATTGGCAAGAGGCTTGCAAGAGAGCAGCGAAAGTGGGAGCGCGAAGCAAGGCAGGCCGAAGCACCAAAGCCAGCCCCTGTGGAGCATGTAAAGCCGGAACAGTTTACGACGACCGAGGAATACGTTGATGCACTGACGACTTCCAAGGCGCAGCAGATTGTCCAGCAGCAACAGTACGCGAAACAGCAACAGGAGTTGCTTGGTAACTATCACGAGAAGGAAGAAGATGCGCGGGGCAAATACGAGGACTTCGAACAAGTTGCGTACAACCCCAAGCTACCAATTACTCAGGTGATGGCCCAGACGATTCAATCTTCGGATAACGGCCCTGATATTGCATACTATCTCGGCACAAACCCCAAGGAAGCTGATCGCATATCCCGCCTAGAACCGTTTTTGCAGGCAAAAGAGATTGGAAGATTGGAAGCAAAAATTGCTTCTGAACCCGTAACAAAACGCACATCCAGCGCACCTGCGCCGATTTCACCCGTCACCGCTCGCGGAGGTCACTCCGGCAGTTTTGATACCACAGACCCAAGGTCAATTAAAACCATGACCACAAGCCAGTGGATTGAAGCTGACAGAGCAAGACAGTTGAAAAAGCAGGAAGCGAGGCACCGCTAACTTTTAGGAGTTTTTCATGGCTAATAGCCTGCTTACCATCGACATGATTACAAGGAAATCGCTTGAGATCCTTGAGAACAACTTGGTCATCTCCCGCAACGTTAACAAAGAGTACGACGACAGCTTTGCCGTCGAAGGTGCCAAGATCGGCTCGACCCTGCGGATTCGTCTGCCGGATCGCGCTTTGGTGACCGACGGTGCCGCCCTGCAAGTTCAGGACGACAACGAGCAGTACACCACGCTGACGGTTTCCAGCCAGAAGCACATCGGCATTAACTTTACTTCTGCCGAGTTGACCATGCAGTTGGACGACTTCGCGGAACGTGTTCTCAAGCCGCGTATTAGCCAGTTGGCGTCGAGTGTTGATGCTGACGTTGCTAACGCTTACAAGTCGATCTCGTCCACGGTTGGCACTCCCGGCACCACGCCTGCTACCGCGTTGGTCTTGCTGCAAGCGCAGCAAAAGCTGAACGAGTTTGCAACGCCGATGTCGCCGCGCTACGCCACCGTCAACCCTGCCGCTAACGCTGGGCTGGTCAACGGAATGACCGGATTCTTTAACCCGACGGGCACGATTTCCCGCCAGTTCAAGACCGGCATGATGGGCGAAGGTGTGCTTGGCTACGATGAGATGAATATGTCTCAGTCCATCGTCAACCACACCGTAGGTAACTTGCCTGCTGCGCCGATCTGCGCGTCCACTGTGCCTTCAACTCAAGGCGCAACAACGCTGGATATTACCTACACCAGCGGCACCAAGTCCCTCAAGCAAGGCGATGTATTTACCATTGCGGCGGTCTACGCGGTCAACCCGCAAACCCGCCTCAGCACTGGTAGCCTGCAACAGTTCGTTGTGACTGCGGATCAGACCCTGACCAGCACCTCGGCAACTATTGCATTCCTGCCTGCCATGTACACCGCATCTAATGCACTGGCTACGATTGATGCGTTCCCAGTTGCATCTGCTGCTTTGGTGTTCACCGGAACCGCGTCTACCGTGTACCCGCAAAACTTGGTCTATCACAAGAATGCGATCACGCTGGCTACGGCTGACCTCTTGCTCCCGCAAGGCGTAGATATGGCTTCGCGCCAGGTGCATAACGGGATCTCGATGCGGATCGTGCGTCAGTACGACATCAACAACGACCGTATGCCTTGTCGTGTCGATGTGCTGTACGGCTTCAGCACCATTCGTCCTGCGATGGCTTGCCGGATCTGGGGCTAACCAAACCGCCCCCGCCCAGCGCGGGGGCAACTTAATCTTTTAGGAGAAACAATCATGGCACTTCCTTCAGTTGGTGGCGGCTATCAGTACACTGATGGCAATCAAAACGAGCAGGTAATGGAAACCCAAGCAGCACCGCAAACGGCAACTGCAACCGCAACGTTGACTGTTGCTCAAGTCACTGGTGGGCTTTTGGTGTGCGATCCGACCGCTACCGCAGCGTCTTACACGCTGCCTACGGCGACCTTGATCGACGCAACAATGACCAACCTTAAAACCAACAGTTGTTTTCTGTTGAACGTGGTTAACCTTGGCACTTCGTCTGGCGTTCTCACGTTTGTTGTTGGCACTGGCATCACTTCGGTTGGCAACCTTTTGGTTGCTATCACCGGCAGTGCGGCTGGCGTTGGTGGTGCGGCGCAGTTCCTGTTCCGCAAAACCGGAACGGCGGCTTATTCGGTCTATCGGATAGCTTAAGCAACACCCCGCCCCATAGCAATATGGGGCGGTCTTTAAGGAATATCATGGTCATCTACCTGCGGCATCCCGTCCACGGTAACAAAGTCGCTATTGCAGAGGCCGAAGCAGTCTATGATGAAAAAAGTGGCTGGGTGCGGTATGACGCCGGGGCGCTGTTAACACCTAGCGAACCCGTACTGAACGAACTGGCTAAACCTCGCGGTAGACCTCGTAAGGAACTTGCGGCATGACCACTTCCGCTGGCGACCAGATCAACGGAGCGTTGCGCCTGATCGGTCAATTAGCCGAAGGCGAAACGCCATCCGCAGCAACTTCGCAGGACTCTCTGACCGCAATGAATCAGATGCTCGATAGCTGGTCGTCTGAACGTCTGTCCGTGTTCTCGACGCAAGACCAAGTGTTTACTTGGACGCAAGGTCTTATTTCACGGACTCTTGGGCCAACGGGTGATTTTGTCGGCAATCGTCCGGTGCTTTTGGATGATGCAACTTACTTCCGCGATCCGTCAAACAACATCAGTTTTGGCATCAAGATTATCAACCAGCAGCAGTACGACGGTATTGCGGTCAAGACGGTTACTTCAACCTACCCGCAAGTGCTGTGGATCAACATGGACATGCCGAACGTGTCCATGTATATCTATCCGGTGCCAACTAAAGCGTTGGAATGGCACTTTATTAGCGTCACTGAGCTGGTCGAACCGGCTACGCTAGCGACCTCGTTGATTATCCCGCCAGGATACCTTCGGGCGTTTCGATTTAACCTAGCGTGCGAGATCGCGGCTGAGTTTGGCGTGGAGCCGCCGCCCTCAGTGCAGCGGATTGCGATGACCAGCAAGCGCAACATCAAACGCATCAATAACCCCGACGACGTAATGAGCCTGCCGTATTCCATCGTGGCGACTCGCCAGCGGTTTAACATTTACGCAGGAAATTACTAACATGGCTAATATCGCTATATCTGCTCTCCCCGTTGCCACTTCGCAAGCTGGCGGTGATGTGTTGCCAATCGTTCAGGCAACGACCAGCACAACAAAACAACTGTCGGTCACTAATCTGTTCACCAGTCCGACGTTTGTCACGCCCGCGTTGGGAACGGTTGCTAGCGGCAATATCAGTGCGTGCATTAGCACCAGCCAAGTGTTGACCACACCGGTAATCGGTGCGGCAACCGGCACCAGCCTTAGCACAACGGGCAACCAGGTCATCAGCAGCACCGGCAAACATGGCTACGCAACGGGATCTGGCGGCACTGTTACCCAAGCCACCAGCAAATCCACCGGAGTTACGTTGAGCAAATCTACCGGTCAGATTACGTTGAACGGCGCCGCGCTTAACCTAGACACCACGATCAGCTTTACGTTAACCAACACGGTAATTGAAGCTGGCGACATTCTCATAATGAACCACATCAGCGCTGGCACTCCGGGTGCTTACTTGCTCAATGCTCAATCTGCTGCGGGTTCGGCCAGCATTAACGTGCGGAACATCACCGCCGGTTCGTTGAGTGAAGCCATTGTGATCGCGTTTGCAGTCATCAAAGCCGTTACTGCATAACATGCCAGATTTTGGGTTTGTTGGCACATCCTATGAAGCGCCTAGCATCTATCAGGATGCTCAGGAGTGCATTAATTTTTACGCTGAAATAGATCCGACGAAACAACCCGGCCAGCGCGGGATTGTGGCGCTGTATCCGACGCCAGGCTTGTTGCTGAAAACGCAGCTTGCAGTTGCAGAGGTTCGCGGCTTGCATACTATGTCAGGTGGAGAAATCCTGATTGCTGTGTCTGGCTCAAATGTGTACTCGGTCAACATCAACATGGTGGCAACCTTAATTGGTGCTCTGTTAAGCAGTACAGGTCCGGTGTCCATCAGCGACAACATCACGACAAACAACGGTCTAACAGCCTATATCGTTGATGGCGATAACCGCTACACATGGGTTGCCAGCACAAACACTTTTGCAATGTTGTCAGCCAGTGATGGACCGTGGCAAGGTGCAAGCGTTACAGATCAAGTCGACAATTATTTCTTATACAACGAACCAGGCACGCAAAATTGGGCTTGTAGTGATCTTGGACTTGCCACATCATCTTTAGCTCTCTACGGCGCGGCTGATGGCTACAGCGACCTTCTGGTAAGCATGATCGTTAGTAACAGACAGGTTTATCTGTTAGGCGAGACAACCACTGAGGTTTGGACAGATGTTGGCAATGTAATCACAGGGATTACCACTTTCCCATTTCAACGGGTTCCAGGCACATCTTCTCAAAAAGGTATTGGCGCACCGTTTTCATTGGCTCGATTGGATGGAAGTTTTGTTTGCGTAACAAGAGACAACCGCGGCGATGGCACGATTGAAATGATGCAGGGTTACACTTGGGTCCGAATTTCTACCCATGCGGTTGAACAAACTTTGATTGACCAATATACCGGCGATGCAATTGCTTACAGCTATCAGATTGAAGGCCATGAAATGTACGTTGTGACATTTCCAACCATTAATTTGACTTGGGTATATGACTTTTCCACCAAAAGCTGGCACAAGTGGTTGTCATTTGATGACGGCGTTTATAACCGGCATCGGTCTAATTGTGGTGCATTTTTCAACAATATGTACATTGTTGGAGATTACGAAAACGGCAAGCTGTACAGCATTGAAAACGATGTTTATACTGAAGATGGGGCAACAATCCGCAGGCTACGTCGAGCGCCGCATCTTGTGGCCGACTTCCAACGGGAATATTTTGACGAGCTGCAGATCCAGTTTCAGCCAGGGGTGGGCTTAAATGGGTATCCTGGCTATGATGGTGAAGATTTAGCCACTGAATCCAATAACGTAATTGTGGCCGAGTTTGTGCAAGGTTATTTGACCACGCAAGCCGGTGACCAGTTAGTCACTGAGGCCGGTGACGGTAACGAACCGCTGGTTACTCAAGTGCAGCCTGCCGTGGATTACAACGGCTATGCCTTAGAAACGGAAGCCTATGAAGCTACGCCTGGCTACGATCCGCAGGCCATGCTGCGCTGGTCCAACGACGGCGGCAGCACCTGGTCAAACGAGCACTGGACCAGCATCGGCAGGATCGGCCGATATACCAATCGGGCTATCTGGCGCCGGCTAGGTTTTGCTCGGGATAGAATCTTTGAGGTTGCTATCAGTGCACCTGTCAAAGCGGTGATCATTTCTGCAAATTTGAAATCATCTGTTGGTGAGAATTAATGGCGACGGCGCCTAATTCCAACATCAATATCCCTTATTCGGAATTCCTGAACGCAACTACAGGAAGGCCGAATCAAGAATGGTTGATGTGGTTGATGAATCCGCAATTCATCACCGTAACTCTTGGCTCTGCGCTGCCGGTCACCTCTGGCGGCACCGGTCTGACCACAATACCAACCAACGGCCAGCTGCTGATCGGTAACGGCACCGGCTATACGCTCAACCCATTGACGCCAGGCGTCGGTATCAGCGTCACCAACGGCGTGGGCGCCATTACGGTCGCCAATACGGGCGTTTTGTCGTGGTCAGGGGGTAGCACTGGCTTGACGCCTGCAACCGCTACAACGGGCGCTGTGACGCTTGCAGGAACCCTCGGCGCAGGCTACGGCGGCACTGGCTTAAATACCTATGTGATCGGCGATATTCTGTATTCCAGCGGAACGACTGCGCTTTCGCGGCTTGCAGATGTGGCCACTGGGAACGCGTTAATTTCTGGCGGCGTGGCGACGGCGCCCAGCTGGGGCAAGATCGGACTGACAACGCATGTTTCTGGCACGCTGCCGATTTCTAACGGCGGCACAAATGGCACCGCAACAGCAACCGCGGGTGCGATCGCTTACGGCACCGGATCTGCTTATGCCTTCACCTCGGCCGGCACATTAGGCCAGGTGCTGACCAGTGCTGGCGCCGGAACGCCGACATGGGCGGCGGCTGCAACCGGCACCGTAACCTCGGTGTCTGTGGTGTCGGCCAACGGGCTGGCCGGAACGGTAGCAACCGCAACCACGACCCCGGCGATCACGCTTTCAACGACCGTCACCGGACTGCTCAAAGGCAACGGCACTGCAATCAGCGCAGCCACCAGCGGCACAGACTACGCGCCCGCGACCAGCGGCACGTCGATCCTCTACGGTAACGGCTCGGGCGGCTTTTCCAACGTCACGATCGGCACCGGCGTCGCCTTTGCCGGCGGCACGTTATCCGCGACCGGATCTGGCGGCACCGTCACCAGCGTGACCGGCACTGCGCCGGTCGTCAGCTCGGGCGGCACAACGCCAGCAATATCGATGGCCGCTGCTACAACCAGCGTTAATGGCTATCTGACCAGCACCGATTGGAATACGTTTAACGGCAAGGGCAGCGGCACTGTCACCAGCGTGGCTGCGCTGACGCTCGGCACAACCGGCACTGACCTGTCCAGCACCGTGGCAAACGGCACAACGACACCGGTTATCACGCTTCAAGTTCCAACCGCTTCTGCAACTAATCGCGGGGCGTTGAGTGCTGCGGATTGGACGACCTTTAACAACAAGGGATCGGGATCAGTCACCAGTGTGGCGCAGTCATTTACCGGCGGCTTGATCTCGGTTGCTGGCTCACCGATCACCACATCCGGCACGCTGGCCTTGACGGTTGCAGGCACTTCGGGCGGTATCCCTTACTTCTCAAGCGGCACAACCTGGGCAACCTCGGCGGCGCTCAC
>Ga0209596_1002818_pt1 | contig 14149 bp, 12 predicted proteins | sample M_130807_MF_Meta_FD_187314 | JGI IMG/M metagenome (GOLD analysis project Ga0209596, IMG submission 187314) | Freshwater microbial communities from Lake Montjoie, Canada to study carbon cycling - M_130807_MF_MetaG (SPAdes) (version 2) | ecosystem: Environmental > Aquatic > Freshwater > Lake... | reverse complement strand
AGGGTTTGGTAAAATACCAACTGCAACTAATCCTTCTTTTAATTTTTCTACTATCACGGAAGATTCCGACGCGAATGGCTCTGATAACCAGTTGGCCGGATCTCGAAAAACGACAACATCTCCGCGATGGATAGTGCGAGAGATTAATGGAATCTTATTGACGGCAACTCGATCTTGGATTTGGAGCGTATTTTCCATGGAGCCTGATGGAATATAGAAAAATTGGATTAAGAAAGTCTTGATTAGTAGAGAAACTACTAACGCGACAACTACAAGTATTGGGAACTCCCTAAGGAGTGAACCCTTGCGACGCATTGTTCGTATTATTCGGTTGCTGGTTTATTTTCAGCTACTGGAGCATCTTCAGCTACTACTTCAGCAACGGGTGCCTCTTCAGTAACTACTTCAGCAACTGGAGCCTCGATGACTGCTTCAACAGCAGGTGCTTCAACAACTTCTTCAACTACAGAGGCTGCAACTACTACGGGTTCTGGAGTAGAAAGAATTCCATCGCCGTAACCTTCAACGCCATCGCGCTTTTCACGAATCTTTGCAGCCTTACCGCGAAGATCGCGTAGGTAGTAAAGCTTGGCGCGACGTACTTCGCCTTTCTTTACTAATTCAATTTTTTCAATCACTGGTGTGTGAACTGGGAAAGTACGCTCTACTCCAACACCGTATGAAACTTTACGGATTGTAAATGTTTCACGAACTCCATCGCCTTGACGTCGGATAACGATTCCTTGGAATACCTGAAGACGGCTCTTACTGCCTTCAATAACTCGAACATGAACCTTGAGCTCATCTCCTGCGCGAAATTGTGGAATATCTTTGCGCAGTGAAGCTGCATCTACGGCATCAAGAATGTTCATTGTCGTCCTCTAATCGATACTTATTTAGGTTCAAAGCCCGGACTCGGTGGAGCCGTGCAGACTGCGTATCTTGCCACAGGAAGGGCTCTGAGCGTAAATCGGCTAAATCGCGAGCGTAGCTCTGAGCACTTTATGAAGGTGTGGCCCAGCAGCCAAAGATGTTGGTCGATTGCGCCCTTCTTGGGTTGTAACGATTGCCCCTGCCTCTGTGGCGATGAGTGCACCCGCTGCAAGATCCCATTCTTTGAGGCCAGATTCAAAATAGGCATCAAGTGAACCCATGGCAACATGACATAGATCAACTGCTGCTGCACCATTGCGACGCATATCGCGAATAAGTGGAACAAGTGCGCGCATATGTTCAACTTGTGAAATTCGATCGTCAACATCGTATGCAAATCCAGTTGCTATAAGTGCACGATCTAAGTCGATTGGATCATTGCAGCGAATGGGGCGACCATTGAAAAATGCGCCTCCACCTTTACTTGCATGCCACACTGAATTTATTGTCGGAGCAACGACAACTCCTACTAATGTTTCGTGATCATTTTTAGCAGCAATACTTACATTCCATCCAGGTAATCCATATAAATAGTTGACTGTTCCATCAAGTGGATCAATGACCCAAGTAATCCCATTTGTTGATACTTTGGAAGATCCCTCTTCAGCGATGATTCCATCATGAGGACGAGCCTTGAGGATTGCTGAAACGATGAGATCTTCGCTTCCTTTATCCATCTGAGTAGCGATATCAATTGCAGTAGATTTTGAAACTAGTTCAAAAGTTGCAGGTCGATTCATCAGAAAATCACCCGCTGACAAACCTATTGATTGCGCAAGTTCAAGCAATTCTTTGGTCTCAGACACATCCACAACCTTACCTCTTCACATAGAATCGCCCCATGTTCTCGGCATATACAACCCTGTTTAGAACACCCGGGGGTATGAAATTTTCGATTGCTGGCTTTATCGGTCGAATGCCGATTTCGATGGAGGGCCTAGCCCTTATTTTTGTGGTTGTGGCTGCAAGTGATTCATATGCACTCGCTGGTCTATTGAGTGCAATTGCTGAAATCACAAAAACTGTTGCTACACCTTTTTGGTCTCGCCAAGCTGATCGATATGGGCAACGAAAAGTACTTTTATTCATTGTTCCAACACGCACAATTCTGATGGCCTTTTTTATTATTTGCGTACTCAACTCAACACCTATTTGGAGCTGGTTTCTCACAATAATTTTGGCCGAACTCACAACCATTAATGCAGGCGGCATGGTCCGTATCCGCTGGCTCTATGTCTTGAATAAAACTAAAGCCGATCACCACCTGATCAATACTGCCTACTCCTATGAATCACTCATCGATGAGTTCGTCTTCATTTTTGGCCCGATGATTGCCACTGTATGTGCAACTTCTATTCATCCTGCCGCCGGATTGATTGCTGCGCTCTTCTTCTTCTGTACTGGGCTTCCAGCACTTGCACTTCAAAAAAATACAGAGCCACCGCTTACTCCACGTGTTGAGGGTGAGCCACATCCTGCGGTCTTGCGAAATATCGTGGTTCAAGCAGTTGCGCTGCCTACAGCAATACTTGGAGGTTTCTTTAGCTCTATCTCTATTTGCGTAGTTAGTTTCACCGAAGTTCGTAATGCGCAAGGACAGACCGGAATACTCCTTGCCTTATGGGCTGGTGGAAGCGCAGTATCTGCAATCATTTTCGGAGTTGTAAAGTGGAAATCCACGCCAGCATTTCGTTATTTGGTCACATTATTTTCTCTGACCATACTGGCAATTCCTTTTTTATTCGTTACAAGCATTCCTCTTTTAGCTCTCGTGCTATTTATCAATGGTCTTGCAATTGCGCCAATTCTTATCACTGGATATGCCATTGTCGGAAAAGCAGTGCCACAAGCACAGCTCACTGAAACATTGGCATGGGTCACAGCTGGAATGCCAATTGGTGGAGCAACTGCAAGTGCACTTGCTGGGTGGGTTATTGATAATCATGGTGCAGAAACTGCATTCTGGGTTCCAATGGGCTTTATGGTCGCTTCCCTTTGTGCCACGCTGGCCTACTTCTCAACGTATAAGGCTCTCATCAGTTACCCTCAGCACCGTGACTGAACTTAGAATCAATGGCCGAAGCGATGACGGCCTCCATCTCAATCTTTTAGATCCCGATGGAAAAGAATTTACAGTCCGCATCACTGACACTTTGCGCACGACTGTGAGTCAACAAAAACTTTCAGTTGTGCCACACGCAGATGAGCCAATCATTAGCATTGCAGAGATTCAACGCAGATTGCGTGCAGGAGAATCTACAGAAGCACTATCTCGTGAAAATAATATTTCTCTAGAGAAGATTGAACGTTTCTCTGGACCAATCTTGCAAGAGCGTATTTACATCATTGATCAGGCGCAGCAGATTGCGATCCGCAAAGAGAGTGGGCGTGATCCTGTTGATCTCCTTGGCGTTGTAATTTCTCGCTTAGCACCGCGCAATATTGATAGTGCGCAATTGGAATGGAATACATGGCGCCACGAAGATGGCACATGGACGCTAGAGCTCCACTATCCAAATTCATCTGGTCGTGGAAAAGCTCAGTGGAACTTTGACCCAACGCGGCGCACTATTAATTCACTTGATGAGAATGCGCGTTGGATGATGGGCGATGAAGCCCCTGTTCGTACAACTCCAGAACATGGCCTTGTTCATACTGATGCACCTCACCCTGTTAGATCACTTGAGACTGTAGAGCCGATTCGTGAAACACCTCGCCTTGCTGTAATTCGTGAAGAGCCTGATGACGAGGCAATCAAAGATGGAATTACCGCTAGAGCTAAAGTTCCTAGCTGGGATGAAATTATGTTTGGTATTAAGAAAGATGACGAGCAAAACTAGTTCAACGTTGTTGTGAGTAAAGGAACTTTGCTTTCAATCTCGCTATTTCCACCATGATGACCCACCATCGCACCCTCTTTATCTTCACGAGATTGCTCAATGAGTACAACACCGCCTTGGGCAACTGCAATTACTTCACCCATTCGATCAAATGATTCTTGGGATATTTGGCTACCAAATAGATTGGCTTCAATTGCCTCTTCTCGGGTAAATATTTGCGCATCCTCTTTGAGGAATTCGCGCCACTGCAGAGCAACTTCATCACGAGCAGCTTTGCTATCGCGAGATGAATCCAAGTAGAGGTGTCGAGCTCTTGGTTCACCGGCGATAACAGATACTCCCTCTGCGAGAGGGTTATCAATTCCGATAATTATCTTTTTTGTAGCACTCACCATTCCGTGATCTGCAGTTAGCCATATTCGAGTTTTACTTGGTAGTTCCTTCACCAATGATGCATACATCGCATCAATCATGGAAAGAGCAGCAATCCATTTTTCAGAGCCAACTCCATCACTATGGCCTGCCACATCTAATTCATTGACGTAGAGATACACAAAAGAAGGTGTTGCTCTGAGAGCAGCCTTGGTCTGCGCAATTATGTCAGTAGCAACATTTGCACCTAGGTATTGTGCGCCGCGAAAAACTGCGCGGGTAAATCCAGTATTTTCATATCTTTTGGCTGCAACGTGTGAGACAGAAATTCCAGCTTGTGTACCTTTTTCAAAAAGCGTTGGTACTGATTGCCAATTAATGGGATCAACTCGTTCATCCCATTTGAGTGCGTTGAGAATACGACCACCACTTCGCGGCACTTGAACTGTGTAACCCAACATTCCGTGCACTCCTGGGAGTTCTCCAGTTGTCAGTGTTGCCAAACTTGTTGCAGTAGTTGATGGAAACGAAGTCTTAACTGTTCCAAAATTATGTAATCTAGAAATTGCAGGCGCATACTCAGCATATTTTTCGATTGCATCAGCGCCTAATCCATCGATCAAGAAAAGTAATTCACGGCCCCCCGGGCTCTCACCCATCCCAAGGAAATCCTGTGCCCCATCTAAGGATAAGGCAGCAAATATTGATGGAGTTATTTGCGATAAATGCACATGCGTATCTTCTCACCGAATCCACTATTGTTCACTCCATGAATTCGAAAATTTCTGATTCGATCATGTATTCCGATGAAGTAAAGGCTGCATTGGAAAACGGATCCCCTATTGTGGCCCTTGAATCAACAATTATTAGTCATGGACTTCCACGACCTTCAAATTTGCAGGTTGCACAAGAAGTTGAAGCAATAATTCGAGCTAAAGGTGCAACTCCAGCAACTATCGCTATTCTCGATGGCGTTGCCTATTTAGGTCTTAACTCTTCGCAGTTGGTAGAACTTTCTACCCGAGATGATATTTCAAAAGCATCTAGTCGTGATTTAGCAATTGTTTTGGCTAAGAAGGCGAGTGCGGCGACCACCGTTGCCGCCACGGCTCACCTTGCAGTGCTAGCTGGGATCAAGGTTTTTGCTACCGGTGGTTTAGGTGGCGTACATCGCGGTGCCCAAGAATCTTTTGATGAATCAGCTGACCTAACAGCGCTATCAAAATTAGATATCACGGTGGTTTGCGCAGGCGTGAAGTCAATACTCGATGTTGGGGCAACGCTTGAGAGAATTGAAACACTTGCAATCGGTTTAGTTGGATTTCGTACAAATAAGTTTCCTGGTTTTTATCTCACTGATTCTGGTTTTGAAATAGAACATAGAGTCGACAGCGCTCAGGAAATAGCTGAAATAATCAAAACTCGCACTGGAATTGGTACAACAAATTCAGCCCTATTGGTCACAAATCCTGTATCTAAAGAGATGGATAGGGCTCGTCATGATGCGATTCTCCATAGTGGTCTCGCTAACGCAACTCGCGACGGTATAACAGGCAAAGCGGTTACCCCATATCTCTTAGAGCACTTTCATACCGTAAGTGAGGGTGAGTCCCTAACTGTCAATATTGAGATTATCAAATCTAACTCTGCTTTAGCAGCAGATATTGCAATAGCGATGCAAGGTAAGTAGTCATGAAAGTTCTGTGCATCGGCGATGTCATGCTCGATGTAATTTCAAAGATCTCCGTTATTCCTCAAAGCTTAAATTTCGGAAGTGATACCTCAGCGGCTACCTCAACACATGGTGGTGGCGCTGGTGGAAATGTTGCCTCGTGGCTTCGTATTGCCGGTTCCGAAAGTTATCTTGTTGCTCGATTAGGTAACGATTCGGCAGGAAATACACTTCGAAGCGAACTGGAAACTACAGGGGTTGAACACGGTGGTCTATTAGTTGATGGAGTAAGTACTGGAGTTGTCGTGGTGCTTTTAGACCCGACTGGTGAGCGAACCATGCTTGCCAGTACTAGCGCAAACTCAGGACTGAATTTAGCTGATCTACCCGAACTTGATAAATTTCAGGGCGTCTATCTGAGTGGATATGCACTGCTGGATCCAATATCTCGACCTGAAGTATTAAAAATGATTTCAAAGATTGGCGCTGTAGGAATTCCTATTTATTTTGATCCGGCGACAGTTGGTGGAATGAGTGCAGTTGATAAAAAGGAAATTCTTTCTTGGTTACCAAATATGTATGCAATTATTCTCAATGAGGAAGAGGCTCATTACTTATCAAATGAGAGCAGCAATGAGGCAGCATTGTTACAACTACTTCAGTATGTACATGTCGTAGTTATAAAAGAAGGATCTCGTGGTGCGATCGGACAAGAAAGAAATGGATCTCCAACTGAATTATCAGCTGCTCAGGTCACAATGATTGATACGACTGGAGCTGGAGATTCTTTTGCTGCAGGATTTATCACTGAACACCTCAGGTCGTCAGACCTAACCTCTTCAATTTCTAGTGGAATAGCGATTGCAGCCCATTGTGTTGCAATCGTTGGGGCGCGCCCACCTGTTGGTACCAAGATTTAGCTATTCCTCTTGGCAGAATGCCCTCCATGGCTACTGCGAAGACTCCCGCGAAATCAGCGGCAAAAGGTAAGAAAGTAATCGGACCTAAACCTGGAGAATTTCCAGGAAAGATTGTTGATATTGATGTATCAACTGAAATGTCTGAGTCCTTTCTTGAATATGCATACTCTGTTATTTATTCGCGTGCACTTCCCGATGCACGCGATGGTTTGAAACCTGTACACCGTCGCATCTTGCATCAGATGGCAGATATGGGTCTGCGCCCTGAACGCGGACATGTAAAGAGTGCTCGTGTAGTCGGTGAAGTGATGGGTAAGTTGCACCCACATGGTGATGGCGCAATCTATGACGCACTTGTTCGCATGGCGCAATCTTTTTCAATGGGTCTTCCACTCATCGATGGTCACGGAAACTTTGGTTCACTCGATGCAGGTCCTGCTGCGATGCGTTATACAGAGGCACGACTCGCAACTGCTGCAATGGCAATGGTTGCCGAAGCCGATGAAGACACTGTCGACTTCGGGCCAAATTATGATGGCCAGATTTTAGAACCACTTGTTTTGCCTGCCGCTTATCCAAATCTTCTCGTCAATGGTGGCTCAGGTATCGCAGTTGGTATGGCAACAAATATGGCACCTCATAATTTAGGTGAAGTAATTGCTGCTACAAAACATCTCATTGACAATCCGAAAGCAACGATTAATCAATTGATGAAATTTGTACCAGGTCCAGATTTTCCAACCGGTGGAGAATTAGTTGGCCTCGAAGGCGTACGAGAGGCCTATGCAACAGGTAAAGGTTCTTTCAAAGTCCGCGCAACAGTTGAGATCAATAAAGTTACTACTCGTAAAATGGGAATTGTTATCAAGGAACTTCCATTTACTATCGGTCCCGAAAAAGTCGTTGAACGTATTGCTGACTTAGTAAAGGCCAAGAAGATCCAAGGAATTAGCGACATTATTGATCTCTCTGATGGACAGACTGGAACAAATGTTGTTATTGAACTCAAGAATGGCTTTGAGCCAGAGAATGTTCTTGAACAACTCTTCAAACTCACTCCAATGGAAGATGCCTTCTCAATCAATGCTGTGGCACTTGTAAAAGGAAAGCCACAAACACTTGGACTCAAAGAACTTCTTCAAGTCTTCATTGAGCACCGCATCGAAGTTGTTCGTCGTCGATCCGAGTTCCGTAAGGCAAAGGCTCAAGCACGACTCACTCTCGTTGATGGATTACTCAAAGCAATTATCGATATCGATAAAGTAATTAAGATTATTCGCAGTAGTGATGATGCATCGGTAGCTAAAGAATCACTGATCAAGGGTTTCAAACTCAATGACGAACAGGCAACCTATATCTTGGATATGCCGCTTCGTCGATTGACAAAGATGAGCAAACTCGAACTCGAAAATGAACAAAAGGAGCTTGCGAAAACGATTGCCGCCCTTGTTGCACTTCTCAAGAGCGAAGAGAACATCAAGGCGCAGGTCTCTGATGAACTCACAGCAGTCGGTAAATCATTTGCAATCCCTCGTCGTACGCGAATCGGCAAAGCCTAATTTCGTATAACTTCTAGGCTGTGGGAGACTTCGTCAAATGATCTCCACACAGGCTCTTGAATTGCGTGCTGGGGCAAGACTCTTAGTATCTGGCGTCACTGTTCGCATCAATCATGGTGACCGTATTGGATTCGTCGGTCGAAATGGCGCTGGCAAAAGCACTCTGGCAAAAGTTCTTGCAGGTGAGAATATGCCTGCAGGTGGCGCCGTCAATCGCACAGGAAAAATTGGATACCTCCCCCAAGATCCTCGCACTGGTGAAGATCAAGGAAGTGTTATTGAACGCATTCTTTCAGCACGTGATTTAGATCAGATTGCACATCGCATGCGTATGGTTGAAGAAGAGATGTCTACAACTGAAGGAGAAGCGCTAGAAAAAGCAATGGAACGTTATGGTCGAGTAGAGGCCGAATTCAGCGCTGCTGGTGGTTATGCAGCTACAGCGGAGGCAGAAGCAATTGCGACCTCTCTTGGTGTCACTGAAGCCGTCTTTGCTCATGAATTGAGCACACTCTCCGGTGGTCAGCGCCGACGTATTGAACTTGCACGCATTCTTTTCTCTGGCGCAGAGACTCTTCTCCTCGATGAACCAACTAACCACTTAGATGCTGACTCCATCATTTGGCTTCGCGAATATTTGAGCAAATATTCTGGTGGTTTGGTAATTATTAGCCACGATGTGAACCTAATTGAAACAGTTGTCAATAAAGTTTTTTATATCGATGGAAATCGAAATGTGATCGATGTATACAACATGGGTTGGAAGCAATACCTATTACAGCGTGAACAAGATGAACATCGCCGCAAACGTGAGCGTGCTAATGCTGAGAAGAAGGCGGAAATCTTGCAAAAGCAAGGCGAGAAAATGCGTGCTAAAGCGAGTAAGGCAGTTGCTGCTCAAGGCATGCTTCGTCGCGCAGAGAAATTGCGCAGCAGTCTTGAAGATGTTCGCGTCAGTGACAAAGTTGCAAAACTTCGCTTCCCAACTCCAGCACCTTGTGGAAAGACGCCACTATCTGGTGACGAACTTTCAAAGTCTTATGGCTCACTTGAAATCTTTACAGATGTTAGTTGCATCATCGATAAGGGCTCACGCGTTGTTATTTTGGGTCTCAACGGTGCAGGAAAGACAACACTGCTTCGCATTCTTGCGGGAGAACTTGAATCAGACACCGGAACAGTTGTTTCAGGACATGGCCTCAAGATTGGTTACTACGCACAGGAACACGAATCACTAGAATTCGAGCGCTCTGTATTAGAGAACATGATGAGTGCAACTCCAGATCTTCGCGAACCTGAGGCACGTAATGTTCTAGGTTCATTCCTCTTTATCGGTGACGATGTTCACAAGCCGGTAAAAGTTCTCAGTGGTGGGGAAAGAACTCGTTTGGCACTCGCAGTCCTCGTCGTATCTGCTGCAAATGTTTTACTTCTAGATGAGCCGACTAATAACTTAGATCCTGCCTCTCGCGCTGAAATTCTTGGAGCACTCGGTGAATATCAAGGCGCAGTAATCATGGTTTCCCACGATGAAGGCGCAGTACAAGCACTGAAGCCAGAGCGCGTAATTCTTTTGCCAGATGGCGATGAAGATTTATGGAAAGATGAATACTTCGACTTAGTCTCTATTGACTAAGGCTAGCTACTGTCTTTTTCTGCGCAGCTAATAGGCGATCTAACATCTGAGTTGTCTCGGCATCTGCTGAAATAGTTGATTTATTCTTTTCAAACCATTTCTGGCAGCGTTGCGCACCCTCAGACCAAGTAATTGTCGGATTGAATTTTGGAACATAATTCCTGATCTTTGAATTATCAAATACTGCTGAATGCGATAGATCGCCAACGACTAAATGAGCCCAGAACCAATCTGGAGTAACGATGGGATAGAGATCTGAAGCCATGTGGAGCAAAGTTGGCTTGATTCCTTGTGCCATACCAATTGTTGAAAAAATCTCATTCCACGTATGTGCTTCATCTGAAGTTATATGGAAAGTTTCACCGATTGCAGGTGAGTTTCCGATAAGTCCCACTAAGCCAACCGCTAAATCACTTGCATGTGTCACTGTCCATAAACTCGTTCCATCACCGTGAACAACGGTAGGAGTGCCCGCAATCATGCGCATCCAAGTTGTCCAGTCCCCCAAAAGTGGTGGCATTGCATCATCGTAAGTATGAGATGGGCGAACAATTGTTACAGGAAATCCATGCTCTAAATATGCTTTATTGAGTACTTGTTCTCCTGCAATTTTATCTTGTGAATAGACGAGGAATGGGTTGTAAACCGGCGTTGATTCAGTAACTGGAACGCGTTTTACTGGCTTTTGATAAATTGATGCTGAACTGATGTGAATATATTGGCGTACTTTGCCAGTCAATATTTCAACCATCTTCTGTGCATCTGCTGCAGTAAAACTAAGGAAATCAATGACCACATCAAAAGAATTTTCACTAAATAGTTTCTCTAGAAACTTTCTATCGGTTACATCGCCTTGTAAAACCTTTACTTGTGAGGGTAATGGACGACGAGTGCTCTGCTTGCGATTGAGAACCCAGACATCGTGATCTTCGCGCAAAGATTCTGCGACGCATGATGAACTGATTGTGCCTGTACCACCGATATAGAGAATTTTCATACCAAAACCATACTCAATATCTGATTAGGCGTCGATATGTTCGCGATCGATCTCAGCTGTTGCAATGAATTCTTTACGTGGGGCAACATCACTGCCCATAAGTAGTTCGAACATAGCCTCTGCAGTAGCTGCATCTTTTACTGTGATGCGACGAAGTGTTCTTGCATCTGGATCCATAGTTGTTTCACGAAGCTGATCTGCATCCATTTCGCCCAGACCTTTGTAGCGCTGAATTGGTTCTTTCCACTTCTTGCCACCCTTCTTCAAATCAGTAGTAATTTTCTTCATCTCATCATCGGAATACGTATAAATGTAATCACCCTTCTTGCCTCCACCGCCCATGACTTCAATACGGTGCAGTGGTGGAATTGCAGCAAATACACGTCCAGCATCGATGAGAGGACGCATGTAGCGGTAGAGAAGGGTAAGTAAGAGGCAACGAATGTGTGCACCATCAACATCAGCATCTGACATCAGAATAATTCGGCCATATCGCGCTTCATCGAGCTCGAAGTTCTTGCCAGATCCTGCGCCTAGAACTTGAATAATGGAGCCGCACTCTTTGTCATCGAGCATCTGTGACAGTGATGCCTTTTGAACATTGAGAATCTTTCCGCGGATCGGAAGGATTGCTTGGAATTCGCTATTGCGAGCAGCTTTTGTTGTGCCGAGAGCAGAGTCACCTTCAACGATAAATAGCTCAGTGCGAGTTATATCTTCGGAGCGGCAGTCAGATAATTTTGTTGGAAGAGATGATGATTCAAGGGCGTTTTTACGGCGCTGTAAATCCTTATGTGCGCGAGCAGAGATTCGAGTTCGTGAAGCTGCTGCAATCTTTTCAAGGACTAAGCGACCATTTGCTTTATCGATGCGCTTAGAAGTTGTGAAATATTCTTTCATCTTATCGGCAACTACGGCGGAGACAATTCGTGTGGCTGCCGCTGTACCAAGTACTTCTTTTGTCTGCCCTTCAAATTGTGGTTCTGACATGCGAACCGTAACAACGGTTGTCATGCCTTCAAGAATGTCATCTTTGATTACATCAGCCTCTTTGTTATTGAGAGTTTTGGTGGCGCGTAGGGCCTCATTGACTACCTTCACAAGGGCGCGTTCAAAGCCCACAACATGTGTTCCACCTTTTGGTGTTGCAATAATATTTACAAAGGAGCGCTGCGTTGTTTCAAAGCCATCGCCCCACTTCATTGCGATATCAACTTCCATATCGCGCTCTACCTCTGTAGAGACCATATGTCCTTTATCATCGAGAACTGGAACAGTCTCTTGATAATGACCAGAGCCATAAATGCGAATCACATCGCCAACGGCTTCATCAGGTTGCAAGAAATTACAGTAATCAGCGATTCCGCCTTTATGAAAGAAGGTTTCAGTTGTCTTTGCCTTAGTGCGGTTATCGTTGACGATAAGTGTGAGTCCAGGAACTAAATAAGAAGTCTGGCGTGCGCGTGCGTAAATATCTTCAATATCTAGCTCTGCCTCTTTGAGAAAGATCTGCTTATCACTCCACCACTTAATACGGGTTCCAGTTACTTTGCTAGAAATCTTTCCAATAATTCGCAAGCCAGATTTTGGTTCAAAGGGAGCTTTTGGTCCATCGCCATCAAAAATTCCTGCAACACCACGTTGAAATGACATCCAATAAATTTTTCCATCACGATCAACTTCTGCATCAAGGCGTGATGCAAGCGCGTTCACGACCGATGCACCTACTCCGTGTAATCCACCTGATGCAGCGTATGAGCCGCCGCCAAATTTTCCACCAGCATGTAATTTTGTTAGTACAACCTCAACACCCGTGAGACCTGTCTTAGGCTCTTTATCCACTGGAATACCGCGGCCATCATCATGAACTTCCACTGAGCCATCAGATTCCAAATTGATTTCAATTTTTTTGCAATGTCCCGCAAGTGATTCATCGACAGAGTTATCAATAATTTCCCACAAGCAATGCATGAGTCCACGTGAATCAGTGGAGCCGATATACATTCCTGGGCGTTTGCGAACGGCATCAAGGCCTTCGAGAACTGCTAAATCTTTTGCGGTGTAGCTATCCTGCGAAACCGTTGCAATTGAATTTTCATTGGTAGCCACGGCGCCAAAGGCTATATGCCAAGGGTGATTTTCTGGGGCAAGCGCGCCGAAAAAGTCTCACATAATGATAAATATGGAAAATAATTGAAAATTCACAGCAAAATAATCTTTTTTAGCGAGCGGGGAATAACCATTGCATGGTTTGATGTTCCCTATAGGTAAGCACATTCGGTGCTTGAATGAACGGAGAGCGCGATGACCGAGCAAGTGTTTCTCGAAACCACACCTCTAAATGCAGTAGATCGTTGCGATCGCTGCGGTGCACAGGCCTATGTTCGCGCTGTCTTGCTCTCTGGTGGAGAGCTCCTATTTTGCGGTCACCACGCTAAGGAATATGCAGAAAAGCTCAAGCCAGTAACTTCATTGATCCAAGATGAAACTAGCAAGCTAGTCGAAAGTAACTCTAACTAGTTTATTTAGTCGAGGTAATCACGAAGTACTTGACTTCGTGATGGGTGGCGCAATTTCGACATTGTTTTAGATTCAATCTGGCGAATACGTTCACGAGTAACTCCATAAACTTTACCGATTTCATCAAGAGTCTTTGGCTGTCCATCTGTTAGTCCAAAGCGCATCGCAACAACGCCTGCTTCACGCTCTGATAATGTGTCGAGCACTGAGTGCAATTGTTCCTGAAGTAATGTGAATGAAACTGCATCAGCAGGAACTACCGCTTCACTATCTTCAATCAAATCACCGAACTCTGAATCGCCTTCTTCGCCTAATGGAGTGTGAAGTGAGATTGGTTCGCGGCCATACTTTTGAACTTCAACAACCTTTTCAGGTGTCATATCAAGTTCTTTAGCTAATTCTTCCGGGGTCGGTTCGCGACCTAAGTCCTGCAACATCTGGCGCTGAACACGTGCCAACTTATTGATGACTTCAACCATGTGAACAGGAATACGGATTGTGCGAGCCTGATCAGCCATTGCGCGTGTGATTGCTTGACGAATCCACCACGTTGCATAGGTCGAGAACTTATAACCCTTTGTATAGTCAAACTTTTCTACCGCACGGATAAGTCCGAGGTTTCCTTCTTGAATCAAGTCCAAGAACAACATTCCACGACCTGTGTAACGCTTTGCAAGTGATACAACGAGACGCAAGTTTG
>Ga0209596_1002817_pt1 | contig 14155 bp, 12 predicted proteins | sample M_130807_MF_Meta_FD_187314 | JGI IMG/M metagenome (GOLD analysis project Ga0209596, IMG submission 187314) | Freshwater microbial communities from Lake Montjoie, Canada to study carbon cycling - M_130807_MF_MetaG (SPAdes) (version 2) | ecosystem: Environmental > Aquatic > Freshwater > Lake... | reverse complement strand
ATTGACGGAGAGTACCGTTTTGGTTCTGGCGTATCTATACGACTACCATTTACACGTCTTTCACTTATTGTTGGAAAATGGGTTCGTAAGTATGATGAAAGATCTGCTTTGACTCATGCAGTCAAGGGACGGGCAATGTCACAAGATGAGGTAGACTGGAACTATATTAGATACGGGGCGGAAAATGATATTTAAGAAGAAACACGAACGTGCAGTTTCAAAAATGACTAAGAGAGCAGCAATGCTACCTATCTCTGAGTTAATTCCTTGGAGTGACTCAGTTCTTTACTCTATTGGTAAAAATCTATCGAGTTGGCAAAAGACTGAGGCAGTGGCTTATTTAGAAGAGGCTAGAGTAAATACAGAGGCTTTACACGCCATCGTAGAAAGCTTACACGCACGAGTCTCAAAATGAGTGAAGATACGTTTGATGAGGTTGAGTTAGAAGAGCTTGACGAAGATCTTCCACTTCTTGAAGAAGAAGAAGATGAGCTAGATGAGCTCTCTAAAGAGTTTGTTAAGCTATTAGTTAGTAAAGTCATGGAATTTATGGTTTTACTAGTAGGCCATGAACTTCACCCATACCAAGCGCCGTTAGCTCGTCGTATTATTGAGTCTGTTATTATTAACGATGGCGAAGAGGTAACTGCTCTTGCATCTCGTCAGTCAGGTAAATCAGAAACAATTGCTAATACAGTGGCTACACTTATGGTTATTCTTCCACGGTTAGCTAAAATGTACCCAGATCTACTAGGTAAGTTTGGTGATGGCATTTGGGTGGGAATGTTTGCACCTATTCAATCACAGGTAGAAACACTATATGGACGTACAGTATCTAGATTAACTAGCGAACAGGCTCTTCAAGTTCTTGGTGATCCTGAGATTGATGACATTGTAGGTAAAAACCCCGGGGTTGTTAGAAACATCAAGCTTAGAAACTCTGGAAGCACGCTTATGATGATGACAGCTAACCCTAGAGCTAAAATTGAATCTAAGTCTTTCCACCTTATTATCATAGATGAGTGTCAAGAAGCAGACGACTTTGTGGTATCCAAGTCTATTGCTCCTATGGGTGCGTACTATAACGCTACTATGGTTAAGACAGGCACACCTACAACCCATAAGAATAACTTTTATCGTGCCATTACAATGAATAGACGTAGACAGACACAGGGACGTAATTCCAAGCAGAACCATTTCCAATGGGACTGGAAAGATGTAGTTAAGTTTAACGACAACTACGGTAAGTTTATTAAGAAAGAAATGCTTCGTATTGGTGAGGACTCTGATGAGTTCCAGCTATCCTACAACTGTAAGTGGCTTTTAGACCGCGGTATGTTTATTACTTCAAATACTATGGATGATCTAGGCGATACCTCTCAAGAGGTTGTTAAGTCCTACCACCGTTCACCAGTTGTTGTAGGAATTGACCCCGCACGCAAGATGGACTCAACTGTAGTAACTGTTGTGTGGGTAGACTGGGATAGACCAGATGAATACGGTTACTATGACCATAGAGTTCTTAACTGGCTTGAAATGCAGGGAGATGACTGGGAAGAGCAATACTTCCAGATTCAACAGTTCTTATCTAACTACGATGTACTTGCTATTGGTATTGACGCTAACGGCGTTGGTGATGCAGTAGCTGGTCGTCTTAAGATACTAATGCCACGTGCAGAAGTTATACCACTTACCTCTAGCCCTACTGAGCAGTCAAAGAGATGGAAACACCTTCAGGCTCTTATCCAACGGCAAATGGTTTCATGGCCAGCCCATGCTAAGACACGACGACTTCGTATTTGGAAGAAGTTTTACCAGCAGATGACAGATGCCGAAATTACCTATAAAGGCCCCAACTTCCTAGTTGCGGCTCCTGATGAGGCACACGCCCATGACGACTTTGTAGACTCGTTATCCCTTGCCTGCTCTATGACAGTAGATATGGTTATGCCAACTGTTGAGGTAAGTAATTCCCCATTCTTTTAAGTATTAAAGATTTAGCAGTACACACAAGTAAAAAAGAGGCAGAATTAAGCCTGAGGACCTCAATCCCAACCTATAGGAGAATAAAAATGGCAGTAGAAAACATCGCCCCAGCCCCTGGATTCCCAGAGCGCCCAGGCAACACATATGAGCGTAAAATGTCACCAGCAACACCAGGCCTTCGTGGACCACTTCGTTTTGAAGAAGGTATTGCAACTGACACTGACGTTCCAAATGATTTCCAACTTGGTTTGGATCAGGGTTATGACACACCAGCAGGTCGTCCTAACCACAATTCAAACGTATTCGAGAAGTACCCAGAAGAGACAATGCGTGAGCGTGCACATGTAGGCTCAGCAGCATGGGTCGAAGCTCCAACATATCTTGGCGAATTTGCACAAGGTAACTTTGGAGATCACTCTGAACTTGTAATCGAAGAAGTTATCCGCAATGGTTCACGCTACGAGCGTATGAACCCTGCATCGGTAGCTGACTAAAAGTACGCTATACTACGATAGTCCTGGCCCCAGCAATGGGGCTGGGCCTATTGTAAGGGCAAACCAAGTAAGCTAATCTAGTAGTATGAGGGTAAACATGAACGGACTTAATAAATGAGTGGTGGAGTAGACTTTAGTCCTCCGTCGTATAGAGCGGCGTCAAGTGACTTAACTATCTCTATTTCTCCACTTGGTCTAGTAGAGCTAGCTGATGAAGAGTTTGAAGTTCATGGTCCACGTTTAAACAGATACTCACTTAACTGGGCAATGTATCTAGGTCACCATTGGTCGTACCGCCGAGAGTTCGGTGAGTCCCAAATGGTTTACAATTATTACAGAGCATTTACAGATTTTATTATTAACTTTACGTTTGGCCGTGGTGCCACATACAGAAGCCCAATTGCAACCGAAGCTATTGTTCCAGACTTATTAAAACGTGTTTGGGAAATTGATAACGATAAGCATGGTGTTATGTGGGAGATGGGCCAACAAGGCGGAGTATCAGGCGATTGCTTTGTTAAAGTAGCGTATGAAGAAGCATATGAAGATTCAACAGGCCGTCCACACCCAGGCCGTGTACGTATTCTTCCTCTTAACTCTTCTTTTTGTTTTCCAGAATTCCACCCACATGATCGTTCACGCTTAATCCGCTTTAAGCTTAAGTACCGCTTCTGGGGCACCTCTGTAGAGGGTACACGACAGATCTACACATACACAGAAATTTTGACTGATGACCGCATTGAGGAATACATTAACGATGAGCTCATTGATAGCCGACCAAATCCTATTGGTGTAGTCCCAGTCATTCACATTCCTAACGTCCGCGTTTCAGGTTCTCCATGGGGACTATCTGATTGCCACGACATTATTGTGCTTAACCGTAACTATAATGAAGTTGCAACAGACATCGCAGATATTATTAACTACCACGCAGCTCCAGTTACTGTTATTACAGGTGCTAAGGCAGCAGGACTTGAGAAGGGCCCTAAGAAAGTTTGGGGAGGTCTTCCAAAGGATGCACAGGTATTCAACCTAGAAGGCGGCGGACAAGGTCTAGTCGGTGCTATGGAGTACCTTAAGATCATTAAGACTGCCATGCACGAAATGGTTGGTGTTCCAGAGACAGCTCTTGGACAAGTTCAGCCTATCTCTAACACATCCGGTGTTGCGCTATCTATCCAGTACCAGCCTTTGATGAACCGCTACCAGCAGAAGATTGTTCAATATGGAGAAGGCTTACGCCGCATTAACGAACTTGTTCTTCTGACCCTAGCATTTAAAGAACCTGAGACCTTTACTTATAATCCAGAGGTTAACGGACCTATTAAAGCACAGCAGCTACCACAGCTAAACTTGCTAGATCCACTTACATATGAATCTATTATTCACTTCCCACCTCCACTTCCATTGGATAAGCTTATTGTTCTCAATGAAATCCAGCAGAAGATGAACATGCAGCTAGAGAGCCGTGAAGGCGCCCTACGCCAGCTGGGTGAGGAATTCCCAGATGAGAAGTTGGAAGAGATCAGAGCAGAGCTTATCGCTGACGCTAAGTCCGATGGTGCCCTTAACCTTATCAGACAACAGATCAATTCAGCTATCACATCATTAACTGGTATGATGCCGGATGGAACTCTTCCTCCTGGAGCAGCTCCTGGGGATGGCACAGGTCCTGGACCTCTTGGTCAGCCTGGGGTTATTACCCCGTTTGAAGAGCAGACATTGGCCCAGATGCAAAGTGAGCTAGTTACTCAAGCATACGGTACAAAAATTCCACAGCGTGAAATGGGTGGCTCTCAAACAGACACCCCTAACTCTGAGGAAAATAAATAGATTTAGGCTGTCAATACCCTAATAATTTGACAGACTATATACCAAACAAACCCGCAGGTCATCGTGATACTTACTCGGACAACGACCTCTTAACCTAAAGGAATAATCATGGCAGATTCACCCGTTGTAGAAAGCGTAGTTGCACAAGAAGCATTCGCATCTGAAGCAGCCGGCACAACACCAAACACCCCACCAAATACAAATCTTGTAGAGGTTAAGGGTTATACAGAAGATGATCTTAAGAAGGTCCGTGAGCAAGAGAAATCTAAGCTCTACCCTCAAATTGATTCTTTAAAAGAAGAAGTAAACTTTCTAAAGAAGCGTGACGAAGAACGTGAAGCAGAAGCTACACGTATTAAGTTAGAGTCAGATACTGAAGCAAAACGCAAAGCTGAATCTGAAATGGACGTCCGCACACTTTTTGAAACTAAAGAAAAAGAATGGGCAGAACAAATTGAGTCAATCCGTCAGGAAGCGGCTCGTAAAGATGCCCTTCTAGAACGTGAACGTCAATATGCAGAACTCACTGCATATCGCTCTCGTCGTCTAGAAGAAGAACGTGATAATATTATCCCTGAGCTTGTAGATCTAATCTCAGGAAATACCCACGATGAAGTAGAAAACAGTATTACCGGTCTTAGAGAACGCTCAGCTAAGATTTTGGAATCGGCGCAAAAAGCAATTCAAGATCAGCGTCGTGACATGACAGGCACACGAACAACATTGCCACCAACAATGGAAAATAATTCGGACTCACAGTCGTTTACAGCGGACCAAATCTCCGCTATGTCGGTTACTGAATACGCAAAGCATCGAGGAAAGCTGATGGGAGACTCAGCTAATTCTAAGAACAAAGGAATCTTCGGGTAAACTACCCAAGAAATTTAACTAAACTAACTAAGGAGTAACACCGACATGGCAGCAGCCGTAACAGGTACCGGCAATTTAGCCGCAGCACCTACAGCGTACTCTGGCGCTAACAGCCAGCTTACACAAGCAATTCAGACCATCTGGTCAAAGGAAATTTTATTCCAGTCAATGCCAATTCTTCGCTTCGAACAGTTCGCTGTTAAGAAGACAGAACTAGGTGTAGCACCTGGTCTACAGATTAACTTCATGCGTTACAACAACCTTGGCTTCGCATCTTCACTAGTTGAAGGTGTTCGTATGTCAACTAACGCACTAACAGCACAGCAGTTCTCAATCACAGTAGCAGAGCATGGCTTTGCAATTGCTGTATCAGAGCTACTACTTAACGCATCATTCGATGACGTTATGGCATCAGCTTCACGTCTTCTTGGACGTAACATGGCACTTTACCTTGATGGACAGGCTCGTGACACACTCATGGCCGCTTCATCTGTTATCTACGGTGAAGATCGCTCAGCTCTAACAGGCTCTAACAACTGGTATGACTACGGCACAATGGCAACATCACGTGCGACACTTACAGGTGCAGCTTACCTATCTCCACACGTTGTTAAAGACGCAGTTGAGACACTCTCAACAAAGAACATCCCTCGTTTAGGTGAGACATATGTTGCATTCGTGCATCCTCACCAATCTCGTCGCCTTCGTGACAATCCTGAGTTCATTGAAGTAACCAAGTACGCAGCACCTGGTAACTTCATGCTAGGTGAAATTGGTCGTCTATACGACACAGTATTCATCGAAACAACTCAGATTGAAAAGGTAACAAACGGTGCCGGTTCAGGATACTCAGCTGATTCAGTTGTAGCTCCTGCAGACATCGCTTACCCAACTGGTGGAGGTTACACAACCCCTATCACAAAGACAGGTAACGGCAACAAGGATCGCTACTCAGCGATCTTTATTGGTGACAACGCATTCGGTCACGCTATTTCACTTCCAGTGGAACTTCGTGACGGCGGTATTCTAGACTTCGGTCGTGAGCACGCTCTTGCTTGGTATGCTATCTACGGTCTTGGTCTAATCACTGACCAATCTGTAGTTATTGCAGAAACTAACTAATTTAAAGTAAGGGGGAGCTGGGCCTTAAAATCCAGCTCCCCAACACAAACAAACCTACAAGGAGAATAATAATCGTGGCAAAAGCAAAAGTAACAGATGTAACAGGCCGTCAACGTGAAGCACAGATCGCAGCAAGTGCAGAAGTACTAGCAGCACGTGCAAACGAAATGTCTATGGCAACTGTAGTTAAAAACTACAAGAATGAAACAGAGATTACAGATCTCACACTTCCAGATCAACCTACAGTAATTGATGAGGTTGAAAGCGTCGGCGTATCTCTAGCTGATGACTCAGTAGTTGTACGTGTCGCAGAAAATATCGACCATATGACTATTGGAGCGGGAAACACATATTCTTTTGAAACCGGCAAGAAGTACAAGGTTTCTAAAGCAGTAGCGGATCACCTTAAAGAAAAGGGATATCTCTACGATCGGCTCTAAAGCCCACAAATAAATGTGCCCTCACAGACTAACCGCCCTCCTGTCTGTGAGGGTCTTTTGTTGTTTATACTGAATGTTTTACCAAAATGATAGATGATTAGCGTATACTGTAATTGGAGGATTCGTGGCAACTCTTAGCGCACTTGCTAGCCGACTTAGGGCTGAGCTTGGCGATACTGGACGATCTATTTATGAAACCTTTACTGGGGACGGCATCAATACCCGTTTTAAGCTCTCTGAGGCCCCTGTGGACGGTGCAACCCTAGTCATTAAGGTAAATGGGTCAGACGTCTCTACGGACGTCACTGTAGAGGAAGCTACGGGTTTATTGATCCTAGATACTGCTCCAGCTAATAACTCAGTTATTACTGTTACCGGAACCGCATTTCGCTACTTTACCACCTCTGAAATTTGCTATTACGTTAGTACCGCCTTTACAGAGCATGCAAGAACAACTGTTGATAGTAATGGTACCCACGCTACTCTTCGTACTCTTCCAGCTGTTGACGAGTACCCGCTAGTTATTTTAGCTTCCTCTCTGGCCCTATACACGTTAGCCACAGATGCATCTTTTGATATTGATATTATTTCTCCTGACGGAGTGTCTATTCCACGATCTGAGCGTTTTCGCCAAGTTATGGAAATTGTACAAACCCGTAAAGACCAGTACAAAGAACTATGTAGTATGCTCGGGGTTGGTCTATACCGTATTGAAATGGGAACACTACGCCGTATTAGCCGCCTAACTAACCGCTATATTCCAGTATATCTTAATCAAGAAATTGATGATAGTAGTAAGCCAGAACGTGTGTATCTAGGTAGTGAAATTATGGGACATAGCCCAATGGAAACTACTGCGCAAATTTATGACATTCTTTTGTACCAAGGTGACTCATGGAGTGCGGAATTTGATTTCCCATTTGATGTTACAGGGTTAGAGTTTAAAGCACAAATTCGTACCTATCCAAATGCTCCAGCTACTTGGGCAACCTTTACTATCACAACTATATCTACATCAGAGACACTAAGTAAGATTGAAGTCTCTTTACCACGTTTAGCAACAGATCATCTTCCTCCTCGTGCTTTCTGGGATTTACAGGCTACCTCCCTATCTGATCCAACCTACGAGGTAACCTATATTAGAGGCAAAGTTATAACTACACAGGAGGTAACAGTATGACGTGCACCTGTGAAGACATATGTAGCTGTTTGGTAGATACTGGCCCTATTGTTATTACGGTAGGACAAGGCGGACCTAGAGGACCACAAGGAACTACCGGCACAGGAACCCAAGGAACTCAGGGTATCCAAGGACCTTCTGGAACAGGGGCGCAGGGCGCAACAGGCGCTCAAGGTATTGCAGGAACCCAAGGAATTTCTGGGTCTGCGGTAAGTACAAGCGATGATGTGTCTGAAGGCACTACTAATTTGTACTTTAAAACAGACAGAGTTGCTTACACTCATACACAAGGGGTAGCAAGTGACTCATGGACAATAACCCATAATTTAGGGTTCTTTCCTAACCTTACAGTACAAGATTCCTCTGGTACTATATATGAAGGCGAAATTACGTATACTAATTCGGACTCACTTACGGTCTCATTCTCATCCGCATTCTCAGGCAAGGCATACTTATCTTAAAAGGAGATAACAAATGGCACGTAAGTTTTTAACCCCGATTGATTTAAACAAGCTAGAACTCCAGAATGCTCGGGTTCAAAACTTAGCGTCCGCTCCAGCTAGCCCTGTTGCCGGCCAAATTTATTTTGACACAACACTTCACTACCTACGTACATGGGATGGCACTGCTTGGATTAATACAAGCACAGGTGCACAAGGTGCAACAGGTACTCAAGGAAATACTGGATCTCAGGGAACCACTGGTGCGCAAGGCATTACCGGTACTCAAGGAAATACAGGTACTCAAGGAAATACAGGTACTCAAGGAAATACTGGTACACAGGGTGAGACTGGTACACAGGGTGAGACTGGTACACAGGGTGAGACTGGTACACAGGGTGAGACTGGTACTCAAGGCTACACAGGCGCTCAAGGCGAAACAGGTTTACAGGGTAACGATGGTACACAGGGCACTACCGGTACTCAAGGAGAAACAGGAACTCAAGGCGAGATTGGTTCGCAAGGTACAACTGGAACTCAAGGAGAAACGGGTACTCAAGGAGTACAGGGCGAAAATGGTACTCAAGGCGTTCAAGGTGAAACAGGTACTCAAGGTATTCAAGGTGAGCTTGGTACTCAAGGTGCTGAAGGTAACTTCGGTGGTATCACAATTGTTTACAATTATAGTAACACCGTTACAATGTCAGACCCAGGCGACAACAATGCTCGCTTTAACAATGCTAACCCAACTCTAGTTACACACCTTGCATTGGATGATAATCCTGCTGATGGTAACTATGACGTCTCTAGTTTCTTAACCACTATTGATGATTCTACATCTACCATTAAGGGTCACGTAAAGGTCTCTAGAAAATTTGATACCGCTACTTTTGCCCTCTACACAATCTCTGGTGTTACAGATTCATCACCAAACTGGTTTGATGTAGAAGTTGCTTATGTCTCTGGTCAAGGAGCATTTACTAATGGGGAAGAGCTTCTCTTTACATTTGCTCGCACAGGCGATGTTGGTGCACAAGGTACTACTGGTGCCCAAGGTACTACAGGTACTCAGGGTCTTACTGGAGCTCAAGGCGAAAATGGTACTCAAGGTATTACTGGTTCTCAAGGAGAAACTGGTTCACAGGGAACCACAGGTTCGCAAGGAACTACAGGAACACAAGGTACTACTGGTACACAGGGAAATACTGGTTCTCAAGGAACAGCAGCACTATGGAACTTTACTGGCGCTTATAGCGGTGGAGTATCGTATGCAATTGGCGATGTAGCAACTTACCTAGGACAGACCTGGTACCGCAAGCATGCTAATGGCGGCAACCTTGGAGACACTCCTACAGAAGGAACATTCTGGACGTTACTTGCTGCACAAGGTGTACAAGGAACTACAGGTTCTCAGGGAACCACAGGAACTCAAGGCGAAACTGGAACTCAAGGTGAAACAGGTCTTCAAGGTTTTGAAGGTCTACAAGGTCAAACTGGTGCGCAAGGAACTACTGGCGCACAGGGAGAAACTGGTACTCAAGGAGAAACTGGTTTACAAGGTTACACAGGTGCTCAGGGTGAAACTGGTACTCAAGGCGAACAAGGTATTCAAGGTTACGAAGGTACTCAAGGTCTACAAGGCTTTGATGGTACTCAAGGTATTCAAGGTGAAATTGGTACACAGGGTATCCAAGGACACTCAGACCGTTACCGCACAACTTCGGGTACTGACTACACAATAGTCGGAGCCGATACAAACGTTTCGTTTGTATTAGATGACGCAGACCTTGCTTACTCAGTTGGTCAAGATGTAGTAATTGCTTACGATGTAAATAACCACATGTCTGCAACAGTGGTCAGTTACACATCAGGTACTAACACACTTGTTGTAAACATCAACGACGTAGTTGGTTCAGGATTCCGTGGAGACTGGACAATCAATCTAGACGGTGCTACTGGTGTACAGGGTACGACTGGAGCTCAGGGAACTACTGGAGCTCAGGGAGAAACTGGTACCCAGGGAGAAACTGGTACTCAAGGAGAAACTGGTACCCAAGGTACCACTGGTACTCAGGGCGAAACAGGACTTCAAGGCTTTGAAGGTCTACAAGGTCAGACTGGAGCCCAAGGAACAACTGGAGCTCAAGGTGAGACTGGAACACAAGGCGAAACAGGCTTACAAGGACAGACAGGTGCGCAGGGTACTACAGGTACCCAAGGTACAACTGGAACTGGCTTTGCTTACTTAGGTAACTACAACAGTCTCAGCGGCTACATTAGTGGAGTTGCCGTTGTATCTGGCTCTGATGGAAACCTATACATTGCAACCTCAAACGGCGCACTAGGTGACCCAGTTAGCACCCCTGCTGATTGGGATCTCTACTTACCTCACGGTGTACAAGGCGAAACTGGCTCTCAAGGCACTACAGGAACTCAAGGTACAACTGGTAGCCAAGGTACAACTGGAACTCAAGGTACAACTGGCGCCCAGGGCACTACAGGCTCCCAAGGTATCCAAGGTGAGAATGCTGGAATCCTCTCTGTAGGTTCTGGTCTATCACTTTCAGGTGGTGGAGCACTCACAGTTGATACTACAACAATTGCTACTAAGGCTTATGTTGATGCGACTGCAAGTGGACTAGATGTTAAGGCGTCAGTTCGTGTAGCAACCGCAGTAGCTGGAACTCTTGCCTCATCGTTTGAAAATGGCGATGTTGTAGATGGAGTAACACTTGCTACTGGTAACCGAATTCTTATTAAGAATCAGGCAACTGGCTCAGAAAACGGTATTTATGTAGTAGAAGCTTCTGGTGCACCTACTCGTGCAGAAGATGCAAACCTAAGCGCAGAAGTTACTGCTGGTCTATTTACCTTCGTATCAGAAGGTACAACCAATGGAAACACTGGTTGGGTTCTTACAACAGACGATGCAATAACACTAGATACTACCTCGTTAACGTTCACACAGTTCTCAGGGGCTGGAACGTATCTTGCTGGTGATGGTATTGATTTAACTGGTTCAACATTTAGCGCAAAACTTGATACCGCTTCTGGGCTCTCTAAGTCAGCTAACGGTCTTAAGATTGATACAGCAGTTGTTGTGCGCAAGTACGCAACTACTATTACCCCAATATCTCCATACTCTGCTACAGAGTTTACACTTACACACAGCCTAGGAACTACAGACATTCAAGTAACTGTCTATGAAATTTCTAGCGCTATGGAAGTTATAACTGATGTAACATACATTACTACTAACACAGTTACTATCGGATTCGCAGTCGCCCCACTTTCAGGAGAGACATACCGAGTCGTAGTTCACGCTTAATTAACTTAGGAGTCCCCTCGTATGTCCCGTAAGGTTTTAGTTCCGCTAGGTCTATTAGCGGCTGCAAGCGACCCTACGGGACAACGTGCTGGGGACTCCTATTTTAATACTACTAGTGGAAAAATAAAAGTTTATAACGGCGCTTCTTGGTCTGATGCTGGTGTACAGGGAACTACAGGAACACAAGGAACCACTGGTTCACAAGGAACTATTGGAACACAAGGAACTACTGGAAGCCAGGGAACTACTGGTGCGCAGGGTACAGCTGGTTCTATCCCTGGGTTTTACTATATATACGATGCAACTACAACTGCAGCAGACCCTGGCTCTGGCTACTATAGATTAAATAGCGTAACTGCTGCATCTGTTACTGAAATGTATATAAGCGAAACTGACGCTGATGCAACTGGAAGAGCAAATCAAATTGCGCTTTGGGATGATTCTACAAATACCACAAATAAAGGAACACTATTCTTTGCTGCTCTTGCTGGTGGTGGTGGGGCCTCATTTACAGTAACTGGAAACATTACAGATAATGGGACTTGGAGAACTGTTCCAGTAAGTTATGTTTCAGGCACTTTCCCAGGAGCAGTAAATAAATCTATTACCTTTACCCGTACTGGAGATACAGGTGCGCAAGGAACCTCAGGAACAAGCATTTTAACAACCAACAATAGTTGGTCAGGAACTAATACTTTTAGTAATCAAATAACCTCAACTCTTGCTAACAACACAGCAGATGCTGGTGGTCAAATATTACTCAATGGTGCTAATGGAAATAGAATTGATTTTAATGCTGCTGGTGGTGCAGCACCTTCATTTACTACTCGTTCAGCAGGAACTAAAATTGTTTTATACCCAGCAGTTGCTGCTGCTTCAGTTGACCATGCAATAGGCGTTGAGTCATTTGGACACTGGGTATCGGTTCCTACTTCAGCATCACATTCATTTAAGTGGTATGGCGGAACTACTTTAGCTGCAACTTTAACTGGTGCAGGAGCGTTATCTACCACATCAACAATTTCAGCATCTGGGCTTGCTGGCTCGCTTTTATCATCTACCGTTGGAGCAGCATTAGGAACAGCAGCAGCAGGAACCTCTGCAATACCTGCACGAGCAGACCATGTACACTCGGCTGATGATGCTTGGTATTTTGCTCTAATACTCTAAAAGAAAAGGATAAAAATGGCAACATATACAACTAAGCAATTAACAGCAGTGACGGGGCTAACTGCTACTGCAGCGACCCTTTATACGGTACCTGCTAGCACTACAACTACTGTAAAGACTATCCTTTTGTCTAACTACACATCTACTGACCGTAGCGTTACTTTGTATTTAGTTCCAAGCGCTGGCACTGCCGCTGCGGGAAACAAGATATTGGGTGAAGTAAACGTGCCAGCCAACACAACAACAACAATTGATACTGCTATTATTATGCCAACTGGAGCCTTCCTTTCTGGCCTTGCTTCAGTAACCACCTCAGTCAACGTACACATATCAGGAGTAGAGATTAGCTAATGTCTGTCGCATCCGCGCCTATAGTATTAAATACTCGCTCAGGTGGGTTATTTGTATACGGGTCTGGAGCAGATGGTGATGTGACTATCTCAGTCAATACAACTTTGACAAGAGATATGCAGTACAACAATCTCACTATTAACTCTGGAATTAACTTGGACCCAGCTGGGTACCGCATCTTTGTTAAAGGCACGCTTACATTTGTAAGTGGCAGCTCTACGATTTCCCGACTAACTAACACAACAGCTATTGGAACTGTAAGCGGTGGAGCTACTGCTGGATCCAATGCCGTTAACTCTTTAGGTGGCGCTTCAGGTGATAAAACAGCCTCACAGTTAACTGCTGGTAAAGAGTTCTTTTATGATATTACAAATTTAATATCCACACTTTATATGGATGCAACAACAGCAACCCCAACTCCTGTTACAGGTGGTGCTGGTGGCTCTACAGGTGCTGCAGGCGCAACAGGAAACGCTGGAACTGCTAACGCAGGAAGCGCTGGTGCAGTTGGAAACTATCCGCCCAACACAAACACTGTTAGCGCACCTGGAGGAAAAGGTGCAACAGGTTCTCCAGGTACTGCAGGAACAGGTGGAGCAGGTGGAGCAGGTGGAGCAGGTGGCCCAGGTGGTGGCGTAGTTGTTGTCATTGCTAAAACAATCTCTGGTGCTGGAACTATTGCAGTTAATGGAGCTATAGGTTCTGCGGGTTCTGTTGGTTCTGCAGGTAATGCTGGAACAGCTGGAGCATATGGTTCCCCCGCCCCCTCTCTTTTTGTAGCTTCAACTGCGTCTTCATACAACCCTTCTTCAAGCCCTGTTGCCTCTAACAATGCTCCAACCTATACATATACAGCAGGAACTGCTGCTACTTGGAACACAGTTCCAGGCAATATTGTTACAAACAATGCCCCTACTTATACATATACAGCAGGAACTGCT
>Ga0209596_1002812_pt1 | contig 14181 bp, 15 predicted proteins | sample M_130807_MF_Meta_FD_187314 | JGI IMG/M metagenome (GOLD analysis project Ga0209596, IMG submission 187314) | Freshwater microbial communities from Lake Montjoie, Canada to study carbon cycling - M_130807_MF_MetaG (SPAdes) (version 2) | ecosystem: Environmental > Aquatic > Freshwater > Lake... | reverse complement strand
CCTTCGAATGAAGTCAGACGCTCAGCGCGAGGTCTGCTGGCTGGCTGAGGAGATGCTGAAGCTTGTTGAGGAGATTCCTGGCATGCCTTTCACCCACACTATCAACGCACTTGTTGGACGCAGATGTACAAATGATTGACTTGACAACACAGGCAGGTTTTAGCGAGTCTTTTCGCGAGATCAATCGATCTAGGCTTGAAAGGCTCCAGCAGACTGCTGACACGCGTGTCAAGCAGGATCTCCTGAGAGATGGCATTGCAGTCTGCAGAAACGCGTTTCACGCTGATGAGATCAGCACGCTAATCGCCTTTCAAGGAGTCATTGAGACATGCCTTGGTGGACCGCCAGACTGTGGCGGGTACATCAATGTGGCAGCGTCTCTCATAGGAAGCTCGCTTCATGTTCGAGGAGCCTCTCTTGACAGGGTTCATCCCAATCACGGACAGGCTCGGCTTCAAACAAAGTCTATGAACTTTCCAATGCCGGGTTTTGCAGATGTGTCCCAGCATCCACTTATTAGAAGCATGTTCTTCTGGTGGCACGACAACACTTGCGATGTGTCTCGTGGAACAATGGAATGGATTGTCCCATCTGACATTAATCACAATGGATGGCACAAGGACACAGTGCGTCCTCAGCTCAAAGCTTTTGTCTTGCTGGGTGAGGTTAATGAGATGACCGCACCGATGTACTATGCTCGGGGATCGCATCTTATGCAGACTGACTTTGAGTCGCAAATAGGATGGCGTCTCGCCGTTAATGGCACGGGAAAGATCGACACAAGCGTTCCTCGATGGGGGAAGCACTATCCTGCGCTAACAGGAGCGAACAGCGGCTACTTGGGCGACGATGTGGCGACCAATTTTCCCGCCTCAATTGATGACATGCCCGTAATTCTCGGAGGAACAAGTTACGAGAAGACAGTCTGCGTGGGATCTCCCGGAGATGTGATCTTCTTCGACTCCTGTGGGTTTCACAGCGGTAATAGGTCACATGGCGAAACTAGGAGGACGATTGCTCTCTCCTCACCCAGCAGATCAATTGTAGCATCTTCGCTCGATGCAGTCGGTGTAGCAGTTTAGTTTGCTTAATTCGTGTAAAGTTTCAAGTTTTTTAGTTATACTCCACACATGTGGAAACCTCCTAAATTTGGACTCATCCAGGAGCTGTACTGGCCTGATGAGTGGAAGATGCTTGTCTGCTGCTTGTGTCTAAATCTCACCACGAGAAAGCAGATGGAGCCTGTCGTGTCAAGGCTATTTGAGAGGTGGCCCTCTGCTGAGGCTTTGTCCAATGCAGACCCAATAGAAGTGGAAAATATGACCATCTCGCTTGGGATGCAGAATAAGCGCGCTAAGACACTGATCAGATTTAGTCGTGAGTTCACACAAGGGTTTCTGTGTGTTCAAGACTTGCACGGAGTTGGAAAGTACGCTGAGGACTCGCACACCATCTTTGCGCTAGGAAGATGGCAGGATGTTAGACCGACAGATGGTGCGCTGATCAAGTACTGGAAGCACCTTCACAAGATCCACAGCATTTCTTTGCCCGAGGGGTTTGAAGATGATTGCAAGGGCTAGACACAACATTACCTTTCATCCTGTGATTCAGATCTGCCTCGAGGAGGGAGGATATGTTGCTGGCGGTGCTGCAAGAGCGCTGTTCCTACGCAAGAACATGCAGGAGTACTTCCAGATTGGAGCTCACGGTCCTACGAAAACGCTGGTGGACCTCGGAGGCCTTCACATCAATGTTCCGATGAAGAAGCAGCCAGCAGGAGACATTGATGTCTTCTTTCCTGATGCTAAAAAATATGATGCTGCACTCAGAAGGATAAATGGGCTTGACTTTAAGAACAGCAGCTATAGCACCAGCTTGTCGCACACATTCCATGTGCATATGCTTCTCTCATCTGGCGTCAAAGAGGCTGTCGCTGTTCAGCTGATCCAGTGTGTCTTCGGAGATCCCGTGGACATGATCAGCAATTTTGACTTCGTTAACTGTGCTATCGCAGTGAACGCCACTGGATTCATCTACGACGACATGATTCCTGCGCTAGAAGGCAGGTCTACACTAAAAATCAATCGGTGTGACTCAACTCAACTTTTTAAGCGGATCATGAAGTACGTCTTGCTTCGAGATCTTACCCGTGTAGATGAGACGACTCGTGAGAAGATCACTGAGTGGCTCCTCCGGTACCTGAGCAACGACTTCCTGGGCCCTATGGCATCGCTAAGCAGCAAGCCTCCTCCGGTTATGCTCGAGAAAGCGATCCAGTCGGGCATCATGGACAAGCAGCATCTGATCTATCTTGTCAACAGGCCAGAGTTCAATATACCTGTCTTCACTTACACGCCCGAAGACGGGTACAAGAAAATTGGCAACAGGCACCAGATCAACGACTTGATTGGAAAAATTCCAGACTGAGGAGATACCATGCCAGAAGGTCCTGAAGTCGCCACGATGGCGCGACAGCTGCGAGAGCGGCTGAAGAGTGAGAACTTAGTGGATGTGCAGATCTTGTCTGGGCGATATGTCAGACACGGCCCACCAGCCGGCTGGGAAGACCTATCCAAGCAGCTGCCAGTTTCAATCTGTAGCATCCGTGTTCGTGGGAAACTAATCCATATAGCACTCGCATCTAGTCACATCCTAAGCACTCTGGGTATGTCTGGATGGTGGTCTTTTACGACTGGTGACCGACACGAGAGACTTCGTTTCACCACAGCATCGGGAATCACGTTCTCGCTAAATGATCCGCGAAACTTTGGAACGATCTCTGTTGTCAATCAACAGGAGGTTGATCGAAGGATGTCACAGTTTGGTCCTGATCTTCTGAATGAGACTGTATTGCTAGAAGACTTTCGATCTTGCCTCGACACAAGACGCAACAGAAAGAAGACCATCGCTGAAGTGCTTATGAACCAGCGTGTTGTATGTGGCATTGGAAACTACTTGAAGGCAGAGATCTTGTATCGATCTCAAGTTAGCCCATGGAGAAACGTAGAAGATCTAAGCGACGAAGATGTCACGGCTATTCATGACAGCGCAGTTCATCTGATCAACCTCTCCTACAACCTGGGAGGTGCAACAATTCAGAACTACAGGTCACCTGATAGTAGCGGAGGACTGTACAGTCGTAGGTTTGCTGTCTATGGTCAGCAAGAGGATCCATTGGGTAATCCAGTGGTTCGAGAGAAAACACCAGAGGGTCGCACAACTCACTGGGTCCCACAACTCCAGAGGTAGAACATGTCAACTTCCTATAAACTTGATGATAGCACAATTGGTCTCTTCGCGCAGCTCATCCAGCTCGCACTCCTGACAGGCACTGATGTTGTTGACAACTTTCGTGCTGTGCATCTTTCGATTGATGATTCAGGAAAGCTCATCCCTGATCCTGCCTTTCGTGAGCAGTTCGATGCAAACATCCAGAAGTTGATGGATCATGTGAGCAGTCTTACTGCAGACAATGATGTGGGTGAAGACAATGCACATTGATGAGCAGCCGCTCCCTGATGACAAGCTTTCAGAGATGTTTCGATTGCGTGCATCTTTCATGCAATCTTTGCGTGAAGCGATGCCTCACTCACAGCCTGAATGGCCTGTGGATATCTCTGATAAGAAGTCGCAGCAGTACTGCCGTGATCTTGCTCTAAAGGGTGTTGAAGAGGTTTTTGAAGCGCTTCAGCACTTCAAGAACTGGAAGCCTCACAGGCAGACCGAGAACAGCGATTTCGATCGAGAGAAGTTTCTTGAGGAGATTGTTGACTCATTCAACTACTTTCTCTCGCTCTTGATCGCTGCAGGATTCTCTGCTGATGATCTTCACAGAGCGTATGTCGAGAAGGATCACGTAATCCACGCTAGAATCAAACAAAAGTACTGAGGTTCTTATGAGAGACAAGACATCTTTTGGAAACATTCTCATCCATGTGTACAACAGCAATCTTTTTGGGAAAAATGAGTGGCGTCCCGGATTTGAGAATCAACGCGTCAACGGTCATGTCTTCTGGAGCATGAATCACGGAGGACGTGAGTGGCTGCAGGGAAAGACCCAGATCATCAACAAGCTGATCCAGCTTTACAGCTACAAGTCCTATCTCGAGATTGGTGGGCAGCCGTGGTCTGAGGGAAGCACGTGTGCCAAGATCATGTGTGACAGCAAGCACACAGTCGATCCGAACAAGCGTGAGGGTGACTTCCCCCGTGCATCAGGCGATTCGGGCGTTCATTTTGGCCTGCTTTCTGATGACTTCTTCGAGCAGAATCCTGACAAACGATACGATATCGTCTTCATCGACGGGTATCACGAGCACCACCAGGTGATGCGCGACATTGAGAACTCACTGAGTGTTCTCAGCGATGGCGGTGTCATAATTCTTCACGACATGGTTCCGCTTACGCGCGACCTTGAGATCAGTCCGCTTAATGCGGGAACTTGCTGGCGAGCGTTCGCTGATCTCAGGGCCACTAGAGAAGATCTTGAGATGAACACACTTGTTCCTCCATGGGGAACAGAGGACTCTCTTGGGATCATTCGCAAGGGTAGTCAAAAGCTCTTTGATCGGCCGATCACGTACAGCTACGAATTCCTTCTTGAGAACATTGACGCCCTCATGTCTCTGATCGACCTCGATGAGTTCTACAAGGTCTACGTCGATCCCAAGGTGAATCTCTCTCAGGAAAAGTGACATGACAAGCCTCGATCATCTCTTCATGATGCAGTCTCGCTATCAGCAGAAGCTGAGAAGCGTGAACAATGAGAACAGGGCGGACGAGATGCGAAAGCTTTGTCTCGCCCTTCATGCTGAGGTGACTGATCTCTCGAGGTGTATAAACATCAGACCTCATGGCGAGGACACCTCTGTCAATCGCGACAGGATCCTCTACGATGCTGTGGACGTCTTTCGATACACCGTTGCTATCCTGAACAACTGGGGATTTACTGCCGAGGACCTCGTGCGGGCACACGAAGAGAAGGATGCATATCTCAGTTTCTCGCACGCACTTGATCAGAACACGTACGATGGTCGTCCGGTCGTCATCTGCGACATGGACGATGTCCTGACGGAGTTCAGGGAAGGCTACTACAGGTGGATAAGCCGCACTTACGGCATCGCTGCTGATCCGAGCTCATCCCAGTACTACATGGTCGATGAGCTCCGCGAGGTCGGAGTGAATCCAGAGACTGCCTTCAGGCAGTTCATCAGCGACGGCGGAATGTACCGTCTAGATGACGTGTCAGGTGCCGTCAAGATGATCCACGATCTGGTGACCGCTGGGTGCTGGGTCCACATTGTGACTGCACGTCCCGAGGAGGATCCGGCTTGCAAGTACAGCACCTACATGTGGCTCCAGGAAAACGGGATCGCGTGCCACAAGCTCAGCTTCACTCCCGAGAAGTACCGATGGCTGGTGCAGTCTGGGTATGGGGATAGAGTTGTGTGTGCCATTGATGACTCCTCAAAGCACGTCGCGGAGTACGTGAAGCACGGGGTTCACGTTCTCTGCCCGAGAAAGACCTACAATTCTGACCTGGGAATGCATCCTTTCTTGAGCTGGTATGATAGACCCGGAGAGATTCCGGCAATGATCGCTGAGTTGTCTCTGCGTATGTGATATTTAGCTGGAGGAAAACAGCTATGGCCCAGCGTCTCACACGTGACAGACTTAAGCAGATCATTCTCCAAGAGCGTCGCGCAGTTACGCGTCAGCTAATCTCTGAGGGAGGTTGTGGGTGTGGAAGTTGTTCCACCTGCAAATCAAATCTCTCAGGCATGATGTCCTTTCAGCCGCACGATGAGCCTGATGACATGGACTCTATCGCCATCTCGTACGAAGATGACGGACTGCCTTCGCCCAAGCATTACATGGATCATGCTGAAGCGGGTGCGCTTACTCAGTCATATCCCTACGAAGAGGATACGGATGGAGATATTGTCCACGGGCATGACTACGGCCAGTCCTACATGGCCAAGCAGCAGCTGAACACTATCATGACGATAGCGAGGAAGCTGGACGGCATGATCTCAGGAGATGAGGAGCTGGAAGATTGGTGCGAGTCCAAGATTTCAGTTGCCACTAGCATGTTGCAGTCTGTCGCTGAGTTTGTGGCCTACCACAAGGCAGCGACTCATTCCAAGGCTGAGTCATATCCTGACAACCACGGCATGAGAAGTCTCATGAAAGTATTCGACGAAGAGTAGTCTACTTGATGTAAATCTGTAGGTCTGTTGATTAAGCTACATGAGCATTCGGAGTGCTTATGCCGCAAAACAAAGATCTTCAGCCTATCATCCTTCCCATGGCGATTCGATTCGATGAGTCGCCCAAGACCGAGTTTGTCAACAGCCTGGACGCACTTAAAGTCCAGCTTGTTGACAGCCCGGATCCTGATTCTGTCCGTCAAGCAGTCTACTGCTTTGTGAAGTCAACGTGGGCCGACAAGCACGTTGACTTTAAGTCAGCAACAAAACAAGATCTCTCCAAGACCATGGAGGATGTCTTTGGGGGTCGTGCTCTTCCTGCAGCTCAGGAGCTTATTGGCCTCACTTTCCTGATGGGTGGTATTGACACCCAGACCGTTACTCATCTCATCCGCCACCGCGCGGGATCTTTCGCTGCGCAGTGTACTGGCGATCGATGGCTTTCACACGAGAGAAGCCTCGTTCCCGGCTCTATCGAGAACAGTCCGGAGTTCTACGAACGCTGGCAGGCTCATGTCAAGGAAGCAAAGCAGCTCTACACTGACATGGCCGATTCCAAGAAGATCTCTCTTATGGACGCTCGACACATCTTACCGAAGTGTCTTGAGACATTTTACTACATGCGAATGAACATCGGTGATGCGCTTCGTTTCATCAAGCAGCGCCAGGACAAGCAGATCCAGCCTGAGGAGGACAACATCATTGCAGCCCTTATGGCTCGTGAGATTCTCCGCGTCTTCCCTGAGGCACATGTCGCAATCAATCTTCGTGAGCCTGCTTGGCACTACATCAAGACCTTCCGCAACGGGACCGGAACAAATCTCTACTGGCCCGACGAAGACAGTGAGAAGCACCTCACCTATCACCCGAACGACACGATCTACGAGGCAACTCGAGACGATATGAATGGCACTGGCGGAGGCGAACCCCATTTTAGAGCGCTTTGGCGCCAGATTCTTTCTGACGTAGATCAGCTCGTCAGCGATTACAAAACCCGCGGTCACTTTTAGGAGTCACAATGAACAAATGCTATATCGCTTCAGGTTGGTTCAGCCCAGAATGGCTCGCAGAGCTGGAGAGCCTCAAAGCCTTGCTGGACAAGCACGGATTTCGGTACTTCAGTCCCAAAGATGAAGCTGTCTGTGAGGCAGATGCTGCACTCGACCGCCAGAAGGCGATCTTTGACGGCAATGTAAACGCAATCAAGGACTGTGACTGGATTCTTTGCAATACACGCAACAAGGACATGGGCTCAATCTTTGAGGCAGGATTTGCCCATTCGCTTGGTCGCGCTATTGTCTACTTCAGCGCTGGTCTTCCACCGGGTGCTCAGTTCAACCTCATGCTCGCACAGAGCGGAATTGCAGTCTGCACGTCAATTGACGACCTGGATGCTTACCTGGCCCGATGCAAAGAAGCAGGTGCTACGTTGCAGTCTGAGCCGTACAAAGGCAGTATCGAATGAGATTTGCAATCACCGGGGAGAAAGGTTTCATTGCCCGCAACCTCGCCCGTGTGATGGTACAGAAGGGACACGAGTTTGTGTCTCTTCTTGACTGTCCACACCTTCTAAGCAAACGTGACACAGGTGAGCCTTGCGTTTACAAGAATGGCGAAAGCGAGTGGTATCAAGCACTTCGTGAAAGCAAGATTGATGTCCTTATCCACAATGCAGCAATTGTCGGTACAGACGTAGTTGCTCTCAATCCTGCAGATGCAACGTTGACGAATATTCTCGGTTGCCAGATCATTGCCCGTACTTGCAAGAAGCTCCAGATTCCTGTGTGCTACATGGGGACAACGGTGATCTACAACACACCCCGCTATCAGCAGACCGTGATTACTGAGGATTCCCAAGTTAGGCCTCACACCTACTACGGAATCCTCAAGCTCGCAGGAGAGCAATCGATCAAGGAGTTTGCAGACGAGTGGATGGTCATTCGACCCCTCTTCGCCTACGGCGGTGATGGTGACATGAACTCACTCATCGTGAAGTCGCTGTACTCTGTAGCGAACGATCGAAAGAATGTGGACATGTTCCTCAATCCGCGTCTTGTAAAAGACTACCTCCATGTCGACGACTACTGCAACGCTGTCATGAAGTGCTGTGAAGGAGAGCACTGGCAGCGTGACTTTAATGTCTCAGCAGAGACGCCGTTCTCAGTACATAAGATTGTTGAGATGATGAGCCAGATCACGGGTGATGATATTCATGCGAGGCTGAACTGGCACACTGATACCGACTACCTCGGAAATCACCGCCTTTCATCCGCAAAGGTGAGAACCTGCACTGACTGGTCACCTAACATTGACCTGAAGGCAGGCATTGAGACAATCTGGAAGAACATTAAAGACTTGCAGCACAATCCTCTTCAACACCTCGATGAGGCCAGGCAGAAGGGTGTGGATCTTTTAAGCCACTTCTAATCGTGCAAGTCAACAAAGATCACGTGGAGCACAGTCTCCTCTTGACCATGTAAGTGAGCATGAAAAGCCCGTATGTCTGTGTTAGAATGCTGCCTATGAACACAGACACAAACACATGTTTCGTTTGCAAGCAGGCATTTGAAGTATCTTATAAAAAAAGAGAACAAAAAGCGTGTAGCAAATCTTGCGCGTACAAGCTTCGCTCAGTCACAAGATCAACGCAGCATGTGTCTATTGAGAAATTCTGCGCAGTCTGTGCTGATACTTTTCAAGACTCGTCTAAGAAGGGCCTTGTAACAAAGTGCAAGACATGCATCTACAAGAGTGGAGTGCAAACGCGTCGAAAAAAGGGAACCTATGAAAGAACAGAGCTGCAAAACAAGAGACTGAGTGAGACTTTACAGCTGAAGTATGCGGAAGGTTGGAACCCAAACTCTGACACGCATCGTGCTAAACTTTCGATTTCAATGAGAGCGCGTTGGCAGTCTGGAAGAATGAGAAGTGAGACTGCAAAAACGTGTCAACTAAAATACGGCGTGGATCACTGGATGAAGTCTGGTGCTGCGCGAGAGATGACGTCAATTCGTTCATCTGGTCACGTCAAATCTGACGAAACGCGAAGGCGTCTTGCTGTGTCACACGCTAACAGAATTGTGTCAGGACACTGTGTCTACACGCGTGGGAAAGGAGGCTTTCGACAAGACATTGGCTTCTATGTGAGAAGCAGGTGGGAAGCTAATTTTGCAAGAATTCTTCAACACCTTCAACTCCCGTTCGTGTACGAAAAGCACACGTTTCATTTGAGCGATGGAAGGACGTACACACCTGATTTTTGCATCGATGGCACGGTGTGGATTGAGCTCAAAGGGTACATGAACGAAACATCACGCGCAAAAATCGATCAGTTCAGGAAAGACTATCCTGATGAAATTCTTTGGATAGTCGGTCCTGACGTGTACAAGATTCTTAAACAGCATTATATTAATATCGTCAACTGGGAGAACAAATGAGCAACGGAGGCAATGAGAAGCCGGTCCGTGCGCCAAGCCGCTTTGTAGGGCTTCACGCGCACTCCGGCTTCTCCTGAAGATCCACTAACGACGGCCTTGGATACCCATCCAAGCACATCGACTTCGTCCTTGAGAACGGTATGGACGCCTGGGCACTGACTGATCACGGCAATGGCAACGGCCATGCTCATGCTCGTGCGCACTTTAACAAGATGAAGAAAGCAGGAAAAAAGTATCGTCAGATCTATGGCGTTGAGTTCTACTTTGTTCCATCACTGCTAGAGTGGCGTCATGACTATGAGGCTCACATGGCAAAGTCAAGAGCCGATCGTACAGGCAAGAAGGCGCAAGAGGCTACAGACATCAATGCTGATGATGAGCAAGGTCTTGTCATTGAGAACGAGGAGGAGACAAAGACTATCGAGCTTGACTCCGATGAGTGGAAGCGCAGATACCACCTGGTTGTCGTTGCCAAGAACCATGAAGGACTCAAGAACCTCTTCAGGCTGGTTAAGCGGTCCTACAAAGAAGGCTTTTACCGGTTTCCTCGCATTGACTTCGAGATGCTTCGTGAACACAGCGAAGGCCTTCACGTCTCTACTGCCTGCCTTGGCGGCATCTTCTCTAATCGCGTTCTTCGCGGCTCAATGCAAAATGTCTCTGACGTCGTGATCCAGCGAGAATTGCTAAACATAGCTGACCGGTTTGTGGATGTCCTTCAGCCTGGTGCCTTTCACCTGGAGCTGCAGTTCAATAATCTTCCACCGCAGCACACTGTCAATCGTCATCTTATCGATTTGGCAAAGAAGACTGGCATTCCGCTTATTGCGACCGCAGACTCTCATTACCCAGATCCTGAGAAGTGGCAGGCAAGAGAGCTTTATAAGCGTCTGGCATGGATGGGCAAGGACATCAATCAGCCCCTGCCTGAGAAGAGTGATCTGAAATGTGAGCTGTATCCCAAGAATGCGCAGCAGATGTGGGATGAGTACCTTAAGAACCGAGAGATGTACCCGTTCTACGAAGAACACGATCAAGTTGTTCGGGATGCCATCGAGCGGACTCACGACATTGCGTGGAATGAATGCGAGGACACATGGACAGACACACGCGCCAAATTACCGCAGTTTGACACAGCAGAGAAGACAGCATTTCAGCAGCTCGCTGCCACAGTCAGACAGACACTCATTGATCACAATCTTGATAAGAATCCTGAGTATGTCGAGAGGCTTGAGTACGAGCTCTCAGACATCGAATACCTGGGACATGCCTCTTACTTCTTGACTATGAACATTATCTTCCATCGTGCCAAAGAGCGAACCCTGCTCGGTCCAGGACGTGGATCAGCTCCCGGGTCCTTAGTCAACTATCTTCTTGGCATTACACAGATTGACCCGATTCCTTTTAAGCTACTGTGGAGCCGCTTCCTCGGCAGGCACCGGGTCTCCTGGCCGGACATTGATTCGGACGCCGGAGACCGTGATGTTCTGATCGATGAGGCAAGAAATCTCTTTGGCAACGACGCGGTCATTCCAGTCTCTAACTTCAACACGCTGAAGCTGAAGTCACTTGTCAAAGATGTTGCCAAGTTCTTCAACGTCCCGTTCGAGGAAGTGAACGCGGTGACAGGTCCTCTGCAAGACGAGGTCATGCCTCATGCTAAAGACGATGACCAAGAGAAGTCAGTCTTTGTCCTCAAACACGAAGACTGCATGAAGTACTCGCCCGCTTACAAAGCAATGATGGAGAAATACCCAGATCTAGAGAAACACGTCAGCACTCTGTTCATGGAAAACCGCTCCATCGGTCGCCACGCAGGAGGTGTCCTTGTTGCTCCTGAGGCTGAGCTTGCTGAGACAATGCCTATCATTGCAGTTCGTGGTGAACTTCAGACACCATGGACCGAGGGTATGAACTTTCGTAACCTTGAAGACAATGGATTCCTTAAGTTTGATTTTCTCGGTCTTACTCTGCTAAAAGACGTCGAGAACTGCATTCATCGCATCCTTAACAAACACCATGGCGTCAAAGATCCTACCTTCGCCCAGGTCAAGGCATTCTTCGATAAGCACCTCAACTGCCGCAACGTAAAGCAAGACGATCCTGAGGTCTGGAAACACGTCTACCATGAAGGAAGGTTCGTCGGTGTCTTCCAGTTCACGGCCTCTGGTGCCCGACAGTTCTGCCTCGAGGCAAAGCCTGACTCTATCGACGAGCTAGCTGCGCTTACCGCGATTTATAGACCTGGACCGCTTAAGGCCAACGTCCACAAGTTGTATGTTAAGGCGAAGCAGAATGCATCCAAAGTGCAATATGATCATCCCGTCATCCAAGACGTTCTCGGACCTACGTTCGGTTATGTTGTATTTCAAGAACAGTTTATGATGCTGGCAGAAAAACTGGCCGGGTTTACACCAGGTGAGGCTGATCAGCTCAGAAAGACTCTTGTCAAAAAGTCTTTGGATACCATGGGTAAGAAGTCGGCTGAGAAAGAAATTGCGATGCAGCAGTTTGTAGAAGGTGCAAAACGAATTCACGGTGTCAGTGAGAAGGTCACAGTTCCACTATGGGAGACAATCGAAGCCTTTTCTGTTTACGGGTTCAATAAATCCCACTCAGTCTCCTACGCGATTGACTCTTACTACGCCGCGTGGCTTCACACACACTTCGAGACTGACTGGCTCTCCACCATCCTGGAGTCTGCAACCGGTAACCCCGATGAACTTGCTAAGACGATCTCTGAGATTAAAGAGATCGGCTACAAGTTCTCTCCTGCTGACATCAACTACTCAGGCCTCCAGTGGGAGTACTCAGAGCAAGCAGGAGCTTTCGTTCCTCCTCTCACCTCACTGAAGGGTGTAGGTGATACTGCAGTAAAAGAGGTCATGGAAAACAGGCCCTACCTCTGTCTCGATAACCTCTTTTGGAATGACGAAGGTGAGTGGCGACACAGCAAGCTAAACCGCACTGGACTTATTTCACTCACTAAGACAGGTGCCTTGTTCTCTCTCCGCGAGTTTCGTGATGGTACACTAAAACATCACAAAACAGTTCATGATCTGATCGATGAGAACTATGAGGTTCTTCGTAAAGGTCGAATGGGGATGACACCCACAGCCATCAAGCGCGCTACTAAGAAGGGTGAGCCTGTAATTCCTCTCCTCGACAGACTGTTGCCAGAGTACGTCCAGCGTGAGGACTGGACACGCATTGAGAGAGTCAAACATGCACTAGATCTCACATCAATGTACGATATTGACCTTCTCATTCCACCTTATCTGAGGCGGAAGTTTGATGCAGCATCAGTTCCAAGTCTTACACGTCTTGCTGAGAAGACTTCTCAAAGTGATGATGATGAGCATCTTGCTTGGTTCTGTGCGCTTATTGTCAACAAGAAGACGACAAAGAAGGGCAAACCGTACCTCCAGATTATCGCACTTAACGCTGACGGCAAGCATAACGTCAAGGTCTGGAGTCCGATCGCAGGTGAAGAGATAGATCCATTCTCAATCTGGATGGCATCTGTTAAGAACGGTGGCGAGTGGGGTTTTTCAACTTTTGGAACAAAGATGCGCCGCGTTACTGTGGCAGATGGAGCCAGTCTATGAGAGTGCCTGTCAACTACATTCTGCTTGAGGGCACTGATCTCTCGGGCAAGACCACACTTTACAACAACATCCATCGAAGCACAGGCTTTGAGTGGAATATCCAGGATCGATCAGCGCTCAGCATGCTTTGTTATGCCAGGCAGTATGGTCGAGATCCAGCGAGTTGGCGTGAGCAGCTTCGCGAAGAGATCAACTGCTTGAACAACAGGCACATCATCCTCATGCCTGACAAACATACAATCCTTCAGCGGCTCGCTGTCAGAGGCGACGAGTTTCAAGACACTGCGTCTATCATTAAGCTTCGTGACATCTTTGAGCAGGAGGTCGCGATGATCTCTCACTATCCTAACGTCCTCGTGGTAAGGACACCAATGGGACACCAGGATCTCGCAGACTACTGCATTCAATGGATTCGTAAGACCACTGCAAGGACCTCATCACAGCTTGCTGACGATATGCGATCTCATGCAGAGGCTGCAGGTGGTGAGACTCACAGGCTTAACGTCGATGTAAACCTGAGCACAGGCTTCCACGAGAGGAATATGGCGTGCCTCGATGTCGAAGAGGAGACGGCCTATTACAGACGAATCAGAGCTTCATTTGCTAGAAAGATTCGTCAAGAGAAGCTTGGCCTCAATGAGTACAACATGCCTCAAGACGAAAGATCTAGGCGATTTATTCACGCTGAAGACACTTGCATCTCTTTCTTGCATGCAATGGTCAGAAGAAACGCTTTTCACATGACTGCAATTTTACGCTCCTCTAATGTTGTCAAGACACTGCCGCATGATCTTGACTTCTTGTACCTTCTTGCCGAGGATGCACACCGGGAGATTGGAGTTTCACCAGTTCTTGAAAGTGTGCTGCACCTCAGCATACAATCAGCTCATCTAGTTCCTTAGGAGTGACTATGCGTTGTCTTGTGAC
>Ga0209596_1002811_pt1 | contig 14184 bp, 11 predicted proteins | sample M_130807_MF_Meta_FD_187314 | JGI IMG/M metagenome (GOLD analysis project Ga0209596, IMG submission 187314) | Freshwater microbial communities from Lake Montjoie, Canada to study carbon cycling - M_130807_MF_MetaG (SPAdes) (version 2) | ecosystem: Environmental > Aquatic > Freshwater > Lake... | reverse complement strand
GAGAAAATCCCTAAGTCCGGAGGCTGCCTTGCCTTTGATGGTGGGAATTTTCTCGACTACGCCACAAGCTTCAAGCAGGCTGATTTCACGAGGTTCAGCATGATTTTTCAGATGATCGAGAGAGACCTTACCAATACCACGGGCGGGCTCATTCACTGCCCGCATGAACGAAATATTGTCGTGCGAATTTACGAGCAATCTTAGGTAGGAAAGCACATCGCGAATTTCCTTGCGATCAAAGAACGCCATGCCTTTTACAATTTGAAAGGGCACCCGATGCCTTGAAAAAGCACTTTCAAGGCTGCGGGTAAGAGCATTCATGCGCACAAAAACAGCGAAGTCGCGGAAGGTTCGATTGCCGGAATTAACTTGCTGGGCAATGCGTTTTGCCACGCCGTTGGCTTCTTCTGCCCCAGTGTCAAAAGTTATTTGAGTAACAGGCGAGCCACCTTCTTTCATCGAAATCAAGGGCTTGGGCTTGCGCTGGGTATTATGGCTGATGAGCCTATCTGCAGCGCTGAGAATGGGCTTGGTACTGCGATAGTTCTCGCTAAGGGTAAGAACGGTGGCATTGGGGAAATCGCGTTCAAAGTCGAGAATGTTGCGGATATCAGAACCGCGGAACTTATAGATCGACTGATCTGGATCGCCCACCACGCAAAGATTGGGGTAATCCACAGAAAGGCCACGCGCAATCGCATACTGCGCGGTGTTGGTATCCTGATATTCATCCACCATCACATAGCGATAGCGGGCATCAAGCTCGGCTCGCAACTCAGGATCATTGCGAAGTGCGAGGGCGGGCCAATAAAGCAGATCATCAAAATCGAGGGCGTTGCTTTCTCTCAATCTTTTTTCGTAGTAGGGATAAACCTGGGCAACCGATTGACTGAAAAAATCCTTGGCACTTTGAGCATATTTCTCTGGGCTCAAAAGCTGATTCTTCGCTTTGCTGATCGAATTAGAGATCGTATCGGGGGTGAATCGTTCTGCGTTTAGCCCTGAATCTTCGATTGCAATTTTGGTTAGCTTCGAACGATCCGATTGATCATAAATCGTAAAGTCTTTATTTAGCCCAAGTCGGTCTGCATATTGCCTGAGCAATCTGACACCAAAACTATGGAAGGTGCTGATTTGCACCCGATGCCCAGGAACGATGGAATCAACGCGCTTGCGCATTTCGCCTGCGGCTTTGTTGGTGAAGGTGATTGCGAGGATGCTTTGGGCCCGCACCCCATTCTGCATTAATTGAACAATCCTGCGGGTGATAACCCGGGTTTTTCCACTTCCTGCACCTGCAAGAATGAGCAAGGGCCCTTCGCCATGCAGCACTGCTTGCTTTTGCGGGTGATTAAGTCCTGCCAATAAGTCTTCTGAATCCATGAACATCAAGTTAATTCCTTTTAAACTTCCTAAGGAATGAATTGTACGCTCTATTAAATGTTTTGCTACCATGGTAGTCAAACAAGTTCGAAAAGTTTGGGAATAAGCGATGGAAATCAAAGGGTTGGGAAGCGAAATAGTTGAATGCACCCGGATAGGGAAAATGATCAAACAGCATGGGGAGCTGTTTCTGACACGGGTGTATAGTGAGAAAGAGTTATTATTTTGCCAGCGTAGGACGAGGGCATTGGAGTATTTCACCGCATTTTGGGCTGCCAAGGAGGCAGCTTTAAAAAGCATGGGGTATGCAGGGCAGGGCATGCCAAGAACCTTGGTCGAGGTTGTAATGAATACAGATCCGCGGCCGGAGATTTTACTTCATGGGTCTGCAAAATTGCTTGCACGAAGCGCTGGGGTAGGAAGCTTCATAGTAAGTTTGGCGCACTGTAGAACTTACGCATCTGCAACGGTGATTGCAATTGAAGGTAATAATAACCGGGCTAATGCTTAATAAACTTGTAAACAAAGAGTAATTCCCTGCTTCATAATTCGGATTACATAAACCATGGCCAGCATCAAACCCGTTGTTCCCGCTCTTTTAGTCACCGCAGCATTCAGCGAAAACCTTTCGCTTATCAACTGGGGCATGGAGCAAATGATGCGCTATCTTGGGCCTATTGCCTTAGAATCCGAGCCCTTTGATTTCAATCAAACTTCCTACTACAGCAAAGAGATGGGGCCACAGCTTTTCAAGAAACTTTTCGCTTTTGCAGATCTTGTTGATCCTTCCAAGCTTGCAGACATCAAGAATATGACCAATGAAATTGAATCTACATCGCATAGCACCAGCTTGAGTGAGCAACCAAGGCCTTTGAATCTCGATCCAGGGCTTTTAAACCTCGGGAAATTCATGCTTGCAACAACCAAAGATCAGGCCCATCGCATCTATCTTAAAGATGGTATCTTTGCTGAAGTCACCCTGCATTTTCAGGATAAAGAATTTGTCGAATGGCCTTGGACTTACGCAGACTATCGCACCGAGCATGTGAAAGCCTTCCTGAAAAAAGCTCGATCTTTCTATAAGGACAAACTTAAATCGCTACCCCCGGTTGAAGAATACCCCTAACCAGAGCGCACTGAATAAAACCAATCATGCAAATAAATGCGCCCGAAATCGAAACTCTTTTAACTGCAACCTCTATTTTCTTGATAGGCTGGGCCACTTCCTTTGTGCTGCAGTATATCGCTATTCGAGTTTCTCCCAAGTTAGGATTACTGGATCATCCTGAAGAACGAAAAGTTCATAATAAGGCGGTGCCTCGGTCGGGGGGATTGGCAATCTGGCTTAGCATAACACTTACCATTCTAGGATTCGTTTTCTTTTTTCCGAACCTTGTTCCGGGGCTAAGAAGCCTGCTCTTTCCTGCAATTGCAATTTTGGCTTTAGTAATTCTTGGGTTGATTGATGATGTAAAACCTTTGCCTTGGTGGCCTAGATTACTGGTTCATTTTGGTTGTGCAACTATGGTGGTTGTTGCTGTTGAACCAGAAAAAAACATCGCATTTGTTGGCCTCGCTATTTTCGTTATAGCCCTGATTGCCAACGCTTTTAATTTGATCGACAACATGGATCAACAGGCGGGAGGCGTGGCTTTAATCCTGATCATCGGCTTGATTGCATTGGGATTGGGAATAAACATCGCTGATGAATTTGCTCTAATGGGCATGGTATTACCTTGCCTAGCGGGTGCACTGATTGGTTTCCTTTGGTGGAACCGATCGCCTGCGCGTATTTTTCTGGGCGATGCTGGCAGCATTCCACTGGGATTCTTACTGGCTTGGGTTGTAGTCCACTTGGTTTCAACAATTGCGATGGAACACCCATGGCGATGGCTGGCATTCCCTGCGTTATTTCTGATCCCGCTTTATGATCTTATCAGTGTGGTTTCCATTCGGATTTCACAAGGTAAGAGCCCTTTCAAACCTGATAAGCAACACTTTTCTCATCGCCTGGAAGCAAGGGGATTTTCTCGAAAAAGAGCGGTCACCATTATTCTACTTCTGCAATATGCAGGAACCATCATCGGGCTTGGTATTTTAATGGTGCATGATCCTTTAATCGCCCTTGGGCTTTTCATCTGGATTGGTTTATCTGTGCTGGCTCTCGCAATTACTGAACTTAGATCCAGACCTGTTTAAACTTTGATTGGGAGTATCGAATCATCAGCCGTAAAAACAAAACTAAAAAAGTCTTCGATAAACCAGAACCTACCATGGTTCCCTCTATCGTTCCCACAATGATGCCCCATAACGACAACGGGAAATTGATTTTGATCATTGCAACCATTGCCTTGATTGTTGCAAGGCCCTTGGTTAGTGGCGAAGACCCAGCACTTTCAAGCAACATCACCGACCCAAGTGGAAACACCATCACCCTGATGTGGTTTTTGTTGGCAAGTGCGTGGTCGCTTTGGTCGCTATTGGCAAAGGTGCCTATAGTGCCAATTGGCATTATTGATGTGGGGTTGGTAGGAGTTGCAGGGGTGTATTTCGTATCTACCGAGTTTGCTGCAGCCAATGTTTATGCAGCAAGAATCATATCTTGGGAAATGCTGGGCATGGCTTGCTGTTTCTTTGCGATCAGGCAGGCAACGGTGCATACTCAAGAACAAAAAGCGATATTCAATGCTTTGCTTGCAACTGCTTTTGCTGTGGTAATCTTTGGACTGTATCAATACTGCTGGGAGATGCCAACTTTACGCGAGCAATATGGCAACAACATCGAAAAGCTACGAAAAGACTTCATCGAACAAAGTTCAGGCAATATTGATCCAGACAATAACTTCTTGGATCAACTGCGGATGCGGGTCATGCAGACCCATATTTATAGCACCTTTTCGCACCCCAATACTCTTGCAAGCTTCCTGGCGCTGATGTTTCCCTCTGCCTTGGCACTTGCAGTTGCAGCATGGTTTAACAGCAAAAGAAAAATACTCTTCCCCATGGCTCTGGGGATTGCGGGAGCTTTTATTTTTGCAATCTGGGCAAACTTCAGCAGGGGGGCGATGGCTTCTATCTCGTTGGTTTTGATATCTGCTGTTGCACTTTATCTTTGGCATACATTCCCTGCTAAAAGGGTTTGGCTTCTAGCTTCGCTGGTAATCGTTTCTGTTTCTGCAGTTATGCTTTGGAAAACCAACTCCTTGGCGGGCATCTTCAAAAAAGAATCTTCCGGTGGTTTGAGTGCCAGGATCGATTACTGGAAGGGCACATGGAAAATGATTGACCAGTTCCCTCTTCTAGGAGTTGGGCCTGGGAACTTTGGAAATTCCTACGCTAGATTCATGAACGAAAATGCATTAGAGAAAATCAAAGATCCGCACAACTTCGCTTTAGAACTTTGGTCGTCTGCAGGTATCATCGCCCTGCTTTTATTTATAACGGTTATTGCGATATTGTTTCAACGACTGGTGATGCATCATGAAAATGAATCAGCAGAGCAGGGGTATAGCGACCCTATTCCGCCTTGGGTTTGCTACCTAGGGGGTATGTTGGGGCTGTTGATTGCATTTGTACTGCGGGTTGAATATAAGCCACCTTCGGATTTAATTCAGGAAAGCATTGGCGCACTGCTACGCACTGCAGGTTGGTTCATCGCAATTGGTGTTTTAGAAAACCTTCACATCAACAAATTCTGGATGCGAAGGATTTTACTAGCAGGGTTGATTGCAATGCTTTTGAACCTTTGTGTTTCGGGAAGCATCATATTCGCTTCGGTGATGGTGCCTTTCTGGGCAGTTGCAGCGCTGGCATGGAGCACCACTTTTTCAGGTTCAACCATCAGGGGCATAAAGCCAGCTTGGGTCTTTCCTGTAGTTGCAGGGGTCACGGGAATTTTTATGGTTGGCGTTTTCCTACCTCTCGCAAATGCCTTCACTTTAGGAACCCAGGCAATTCAAAATGGACAATTAATTGCAACTTCCCCTCCGGATAGGAAAAATGATTCTAAACTTGTGAAACTTCGCACCCTAGTGCTTTCACCCTTGCAACAAGCCTCGGTATTAGAACCGCAGAACCCTCGCTGGAACCTTTTACTGGGCAATTGGTACCCCGCAGCATTTTTCGAGGCTACCCGCATTGGCGACAGCCAAGCGCTGGTTTTTGGTAACGCGGCCCTTCAGGAACTGGACCGGGCAGCAAAATCGAATCGGGAATCGATCGAGCCCGCCTTGGTTAAAGCTCAAATCCGATCCCTTTACGCAGAAAGCAACAAAACCCAAGCTGTTAATCAGTATCTCGATGCTGCACAGGCACTTAGGCTAGCTCTACCTTTTGATCCCTTCGAAGTTAAACTCCATTTCCAGCTGGCAAACCTCCTTTGGAAAGCCTATTTGGCTGATGCCAAGAGGCCTAATCGGACTGAACTAAGAACCGAAGCCATCCTTCATGCTAAAGAGGCGTTCCGATTAGACACGATATTCGCAAATTCCCCAAGAAACCTAACAGACAGGCAACGAGCAATAATAAATACGATCATTCTGGGGAAAGACCCACCCGGCCCTTGATATGGCAGCCCCCTACGGTTAATATCTATTCTTGCTTGAAAGGTAATTCTTTGCTTTTAAAGGATCCTGTCTCGCTCTATTTATTTTAAATGCATATCAAATATGAACTTGTGGCTTTTCAAACAAGAACCAGACGACTTTTCTTATGCTGACCTAGAGGCAGCAGGTAAAACCCTTTGGGATGGGGTAGCTAACCCACTGGCTCTTAAGTACTTAAGGCAAATAGTCAAAGGTGATAAAGTCTATTTTTACCACACAGGCAAGGAAAAAGCGGTTGTAGGCGAAATGGTTGTGAGTGCAGGGCCTCAAAAAGACGCAAATTCTGATGATGAAAAAGCGGTTGTGGTGGAAGTCATTGCAAGCAAACGACTTAAAAATCCTGTGAGTCTTAGTCAAATTAAAGCAGATTCTTCGTTTTCTGACTGGGAACTTGTTAGAATACCTAGGCTCTCGGTTATGCCCGTGACAATTACGCAATGGAATCGCATTCAAGAATTGAGCAAAGAAACATTATGAGTACGGTATTGGCTAAAGCTGATGCATTACAGGCGAAGACAAAAAAGAAACCGCTTCGAAATGGTAAAGTCATGAAAGCTAAGGGTCTCAAGAAACCTTCTTCGAAAAAGTCGAAGGTAAACTATCGCACGGCAACGCAACTGCGCTCGGATCGATTTCTCGCAGAAATAAAAAACGCAACCCGGGTTACTTTTGTATCTCACATCAACCCCGATCCAGATAGCTTAGGCAGCATGGTTGGTCTTGCTCATCTGGTAAAAAGCGTACTTGGAAAAAAAACCAGATTGACCCGCGATGGTTTGATCAATCGTTCTGAAAACAGAGCCATGGTCGAACTTCTTGGTCTGGAATTAACTCCGATGGATGAAATTGAATGGGAGGAGGGGGATGTTGCGGTGATGGTGGATAGCCAGCCTAAAACAGGTAGACATTCCAATGAAAAAGCCCTGCCTTTGGTAGCAGTGATCGATCACCATGATACACCGGGTAATGTTCGGGGAATCCCTTTTGTGGATGTGCGCAAGAGCATGGGTGCAACTTGTTCAGTGGTTGCAGAATATCTTCGCGAGCAAAATGTGGAAGTCTCTTTCAAGGTTGCTACTGCAATGATGTATGGGATGGAAACCGAGTTAATGGGTTTCCCAAGGCATGCAAGCAGCGCGGATGAAGAAGCATTACTTTGGCTTTTTCCCAAGGCAGATAAAGATTTACTTGCAGAGATACGAAATGCCCGCCTGCCTCAATCGCATTTCGAAGGCGTGGTTCATGCGTTACAAAGCTCTTTTATTTATGACAGGCTGATCATTAGTTGGGTACACGATTTGCCCCAACCCGAACTTGCTGCAGAAGTAGTTGATTTCCTGATTCGTTTTGAAGAAGTTGATTGGGCGGTATGCGCTGGCCTTTTCGAAAACAAATTAATTCTTTCTGCCCGGGCATCGGGTGCCAACGCCAAGGCTGGCGAACTTTTGAAAAAAGTAGTGGGGCGAATGGGTCGGGCGGGCGGGCATGATCGCAGGGCAGGGGGCGCCATCCAAATGAAAAGCATTTCATTCAACGCAGTTGAACAAGCGATGGCAAAGCTTCGTAAAAGGCTCCTCAAGGCACTTCATATTGATGAATGCAGGGGGCAACGCCTTATATCCCGCAAGGAAATGCTGGAAAACCTGCAATCCTAATTCAAATCTAAGGCTCTATTTTCCAGGTGGGTGCCAAACAGGCTGGAACGCTTGAGCTGGATTCATCAACATTTCCACCGCACGGTGAAGTATCAAAATAAGGGGCCCATCTTCGGGAAATTCAGCCAGGCTAAATCCTGAAATCTTCGAAGCTTCCCTGAAATTGTTTTTCTCAAGCTCGATCAAAGCTTGTTCCGTAACTTGTTTAAGCCTCTTGCTCTTTTCATTCGCCTCGACAAAAACCTCATAGATATCAACCGGCTCAACCACATTCACCACGGTGGTTTTACAAACCCTTCGCGTGAGGAAACTATCATCTAGTAATTTCTTGGTGGCACCGGTAACCAAAAGGTAACTGCGCAGATATTTCGTAAGCCCTTCAACCCTGCTTGCCAGATTCACTGAAGGGCCCAGTGGGCCATATTTAAATTTGATCGATGATCCGGTGTTCCCCACCCAGGTTTTTCCAGAGTTGATACCTATACCCAATGCAAGGGGCTCGCCAATCAGCTTACTCCACTTTTCATTGATCAGGGGGATTTGCATCTGCATTTTTTGCGCTGCAATTACACACAGCTTTGCATGATCTGGTTGATGCCCGGGCGCACCCCACATTGCAAGCATACCATCACCCAAGTAATCTACTAAAACCCCGGATTGATCTTGAACACATTTGGAAAGCGCATCAAAAATTGCGCTCATCAATTTATTGGTACCTTCAGGCCCTATGCGTTCGCTTATCCTGCTAAAACCCCTTAAATCGCAAAACAATAATGTTGCATCTGCTTCTCTTCCATTAAGCAAGTTAGGTTCCAAGGCAAGTTGCCTGGCCAACTCTGGAGTAAAGAATTGTTCGAATTGCACCCGAGCCTGCACTGCATCTTTTTCATGCGTTTGGCGAACTAAGCCGGTCGATAATCCACAGGCAAGCATGTCTACTAAAAGGCCTTCGATGATAGCAGAACGGCGTTCACTTTTCGTGGGGGATCTTTCGCCATACAGCGCTCCAAGAAAATTCCCCTTGGAATCCAAGATTGGGGCCGCAACCACCGCCATGGCGCCCAAATTAGTTTTCCCAGCTTTCACTTCGCCAGTATGCCAAATCGTCTTTTTAAATTCGGTAAGTCGCTTTACAATGTTTTTGTTTGGTTCCCAATTTTTAATCTCAAGAAACTCGGGAGGATGGGCGGTTGCAACTTTCAAACTCGCCGGTTCCCCGAGTAAAACCCGACCAGACTCCAACCCTACAATATCAACCAAGGCAACCGCGGCTTGCCTTAAAAAATCTTCACTTCCAATCGTGCCTTGAAGCACCTGCATCGTCATTTGCAACCAGTTGACAATGTCAATAAACTCTGCATCGTTAACATTGGCAAGCTTGTTGGATTGCTCGAGTATTGATCCATTGGAGTTGTTGTAACTGACAGAGTCGGTGATGGAATGATAAATATCGACTTCATCTACTGCCACATTTTTTGAATCTGAATGAAGTTTAAACAACAAAGTATGCAATGCAAAAGAGAAGGGAACTGTTTTATCAATCGCTTGATTAGGCTCTAGGGTGGTCTCCACATCAATCTGCCAAATCTTCCTAGAAGTGTTGGTAAGTCGCAAAGTTTTGGCGTTAACAAATTCCAGGGTAATTTGCCTACGACTAAAAGCGGCCTCGGCCAAGGGGGCAACAACCAGCCTATCAAAACCATTTTCACCGGTACCCTGAACGAACTGGATAGGCTCGGGTTCCCCTATTCGCTGCCTGCCGACTTCTATTGCTGCTGCAACATCCATGCTCCAGACAGTTCCGTCTTTCTGATAAATTTCCAAAGTGATCAAAGAAGCATCTCCGATTGATAAAAAGCCTACTAATTCAATTAGCTGAAGATAACTCATTTATATCAGATATTTTCTGACTTTATCTGCAATAAACTCTCAAATTAATTCTAACTTCAAAACACAAACCTTAGCAAAAGCCTTGTTTTACAGAGATAACGCCAGCACTTTGAAAAATTTTCAAAACTTTGAAAGTAATTCAATCCCATATTGACACTTATTACAAACAGGGTATCTCAGCGCTCACTTAAGTCGCTCGAACGGTTTGCAGCAAACGGGTTGGGGAACCCAAAGCTAAGAACCAAACGAGGCAGGTGAAAACCTGAAAAACGAAGGCTTAAGACTCTGGGCAAGGATTGCCCGGAGCATCGACCAAAACCTTGCTGGTAAATCCAGCAAAGTGAAATGGGTGGTGAAAAGTTATGTGGTGCTTCGTGAAAACGAAACATTTTTATGGGGGTCAATGGCAGACACACTGGACTAGTTCCGTCCAGATTCGCCGGGGATTATGCGCTGGGGGTTAAGATTGATCAGATGCAGGCGTGAAAGCGCCATCAGCCGGGGGGCTGGGCATCAGCCAATCTTCAACAATAGTTATAAAGTTTTATAAGATCTTATAACTAACCTTAATCATGTCATTCTCCGCTGGATTTTTCGCAAGAAAAGCGTCAAGCCACTTTCACTCGGATGCTACTGAATTAAGGGGATAAACATGGAAGAAATCAACAAAAACTTACCTTGCAAAAACGAAGAAGCTATAGTGACGGAAGTGGCTCCAGATAAGATGCTGGTTTGGCACGAATTCAGAAAAAATCCATGTGATGAAATGCGAAATCAACTCATCGAAAAGTATCTCCACCTGGTTAAATACAATGCTGAAAGAATCTGGGCGCGTCTGCCCGATGGCGTAGAACTCGATGATCTTATTAGTGCAGGGGTTTTTGGTTTGATGGATGCCATCAGCGCATTCGACACCGAGCGTGGCGTCAAATTCGAAACCTATTGTGTACCACGCATCCGTGGTGCAATGCTTGATGAACTTCGATCGATGGATTGGGTGCCAAGATTGGTTCGCAGCAAAGCCAGCAAAATGGAAGAAGCCAGGAAATCGCTGGAAGCATCTTTGGGCCGTGCCCCAAAGCCTGAAGAAATGGCTGAAAAAATGGGCGTTGCCATCGAAGAGTTCCACAAGTTGCAAGGTGAATCCACCGCGGTCAGCCAAGTCAGCCTCAACAAAAAATGGTATGAAACAGATAGCTACAAAGATGTTCGTGAAATCGATATCGTTGAAGATAAGCGCGCTGAAGACCCTACCAAGAAAATTCAAAACCGCGATCTGATGAAAATGGTTACCAGAGGCCTTAATCGCAATGAACGCCTCATCATCATTCTTTATTATTATGAAGATATGACCATGAAAGAAATTGGCGCAACCCTCGACCTTAGTGAATCACGCGTAAGCCAGATGCATTCCAGCATTGTGAGCAGGTTGCAAACCCAACTCACCGACAGGCGGGTTGAATTCAGCTTCTAAATTAAACAATCTTCCAAAAGAAGCAGGAGTGGGGAATTATTCCCTGCTCCTGCTTCTTTTTTCATTTATGCCCAAGTTCTAGTATAATACTTTGATCGGAATGGTATCCGTTTGCTTTTGTGGAGATTTCTTAAAATGAGCAGCAATCAGTTTAAAATTCTTATCGCAGATGATAATCCTCAGGGTGCGGAGCTTCTTGAAGCCTATCTTGCAGAAACCGATTTTCTGGTAAAAACTGCAGGTGATGGCGAACAAACCCTTAAAATGGTTTCCGAGTGGAATCCCGATTTGATCCTCCTCGATATTATGATGCCAAGGATGAGTGGTTTTGAAGTTTGCAAACGGCTTAGAAGCAATGCCCAGACTAAAACCATACCTGTTATCATGGTAACCGCTTTAGATCAACTTGCAGATGTGGAACGCGCAGTCGATGCAGGCACTGATGATTTTATTTCCAAACCCATCAAGCAAAACGAGCTTTTGCTTCGCATTAATGCTCTTTTAAAGGCTAGGCACTCTGCCAACGACCTGGCTCGCACTCTCACCTATCTGGAGGCACTGCAGCTAAGCGGAATTCAATCTCCCGCCCGCTAGTACCATAAGCAACATGTCATTACCAAAAATCATATTGAAACAAGGCAAAGCAAAGCCTTTTTACAGCAGACACCCTTGGGTTTTTGCAGGTGCGATTTCCAAAACAGAGCAATCTCCTGCAGACGGTGCAGAGGTTGAAGTTTATTCCGCAGAGGGGAACTTTGTTGCGCGTGGTTTATACAACAGCCAAAGTAAAATTCAGGTGCGCCTTTACACTTGGAACCCTGATCAACCTTTGGACAAAGATTTCTTCAAATCTAAATTCCAAAATGCCATCCAGTTACGGAATGATCTTGGCCTTAACAATAATGAGGTCGGATGCAGGTTGGTTTTTAGTGAAGCAGATGGCCTTTCAGGGCTTTGTGTTGACAAATATGGCAAATGGCTTGTGATGCAATATACCTCGCTCGCAATGGCCAACCGCAGGGAAATGTTTGCTGATATCCTCCAAGAATTAATCAACCCCGTGGGTATTTACCTGCGAACAGAAAAAGGCATCGGCAAATTAGAAGGCATTTCCCTTCAGGATGAAATTTGCAGAGGGACTCCTCCCGAAGGAACCATACCCATCCAAGAACATGGCCTTCAATTCATGGTCAACCTCACTGAAGGTCAAAAAACAGGATACTATCTTGATCAACGCGACAACAGACTAGAAGCTGCGAAGCTTGCGCAAGGCAGGAAAGTTCTTGATGTCTTTTGTTATGGGGGCGGGTTTTCTCTACATGCATTGAAGCATGGGGCAATTGAAACAGTGGGCATCGATCAATCTGCTTCAGCGCTTCATCTTGCTGCGGATAACGCCAAGCGAAATAATCTGGGCCCTTCTAGGTGGATTTTGGGCAGTGCCTTCGAAACCTTGGCCGAATTAGTAAAAACAGGCGAAAAATTCGGCCTTATTGTTCTAGATCCTCCCAAGTTCGCTCGGTCGCGAAGTGCCATTGAAGAAGCCATCAAAGGGTATCGAAAGCTGAACACGCTCGGGCTAAAACTTTTAGAACCGGGCGGATTTTTGGTTACTTGTTGTTGCTCTGGACTCATCACAATGGATATGATGGAGCAAATATTGGCCCAAGTTGGGGCTGATGAGAAAAGAGACATTCAGGTTTTGCAGCGAAGAGGGCCTTCGCCTGATCATCCGGTTGCAGCTACCTGCCTTGAATCCCATTACCTAAAGTGCCTTATCACTAGGGTTATGTAATTTTTCTCTTTTTGGCGTGTTGTTCCTCTGTTGTAGTTTCTTTTGATGACATCATTTGAAAGGATTTTATTCATGTTTAAATTCTGGCGGTTCACACCTATTGCGTTCGTTTTGGTTTTAGCAGTGGGCTCGTTTGCAATTTCTTACGCTCAAGAATCCAGACAAGAAGCTTCTAAGGTTCAACTTCCCGCAGATACCCAAGCGCTGATCCGGCTTAATTTCCGTGCTATGATTGATTCGCCTCTTGCAAAAAAGATGGGTATTGAAAAAGCATCTGAAATCATCAAATCTGTTCCAGGTGGCGAAATCCTTGCCGAAATGGGTTTCGACCCACTCAAAGATATCGATTCCATCACCGTTGCTGCGCCGGGTGGTGGGGACATGGAAAAAGGCCTCATCATCGTTGCAGGCAAGTTCAAAGCAGATAAGCTTGTTGCAAAAGCTAATGAAGAAGCTAAAAACAACAAAGACAAAGTAAAAATCCACAAGGCGGGCGACAAGACTATTTTCGAAATTATCATCCCAGAACAACAAGTGCCCATGTTCATGATGATCGCATCCAACAACACCATCCTCGCTTCAACACAAAAAGAATATCTTGAAAAAGCTCTTGCTAACTCTGGCAGCAAGCTTGCAAACAAAGATTTCTCCGCACTCGTAGAAAAGCTTGATCCCGATCTTGCCATTTCCATGGTTGCGGTCAGCAGTGCTTTTCCCAGCAAAAGCCTTCCAGAACAAGCCAAGGCAATTATGGATGGAATCGAATCAATCGGTGGTGGAATTGGCATCGACAAAGATGTTACCCTTAAAATCAATGTGTTCACCAAGGATGAGGATTCCTCAAAGAAACTGAAGGAGACCATGGATCAAGGAATGGCGCAAGCTTTGGGATTTCTTGGTTTGATGGCAGCCCAACAAAAAGAACTCACCCCTGTTTTGGAATTCGTCAAATCGATGAAGACCAGCTCCAAGGCAAAGATGATGTCTTTGGAAGGCAAATTGCCTGGAAAAATGATTGAAGATGCAATCTTGGGTCCAAAGTAAACTTTTTGAACATGATGGTTATCAAAAGGCTTTCCCTTACTTCGGTGGGGGAAGGCCTTTATTATTTGGAAGATCAGGATTCTTCTTATTACTCTTTGCGCCCGAATCTTTTAGCAATCTAGAAAACTTCTGCGCATCCTTTAGACCATTTTGCGTATTGAAATGGATAGCCTCTGAAATCCAAAACTTCATTTCCGGATAAGTGTTGCAAATGTTAATTGCAAAGCTGGGGGTAACCTTGTTAAGGAACTCCTGAGATTTATCGGGCTCACTTTTTAAAGCATACACAATCCCCAAACCAAGATTGCCCAAGCTTTCATACTTGCTGTTAAGCTTGCA
>Ga0209596_1002810_pt1 | contig 14186 bp, 12 predicted proteins | sample M_130807_MF_Meta_FD_187314 | JGI IMG/M metagenome (GOLD analysis project Ga0209596, IMG submission 187314) | Freshwater microbial communities from Lake Montjoie, Canada to study carbon cycling - M_130807_MF_MetaG (SPAdes) (version 2) | ecosystem: Environmental > Aquatic > Freshwater > Lake... | reverse complement strand
GAAATAGGCTTTATGGTACCAGTTTAAATATCACCAATGGTAGAATTAAAAAAGATACCTTCTTGTCTGTAAATGATGACACTGTAAGACTAGGTAGATTAAATATTATTAAATCACAAGACAGTAATAATAAAAAAGACTGGGAATCAATGATAGAGGATGGCGATTTTGATAATACCAATATTAGCATTGAGCGTGCACCTAAAAAATTAAAAAATGTAACTACTAATTGGTTCTCTTTTGATTTAGGCTATGCTAATTTTAGAGACCAGTCGGATCAAATGGTTTATCTAATGGGTATCCCTTCGACTTATCCCGGCCTACCTTTTAATAAGTATTGGGTGAATTCAAGTAATTTAAAATTAGATAATAGAAAAGCGAGCAATTTTAATATTTGGATTGTACAACAAAAATTAAATGTATACCAACATAAAATAAATTTAAAATACGGAGTAGGTTTTGAAATGTTCAATTTTAGATTTGAACAACCTGTAAGTTTTAGAAACGAACCTGGCAAAACGGTATTTATGGACGATGTAAATTTTACAAAAAATAAATTATTCGTCAAATACTTAACAGTACCTGTACAATTAAACTTTCAACCTAATCCCTACAACCGTAAAGGTTTTTATGCAAGTATTGGTTTAAGTGCGGGTTATTTAGTAGATGCCAGAAACAAACAAATTAGTGCTGAAAGAGGCAAGCAAAAATATGATGGTACTTTTGAATTAAACAATTTGCGATTTGCCACTATTGGCGAATTAGGCATAGGAGGTGTTAGATTATACGGCTCTTTTGGTTCTATTAATTTATTTGATAAAAACAAAAGTAACTTAACCCTATTCCCTTATGCCATTGGTCTAAGATTTAGTAATTTCTAAACTAAATTTTCTGCGCCAAAATAAGGCTGCAATACTTTCGGAAGAGCAATACCCGCTTCGGTTTGGTAGTTTTCTACAATGGCTGCAAAAATTCTTGGAAGGGCCAATGAACTTCCGTTTAAAGAATGTGCAAACTGAATTTTACCAGCTGCATCCTTAAAACGACATTTCATTCTATAGGTTTGATAAGATTGGAAATTAGAAACACTACTTACTTCTAGCCATCTTTGCTGTGCAGCACTATACACTTCAAAATCATAAGTAATGGCAGAAGCAAATCCCATATCTCCACCACATAATCTTAGAATACGGTATTGCAAACCCAGACTTACTAATAATTTTTCAACGTGGGCTACCATTTCATTTAATACTTCATCACTTTTTTCGGGATGTACAATTTGTATAATTTCAACTTTCTCAAATTGATGCACTCTATTCAATCCACGCACTTCTTTTCCAAAACTTCCTGCCTCTCTTCTAAAGCATGGAGAGTAAGCGGTCATTTGTAATGGCAAATCTGTCTCTTTCAAAACCACATCTCTATAAATATTGGTAACAGGTACTTCAGCTGTAGGAATTAAATAAAAATTATCTGCAGTGGCATGGTACATCTGTCCTTCTTTATCGGGTAATTGACCTGTGGCAAATGCAGAAGCTTCATTCACCATAAAAGGAGGTAAGTATTCTGTATAGCCCGCTGCAATATTAAAATCTAAAAAATATTGCACCAAGGCTCTTTGAAATTTTGCACCCTTACCTATATATAAAGGAAAACCACTACCGGTAATTTTAGAACCCGTTTCAAAATCGACTAAATTGTATTGGCTAATTAAATCCCAATGCGCCTGAGCACCTGCATGCAGTGTAGGCGTTTCCCCTCCTTGCTTGACTAGTTCATTCTGTTCAGGTGTTTTTCCTTTGGGCACTAAATCATGCGGCAGGTTAGGGAATTGAACAATGGTGTTTTGCAATTGTAATTCTACCTCGGCCATCTTTATTTTAAGTGGATCTAACTGTGTTTTTAAGCCTGCTACTTCGTTTTTCAAGTTTTCTGCCTGCTCTTTTTCACCCTTGGCCATCAGCCCCCCAATTTCTTTAGAAGCAGCATTCACCTTGGCCTGCATCTCATCAAAAGAAGCTTGTAATTGCTTCCTTTCATCATCCATGGCTATAACGGTATCTACCAAATCCAAATTAGCAAAATGCTTAATAGCCAGTTTCTGCTTAGCTATTTCTTTGTTTTGGCGTAAAAAACTCACTTGTAACATCGGGTCAAATTTTAGCAAAGATAATCAAAGCATTGTACTACGCCTAGATATCCCCTACCTTTGCCTCCTAAATTGAAAATGAGCTATGGCCTCCATAAATGACGACTTTCAGACCAGGTGGTGGGATTTAGAGAAAAGACTGATGGACCGCTTCGGTAAAAAACCAGACACCGAATCTATATTATTCCTCATTGGGCTTCAAGAAACGGGCTTTTTAATAGAAAAAATAAGCAAGGAACAAAAGCAGGACCTCATGCATGTAGCTATCTGTAAGATCCTCTCTAGCAGTGGTTATTACATACTAGAAGGCCTTGACGAAGAGGGCTGGCCGCATTTTAAGCAATTAAAAGGACTGCCGACGATGGACTTAATCGAACAAGAAGGATTTTTAAAAGACCATATTTTACTCTATTTTGATAACAATAGCTTCTAGCTCATTGGTTTTTTAGTGTTTTTTATGAATCTTTGCAACAATAAAAAATAAACTATGCAATTCCCAGCAGACTTACGTTACACAAAGGACCACGAATGGATTAAATTAGAAGGCAATACTGCCACTATTGGTATTACCGATTTCGCACAAGGCGAACTTGGGGATATTGTATATATTGATATTAATACAGTTGGAAAAATGCTTTCCGCTGAAGCTGTATTCGGAACAGTAGAAGCCGTTAAAACAGTAAGTGATTTATTTTTACCAGTAGCAGGTACTATCTTAGAAGTAAACTCAGCATTAACGGCTCAACCAGAATTAGTCAACACCGATCCTTACGGCGCGGGTTGGATGGTGAAAGTAACTGTTGTTAATGCAGCTGATGTTGCAGCTTTACTAACAAGTGAAGCATACAGTCAGTTGGTTCATTAATCCATTATGACAAATTCATTTAAAACTTTAGTTTGGGTCATTTTTGAATTTGTGCTCATATTTATTTTATTAAGTATGCCTGGAAGTGATATCCAAGGCAGAAGTTGGATATCATTTATAATGCATTTGCCTTATGCAGATAAAGTAGTGCATATGGGACTATTTGGAAGCTTGGCCCTATCTATATTTTTTTATTTTGAACAATTATCAACTATTGGCTTCAAATCAATAAGGGCAAAGGCACTTAGTTTAATTCTTTGTATTTTATATGGAATAGCCATGGAATATTATCAAAAATATTTTGTGCCCAGTAGAAGCTTTGATGTAATAGACATGCTAGCAGATGCTATCGGAGCCTTACTAGCACTGCCTTTTTTTAATTGGGTGAAGCATTATATTCAACCAAAATTGAAATGATTATAAATGGGTATTGATAAAGACATACAACAAACGAATTTCAGAAATGAATTTCAAAAAATGGGTATCAATATCATTTATACCGCTAATTGGTTAAATGAGAAGATGAGCCAAATTTTAGCAACAGAAGATATTACCCAACAACAATATAATATTTTAAGAATTTTGCGTGGTAGCGAATGCCCATTGAGTACTTTAAAAATAAGAGAGCGCATGTTAGATAAGATGAGCGATACCAGTAGAATTGTAGACCGCTTAATTGTAAAAGGCCTAGTAGAAAAAACGGCCTGTCTAAAAGATAAAAGACTGGTAGATATTACTGCTACCAAAAAAGGGCTCCAATTATTAGAAAAATTAGACGCTTTAAATGAGCAGATAGATTCCATCTTAAAAGGCGTGAGTGAAAAAGAGGCCACTACCATGAATCAAATTTTAGATAAGCTTAGAGAAGATACCAAGTCTTTATAAATTAAATGAACACCATGCGTTTATTCATAAGTATCCTATTTATAGGATTTTTTCTTTTTACAAAAGCACAACCCGCTTTCAACGATAAAAATGTTTTTGAATTTAGAGGTGTATGGATAGCCACTGTTGAAAACATTGATTGGCCTAGTAAAAGAGGTTTAAGTAATGAAGATCAAAAAAGAGAATTCATTGCACTATTAGATAGGCATCAAAAAAATGGCATGAACGCTATTATTATGCAAGTGCGTCCTTCTGGCGATGCTATCTACCCTTCCACCTTGGAACCTTGGAGCGAATACTTAATGGGTACGCAGGGCTTGCCCCCTAGCCCGTTTTATGATCCCTTAGCATTCATGATTAATGAAACGCATAAAAGAGGTATGGAATTTCATGCCTGGATTAATCCTTACCGAGCCGTATTCAATGTAAAAAAATCAAGTGTGGCACCCAGTCATATTTCTAAACTACATCCTGAATGGTTTTTAACCTATGGAGATAAAAAATATTTTAATCCAGGCCTTCCACAAGTATGGCAACATACTAATAGAATTGTGAGAGACTTAGTAAGCAGGTATGATATTGATGCCATTCATATGGATGATTATTTTTATCCTTACCGTATTGCAGGCAAAGAATTTCCGGATGAAAAAACTTATCAACAAAATAGCAGAGGTTTAAGTAAGGACGATTGGAGAAGAAGTAATTGCGATACCATTGTTAAACAATTATACGCTAGCATTCACCAAATAAAACCAGGTGTGCAATTTGGTATTAGCCCCTTTGGTATTTGGCGCAATAAATCAAAAGATGCAAGAGGCAGTGAAACCAAGGCGGGTCAAACCAATTACGACGATTTATATGCCGATATATTATTATGGCTAGAAAAAGGCTGGCTAGATTATATCGCACCTCAAATTTATTGGGAGCACGGACATCCGCTTGCCAATTACGATACCATTATTGAATGGTGGGACCAAAATAGTTATGGAAAAAATTTATACATAGGTCATGGTGTCTATAAAGCAGGGACCAATACTGCTTGGAAAGATAAAAATGAACTGCCTTATCAAATAAAAAAAGTACGCGCTTTAAAAAATACGAATGGTAGTGCCTATTTTAGTAGTAGCAGTTTTAATAATAATATTAATAATTGGAACGACAGTTTGCAACAAAAATACTATCAAAAGCCCGCTCTTCTGCCTTCCATGCCTTGGCTAGTCCAATATAAAGTAGAAGCGCCTATTGTAAATAAGCAAAGCGCTAGTAGCTATCAAATTCAAGTAAAATTGATAAGCAGTATAAAGCAGTATGCAATATTAGAAAGCACGAATAACCAATATGCTGTAGCTGCTATTATAACACCAGAATCTAAATTGATTAATTTAAATGCCTTAGGCATTCAGAAAAAATCCAATACACAGTACTGGCTAGTCGCTATTGGGAAACAAAATCAATTAAGTAGTTTGGTGGCGCTGCCTTAAATAATTGAAAGCCATATCTATATTATACAATAGACATTATTCAAAAGACCTTTTTAAAGCAATATTTTCATTGGCCTTAATAATTAATGGTACATGTTCTATGATGGTCATGTCATTATCTAGTCCAAAGGCTTTTTGATCGCTCTGTGCAAATTGCTTAATATTAAAGTATACATCCATAATAAAGTCCTCTCTAATAGACAATTCATTTTCAATAGAGAAAAAGCTTTCTATAATGACATAAGTAATATCGGTATGAAAGTCCTTACTTTTTAAAGATTCATACTTGCTATAAATCCCCAATTCTTGAGACTGGTTCAATTCTTGCATCACTTTTTTGAAGCAAACGTTCACACGAGGTTGAATTCTGAATCCTAATTTAAAATCGACACGCATTACTTTATCATCTACTAACTCTTTAATAGTGTATTCCATCCCATAAGGAGAATCGGTTCTGTCAATATGTAAGAACCAATAAATATCGGCACGTTTGGGTTTTTTATTCAAAATAGAGTCAATAATACGGTGCTCAATTTCTCGGTAATTATTGGCCTTGGTCAAATACACCAAATGAGTTGCATATTTAGGCATGTCCTTATCAACACTTAATTCAGCAAGAGGTTCTAAATAATCTTTCAACTTTACAAAATCTAAATAACGATTGGCAATTTTTCTAGCACGATGCCAAATCATCATTACAAAAATCATACTTAAAGAAAAAACAAAAGTAATTGCAGCCTCTTTAATTTTTACAAAATTGGCTACAAAGAAAGCTATCTCCACTATAGTAAAAATTAAGATGATTAGCGCTACAATAGCTTGACTCCATCTTTTTACATTTAGCATATAGAAATTCATGAGCATGGTAGTCATCATCATACAAATAATAATAGAAAATCCATAAGCTCCTTGCATACTTTCACTTTTCTTAAAGTATAAAAGCATAGTCACACAACCTACCCATAAAATAAAATTTAAACTAGGGATATAAATTTGACCTTTTTGGTCTGTTGGAAATTTAATGGTTACCCTTGGCCAGAAATTCAAACTAATGGCTTCAGAAATTAAAGTAAAAGAACCACTTATTAAAGCCTGACTGGCAATAATGGTTGCAATGGTGGCAATACCAATACCCACAATCAAGAACCAATGTGGCATTATATTAAAGAAAGGGTTCATCCCGTTGTCGCTTTGACCAATAAAGTCTAACAAGTAAGCTCCTTGACCCATATAACTCATGACCAAGGCAACTTTTACAAACATCCAACTCACTTGAATATTTTGACGGCCGCAATGACCTAAATCGCTATATAAAGCCTCGGCCCCCGTAGTACAAAGAAAAACTGCACCCAAAAGCCAGAAACCATTGGGATAATGCACTAGTAAATCATAAGCATAATAAGGGTTCAATGCTTTTAAAATACCCACATGATGCACTACTTGTGAAAGACCCAAAATTAAAATCATGGAAAACCAAATGAGCATAATGGGACCAAAAGCAAATCCAATAATTTTTGTACCAAAACGCTGAAAGAAAAAAAGTAAAGAGATAATAGCAAGTACAATTCCAACTGTTAAATTATTACCAGGTACAAAAACTTCTTTTAATCCATCTACTCCTGCCAAACCTTCAATGGCGGAAGATACCGATATCGGAGGTGTTATCATTCCATCTGCAAGTAACATGGCCGCGCCAATGATAGCAGGCACATATATCCATTTTACATAACGACGCACTAATGCAAATAAAGAAAAAATTCCACCTTCACCTCGGTTATCTGCACGCAGCGTTAAAAAAACATATTTAAAAGTAGTTTGTAAAGTAAGGGTCCAAAAAACACAGGAGATAGCACCATATACAAGTTGCTCAGTAATTACTTTATGATTGATGATGGCTCCAAATACATATAAAGGTGAGGTGCCAATATCGCCATAAATAATGCCGAGCGTTACAATTAAACCTGCTACCGAAAGTTTGTGTGCGTGATTGGCGCCAGCTGTTTGTCCCATGGATTAAAGTAAATTGAGAACAAAGTTTATAAAATAATAATTAGAAACAGCTTATTGGGCAAAGTATTTTAGAAATACCCCCAACTATTTTTACTAAGGCTTGTAAGTTCCCCATTTTGCTTCCACTGCTTTGAAGCGAAAATCAAAAATTCCTTCTAATTGCCTTTTAACCAAAATTACCTGGGCGATATCTCCTAAAAATCCCAAAGGAATTTTATAATGCACAATATCTTCCATTTTAACGCCCCCTTTTACCTCGGTAAAATGGTGTTGATGGTGCCACATGGTATAAGGACCAAAGCGTTGTTCGTCTACAAAATAGGCGCCTTCCTTTACATGGGTAATTTCTGTCATCCAATAAAGTGGTATGCCCAAGAGGGGTTTCACGGTGTATTCTATAATTTGGCCAGGGTACATTTTAGCACCATGATACTTACTAATAATATTAAAACCCATTTTTTCAGGGGTAATCTTAGCAAGATTGGCTGGGCTACTAAAAAACTCCCAAGCTTCTTGCAGGGAAATAGGAATAAACTGCTCGGTATGGAGACTATATACTTTTGACATACTAGAACAACAACTAAGTCTTGTTTTTGTTGTAATAATTCACCCTAAAGCCATTAATTTTATCCTATGATAACTAAGGCCGCCCAATTAAAGGCATTTGAAACCATTTACGAGAACTTAAATGCCCAACAAAAACTGGCCGTGGATACCATTGATGGTCCCGTGATGGTCATTGCAGGACCTGGAACAGGCAAGACCCAAATACTTGGCGCCCGTATTGGTAAAATACTTTTAGAAACCGATACCGCTGCTGAAAACATATTATGCTTAACCTATACCGATGCTGGCGCCATTGCCATGCGCAAAAGATTAGTAGGTTTTATTGGGGCCAGCGCTTATAAAGTGAATATTGCTACTTTTCATTCTTTTTGTAACGATATCATTCAAGATAATTTATACTTATTTGAAAAGCCCAGCCTAGATCCTATTTCTGAATTGGAAAAAATTGAACTGCTTAAAAAGCTCATCGACCAATTTGATAAAAACAATCCTTTAAAAAGATACCGAGGCGATGTATATTATGAAATGAATAATCTGAGCAGGTTATTTAGCGCCATGAAAAAAGAAGGTTGGACCAGCACTTATTTAGTGCAGCAGATTGACCTTTACATTAGAGAAATTCCTACAAGAGATGAATTTGTATATAAGAAAAAATACAAACAGTTTGAAGCAGGTGCCTTAAAACAAGGACTAGTAGATGCGGCCCTTGAAAAAATGGAAAAAGTAAAAGCCGCCGTACTTGCTTTTGATACTTATCAATCACTGATGAAATCGCATAGCAGGTACGATTTTGATGATATGATAAATTGGGTGATTACTGCTTTTAAAGAAAATAAAAACTTACTAGCCCAGTACCAAGAAAAATATTTATACATATTAGTAGATGAATACCAGGACACCAGTGGAACACAAAATGAACTGGTACAATTACTCGTAAACTATTGGGATCAACCCAATTTATTTGTAGTGGGCGATGACGATCAAAGTATATTCAGGTTCCAAGGAGCCAATGTCGAGAATATGTTGCATTATCAAAATCAATACCATGCAGCCATTACGACCATTGTGCTAGAAAACAATTATAGGTCCACACAACCTATTTTAAATGCTTCTACTTTATTAATTAATAATAATCAAGAAAGGCTTATTAATAAAATGGAGGGCCTATCTAAAAATTTAGTTGCTTCTTTGCCTGAAAATAAAAATATTGAAATTGTTCCTTCTATTGAATCTTACAACGACCCACAAGAAGAAATGATAGGTATTGCTGAAAAAATTAATCAACTCATACAAGCAGGCACGGCTCCAAAAGATATTGCGGTATTGTATAAAGAAAATAAATACGGAGAAGAGATTGCGCATTTTTTACAACAAAAAAATATTCCTTTATTCAGCAAAAGAACGGCTAATTTATTTGATCAAGTACTCATTCAACAAATTATTAGAATCTTAGACTACCTCGCCTGCGAATGGGATCAGCCCAATGAAGGCGCTAATTTATTATTTGAAATTTTGCATTTCTCTTGGTGGAAAATTTCACCCATTACTATTGCCACTTTAACCGTAGAAGCCAATCAATTAAAATATGGGCATCCAGAAAATACTTTTAGAAAAGTATTAATAGATAAAACAAAGGAGGTGCAAACCGCTTTATTTAGCGAAGGGGGCATGAGTGAAGTCGCCAAGGCCATGCAGGTATTGGAGGACCTCATGAGTCAGGTGGCTAATGTGACTTTAGTAAATTTAGTAGAACAAGTTTTACAAAAAACAGGCATTATTCAAAATGTTTTAACAGGCCCGAACAAAAACCATGCGTTAAACTTAGTAAGTACCTTTTTCGATTTTATTAAAGAAGAAACGCATCGCCATCCAACGCTACATTTAAACAGTTTGGTAGACATGTTAAAACTCATGCGTAGAGAAGATATACGGCTGCCCCTTCCTATTACTACAGGCTCTGAAGCAGGCGTAAATTTATTAACCACCCATGGCAGTAAGGGCTTGGAATTTCAATATGTATTTTTAGCAGGCACCAATGCACAGTATTGGGAGAAGAAAAGAAGAACGGCCAGTGCGGGTTATACCCTACCCGATACTGTTTTAAGTAGTTTAGAACATGCAGATGATAAAGAAGAATTAAGAAGACTATTTTATGTAGCCATTACGAGGGCTAAACAATTTTTAACTATTTCATATAGCCAATACAGGGCCGATGGCAAAGAGGCCGAGCCTAGTCAATTTATAATCGAAGTATTGGAAGGTAAAGAAACTAGTATTCAAAAAATAGAATTACCACAAGATATCAAAACATCTTATAAGCTACTTCGTTTACAAACAGCGCCCATGCCGGAAATTCAACAACTAGAAGATGATTTTATCAATCCTAAACTAGAAAAGTTTTCAATGAATGTAACGGCGCTTAATAATTATTTAAAATGTCCTTTACATTTTTACTATAATAGTTTAATTAGAGTACCCTCTGGAAAATCCGAGGCCACCACTTTTGGTTCGGCCATCCACGATGCTTTGAATAAGTTATTTAAGAAAATGCAAGAGGCGGGTAATAATAGTTTCCCTGATACACAAACCCTCATTCAAGATTTTAACTATTATATGAATAGGCATCGTGAGGCCTTCACAGAACAAGAGTTTAAGGATAAAACAGAATTAGGGGAAACGGTGCTTCTTAAATATTATGATAGATATATAAATGAGTGGAATAAAGTAGTATCTACTGAATTTCGTATCAATAATATAGTGGTAAAAGAAATTCCTTTAAAAGGAACTATTGATAAAATTGAATTCAATGGAAAGCAAGTAGTAGTGGTAGATTATAAAACAGGTAATATTGAAAACGCAAGAGAAAAGTTAAAAGGGCCTAGCGAAAAAAATCCCTTAGGAGGAGATTATTGGAGACAGGCGGTATTTTATAAAATTCTGTTGAACCACCATCCTAAAAATTGGGAGGTGACCACTGCTGAATTTGATTTCATTGAGCCCAATAAGAAAAAGGAGTTTGAAAAAATTGTAGTGCCTATCACAGATGCCGATATCACCACCGTGAGCCAACAAGTACAAATGGTTTGGGGCAAAATTCAAGCCAAGGATTTTTATACCGGCTGTGGCAAGGAAGATTGTCATTGGTGTAATTTTGTCAAAACAAACGAATTAGCGGTGGCGCTGCATGAAATAAAAGCAAGCGCTGAATCAGACGAAGAATAAATCAATTAAGTTTGCAGTCTATGAGGAAGTTTTCATTACTGAAATTATTAGTCTTGGCTGGATGGGCGCTTTCAAGCATCATGCAACTAGAGGGCTGCGCTAATATTGTACCCCCTAGTGGCGGACCCAGAGATAGTTTACCTCCTTATTTAATTGCAGCAAGACCCATTGATTCTGCACTGAATGTATTGCCTAAAGAAATTTTAGTAGGCTTTAATGAATATATTACCACTACTTCTATTCAAGAAAACTTGATCATATCTCCTACTTTAAAAAATATGCCGCTTATTGATGCGCGTTTAAATAGCATAAGAATAAGAATTGCCGATACTTTATTAAATAATACCACTTATAGCATACAATTTGGTAATGCCATTAAAGATGTGAACGAAGGTAATATCTTAAAAAACTTTACTTATGTGTTTAGCACCGGCACTCGTTTAGATACTGGAAAAATTTATGGTAAAGTAATGCTTGCTGAAAGCGGCAGAGTGGATAGTAATTTTGTAGTCATCTTGCAACCTGCTGATAAAGATTCTGCTATTTTTAAAGAGCGTCCTAATTATTACACAAAGCTTAATAACAAAGGACAGTTTGGTTTCAATTTTTTACCAAAGGGCGCCTACAATATTTTTGTACTCCCTAACGATTTCACTAAAAAGTACGACGATAGCACTAAATTGTTTGCTTTTCTAGATAGCGTTGTTAGTATTGAAACGACTAAGGACTCCCTTCAATTATATGCGTTTCAAGGAGCTAAAAAGCCAGAAAAAAGAAAATCTACCACTACGCTTAAGGCTGTTAAAAAAATAGGGGCTATTTTAAAATACAGTAAAGATTTTGACGGAAGCGAACAAGATATTTTACATCCCTTACATTTAACATTTGAAACGCCCATACATTTTAACGATAGCTTCTCTATTGCTTTATGTGATACATTTAATAAAAAATTGGAAGCTGCTGCAATAAGTATTGATACAGCACATCCTGAAACCATTGTGGTTTCTTATCCTTGGAAACTTGGCACCAAGTATCGATTAATTATTCCGCAAGCGGCTATTAAAGACTCTTTAAATAATATTCTACTAAAAACAGATACGCTTGCCTTTATTACCAAAAAAGAAGAGGCTTACAATAGTGCTATTATAAGATTAAAAGGCTTTGAAAATTTAAAAAATCCAATACTTCAATTAACCCAGGACGAAAAAGTAAAATTTAGTTACCCTATTCATTCAGCCTTCATCAATATTGCCAGACTACCGCTGGGGGAATATGCCCTTAAATTATTAATAGATAATAATAATAATGGCAAATGGGATACAGGCGCTTTTTATGGCAAGCAAAAGAGGCAGCCAGAAATAGTGAAATGGTTTCCTACCGCACTTAATATTAGGGCTAATTGGGAGAATGAAATAAATTTAATTTTAAATAAGTAAATTTACAGCTAGTATAACAATATGCAATTACCTTCTACTTTATTAGAAAACGCAGTGGCCGAATTTGCCAAGCTACCAGGCATTGGTAAAAAAACGGCACTACGATTGGTATTGCATTTATTAAAACAAGAACAGGACGTCACCAACAATTTTAGTGAGGTCTTAAAAAAAATGCGCAAGGAAATTCAATTCTGTCAAAAATGTTACAATATCAGCGATGGTACTATTTGTTCTATTTGTGCCAATTCAGGTCGTCAAAAAAATACCATTTGCGTAGTGGAAAATATTAGGGACGTAATTGCCATTGAGAATACACAACAATTCAATGGCACTTATCATGTACTCGGTGGAATTATTTCTCCCCTAGATGGTATTGGCCCGGAGCAACTGACCATCGAACCCTTAATTGAAAGAGTTAAAAAAGATAATGTAACTGAATTGGTTTTTGCTTTAAATCCGAATATTCAAGGCGATACCACCATTTATTATATTCAAAAAAAGCTAGGACCCAGCACTTGTATGATTACCACCATTGCAAGAGGTATTGCCTTTGGAGGCGAATTAGAATATGCAGATGAAATGACCCTAGGCAAGAGCATCTCCAACCGTCAACCCATCCACCAATACATCAAATAGGAAAATTCACCCGAATGATATAATTTTGATGTTCAAACATTAAGTATGAGAATTGTATTTGTTTTATTATTCGCCATGGTAGTAAGTAGCCCCTTACTAGCTCAAAAAAATTACAGCACAAAAAATGCAGAAGTACATTTTATAGCAGTGGACGATAATGATATAGATGCCGTAAATAAAAATGCAGTCTGCCGTCTACAATCCAATGGTGACATGAGTTTCATTATGCTTATCAAAGATTTTACATTTGAAATGGAAGGCATGCAAAAACATTTTAATGAAGAATATTTAGAAAGCGATCAGTTCCCACGTGCCTTTTTTAATGGCAAAATCACTAATTTCTACACGGTTAATTTTGCCAAGGATGGCAAGTATCCTATTGCGGTTACAGGTACGATGCAAGTACATGGAGTGAATAAAGCCATGCAAACCAGTGGAATGATAGAAATTAAAAATGGCCTACCTATCGCCACTGCCAAGTTCACTGTCACTTTAAAAGACTTTAAAATTGGAGGCATACTCATTAAAATGGTAGCCGACAAAATCAATATCGATGTTAAAGCTGCCTACCCATAACTAAGAATAACTAAGCTTTAAAGCATAAAAAGGGCTTTATTTGGCTGGAAAGCAATAGTGTATTAACTTTGCTCCGCATTGCAGGCGGATTTGTTTATTGTTCAACCTGCTTTCCGAAAGGGAAAAAAAGAACTAATAAACGATACTATTTTCACCCCCCCTATTTTCAATAGTATTATTAGTTGCTCTATTTTCTTTTGGATACATGCATAAAAATTTATTTATGTCAATTCAAGAGACACTCAAAAAAAGAATTTTGGTTATTGATGGTGCCATGGGTACGATGATTCAGCGCCATAAATTAACGGAAGCCGATTACCGCGGCACGCGTTTTGCCAACTGGCCTTCAGACCTTAAAG
>Ga0209596_1002807_pt1 | contig 14197 bp, 16 predicted proteins | sample M_130807_MF_Meta_FD_187314 | JGI IMG/M metagenome (GOLD analysis project Ga0209596, IMG submission 187314) | Freshwater microbial communities from Lake Montjoie, Canada to study carbon cycling - M_130807_MF_MetaG (SPAdes) (version 2) | ecosystem: Environmental > Aquatic > Freshwater > Lake... | reverse complement strand
TTTCCTTTTAAAGGGGGTAATACTTCAAAGGATACTAGGGTGTCTTTTGCTTTAGCTAAATGTTCAATTACCTGCATAGTGGACAAAAATAGTTAATATAAACTTCTTTGCATCATATATCCATATTAATTTTTGCATTATAATATTTTTTATACAATGGTCAATCGTTTTATAGCTCTTGTTATTCTAATAGTACTTTCACCGATATTTCTCATTGTGGCATTTACTATTTTAATTGAAGATGGCTTCCCGGTTTTCTTTATACAAAAACGTGTAGGTATAAACTATTCTTTTTTTTATATATTCAAGTTTCGTAGTATGAAGAAAAATACACCAAATCTTGCAACACATCTATTGACAGAACCTGATCAATATTTACTTAAAATTGGAAAATTTATTAGGAAAACTAGTCTTGATGAAATACCAAACTTAATTAATATTATAAAAGGTGAAATGGAATTTATTGGGCCAAGGCCAGCATTATATAATCAAGATGATTTAATGAAATTGAGAGTGGCAACTGGTGTTTCAAAACTAAAACCTGGTATTACAGGTTGGGCACAAATTAATGGAAGAGATGATATTTCGATTAATAAGAAAGTTCAACTTGAACAAGAATATTTACAAAAAAAATCCTTCCTATTTAATATTAAGATTATTATTAAAACATTCACAAACGTCTTATATACTAAGGGAGTGAGTCATTAGTAAATTAATTTATAATAATGAATAAAGTTCTAGTTACGGGTGCATCTGGTTTTATTGGAAATAATTTAATGAATTATCTACAAAGTAAATCATTTAAAATATTGCCTTTTTCAAGGAACTTCGGGTCGGACTATAAAAAAATCGATTCAATTTATTTAGATAATGAAGATATTGAAATTATTATACACCTGGCAGGGAAGGCACATGATTTAAAAAATGTATCTAATGAGCTAGAATATTTTATAGTAAATACTGATTTGACTATTAGTATATTCGACGCCTTTTTAAAATCTAAAGCACACACTTTTTTATATTTTAGTTCTGTGAAAGCTGTTAAAGATCATTTTGATAATATACTTACAGAAGATGTAATACCTAGTCCATCTACAGTTTATGGAAAATCGAAATTAGCAGCAGAAAATTATATTTTTTCTAAAGTTGATCTAACCAACAAACGTATTTATATATTAAGACCTTCCATGGTTCATGGAGTTGGGAATAAAGGAAATTTAAATCTTTTATATAAATTAATTTCCAAATCAATTCCATGGCCATTAGGTGCCTTTGATAATAAAAGATCATTTTGTAGTATTGATAATTTAGTTTTTGTTGTTCATGAACTAATTTCTAATCCAAATATTTCAAATGGCATATACAATATAGCAGATGATGAACCACTCTCAATAAATCAAGTAATTTCATTAATTGGTAAATCACTCAATAAAAAGCCAATATTATTTTCAATTAATAAAAATTTAATTAAATTATTTGCAAAAATTGGAGACATTACAAATTTACCATTAAATACCGAACGATTAATAAAGCTTACCGAATCTTATCATGTTAGTAATCTTAAAATTAGAAATGCTATTGGGAAAGATTTTCCAGTTGACTCTAAGATTGGTTTGATAAAAACGTTTCAATCTTTTAATATGTAAAATATTCTACCAATAATTTCTCTAACTGCTGTTTCAGTAATCTCTAAATTTATGCTATTGGGTATAAAATCTATAATGATTATTTCTTTGTTTCTACTTGCTTTATAATCAACTTTATAAGGAATTACTTCAACCCCTTTTTTCTCAAAGAGCCTCTTAGCTCTATCCATATGATAAGCAGATGTCACAAGTATAATCCTTTTACTTGGGCTTGTTAGTTCTTTTACAGCCACTGCCTCGTCTGCAGTATTCTCCACATCTTTTGTTATAAATATCTTTTCAGATGGGATGCCATTTGTAATTGCACATTCCTTTAATAATTCTCCCTCTGTTTTCTTTGCCTTATCCCATGGCATTTTGCCTCCTGTGAATACTAGCTTTTGAGCCTTACCTGCTTTAATTAAAGCTATTCCTCCAAAAAACCTATCGGGGTCTCCCCATTCTATATAGGTTGAATCTTCCACCTCATTTATTTCCAACATTCCACTAAGTACTACTATTGCATCTGCACTATCTATAGCGCTTATTGGCTTTCTGTATTCACTACCTTCTACTAGTTTAAAGAAGTTATTAGAGAATATATTGGTTGATAGGATATATAGTAACCCTATTGCTATATAGATGATCTTTTTCCTATTCTTGATTAATCCTATAAGTATTACTATTATTACAAGCATGATAGGAAGTACGAATGTGGGTAGTATTTTGTGTAGGTAGATCATGTTATATTAATTAAAATAAAAGTACAAATAACATTACAAATAGATCTATCTCCCTTGCTTCCCAACCTCCCCCGGGGGCAACAACCTCGTATGATCCAACAACTCAATGAGCGCCATGGTTTTTTGAGTTTTAATATCGCTTAAGCCCTTTATAATTGTATAGGAATCCTTTAGTAAGTAAAACACATTCGTAGTAAGATTTATATTTTTAGTTTGTGCGTACATTGGATTTGCTATTTGAGTTCGGTAGATATCGTCAATTTCCTTTAATGCGAGTGTGTAGGTTTGAATACTTTTATTTTTGTTGGACTCATTTATATTTGCAACTAATAGCGCCTCCGGTTGTTGCAAACACCACTTATTTAGCAAACGCATTTTGCGAGGGCTATTGGCGGCGACCATGTCGCCGCTTAATTGATACACCAATCCATCCACTTTCCAGCGAAGGGTATTGTAAATAGCTAGGGCACTGTCCTTGCTTGCTTCGTTAGTAGCACTTTGTTTTAGCTTGGCACCTAAATATAGCTCTGAACTGTATTTAATTTCAATAAGGCGCGTAAGCAACCCTTGCGCAGCTGCTCTATTGTTAAAATTACCCAACATTAAAACCAAGATTACTAAAATGGTTGTTTTTCGCATAAGTGTTCATTTAATATTTTATAAAAAGAAAAAGTCGTTTTGTAATTTACCTTCGCTTTCTGGGTTTTGATTATACCCGTTTTTATCCAAATCCATATTCACCAGTTGAACAATTGCTTGCATACTTTTACTATCACTATACTGCAATAAATTTTTAATTAGATAGTGCGTAAAGGCACCGTTAAACCGTTTATCAATATAAGCATCGGCACTTAGTTCATGGGAGGCACAGGCGCTTAATAAAGCACCATTGAGGGGCGTTGTGATAGCATTAATATGCTCGCTTGTTGTTTCGGGCAACTTATCATGATTATTAAGCGTTACCCCCTGAAATTGCCTATAAACGATTGTCTCCTTGGTATGTATGTCTCTAGACAAATCTTCGGCATGGCAACTATCTGATATCCATACAAAATGCACGCCCTTGGGGATGCCAGCAAACAGCTGCGCAAACTCTTTATCCCTTAAAGCGTTTTCGCCTTGCCCACTAAAGTCATAAGGGCAGATAATCTCATCCAATCCATCCAGTTCCAAATTTTGATCCAGCGTAGGCACTTGTGCGCCATGTCCACTATAATGAAATAATAGTTGGTCACCGGGTTGAGCGCCCTCCAATAACCATTTTATTTGCGTGACGATTCCTTTTTTAGTAGCCTCCTTGTCGGTTAATTTTTTAATGTTTTGTTTGGCATACACTTTATTCCTTTCTGCAATAAAGTGTTCCATGTCTAGGATATCATTAATACATCCTCTTAACTCATTTTGTGGATCGGGGTATTTATTAATACCAACTAATAGTGCTTTGTTTTTCATATTATTTTTAGTTTTATTTTACTGAATGTAGAATTAAAATAGTTGCTTTCAAGTATTAATTTTACTTTCATATACACAGTTGTAACGCTTTACTAGAAAGGATTCTAAGATGAAAGATGCAAACCGAATGCCCTATTGAAACCCTAATTTTCCTGGATAGAAAAAATGCTAAAAGATAATTTATGAAAAAAAATGCGACTACAGGGTTTATTAAAAGTTTCTTGCTTTTTGGGATTGCTTTTGTCTTAGTAGTCACTACCACACCCATTGGTTTTTTGTATGCATTACTGCGTCAATTATTTTCGGGAAAGATAAAAACACTTCAAATTTATTTTATTGAAGTAGCCCTTGCATTAGACAATGCCGGTAATGTAATCATGCAACATTTATTAAACGACACGCTGCTCATTAAAAATGAAAACACTTATCGGTTCGGCAATAAAAAAGAAACCATCAGCAGTGTCATTGGCAAAAACCATCTCACCAACACCCTCAGCCCCCTGGGCAAAGCCCTAAACTCCTTTTTAAACTTTATCGACAAGGATCACTCTTTGAATTCAATCATATATGATGTGAAAGCCTATTTGGAGCAATAGGTGCAGGAGCTATTTTTAAATAAGTTCACAAAAAGCGAACATTTGAATAAATTACTATACTTTTAAGGACAATATCTATTATGGAAAGTTTAAAATACAAAGTAATCTCTACCAAAGCGCAGTATATAGATTATTGTAAAAAATTAGAGATCCTTGTTTTTGTTCAAGTCAAAAACAAAAACTTGAATGATGAAATAGCCCTACTTACTTTACTTATTGAAAAGTGGGATAGTGAACATACTACCTTTAATGAATTAGATCCAGTTCAGTTACTTACATCTTTTATGAATAGCCATAATATTAAAGCAAAGGATTTGGTAACGCTTTTGGGTATTAGTAAAAGTTATGTTTCAGAGATTTTAAATTATAAAAAAGGGTTTTCAAAATCAATTATTAGATCTCTATCTACTTACTTCAAAGTATCTCAAGAAGCATTCAACCGCCCTTATTCGTTGAAACAACCTGATTTAGTCAGCATTAAAAGTAGCCAAAATGAAATCAATTTGGAAGTAGTTTGCAAATAATATTCCTTAAATTCAATCTATGAAAAGAAGAGATATTTTAAAAGGCCTTACCATTGCCCCTTTGGCATTAGGCGCTGCGCCACTTAATTCATTCGCTGGCAGCCATGTTTTTAAAGACAGCAATTTATTCAATGAATTAGGCGTCCGCACTTTTATCAATGCTGCTGGCACGCTTACTTATATGAGTGGAAGTTTGATGCATCCTGAAGTGGTTAAAACCATTCGGGAGGCGGCGAACCATTTTTGCATGATGGATGAATTGCAGGATAAAGTGGGGGAGTTGATTGCTGAAATGGTCCATGCGGAAGCTGCTACTGTTACCTCGGGCGCTTTTTCTGCAATGACCTTGGGGTTGGCGGGTATTTTAACTGGGCTGGATTTAAAGAAGGTAGAACAATTGCCCCATTTGCAAGGCACGGGCATGAAGACGCAAGTGATTTGTCAAAAGTCACATGATGAAAGGTACAATCACGCATTTTTAAATACGGGATGTACCATTGTTACTGTTGAAACTATAGCAGAACTTGAAAATGCCATTAATGATAAAACAGCCATGCTTCATTTTTTAAATATTGCTGCTGATCATGGAAAGATTAATCATGCGGATTGGCTAGCTGCTGGAAAAAAATATAAGATTCCGGTTTCAATTGATATTGCTGCAGATGTTCCACCAGTGTCCAATATTTGGAAGTTTAATGATATGGGATTTGATTTGGTTTTTTTATCTGGTGGCAAAGCAATCAGAGGTCCGCAGAGTGCAGGATTATTAATGGGGCGAAAAAATATTATTGAAGCAGCGCGGTTAAGTGCCCCTCCTCGAGGTTTTAATGTGGGTCGTGCGCACAAGGTAAATAAAGAAGAGATTTTAGGAATGTATGTTGCGTTAAAAAAATACATCAACACGGATCATGACAAAGAATGGCAAAATTGGGAATCAGAAATTGACCATATCAATAATGCAGTTAAAAATATCAAAGGCATTCGTACTAAAATTATTGTTCCAACTTTAGGCAACATCACACCGAACTTAGTAATCAGCTGGGATCCATCACTTATTAATTTAACTGGCAGGGATTTGCGTGAAATTTTAAGAAACGGTAATCCTTCGATCGAAGCTGGTTTTGCAGGCTTACCCTTATATCCTAATCAAGCAGGTTCTGAATCCATTGATCCTAAAATTGCGGAAACTTTAAAAGGGGAGAATAAAGTAACCATTACTGTTTGGATGCTACAACAAGGAGAATATAAGATGGTCGCAAAAAAATTAAAGGAAGCGTTTGACAATGCATTAATTTAGAATAAGCTCATTTTTATACTCTTTTTTCAAATCAATAGGATTAAAAATAATTATAATTTTTTTTAATCTCTCTTCACTATTAATATAGAAGGAACATTATCAGTTGCAAATAAATTACGCTCATTTTTAAAAATATAAGGGGGAGCGTGGTCGCCTATGATTAAAACCTTATCTACATCGGTCTTATTAATCAAAATTGCAATCGAAATTAATTCTTGATTCATTCTATAGTACATTCCCAAAACATCTTCATTTGGGAATTTGTTTTTATAAATCTCCCTAAACTTAATAAAAGCGGTATCATTTTTTTGTTCTTTTGTAAGATGAAATGGCAGATGTGTGTTTATAGATAAGCAATAGGTGAAGTTTTTCGTAGATTTTTTTAAATTTTCAAAAATATATGCAAATACCTCCTCGTCTAAAACAGATTGATATTGGTTGTTAAAAATAGTTTTCAATTTTAAGGAATCATGAAAAAATTTATAATCTCTAAATGTTTCAAATCCTATTAGTTTTTTATATTTTGCACCTACACTATAAGTACCATCAAAGGGTTGAACAGCCAATGTTTTATACTTTTGTTCTACCTTTTTCTTTATTAAACTTTTTATATCACACTTGTTGTGATTTATTACTGAAAAGTAAGCTTCCCCTTCCTTATTTAGTAATTCCCGGCTTTCGGCTTGCAATGTAGCGCCATTAAAATAGCTTTTTTCAAATGTAATTTTATATCTGCTACTGTCGATTTTATAAAATGGGGCAATTTGATCTTTTAGCAATTTATTATCTAATAATAAACCCCAACTTTCCAAAACAATGACTACTTCTTTATTCCCAGTGGAGTTGTAAAAATATTTGTAGGAAAAGGAGGAGTCATTTTTTATGTTTTTAAAATCGGCTATTTCAATTAATTCTTTTTTGCCAAGTTGAAATAATTTATAATCATTATATAACTCCTTAATGAGTGATCTCCCAACATTGTATTCTTTCTTATTTTTTGTTGTAATGTTAATAATATGTTTCCCATTATCCTTTTCGCCAATTAAGGATGTACCGTTTAAACTATCAATAATATATACTACTATAAAAAAAGATAAACTGAGGACTATATAAATTTTTAATTTTTTATCTTCAAGCCTACTTAATTTTAATTCAAATATTTTAATTAAGAAACTACATAGCCAAACTAATATGCCTAATCCAAGTAGTATAAAAATCCAAAAACTAGTATTAAATTTAGCAATAAATAAATAGGGAATTTTTCCGATGTAATTAAATATATCAAAAAAGTATAAGTGAGATAAATTGTAAAGAATATCTAATAATATCAAACTTATTAATATAGCAGTTCTATAGATGTGTTTGCCAGCTAATATTATAACAATAGGAAGAAAAATATACTCATAGTATATGATAGGCCTGCTAATAGTAATTTCTAAAAAGCCAGTTAACACAATGTTTATTAATACAATTATTAAAATTGTAGGAAATTCCTTTACATATTTCATAGAAAATATGGGGGCATTTTGTAATGAACTATTAAAGTACTAAAATTTAAAGTATGTTTCTACTCTAGTTGATTTAAAATTTTTTATTAAAATTTTAAATAATATATTCAAAAAGGTTTTTCCAAGACTGCCAGCCTTCGCTTCGCCCGGCTGTCTTCTTCCCGTATTGAATCTTTCACATCAATTTTTTCCAAGACTGCCAGCCTTCGCTTCGCTCGGCTGTCTTCTTCCCGTATTGAACTTACCCAAACCCACCGCAACAACCTTCGGTCGTTGCAGGGTTTATTTATGCTCATCTGCTTTAACAAGCAAGCTTGTTACGCATCTTCACAAAAATAAACCCCTGCAGCTTTCGCTGCAAGGGTTTGTGGTCTCGCCAAGAATCGAACTTGGATCTAGTGTTTAGGAAACACCTATTCCCCGTTTTATTCATAACTAATTGATTAACAGTATATTAATACCACCAAGTGTGTAGTAAGTGTGTAGAAAATGGGGTTTCGCTACACACGCTGCTACACACCAACGCAGCAACCTTATGGACTAATCCCGTTAGTATTTATTTGAATACATGATTTCATATTAAATCATAGTATTAAAAAAATATTTAGTCTATGACAAAATAAATGTATAAATTTCAAAAAAACATCCTACATTTGCATTCTGAATTTAAAACATGGTTAAAAAAGGTAAACATAACACGGAGCTGGAATTTGATTTTAATAAGGACTTGTTTGTGCAGTTTATTAAATTAGATGACAATTTTGATTACGCTGAAAATGCATCTGTGCCCGACAAAGTTGTACCAATGGCTGAATATATTAAAGATGACTTTGATGTACAAAAATGGTATATGTCTCCTAGTTCAAAATCCAACTCTATCTACCACGGTTTTATTAATAATCAAATTGAGGAGTTGAATACAGTTAAAGCTAATGCATTGAATGACTATCTAAATTCATTGGTACAAACAAATCAAACCTTAATTGAGTCTAATAGAAGATTGACTTACTGGAGAGTTAGAATTTTAAGACTACGTGAGATTTTAAAAGGTAGGTTTTCAACTTTATTAGTCAGCCATACAAAAAAAGATCAAAAATACTACGTTGTAAAAGGTTATTGGTCGGACGATTATGGCAATGTTAGCCGCAGTTACAACAAGTCTATTCTAAAGTCTGGTGTTAGTTTAGAAACAAAGTTGCAAGACATCTATGAGCAATTAGAGTATGATGTTCGGATGAACGTAAGGTTCAAAAAGGATAGAATAAGGATTGCTGATATGGTAATTAATAAAAACAATCAGGAATATGTTGTAGAATTTGCAAAGATGGACTTAGATGACTTGGCACAATTTTATCTTAACTACTCAATGTGGCTAGATTATTTAGCGCTGTATAAAAAGGAGGGAAAATAGGGGTGGTTTTTTTTGTCCTTTTTTAGTCTGTTACAAATAAATTGTATAAATATAAAACCAACAGTTATGTCAGTAAAAAACACAATTGCTGCAAAGGCAGCAAGAAGAGAGGCAAAAGCGGAAAGAAAATCTGCCAATGCATTTGAATCTAATTATTCATCCCTAAAAAATTTAAACATGGGAAAAACAAACAACAGCGGCTGCGCCACAAAGAATCCAAAGGAAATCCGAGTGGGTATTTCCTTTTTCATGAACCATCCAACAGCAGGTCATCAAGTAATTGATTTTGCAACCGACTTGGAAAGATTTACTACCACTTACAATCATGTGAATCAGAGTCAAGAGTTTTCGTATTCATCAAAGTATCAATTCCATAAAATGCTGATGGATTTATTTGTATCAAACGCACCTATTGATGAATACTTTTTTACGATTGCTATGCATTATCTAGTAACGTTTGATTCAGTTGGAATTGTATTGAAGTCGAATAAGTTCCCCGACTATGGTTTTATGATTGAACCCGTTTATGATGATTTTGAAGCTGGTATGGTAGGCGTCCTTGACTATGACAATTGGGATTATGGTAGAGGGACGAGAAACGCCGCTTAATTAAATTTTATGAAATTAAAAATTAGAAGTCCAGTGATGGGCGTATTTGGCACGCTGTGCTGCGAAACAAAAAAGGGTGCTGTACCGACAACTACAAACACCCAAGAACAATTATTCATTTTAAAATAAAATTGTATGCAACAAAAATACAAAAATCCACAGGAGTTATTAAATATTATTACTCCTGAGTTGATTTCAATATATGAAATCGACACTAAATCAATTAAAGTAGACCTACAAGAAAAAGGTATGCTAAGTCCTATTGTGCTTTCAAAAGATGGTATACCAATTGATGGTTACAGAAGATTGAAGGCTGCAGTTGAGTTAAATCTTCAAGATGTGCCTGTAATTGAAACAGAACTTGAGGCGTCAAAAGAAAATAGAGTTACGCTAAACCAGCACCGTGAAAAAACATGGATGGATAAAAGAAGCGATTATGTTATTTCATTTGAGACTTTCTGTAATCAACAAGGACAAAAAGACGCGTTAGCGAAATACGACCGCTACGAGCAAATTAAATTACGAACAGGTAGTAGATACAAGGATGCGAAAACCTTACGTGAAGTAGAGTGGATATTGACACATGATGTTGGTGGTTTTCCAATGGCATATTGGTTACTTGAAAAGGGTGTTGAGGTTAAATATGTGAAAGCAGCAATGGAAGTTGATATTAACTTGTATCCAAAAATTCTAAATCAGGTGAAGGATAAAAAATTAAATCCGAAAACTGCAATTCAGCAAATTCAGCGTCAAGAATCTTTAAAGCAACCAATTGAAGCATCGTTTATTCTTCCCGATAGTGAGCAGAAGGTAGAAATTTTCAATGGGCAGAAGGAAGATTTATTATTGCAGCTAAAAGATAATGAAATCAAAACCTTGTTCTTTCATATTGATCCAATGCCTTCTGATTTTGAAATCCCAGATGTTATCAGTGAAACTCGTGTAAGTAAATTAGATGCTTACTCAATTAAAAATGCGTTCACATTAAGAGATTTTACTAATACAAGACTATCTAAATGGGGCAATGTATTTATTTCATTAAGTGAATATTATGATGGTAATGGATTCGCTAAAAGAATGGCTGAGCGTGTAATTAAAGCGGTAGAAAAAGAGACGGGTTTAATTTACAAACAAACGATTTATATTTCTCCTAATTCATTTGCGAATAAAGAATCAATAACTAAACTTGTTGATGGTATGCAGATGATGTTGTGGTTTGTAAAGGAGGCGGGGTACATGGGTTATAGTATCCCCAAATTATTAATTAACGAAGGTGATATTACTGGAATTAATAAGGACTCCTTTGCCTATAGAACATGCACCAACTATATTGATACTGAGGTTTATCAGAACCTAATTAAAGCAAATAATCTTCCCAAAGCGAAGGACTTTTCAAAAGAGGATGGTTCTAAAGGCGCATTTGATAATCCCGCAGCATTTTTGCCAATCAAATTAACAACTAAGCCAGGTGAATTGGTTGTTGATTTATCTATGAAACATGATGTTGCACAAATATCAACAATGTTGAATAGACGATACATTGGCATTACTAACGATAAAGCAGTGTATGGAAAAGTCAAAGCAAAGGTAAGCGCCATTGTAACCGCCAAAGCGACAAAATCTGTTTCAGTCAAAATTACCGATCCAAGAAATATTGGTGTTGGAAAAATAAAGAAGGCAGCTTCGACTAAGGTTACAAAAAAGAAAAACATATTAGTTTAATTATTAATTATATGGCGGTGTTACGGGCACCGCCTTTTTTACCCTAGCAGTTGTAAGCACGATTGTCAGTTATATTAGCAGTCAGTGCTGCTCGATTTAAAAGTGAATGGATCATTACAGTAATCATATTATCAGCGGCAATACACAGCAAAATGCGGTGGTTCTAAATCAGTTGTTTAAGGACAATGTGAGAGAAGTTCCATTGGATAGATTGAAGCTACCGAAGTCGTTACCGTCTTTCAAACTGAGAGATATACTGACTATTGCTGATAAAATTGAAGAAGGTGTTATTGATGAACTGTTAATAGTAAACGAAGATTTTATGATTGTAAAGGGGTTAAAAAGGTTTTATGCGCTAAAACGACTTGGTAGAAGTCGTGTTCGTGTGTGTATTGACTGCAACAAAAAGTCTGTTGCAGACGAATTATTCTCAATTAGAAAATAGAAAAAATGTATCAATTCTTTTTTTTACGTAAGTCAAAGAGTAATCCCAAAATGGGAACAATCTATAAAGCGGTATATGACGACCGAAAACCTATTAGTAGGGACTCACTTAAAATCTCAATCCCTTTGAAACTTTGGGATGAGAAAAGGCAGCAGGTTAGACTGAGTTCAGAGATTGAGTACGAAAAGATTAATTATCTGATGAATCAGCATAAGTCAAATTTCTTAGCCGCTAATAAAAAGGCACATAAAACTAATAGGGAGTGTTTTATTGAATTTGCATTGGATTATCTGGAGAAGAATTATTCTAACGTAGGGACAAAAATAAAATACACTACCGTAATTAAATCATTACAAAAATATGTTAGTGAGGTATTGGGTATGAATACGCTGCCGTTTGAAGAGCTACGTAAAATAGACTTCATTAATGGGTATAAGAAATGGGTTATTAAGCGTCAGTATAAAAAGAGGGACGATACAATTACAAAAAGAACCAGAACGGTATTCAACTACGTAATCGTAATTCAAACCTTTGTAAAAAGATATAACGAATTGAACCCAGAGAAGGATGAAATCAAAACCATACATTATGCAGTCGGAGTTGAAGATTTTGACATTGTTGAACCTAAGATGTTATATCCCGATGAGATTAAACGACTGATAGATTACACTTACAGCTCCTATAGAAAGACTGACAAAACCATGGACGCAAAGTATCAGTTTTTATTTCAATTTTTTGCCAGCGGATTAAGAGTAAGTGATATTCTGCTACTAAATTATAAGCACTTCACTAAGGGTAGAATAGAATTTGTTGTGAAGAAGAGTGGTAAAAAAATTAACCCCCCATTTACGTATAATGCATGTAAAATGTTGGGGTATTTCTATCCGAATGAATATGAGGCGGCAGTAAAAGAGAATCCACTTGGTGATATTGATTTGATGTCATATGAGGTTGAAGAGCTAATAAGTGTTAGTTCAAATAAGAAACCGTTAGCGGACTTAACCATAAAAGATTTGGTGCAGTTTAATCAGTTCTTAATAGAAGATAGGAGTAATGATAATACAAATAGGTTAAAGGTGCTGAAAGAGATTATTTCTAGAGTTGAAAAACAAGTAGCCAATTCTATGTGTAGAATTATGGGTGAAAAATCAAGTGGTTTAGTATTTGATTATTTAGACTATGAGGATTTTAAGGATTTGAGAATTATGGATAAGAAGGAACTAACCAAAGTACAGACTTATAAATTACATCGTGGAAGAACAAAATACAATGGAAGATTAACAAGGATTGCAAAAAGAATTGGTATAGATAAAATTACATCCCATGTCAGTCGTCACAGTTTTGCTTACTATATGTTAAGTACAGGTGCTACAGTTGAGGAGATTAGTTTTGCATTGGGTCACGCTTCTATTGAGATTACACAGTCATATATCAAACAGTTCCCAAGTAAGTATAGCGATGACGCAATTGATAGGTTTGGTTCAAGTTTTAGTATCTAAATTACCACCCCTGCCTGCAGATAGTCCTGCAGGAGTTACTGCGGTAACCCCTCTTATATATACATATATATTGAATCGGGGTAAGGAGCTCGATGCTGTCTAAAAAATCTGCCCAGAAATTTTCCAAAAATTTGAAATTAATTGTTGCTAATGAAATAGTGAAATTGCTAGTATGTTCCACGCGGAGCGATCGTTAGCTCAAACATTCAGGATACTTTAATTTGTAAAGTTCGAATAAAGACTCACGGACAATGTCTGATTTTTGACGACGAGTAATTGAGCAGAGTTTCTCTAATCTATCTTTCTCTACTGTATCAATTCTTAATCTAACGAACTCGTTTTTAGTAATTTCTTTTTTGGCTCTCATTTATCTTCTTTATATATAAATATCACAGTTTAGTTAAAACTCGTATCACTTGCCATATATTTTGTGGGTACAATGGATTTTGGTAGTTCTCAAAGTATTTATAATAAAATGGAATACAATGGGAAACACAAACAAACAAATTCAAGAAGTAATAAACGAAATTGAGTTATCTGAAGCAGAGCTTTTAGAAATAGAATTTCTACAACCGCCGAACATGCTGATTAAGATTTCGCTGTCAAAGGATTTGAAATTTCTATCTAATGAAGATAAAGCTGCAATCTTTACCAATATGTTTAATTATCATACAGGGACAGAACTAGTTGCTATGTCAGATATTGCCGAGATGTTTTTTAGTAGAGTAGTTGAGGTATTTGAATATAATATTTATAATTACCAAGA
>Ga0209596_1002806_pt1 | contig 14198 bp, 5 predicted proteins | sample M_130807_MF_Meta_FD_187314 | JGI IMG/M metagenome (GOLD analysis project Ga0209596, IMG submission 187314) | Freshwater microbial communities from Lake Montjoie, Canada to study carbon cycling - M_130807_MF_MetaG (SPAdes) (version 2) | ecosystem: Environmental > Aquatic > Freshwater > Lake... | reverse complement strand
TATGCGCTTTGGTTTCTCCAGTTTGAGGGATATAGGTGGTTTCGTTTGCATCGAATGCGCTTTTTGCCGAGGGATTATCAAATAGGGCTTGAGAACACCATATAATATCTTTGAAGTCGGTATGTGGGGGACCAATTTTGCTGTTCACATTCAGGTTGTTGGTTGTCATTTCATTGTAGTTGTCAGCTGCAGCGCTTTGATTCAAACCTAGATATAGTGAACTTCCGCTGATAGGTAAAAAACTTATGCCGTGATTGTATTCAGGATTATAGGGCCCTGGCCATGCACCACTTCCAAACCAAGTTTGATAGCCTACACCCCACCCCCAAACCATACCAGCCGTATTAAACCAATTGCCTGCAGGATAGGTGGCTTTGTCTTCATCTTGCCAATATTGGCGGTAACCATCAATTTCTGTGGCATAAAGAAAAGCACCTAAATCTCGTAAGGTTTTGTTATCGGTTTCAGTTCCCCAAAGGGCAACACCGGAGGCAAAGTTAATCGCTTCGGAGCTGGATTCCTGATTGTTTCCTGCTGTGAAATTAGCATGGCCGGAAGCCCATGAATGCCCAGCGTACGGGTCGAAATTGCGCAAAAAAGGAAACTGTGTGTTGCTGCGGTCCCAGTTGGCAACATCTTTTATGAGCATTTCTACCATTGGTCCCCACTGGGTTTCCCAAGTGTTGTTGGACTCATATTTAGCCACGATTGCCGCTGCCTTAACAAAATATCCGTAGCCGAAATGATGGTCATTCAGCTGTCGATCAGATTCAAAAGCGGAAGGCATACCGATCAGCGACTGCCACGTGGCATCATAATAAAATTGATCGTCGTTTGGTGCTGCTGCTTTGCCTGTTGTAAACCATCGTTGTAGATAATCTTTGGTCCACTGTCTAAAAGTGTTGAGGGCAACCGTATGTCCTACCATATCAGCTAATTCAATCAAATCACAAATTTTAAGAAGCGCAACCCCCGCACCGTATACTGCTAATGATTGATTGTCGGCATAGAAGAAATAATTTTTTCCTTTGGCGAGTTCGGCTTGCACGTAATTGTACAATTTTGTTTTGTCGTAATTTCCGTAATCGGGCATTCCAGGAAGGAAGCCATGGTTGGTGTGTGCGTTCACAAAAGAGCTGCCTTCATAAACTTTCATTTCTCCACGAGCAGTCGCAGGATAACTATATGCTGTTGCCGCTGCCGATGAGGTTGCATCAATGTTTTTATACTGATGTCGATACATTGCCATTAATGTTTTGGTTTCGGTGCTGGTTCCTTGAGGAGATGTAACAAAATTGAACGTGTTTTTTACAAGTGATTTGCATTCGTCATATTCCCATGAAACTTTTGTGTCGGTGACGAAAGCAAAAGCAAATTTGGCGTAATAAGCAAGGGTGGCTGGTGAATTATCAGGGAGTACGGCAACAGAAAAATAGTTTTGTCCTGCCGGTAATTGAATTTTTTGCGCATCACGAGGTACGTTGTTGTAAGCCATATCACCTTCCATGATATTAAGTATGTAGGAGGTGCTGATGATTGTTCCGGGAGGACAAAAGACGCCATAATGTTTGCCTAATAAGGTTATTCCTCTGGCTTCAACTGTAGTGTTTGAAATGGAAGCAAAAGGAGTTGGTGTGCCTGCAACATAGCGTAGGGTTGGATTGCTTGAGCCCGTTTTTTTGAAATATACGTACGGAATACCATGACCAGTGGTTGCTTCTAATACTCTTCCGGCACCATCGTCCCATTGCATTGTCACAGACCAATCTCCGTAGCTTTTTATTTTTGTGCCAGTGGAGGCTGGAACATCCATGCCATCAAGCCCTACCCATAAGTGGTTTTCCCTCCAAACATGGTAGTCCACCATTCCGCCATTGGCGCTATTGGAGAATACTGGATTGTTTTCAGAAGAGACATTTAATCCATATCGCGTTGCTTGTATAATTAATGGATGCGGATGCATCAAGAAAGAATAGGGAGCTATTAGCCAATCAGGATAGTAATTGCTATTAGGCATTTCGTAACTCCACATGGCTGACGACCACCAATCGTTGGTGGCAATAGGTTGAGAAAAACCTGGAACAACTTTTGGCAACGCCCCTGTTCTGTCCACATTGTCTACTCTTTGGTAGTGCGATGTGCCAGGAACCGCATTATTCGGTAAAATTGTTGGTCCTGTTGGCAATGAAAGCGTATAGCTACCTGAGCCAACGGCTACAGTTTGCGCCACTATCAATCCGGTGGACGCTAACAGAAGAAAGAATAGAGTTTTTTTCATTTTGTATTACTTACGATTAAAAGTGGAAGAAGGTTTTTGTGTTGTTTTGTGATCACCTGCTTCGCAATTTAAGTGGTACGGTGGTATAAACAAAGTAAAACAAGGAAAAGTTACAGTCTAATCAATTGATATACAGATTATTACAATAGATATTGTTTGCGCTTACAACGCAATACCTGTTTTATTTAAATTACTGGTAATCAGGTAATTAAAAAATTGTTGCGATTTATTGTTGACAAAAATTATGCGCTTACCACGCACGTCGTACAGAAAAAAAGTCGAAAGGGAGGGTTTTTTTAATGGCTTTAACTGCAAAAAAATATTTTTTTTGCGCCATAGTTGGCTCGCTAATGCTAAAAATGCAAGGCTTGAATTTTAAAAGCAATAATTGGTGTTGTTACATTGCTTGCGCCAACACCAAATACTTAGTTCCCCAACAGAGTAACATAGCCCGTTTGTTCGTAGGTGGCATTTGATGAATCGGTGTATCGAACCACCCAGTAGTAGGTTCCGGCCGAAGCCAATCTATCGCCAAAGGTGCCGTTCCACACAGGAATTTGTGGGTTGTTGTCTTCAAACATTTTGATACCCCATCTGTCGTAGATGAAAAAATGCATGAACAAAATATTGTCGCTGTACTGTTTGTAATTGCCGTCGTCGATTTTTTTGTCTTGCACAGGGTCTTTGCCGCAAGGTCGGAAGTCGTCGTTTTTACCGTCGCCATTGGGTGTGAATACGTTTGGAAAACAGAGTTCTGTAGGTTCACAAAACTCGCTGACCTTGATGGTGTCGCTGGCTGGACAATCGAAAGTGTTGGTGACGGCAACAATAACATCGCCGACTTGCAAAAGCGTGGCTGTTTTGCCCGTATCACCTGTTGACCAAGTGATGGTTTTGTAATTGTTGGGAAGCGTGTAAGTCCATGTTTTTTTACTTGTAAAGCAAATGTTGGTGTCGGCACCAAGACTAACAATTGCAGGGGTTTTAATGTCGATGACCACTGTTTTTGTGCTCACGCATTTGTTTTTGTCGGTCACTTTAACGCTGTGGTTTCCGTCGATGAGTACCAATAAAGTTGTTGCTGCTCCGGGGGCTCCGTTGTCCCATGCATAAGTGGCTGGTTTCGCAATGGTGGCATTGAGGGCGGCATCGATAAGGTAAGTGCCGCAAACACTGGTGTCGTGCAAAGCCAGATTTGGCAGAGAATTTATGGTGAAAGTGGCTGTTGCGCTGTTGACACATGAGTTGTTGTCGGTAAAAGTATAGGTGATGGTTTTGGCGCCTACACTTTGCGACGAAGGATTGTAATTGTTTCCAGTGACTCCGGCGCCAGAATAAACGCCTCCTATTGGACTTCCGCCGCTGAGGGCCACGTTGGTTCTGTTGAAACAAGCGGTGGTAGTGTCAAGCGCTAAGGATACCACTGGAAGTTGGTGCACCGTAATGTCGTCTTTAACGTGCGACAAACAAGCGTTTCCGTCGGAATACGTGTATAAAATACTGTGCGTTCCAATGCCAGCAGTGCTGGGATTGAAGGTGGTGCCAGCGCTAACGCCGGGTCCTGAATAGCTTCCGCCAGGTAATGAAGCCACGCCCAAAGCGAATGCCGCTGTTTTGTCGCAAATGTCGTGATCAGGCAACACAAAAGTCACCGCAGTAGAATCGTGCACTACAATTGCCAACGATGCAGTATCGCCACATGCACCGCCGCTTCCGTAGTAGATCGTGTCGGCACCAAGGTTGTCAAGTTTAGGATCGAAATACCCTTTTACAGCGTCAGTGATGCCCTTGTTGTTTTTGGTCCAAAAAGTTCCACCAGTAGTATTGACCTCGATGGTGTCTATGCTACCATTCTTGCAATAGCTATTTTTTACTGAGGAAATGCTGAAGTTCGCTTTTGGATTTACAGTGATATTGATAGAGTCTTTTCCTGCGCAAACAGTATTGGAAGAGACGTATTTTATTTTGTAAATATTGCTGGCAAGTGCTCCAGGTGAAAACACCCCGTTTACGGGACCCACATTGGTTCCCGACCATGTGCCACCAGTTGTAGATCCGCCAGTGAGTTGCAAGTTAAATGGATTTTCATTGTTGCAAAAAGGGCCTGCGTCCAATATTTTTGCTGTTTCTAGGGGAATAACATTTGTGTTGATAGTAGTTGAATCCGAGCAACCGCTATTTGACGCATGGACTTTGTACGAATGAGCACCTAAACTAGTGAGTCCATTAACAGTGGCATTTGACCCAGAAGCATCTAGGCTCCATTTGTACGTAATAGTACCGCCTCCTACCAAGGTGCTCAATGCAGTCAGTGTGTGTGCTTCGCCTACACAAAAAGTTTTGTTTGGACTCACTGTCACCACTGGTTTTGTTGGCGTGGGGTTGATTACCACAATAGCAGAATCAGATGTTTTCATACAAGTTTGGTCGAGGTTACCTGTGGCAGCGACTTGCAGACGGAACCATCCATTTGTGGAAATATTGGACAGTATTGCCTTTCCTGATGAGACCACCAATGTTGCAGTAGAATCTTTCCACGTAGTGCCGTTGTCGTGACTTACTTGCCATTTGTAGTCCAATCCGTTGGTTAATGTTTGCGAAGTGATGTTTATTTTTGTTGGATCACAATCAGTTAGGTGACTTGCTAGCACATCAATCGCTGGCACATCTGCAATTGGGTTGCAGCAAAGCGCTTTTATTTTGAGCGGAATGGGATCACAAGCTGTGAGTTGACTAAAATTCATATTGGCAAAAAGATAGTGATTGCCTGTCGGTGCTGAAATAGTGACAGCCCCCCCAACATTTGTGATGATAGAGCCAGTGAATTGAAAATCTAAGTTTTCACTTGAAGACAGGGTATAGGTTCCTGGTGCCAGCACCCAGTTGAGCGCTGCTACGGTGTAATTGGCGCTGCCACCTGAATTACAAGGAACAGATACGGTGGTTGAATAGGTCGCACTTCCTGTGATATTGAAGCTAACCGGACGAGAAGTTGACCAAGCACAACTGCCGCCGCCTTGAACGGGAGCATCTTGGTGAAAGTTTACATCAAACGAATTCAGTACAACTGGTTTTGTTGTTGTAAAAGTCAATGGAGGCATAGGGTTCCCAGCGTCAGGCCATGAATTTGTTGGAATAGATGCTGCTGATCCAATGCCGAGAAAGGAAGCCGTTGGAATGTTTTGTACCCAAACCGTTTGGTCGTTGATCGTTCCTCCTGGAACAGACCAGTTGTATGATATTCCAGAAGCAAGCAAAGGGAGCATACTCTTGTTTAGTGACCATAAATAAGGATTTCCGTCGCCAATGGCCAATGGCACAACAGTGCCACCGCATTCGCTGTAGCTAAGATTTGTTGGTGCAACGGGAACGGAGGAGGTAACATTGAAAGATTTATTGAAGTTGCAGCCAGATCCTCCCGCTGCCACAATAGCAATGCTGTGCAAACCCGCCGTAGTCACTGTGTAATTTCTTTTGTTAGAACTTCCCGATGGTCCTGACCAAGTGATTGAAGCCACGGAGCCATTGGGAGCACTGAATCCGGCATCTAAAATATATTGCGACGGAGAGCAGAGATCAAGATTAGGCAAGGTCATCGATAGGTTGTTGGTAACCACGATCGTGTCTGTAATGGGACAGCCAATGCCAGCAGAGTCAATACAAACATAATAGGTTCCAGCGGTATTCACCGTCGTTGAGGAAGTGCTCACCCCAAGAGGCGATGGTACCGCGTTTTTCCATTCAAATGTTTTGTTGATGTTGTTTAGTTTTGTGTTGAGCAGTGCTGAGCCAGCGCCCGTGCACAAAGAGATTTGGCTCGGCAATTGGCTTCTTGGCTGTAATGCAGAAATATCAGGAATGTTCGAACAATTCGAGCTGAAGGAAATGTCGTCCAAAGCGAGGTCATTTCCTTGTGACTGCTTTTTCACATTTTCTAAACCGATCACCACGTTGCTTTGTGCGCCTGCTGGAGACTTCCAGGTAACATAATAAGGAATCCAAGGGCCTGATGTGCTGTAGGGTAAATCGATGTCGGCACCAACGGCTGCGCCATTTATTCGTAATTGCACCGTTGGTGGGTTGTTAGGTCCGGCGCCCACTTGATTGGAAACATTGGCTAGCCAGCAGGAGAAAAAGTAGGTGGTATTTGGCGTTAGATTCGCAGCTAAAATGGTTTGTTGCCAAAGGTTGGTGTTGTTCGAATTTCCCACGTCGATGAGCATCAAGTTGATGCCGTTGTGCGCCGTAGTGCTGGTCATGTAAGTAGGGTTGGCGTTGTTTGCGTTTTTTACAATTCCCCATTGGTTCACAGCAACGGCCCCGTTGTAGTTTCCACTGTTGGGAAGGGTACTGGTGTAGCTGCCGTCTTGACCATTGACTCCTTTTTCAAAGCTACCGTTCGTCACTAGCTCTGATCCAGCATTAGGTGGGCATATGGCTTGCGCATTTGCTGTGCAATGCAGTATTAACGAAAGAAGTAGGAGGTAAAAAGCCTTTGTTTTCATTTTTGGGTTCATTGTTTTGTGATCGCTCTTTGCTTGCATTGAGATATAACAATGCTGATCCTTGCAAGTTACGCTTGCACAAGAGGATATTGCTGTAGAAAAGTCCTGATTAATAGCAATTGCGTCCAGCCTGTCCACTGGAGAGAAATAGCTTAGCGAACGTTGAGAAGTTCGATCATTTTGCCGCCCATACAAATGGAGGCTTGTCGCTTGGATGGAACAAATTGAATGCAGATGATTTTTCCCTCATGCTGCAAGGAATCGGGAAATGGCAATACTTCGTACAAGGAAGAATCGGCTTTTTGCAACATGTAGCCACAGCCATCTATCCCTGATCGGTTGACCACAGTTACCCTTTCAAAGCCTAAAGGGCAGGAAACAAAAGAGCTGCCTTTTTTTTGAAAAAGACAGCTCGAAAATGATAAGAAGACAAATGTTATAATTGCCGTAATTCGCATCTTACATGAAAATCAACACTGGGTTTTCCAATGCTTTTTTCAAGGTTTGAAGAAAGGCAGCTCCTGTGGCACCATCAACCACGCGGTGGTCACAGCTCAAAGTCACCTTCATCATGTTGCCCGGAACAACTGCACCATTTTTAACTACTGGTACCTGACGGATACCGCCAACTGCCAATATACATGCGTCGGGTGGATTGATGATGGCGGTGAATTCTTCAATGCCAAACATTCCTAAGTTAGAGATGGTGAAGGTATTGCCAGCCCAATCATCAGGCGTTAATTTTTTGTTTTTTGCTCTTCCTGCGAAGTCTTTCACTTCGGCTGAAATTTGCTGTACCGATTTAGCGTTGGCAAATTTCACAACAGGAACAATTAGACCATCTTCAATAGCCATTGCCACACCGATATGAACGTGCTCATTGAAGCGGATTCTGTCTCCCAACCAAGATGAATTAATGGCAGGATGTTTTTTCAAAGATCCAGCAACCGCTTTTAAAACCAAGTCGTTGAAGGAAACTTTTTCACCACTTTCTTCAATGATGGCTTTTCTTGCCGCCATCACATTGTCCATGTCTATGTCCATGGTCAAATAGAAATGTGGCGCAGTGAACAACGATTCGCTCAAACGAGAAGCGATAATTTTACGCATTTGGCTGACGCCTATTTCTGTATAGTTTTCAACTTGAGCAACAGCGCTTCCAGCGTTGAAATTGTCAATGTCTCTTTTTACCACTCTTCCTCCTTCGCCCGAACCACGCACTTTATTGATGTTAATGTGGCGTTCTTCAGCCAATTTCTTGGCCAGAGGAGATACAAACAATCGTCCGTTTGCTTCTGCGGGAGCCGGAGCAGCAGCTCTTGGAGCTACTGCAGTTTTTGCGGCAACAGGAGCTGGCGCAGGAGCTTTTGTCTCCGCTTTTGGCGCGGGTGCAGCTGCCGGAGCTGACTCAGCTGCAGCAGGTTTCTTGTCTTTTTCAGAAGCAATTAAAGCCGATACATCTTCACCTGCTTTTCCAAGAATAGCGAGGATAGAATCTACCGGAGCGCTAACTCCTTTTTCACATCCAATGTATAATAGAACGCCATCTTGAAAAGATTCGAATTCCATTGTTGCTTTGTCTGTTTCAATTTCCGCAAGGAGTTCACCTGATTTAACAGTGTCTCCAACTTTTTTGTGCCAAACAGCCACCACTCCGTCGGTCATGGTGTCACTCAATTTGGGCATTCTTACAATTTCAGCCATGGGGTATAGTCTTTTTATTAATCCATTATGAATGGATAGTCTTTTTGGTGATAAACATCTTTGTATAACTCGTCGAGTTCAGGAAAAGGAGATTCTTCGGCAAATTGAACTGCGCCATCTACAATCACCTTTACTTTTTCTTCGATGGCCTCAATCTCTTTGTCAGAAGCATAATTTTTAGCTTTGATCGTTTTCAATACAGAGTTCAATGGGTCTTGGTCTTTGTATGTTTCCAATTCTTCTTTGGTTCTGTATTTTGCGGGATCCGACATGGAGTGTCCTTTGTAGCGGTAGGTTCTGATTTCCAATAAAGTTGGACCATCACCTTTTCTGCCGCGCGCTGCAGCTTCTTCCACAGCATCAGCCACATCTTCGCAGCGCATTCCATCTACCGGGAAAGAAGGCATGTCATATGCCAATCCTAATTTGTACAATTCAGTAACGTTAGAAGTACGCACAACAGAGGTTCCCATGGCGTATTGATTGTTTTCGATAACAAAAATCACAGGAAGCTTCCATGTCATTGCCATGTTTAATGTTTCGTGGAAGGCGCCTTGACGCACTGCGCCGTCACCCATGAAACAAAGGGTAACATCTTTGTTGCCATTGTACTTGTCGGCAAAGGCAATGCCTGCGCCCATTGGTATTTGAGCGCCTACGATACCATGTCCTCCAAAGAAATTGTGTTGTTTGTCGAACATATGCATTGAACCACCTTTTCCTTTTGAAACACCGGTAATTTTCCCATACAATTCGGCCATAATGAATTTAGGATCAGTTCCTCTTCCAATAGGATGCGCATGGTCACGATACGTTGTGATCATTTTGTCGCCCGGCAAAAGCACCGCTTCGCAACCGGCTACGATGGCCTCTTGTCCGATATACAAGTGACAGAAACCTCTGATTTTTTGTTGGATGTACAGCTGACCTGCCTTTTCCTCAAATTTCCTGATCAGAAACATGAGTTCATACCATTTGAGGTATGTAGCTTTGCCATACTTCTCTTTTAATTCTTTTTTTGCCATGATTTTTTCCATTGAAGAAAGGCAAAAATATAAATCTTTGTGATAAAACTTTCAAGAAAGATCATTTTTTATGGATCAGTGCTACGGCATAAGCGTTTACGCCGAGCTCAGCACCTACATATCCTAACTTTTCGTTGGTGGTGGCTTTGATGGAAATTTGATTTTCGTCAATGTTCATGACTCCCGCCAGCGTATTGCGCATTAGCGCGAGATGAGGGGCGATTTTAGGTCGCTCCAATGATAAAGTAACGTCGATATTTCCGATGGAATATTGATTTTCGTTAAGTAACAATATTACTTTGGCCAACAATATTTTACTGTCAATTCCTTTGAAATCATTTGAGGTATCTGGGAAATGGATGCCGATGTCACCTAGGTTGGCAGCGCCCAAAAGCGCATCGCAAATGGCGTGTATCATCACATCGGCATCAGAGTGACCCAAAGCGCCTTTGTGGTGTTCAATTTTAATGCCGCCTAGCCAGAAGTCACGTCCTTCCACCAATTGATGCACATCGAAGCCAAAACCTATTCTAAATGGAAACATATTATTCTTCTTTGGATTCGGCAGCTTTAATGTCGTCGAAGTTGAAGGAAAGTGTGAAACGCAATGTTGCATCGAGAGGATTATTGCGCAGCATCGATACTAAGTACGAAAAGTCAAGGTTGAAAATGCTGTACTTCAAACCCGCACCCATAGTGAAATATTGACGATTTCCTTTGTTTGGCGCTTCGTAAAAATAGCCAGCGCGCAAGGCAAACTGATTGTCGTACATATATTCCACACCAGCAGAGATATTGATTTCTTGTAATTCTTCTACAACTCCTCCTGGGGCGTCATAAAAAGATTGAATAACTGCTTGTGCCACAGAAATATTAGGGTCCATACCAGACTCGATCACTTTGGTCCCGTCTGATCGTGTCACATCCCCTCCAGTGCTATCTTTCAAGTAAATAGGAAGCGTTGGTACAAGTAATTTATTTAAATCGACCATCATGCTGAATTTGTTGTAGTCGTCAATATCAATTGTCAATGAAGTTCCTAATTTGAGATTCATGGGAATGAAATTTTTCTTACCAGAAAGGGTGTAAGCCACCTTTGTTCCGATGTTTGAAATGTTGAATCCTGACGCCCAAATCGCTTTGTTTTTGCCCATTTTTACATCGGTTTTGTAGTAACCCGAAAGGTCGGCCGAAACTCCATTTGCTGCTATCGCATTTGGGTCAACGCCTTGCGTCAAGTTAGAATAAATGTAGCGCAGGGCAAATGCCCCTGAAAATTTATTGCTTAATTTGTGCGCATAAGCCATGTCAACCGCTAATTCATTGGGAGTTCGTTGTCCAAGTGAGCCCCCGTTTTGGTCGGTAAAATCAATCTTACCCAAAGAGAAATAACGCAATGAACCCCCTAAAGTACCCTTGCTGCTTAGTCTGTAGAAACCTGATAGGTATCCTAAATGAATATCGGGCACCAATGTTTTTAGCCAAGGAGTGTATGCAACTGCAATACCCGACTGTTTTTCAATAAAAGCCAGTTTTGAAGCGTTCCAGTGCATTGAAGTGGCGTCAGGAGAAGAGGCAACACCACAGTCACCCATAGCGCCGCCGCGTGATTCGGGTGCAATCAATAAAAATGGTACTGAGGTTGTAATTGGGTTGAGTCCTATTCTTTGAAATTGATTGTTTGTGCCAGTTTGTGCGTAGGATTGAGCCAAAAACAAAAGCAAGGCAAAAGTGCTTAATGCTGGCTTGCAATTTGAATTAATAAGAATCTTCATTGTTTTGAATTTGTACAAATATAAATAATAATGCTCTTTATTTGAGTATCACCAGTTTTTCAGTTTTTTCAGCGTAGTGACCTCCGTCACTTTGCACTTTCAAACGATAAACGTAAACCCCTCGCCCAATGGCATCTCCGAAATCGTCTTTGCCATCCCATGCAATTGGATTGGGTTTGTAACGCTCAGATCCATCAATTGTTGTGTTGATGGTTTTTACCAAATGTCCTGCTATGGAAAAGATTTGAATTTGCACTTGCAAGGTCGCGCTTGCCTGATTGTGTTCGAACCAAAATTCAGTGTGTGTTGTAAATGGATTGGGATAATTCAACACATGGCTCAAAGCCATTTCGGCCGAGGAAGAAACTACAAATAGAGTGTTTTTTTCGGACGAATTGTTGTTGACGTCCCATACTTTTAGACTCAGTTGATGCTCTCCTTCCGCCAGATTGGAGAGGGGATAAGTAATTGTTCCTTTTTTATAGCTGTCGAGATCGGCTTCATAAAAGGTGTTCAATATGAGCGATTGGTTACTTTGCTTGTCGAGCATTGCTACGATATCGTGTCCAATGTTGCTGCCTGCTGTGTTTATTCCGCTTTCGTCGGAAACGAGGGCGAATATTTTCGGACTTTCATTCGTCAGGCCACCATATATAAATGAGGAGTCGTTCATGAAAAGTCGAATTTCCGGACCGCTATTGTCAGCAGATCCATTAGGATCAGTACCTCCGATGGTAAAGTTTTCAAAGAAGCCCGCTGCATCTTGTTCACTGTTTTCGGCATAGTAGCTAATTTTGCCATTGCCGTATTGGTAGTTGATGTCTTTTGGAACAATGAATTCAAAAGAGAATAGGCCATTTGTAACGCTGGCTTTTCCCTTGTATAGAATGTTGTTTTGTAGACCGTAACTTACCGCTCCTTTATTACTGTTGTTGAGGGTTTGCATACTTTGTGACTTGTCGTAAACAGTAGGGTAAATAATGCCGTTGAAGCTTGGTAGAAACTGCCCAAGCTCATTGGTGATTTTCCCTTCTACTTTCACTTTCATCAATGCCTTGAGTGTGTCAGCAGTAGGCACAACCGAATGCTGATTAATGGCGGTGGTCATTATTTTTTGCGACGGAAAAGCAAGGCTGATTGCCGGATCGCCCATCAGAAAAAACTTGCGCTTGTTGTTGTAGGCGCCATTGCTGGTTTGTGTCTTCGCTTTCAACAATGCTTGACCTATCGTTGGACGATTGCCCTTTAAAGTGAAGAGAGAATCGAAGAATTTTTGTGAAAACTCGAGATTGGATGAACCAAATACCAATCGTGTAGTGGTGAGCTGGCCTATGGCCCCACCATCACCATTCAGCAATAGATATTCTCCAGCTGAAACACGCTGTGGATCGTCAAAACGGCTGAATTCACAGGTTGCAGTTACTACGAAAGGAAGTTGATTAAAATTAGACCATTTGTTGATTTGTGAAATATTCAATGCGCGCTCATCTGCCCAGCCTGCTGGTCCACCATGTCCAATATAACTTAATAATAGTGCACCTTTAGCCATCGCTTGATCTATGGCAGTTTCAACATCAGGGTAGCGAGCGCCACCAGCAGAATTTTGTTTTTGATAGGCATCAAAATAGATTTTTTGATGGTTGTAAGTGCTATCGATCGTACGCAACACTTTCGATAAGATTTCTGAACCACCAACATGTGCTGCATAATCGAAATTGCCATTGGGATCACTGCCGTCGTCGGCAACAAATACTATTTGGTTGCGCCAGTTGCCAAATTCAGGGTGCACCGAGCTTCCCGTTTCAGCGTGTCCGGTATAGGTTATTATTTTGCGGACGATACCATCGGCTTGCGCCAAGGTGGTGCAAGGAAAGCGGCCTATTCCAATATCTACATTGTCACGAGAGTCCTTGCTCATATCACCTTCATTGTCATCGAGGAAGCCAAAGAAATCGTCACATGCGTAGGTGGAAGTAGGGTCTAATGATTCTTGCGATTCATACACGGGAACAAAATCTCCCTCGGCCACTTTTGATTTGTAGTCATAGCTTCCATCGCCGAAGAGCAACAAGTATTTAGGCAGTTCGTTCACGGTTGCGGCATTTTTATAAAAGTAACGCATCATGTTGCGCAGTGCAGTAAGGTCTTTGGCACCAGAAGAAAATTCGTTGTAGACTTGATCGGGCGAAACAACGAGCACATCAAGGTTGGAGTATTGTCTATGAAAAGCTGCTAATTTCTCTGCTGCGGTCAAAAACTCAGGCGCACAAACGATGACGTAGTCGGTGGTTTTTTTGCCGTGAATGTCTTGATTTGTCAGAGTTTCAACAAAGGTCGGTGCGCTAAAATTGGTGCCTGAAAAAGAAATGTATTCTTTCAATGTATCGGCGTCTTGTGTAAACACGATTGCTCCTCCAGAGTAATTGTAATCTTGCGCTTTTACATTGTAGCATGTTGTGATGTCCCAAAGCGATTGAGACAGCGCTGCATTGGCAATGGTGTATTGCGCAACATTGTTGTGGCCTCGACTGGCACCATCTCTAAAGCTTATGCTGCTTCCCGACATAGTGAGGTTACGGCGCACTTGCACTTCAAGGTAATTCAACCAGCATTCGGCTTCGTTGGTTGGCAATTGGTAATGCATGTTTATGGAAAAGTCTGAACTACTAGGAAAAAAAGCATTGTTCTTGCTTGTTTTGAGTACGGCATAAATATCGTCGTACCCGCCGGGAATTTGTGGTATGTTGGAGAAAGATGCAAAAGTGCTTCCGCTTGTCAGAAAACTAACGTTGTTTCCTGCCGTTTGCGCCGAACGAACTGCGAATTCACTATTCATTTTTGCGCCTGAACCAAGCACCATATTTGGGAAACTAAAATTGTAAGTGAAATCGTTGTCTGCAATATTGAAGTG
>Ga0209596_1002801_pt1 | contig 14223 bp, 12 predicted proteins | sample M_130807_MF_Meta_FD_187314 | JGI IMG/M metagenome (GOLD analysis project Ga0209596, IMG submission 187314) | Freshwater microbial communities from Lake Montjoie, Canada to study carbon cycling - M_130807_MF_MetaG (SPAdes) (version 2) | ecosystem: Environmental > Aquatic > Freshwater > Lake... | reverse complement strand
TTGACACGAATACAAAAAATAAATTGATAGTTTGGGATAAGGATTCAGCAGCATGGATACATGACATTTCGCAAGTCTACCGCACTAATTCTTTCCAACCATTTTGGATTTCTGCAAAAGGATTTAGTACAGAAGCTGCCCATTTTTTAGAAGCCATTCCAGAATTAGAATTTGATGGTTTAAATATCAATGACTATCATCTTCAGGAACTACAAGCATTCATGAAGCAGACCAATTCATTATCCGATTCCGCCTTGGTCAATGTAGAATTTAAACTAAGCAACACTTTTTTTCAAATTACACATGATATGATTCTAGGGAATCGAATTGGAAAAATAAATTCGAAAGACTGGAAAAATAAAAATGATTCTTTATTTAATTATGGCATCCTATTAAAACAAAGTATTGCGAATGGAAACTTTTTTGATGTATTTCAACGAATGAGACCGCAACAATATTGGTATGCAAAATTCAGGCAAGAATATAAACGATTGGATAGCTTGAATAAATCAGGTGCTTGGACAACTTTCACTCTTTCGAAAGACAGTACAAAAACAGAAACTGGAATTTCTATACCGAATATCATTACCTTAAGAAAACGGCTGTATCAAGAAATTGGAATCCCTAATGATACAAGCACTGCCATTTGGAATGAAGATATCATCCATAGCCTTAAAAAATTTCAACACCTACATCAACTTAAAGTTACAGGAATTTTAGATTCAACTACCATCAAAAAATTAAATATTAGCCTAAAAGAGAAGCAAAAGATCTTGGCAAATAATATGGAGAAATTGCGCTGGTTAAAGCATGATTTTCCTCAACCCTATATTTGGGTAAATATTCCAAAAATGGAATTGGATTATGTTGATCACGATTCTGTGCAATTCAATATGCGTGTGGTGGTCGGCCGAATCAGTCGCCCAACCCCTACCCTAGATGCTCGTTTAGAAAACATTGTATTCAGTCCACCATGGGGAGTACCACCAACCATCATGAAAGAAGAAGTCATTCCAGGCATAGCTCGCAAAGGAGTGAGCTATCTTTCACGACGAGGATTGAAGGCGTACGATAGACACGGGCATCAAGTAAATGCCTCAGCTATCAATGCAAGAAATTTCAATCAATATTCTATTCAACAAGCACCAGGCTACAGTAGCTCATTGGGTGAGGTGAAGTTTAATTTACCAAATCCATGGTCCATTTATTTACATGATACGCCCCATCGTGGCGACTTTATTAAATTTTTTCGAGCATACAGTTCTGGGTGTATTAGAGTACATCATCCAAAAGAATTCGCTGCTTTTTTATTACAGGATACAGCCCGTTACTCCTTATCCAAAATTGACTCTATTTGCAAAACTAGAAAGACAAAATATGTCTCCATGCACCGAGATATTCAAGTTCATATTGTTTATCTAACTAATGCCATTGACAGTGTTGGCAATATCATGTATCTAAAAGACGTATACGGATTGGATAAAAAAATGCAATAGCTTTTATACAAACTATTTTGATTTGATATAAAAACGAAATACTATTACATGCAATAAAACGTAATTCATGTCCATAAAAAACATAGCGACTAATTCTGTTGTATTTAATGCTTTTTCAAAAGTGCTTTCCAATTATTACCATAGTCAGTATGGCGGAATAATATTAGCTTATCATGAAATAGACATAGAACGTTTTAAAGAACATGTAGAATTATTTCGCAAGCATGAGATTGTTTCTTTATCCGAAATGGTAAATCGTAAAAAGAAGAAATTGAGTACCAAGTATTTGGTCACTATAACTGTCGATGATTGTTATCTAAATACCTTACCTGCTCTTTGCGACTATTGTTCAGCAACCCAAATTCCAATTACTTTTTTTGTACCAACAGATTTTATTGAGGGGAAAGCATTACCTCCTTTTATTTTTAATAATATCAAGAAATTGTCCAAAGGAAGAAAAATAGAAATAAATAATCACTTCTATGATTTCTCAGAAGAGCCAGCATTCCATACTTTTTTTAATTCATTGCACGACTTAATGTATTATCAATCTGAAAAGGAATACAAACCAATTTGGTCACAAATCATGAACCAATTAGTAGAACAAGAAGTATGTCAACTAGCTGATTTCAATGAACACAATCCCCCAGTGAATTGGGATTTTATTGCTGCAAAAAGCAAAAATGATTTACTTAGTTTTCAAAGCCATACCGTAACGCATCAAGCTGCTGTAGGTCTTTCGGCTACGCAATTTGAAATGGAATGCAAACAAAGTAAACACAAAATAGAATCCATCACGAATAAGGAAGTTACTCATTTTTGTTATCCGTATGGCGGTTTGAAAAATATTGGAAGCACTGCACCGACCATTGTACAGAAAATATTTGATAGTGCGGTAACCATGGTAAGGGGAAGAATACATGCACAACAAAATGATTATTTATTACCTAGGATTCCATTGTATGATCTGGACACCAAACAAAGAACAATTTTAAAAACCATTATTAAATAATATGGACAATACTTCTTGGCAACTTAAACTCTTTTCTGAATTACCCATTGATGATTTAATTGCGTTCAATAACGCCATGTACCCGCACAAACCAAAATACAATGCGGAGAGTTTAATTTGGAGATTTAGAGTTGGCTTTGATCCAAAAATTGAACCTATCTATTTACTGATTGATGAGAAAATAGTTGGTCAGGCTGGATTGATACCTAATCATATCGTCATGAAGGACACCCATGCAATTGCGATTTGGTTTAATAAATTTATTGTATCCAATCAATTACAAGGACAAGGATTTGGAAAAATATTGACACAACGTTGGATGGAATTAACGAATATCCATATAACGAATTGCAATGATCAATCGATGCAAGTTTTCAAAAAATATGGTTGGGAAGAAGAGTTTAGTTCTGCTCGCTTTGCTAGACCAATCCATTTAAAAAACGTTGCAAAATCAAAAGATTGGAAGGGGTTAAAATTATCCATAGCAAGTATTGCAACACCTTTTTATCAAATCATGCTACATGGCTATTGTTTATTTTCAAAGCAATTGCAGATTCAATCCTTGAGCAAGAATACGGCACAAACTTTACTTCCTTATTTCAAACAAATTTCGAATAATTACTTGGTAAAAGACGAACAATGGATACAATGGAGATTACTTTCTGGGCCACTTGCCAAAGAGTATTACATCATTCGTTACCATGATGCCGCCATTATTTTTAGACATTTTGAATACCATACATCCAAAAGAATTCATGTTGTTTATCAAACACTTTATTCGTCTGAACAGGAAAATAAAATTTTATTAAAATCGCTGCTGCAATTTGCATTAAAAAATAAAGTAGATCTAATCTGGGCTTTTACCAATATACCTCATTTAAAAAATAGCTATCAGCATATCCTTTCCAATACGATCTCAACACGTTTTGCTTTTCATACACAAGACCCTGAAACAATGTCTATGTTTCACACAAATCCTATTCCATTACAGTCTGTAGATTCCGATTATGACTCTATGTATGTTTAATTCTTTTTCCAATTGTAGCAATTGAAAGAATAAGTTTATCAAAAATTGGGACTTCGCTTAGTCCAACCAATGCTGGTAATAACAAGGCTGTAAATTCACTTTTATATCTAACTAATGCACCACAATTTGGTATTGTATATCCTATGAAAAGATATACAGAGAAAGAAAAAAAGAGTAGAAAATAAAATAATGTATCCTGTGATTTTTTAAACTGAACATGCAATCCCAAAATGACAATAAAAAACAAAACCAGATAGGTATCAACAGCAGCGAAAATATATTTGATTGGATTACCCAACTTAAAAACGGGTTGTAGCAAAATATGATCCAATGCACTTGGAAAGTTCTTGCAAAAACTCTGTATATTATTAGCTAATGCTGGTGTATTCATATCGGAATAGCCTTTCAATAAAAAAAAACCTTCTTGTTTATGAATGATTATTTGCAACAAATCTATATGACTATTTGTAATCCACTTCATCGAAAACAACAAAATCAACAGACATGTATAGGAAAGCAAAAAAGTAGTAAATTTCTTGATGGGTTTAAAATACGAAATGCTTATCCAAATAATTAATGGTGGCAACAAGCATAGTAAATAAAAATAACGCGACATCAATAAGAAAAATAAAGAACAGAAAAAGAAGAAAAACGTAGAGAGTTTTTTGCTCTTTAAACATGCATTCGTAAAATAAACAATGCAACCAATTGCAGACAATACCCATCCATCCTTATGAATTCCACTACACCAAAACAATACGGATGGAATCATAAAAATAGTAATGAAAAAGAGTATTTTTTTTTGCGGTTGAATAGAGTAACATGTTTTATACAATAGCAATTGTCCAAAAAAATAAATGACATTAAAAAATATCACATTGACAAAAGGATTACCCATCGAAAAAATATCAGACAATACCATAAACTTGGTATGCACAGAATTACCCAAATCGCTCCAATAGACGGAATCTACTGTAGAAAATATATTCAAATGATGTGTGATGTCACCCCAATTAAATAAGAATTGCTTCCAAAAAAAACTTGGCTCGGTCGACAATTTACTTAAATCTTCCAAAGCCTGTAAATGATAAAAACGAATGTCATTTGAAACATATTCGCGTTCATGAATGTAAAGATTCAAACAACCTGCCAATACTTTTAGGATAAAAACGCCAATAATAATTTGAATAGAAAAACCGGTGTTTTTTTCTGTCCGATAAACATAAAAAAAACTACTAAATAAAAGTAGATAGATACAAAATAGAAATACTTGCAAGTTGTAAATATAATAGAGCTAAATAGAAAAAAAGAATAGTAATTTCTATTTTACATGAACAGTATCTGAAATAAAAGTATGGTTACTTTGTTCTTTCATAAAAATATAAGTGGTCACTTTTTTTGCTGTAATTGGCAAAACTGACTTATCGCCATTCACTGCTACAGAATTGGAAGATGCACTATTAGCAGCCATTCTGTTGTTTTTCGTTGGAGCAAGTTTTGCGTCAGACGATTTACAATCTTCCTCTTGCACGTCATTATCTAATCGTGCATATTTTCGATTAGCTGGTAAATTAATATCCATTTGATCTGCTTCTTCAGGCAAGTTCTTCACTTTTTTTGTTAGCCAATAAGAGGAATGAATATACGTTTCAGCAGAAAAATAAATAAACAGACATTGACCATCTTTAATTTTATCAATAACTTTTGGCGCGATATCTACTGGTAAAGCAGGACAACCATGGCTTCGGCCTATTCTTTGATTGGCTCTTGCAAATTCTTCACAAACATAATTCGCACCATGTATAACAATTGCCCTATCGTAAGCATTTGAATTAAACATGCCATCAACACCATTTAGCTTTAAGGAATAGCCATTATTCCCTTCATACGTTTCACCAGTTGTGTAAAAGCCTAAACTACTTTGGTGAGAATTTTCAATATTCGAAAAGTTGTTTGCAAATTCTTCTCCAGTGCCCATTCCGTGCGCTACCAATGTATTGAAAAGTACTTTCTTTTTCGCCATATCAATTACCCAAAGTCTTTTCTCATTACTAGATTGGGTAAAATCACAAACAGTTAATAATGAATTTGAATTTATTTTTCCAGACTCTAATAAATTCAAATAACCATAATAGGCAAACATAAATGGCTCAAATCGCAATTTATTCATCTTATTAAAAGAAATATTATCATACACATAGCGAATAAATTTCATCGTTTTGGTATCGATACGATTCGCTGATTCACTTTCTATTCCTATAGCAAGAACTTTGTTATGGTAAGAACAAAGTAGTGCAATGGCTAAAAATAATATGGCGAATAGTTTCTTCAAATTCTTGTATGATTAAATTATGTTTTGAGGTAATCGGGTAAAAATAACAAAAATCAAGAATAAACTAGTTATTAAATTCCTTTTTACAAAAATGGACAAAACGTTTTTCAATCAAAAAAGATAAAAGTTGAGCATTTTTGATATGAATTAATACGTGGAAAAAGGTATTCCGTGTTTTACTTTCTTGCCACTGAGCGTTTCGCTGCTGCTGCTATTGCTTCAGCGGTTAATCCATATTTCTGTAACAAATCAAGAGGTTTCCCGCTTTCACCAAAACTATCCTTTACCGCTATAAACTCGTGTGGACAAGGCATGTGCTGTGCAGCGATTTGGCTAACACTATCTCCTAATCCACCATTTTGTTGGTGTTCTTCGGCAGTGACTATACATTTTGTTTTCGAAATAGATTTCAAAATGGCATCCTGATCTATTGGCTTAATCGTGTGAATATTAATTAGGTCGCAGGTAATTCCCATTTGCTCCAACTGTTCAACCGCTTTCATGGCTTCCCAAACCATATGTCCGCAGGCGAAGATGCTCACATCATTTCCTTCGTGTATAATTTGCGCTTTCCCAATTTCAAAGGGCACATCTAATGGTGTAAAGTTTGGCCATTTTGGTCTGCCGAATCGCAGATATACTGGACCATCATAAGAAGCTATTGCCATTGTAGCGGCCTTGGTTTGGTTAAAATCACAAGGTACAATGACGGTCATACCAGGTAACATTTTCATCATCCCAATATCTTCTAAAACTTGATGCGTGGCGCCATCTTCACCCAAAGTGAGTCCAGCATGAGATGCACAAATTTTTACATTTTTACCACTGTAGGCAACACTTTGGCGAATCTGATCATACACACGGGAAGTAGAAAAATTAGCAAAAGTAGTTGTGTATGGGATCTTTCCACCAATGGTCATTCCAGCTGCAATGCCTATCATATTTGCTTCCGCAATGCCGCATTGAACAAAGCGTTCAGGGAAATCTTTCATGAATGCATTTAACTTAAGAGACCCTGCTAAATCTGCAGTTAAGGCAACCACATTCGGGTTTTGTTTTGCAATTTCATAAATACCTTCGCCAAAACCAGCTCTGGTTTCTTTTTCATTTTGAACAGGGAAATCTATTAGCATGGCGCAAATGTAAAAAACAATACAGGAAATATAAAGATAGTTTTATGCACAAAAAATTATTCTATTTCTAAATCCTTAATGAGCAAATGCCACAGTTTATCTTTTAGTTCGCTGATACCAATATTACTCAAAGAGGATATAAAATGAATGGGTACATGTGTCGGAAATTCTCGTACAATTTCTTGTTTCAATTCTTCGTCTAACATATCGCACTTACTAATAGTCACTAGCATTTCTTTATCTAATAAATCTGGATTATATTTTTCCAATTCATTCATCAGAATATCGTATTCTTCTCTATGATTTTTACTATCCGCTGGAATCAAAATCATAAGAACTGGATTTCTTTCAATATGCCGCAAAAAGCGATGTCCAAGGCCTTTACCATCTGAAGCTCCTTCAATAATGCCTGGCAAATCAGCCACACAAAAAGATTTTCCACCTTTGTAATCTACGATTCCTAAATTGGGAGAAATGGTAGTAAATGCGTAATCTGCTATTTTGGGTTTAGCCGCACTAATAACGGATAACAAAGTAGATTTTCCAGCGTTCGGGAATCCAACTAAACCTACATCTGCTAGTATTTTGAGTTCAACTATTTTCCATTCTTCAATACCAGGTTCACCGGGTTGTGCGTAATCTGGCGCTTGATTAGTAGAAGTTGCAAAATTACCATTGCCATTTCCTAAGCCGCCTCTTCCGCCTTTCACCCAAATTACTTCTTGTCCATGTTCTAGAATTTCTGCTTCCACTTCGCCAGTTAATTCATTTTTACCGACGGTACCCAATGGCACTTCGATGTAAATATCCTTTCCAAAACTTCCGCTTGAATTATTTTTACTTCCACGCTTGCCATCTTCTGCCAACAAATTTTTGTGGTAACGAAGATGAAGTAATGTCCACATATTTTTATTGCCACGCAAAATAATATGTCCCCCACGACCGCCATCACCGCCGTCAGGGCCACCATTTGGTCTGAATTTTTCTCTTAAAAAATGGCTTGCACCAGCACCACCTTTACCCGATTTACAAAATATGCGGATGTAGTCAATAAAATTATCTGATTGCATTATTTTGTTTTGGTTTTATTTTAGAACAACTATTCGATATGCGCATCAATAGCTTCGCTCAATAACGCAAAAATTTGCTCTACAGTTCCTTCACCTTTTATTTCGCTTAATTTATTGTTGCGCTTATAATAATCTGAAACTGGAGATGTCTTTGCGTGATATTCTTTTATTCGCTTGGTAATCACTTCTTCATTGTCATCGCTTCGACCTGACGATTCGCCTCTGGAAATCAACCTGGTTTTTAACTCCGCTTCACCTACTAGTAAACTCAATACAATATCAATTGGGTTATTTTTAAAATCTAATAAATTGTCCAAAGCCTCAGCCTGTGCCACTGTCCGCGGAAAGCCATCAAAAATAAATCCTTTGACATCTGGGTTTTCATCCAACTTGCTACTGATCATACCAATCACTACCTCGTCTGGAACCAACATGCCTTGATCCATATATTTTTTCGCCTCCACACCCAATGGGGATCCATTATTCACTTCACTTCGTAAAATATCGCCAGTAGAGATATGTACGAGATTATACTTGTCAATAATATTGGTAGACTGAGTTCCTTTGCCACTTCCCGGAGGTCCAAAGAGCACTAAATTAAACATATATTGTTTTTTTGAGAGCGCAAATATAGTAGAACTCATGCATAAATGCTAAATAATGGGACATCGATTGCTAAGTTCGAAACCATTTCATAATATACAATGCATCTTAAAATAGGCAAAGCTTCCATTTCACTCTTTAGCATTCTTTAAATTATTCTTTTTTTCTACATAAAAAAAACGCTTGAAATGCGAACAATTCAAGCGTTTTTTTACAAATGAGATTAGGTTTAAAGCTTAATCAATTTCTCTACATAATTTTTTTGATCAGCATTACGAGTCATTTTTACTAGAAATATTCCTTTTGCCAAATGGCTCAAATCTATGGTAGCTTTTGATTCATTTCTTTCCATCTTAGTTTTGTAAACTACTTTCCCATCCACAGAATTTATACTTATTTCCCATGCTTCATTTTTACCGTTCTGAATAGTTAGAATATCATCGACAGCAGTTGGATATATGGTAATACCTGCATCGGCTTGACTCAAATTGGTAAGGCCATTCGGTGCTGTGCCACCACTTTTTAAACTATTCGCTTTTAAAGCTACATAGGAATTAAAGATGAAGTCGGACACATCTGTAATAGCCATTTTAAGATGGTAAGTTTGTCCACCCACAACGGTATGCGTTGCAATTAAAGGTGTAGTAAAACCGTTGACCGTAATAAATGTATCTACATTATTTACATACAATGCCGTATTGGGTGTACAAGCAGTATTAGAACCATCATTAATAGAATTGATAGATACTGGAATATTTGTATTTGGAATCAAAGCCATATTCTCAGAACCAGTAATTCCTGGACCAGAAATAAAGAATCCAAATATGTCATTGAAGGCTGAGCAATTAAAATTAGGATATTCATCAGATCCAAATACATATTCAAACTCAACATAAGTACCTACCGGCACGATATCAAATTCTAAAACACATGCATCAAAAGTATTGGTACCAACAATAACACCAAGATCAGCATCGCCTGCAGTACTCATAGCTGTAGAACTAAAATCAGATGGAAGACCATTAAATCCAATATCGGGACCATTGGTTAAAACATTACCCGTTCCTAAAAGAATGCCGTTATTAATCCCCAAATTGGTAATCCCTGAAAATTCTCCATTGGCAAAGGTGTGGCAAGTTAGTGCTTCATTAGAAATGGTAACCCCATTCGTGCTTGAACTCGCAACTAAGATATTTGCTAATTGCGAAGCAGTTTGATTAGGTGTTATGCTCAATTGCGCTTTGGTAGCGGTAAAGCAACAAAATGCAATAGGTAAAAGTAATAGTCTTTTCATGTTTTTTTATTAGGTAAATGTAAGAAAGTATATTAAAATATATCAGAAAAATATTGTTATGGATGATTAGATACTCGTTTTCACATTGGCAATACATTTGTCTATCATCACTATATATTTATCAATATCCTTTTGTATTTTTTTCTTGTCAATGCTCATGTTTGCATTGATGTGTCCCGTATGCAATTCTTGTTTTAGTTTTTCCATTTCTGCCTTCTGCGTTTCTATTTTTTCCAAATAGGCAAATACAGAAGTTTTTAATTCTGCATTTTCTTTTTCCAATCTTTGCACACGCATTTTGAGCTGCCTTACTTTCTCTTTTATTTCCGATACTAATTGCGAAAACTCCATAATCTTTTTTTAAACACCTAAAAATAATAAAACAATTCTAGTTTACACAAAATTCTTATTTTCACCCACAAATAATAAATATGCCATTTGAACAAATTATCCAAGATGCCTATACTTTTAAAGGTGAAAATATCCTATTAGGTTGCGCCGTTTTAGACAACAAAACGATTGCCGGTTCACGCATTAATTTACCCCTTAAAACCATGAACAGACATGGACTCATTGCGGGAGCAACTGGAACTGGTAAAACAAAAACATTACAACTAATTGCCGAAGGATTAAGTGAAGCAAGTGTCTCTGTCATGCTACTGGACATCAAGGGTGATTTAAGTGGCATTGGTGCCGCTGGAATGCTCAACGACAGAGTAGCAGAGCGTTGTACACAAATAGGCATCGAGTATTCCCCTTCTGTTTTCACTGTAGAATTTCTAAGCTTGAGTGAGCAAGAAGGCACTCGTTTACGCGCAACCGTTTCTGAATTCGGACCTGTTTTATTGTCTAAAATATTGGGCCTAAATGATACCCAAGAAGGTATCGTTTCTATGATATTTAAATACTGCGACGACCACCAGTTACCATTGCTTGATTTGAAAGATTTGATCAAGGTTTTACAGTATATTAATAATGAAGGCAAGGATGAAATCAAAGCAGAATACGGCAATATTTCTACCCAATCTACCGGCACTATTTTGCGAAAAATCATTGAATTACAGCAACAAAAAGCCGATATTTTTTTTGGCGAAAAATCATTTGAAGTAGATGACCTAATGCGCATTAGTGACGATGGACGTGGTATGATATCTGTTGTGCGCGTTAACGACTTACAAGATAGACCTAAGTTATTTTCTACATTTATGTTGCAACTATTGGCTGAACTCTATGCAAGTTTGCCCGAAGCCGGCGATTTAGATAAGCCAAAATTGGTTTTATTTTTAGATGAAGCCCACTTGATTTTTCAAGATGCTACATCCGCATTAATGCAACAATTAGAATCAGTTATCAAACTCATTCGGTCAAAAGGAGTAGGCATATTTTTTATCACACAAAATCCGAATGATATTCCGCAATCCATATTGAGTCAATTGGGCATGAAAGTGCAACATGCGCTTAGAGCGTTTACGGCTAAGGACAGACAAGATATTAAAAAAGTTGCTGAAAATTATCCAGAAACAGAATTTTACAAAACAGAAGATTTAGTTACGCAACTGGGTATTGGCGAAGCCATTGTAACCTTACTCAATGAAAAGGGCATTCCTACACCATTAGTGCATACTATGCTTTGTCCGCCACGATCACGCATGGATATTTTAACAGATAGTGAAATCAATACGATTGTAAGCAATTCAAAAATTCGTGCTAAATACAATGAAATATTAGACACAAAGAGTGCATACGAAATACTAAATCAAAAAATAAATAGAAGCGCAGAAGAAGAGGATTCGGATACTACAAATAGAACGGATAACAAAAAGGAAGAAAAGGGCACATTAGAAACAATATTAGACAGCCCTATTACTCGACAAGTAGGTCGAACGGCCGCAAGTATTATTACTCGTTCTTTGCTTGGTGTATTAGGATTAGGAGGCACAACTCGCCGAAAAAAAAGTAGTTGGCTTTAAGTTTGATACCAAAAAAAAACAATAAAAAATTTCTATTTGGTAAAATTCAAATACTTTTTATATTTGCACCCGTTAATGCCTGATGGTGTAAAGGTAGCACAGCAGTTTTTGGTACTGTTAGTCTAGGTTCGAATCCTGGTCGGGTAACACAAAATCAGAGTGAGAAACAGAGCGAAAGCGGTGTTTTAAACTCTGATTTTTTTTATTCATGCTATTTCTTCCTGGTTTTAAGGTTAGAATATCCTACGATTCGGGTAACACAAAATCAGAGTGAGAAACAGAGCGAAAGCGGTGTTTTAAACTCTGATTTTTTTTATTATTTTATGTTGCTCCTTTTCTTTCTAGTTTCGAAATATTTGTAAAAATCTGAAATACATAATAGACATGAGTTACATGAAAAATCAAAAGTGATTTCACTAATTAACAAAGCACTAAAAAGGAAAAAGACAATTGAAACTTATTATTTCAATGTCATTTGCGCAAAATATGGGTGTTCAGGATTTACAATTAATTCCCTTCTATAAGGGTGAATCAAAATATCCCCGCCTACTACAATAATTTCAAATAAGGAAGTCGGGCGGGCATATCTTCTAATGGTATCGCTCCTAACAACATTTCATTATCTCCTGGAAGTACCATTGCATTAACATTTCAACGCCTGTTTTTAAATTTAACTTCTATTGGACCAACTACATCAAACTCAACAATTTCACCATTGGCAAGCACCCCTTTTCTTTTTTCAATAACATAAAGCTGCAATTGCATTTGTACATTTTCATTGATACACATGTAAACACTTCCTGTATCAACTAACATATTTACATGCATTCTCTTTACTTTCTCTTCGCCAATGAAATGGCGTTTGGCTAAAACAAGATCTTCTCCATTTATTAATTCGATATCGGCATAAACTAATCCCATAATTTTATTTTTTGTTCCAAGGATAAGAAACAAAAATAGCAGAATTAAAAAAATTATTTTCGATTTTAGGCGACGTTTATACTAGTTCGAGAATCAAAATATCCTATGCCGCATTACTGTATTGACCACACATTTAACTGAATTCATTTTGATAAAGTCAAGAAAAAAATAAGGTAAAAGAACATAGCGCACAAAGTTCAAAAATGAATACTCCCTTCATTTTTATTCCTCTTGAATTTCAGATCGACTTTATAAGATTCTCATTTATTCACGAGTTAACTTAAGTGTGAATTATGTAAACCTTTAAAGCAAGAACGTAAGTACTTATCTTCTGTAACAAGGTTCCTTTGCAGTACAATTAAACTTTATATCATGAAACATTTATTTAAATTTCTTATTACTTTATTACTCTTTATTACAGTGATAAATAAAACTTTTGCGCAGACACCTAACTTAGGTACTGCAGCTAATTTTGCATTATTTACTTCCGTGGGTGCCATCACAAATACTGGCATCTCTCATATAACAGGACATGTAGGCAGCAATAGTGGCGCTGGCACAGGCTTTGGTAACGTGAATGGCGTAATGCACAGTGGCAATGGAACAACCGCTCAATGCGCGGCGGATTTAATTGCTGTTTACAATCAATTAAATGCAGCAATTCCAAATTATTTTGTTGCCCCTCTTTTAGGTAACGGGGATACCTTGGTGCCTGGCGTTTACCATACTGCAGGTGCAACCGTATTGAGTGGCAATCTCATATTAAATGCACAAGGCAATCCGAATGCAGTGTTTATTTTTCAAATTCAAGGTGCATTCTCCACAAGCGCTTCCTCTAAAGTAAAACTAATTAATGGCGCAATGGCATGTAATGTATTTTGGAAAGTAGAAGGACTAGTGAATATGGCTACACAAACCTATATGCGCGGTGCTATAGTTGCTAATAATGCCGCCATTATTATGAGTGCGTTAGACACGTTGGAAGGTCATGCGCTATCCACTTCTGGCGGCATTTCTGTAAATGGTGTTGTGGTCAGTACGCCAATTGGTTGTGGAAGTCCTATTCTTACAGGGCCACTCATGCCGACTTTAGGATCAGCAGCTTGTTATACTCTTTTTACAAGTAATGGTTCAATGACCAATGCAGGAGTTTCCTCTGTAACAGGTGACGTAGGAACCAATGTAGGTTTAACCACTGGTTTTAATCCTCTTTTGGTGAATGGTACCATTCATCCTATTCCCGATGGATCCACTGCTGCTGCTGCTGCCGATTTATTGAATGCTGCAAACCTCATGAATATTATGCCTTATGACATTGAACTTCTTTATCCAGCTCAATTTGGTAATGACCTAGTACTTACCCCA
>Ga0209596_1002800_pt1 | contig 14226 bp, 17 predicted proteins | sample M_130807_MF_Meta_FD_187314 | JGI IMG/M metagenome (GOLD analysis project Ga0209596, IMG submission 187314) | Freshwater microbial communities from Lake Montjoie, Canada to study carbon cycling - M_130807_MF_MetaG (SPAdes) (version 2) | ecosystem: Environmental > Aquatic > Freshwater > Lake... | reverse complement strand
TGGCGACTACACGCTCTTCGCGCGCGACCAGAACGAGTTCTTCGAGCAGACAAACGACGAGGTCGCCGCCGCGCTGCTCGCGCTCGTCGAACAGACCGTGCGCCGCGACCAGTCGCTGCTGCTCGATGCCTACGCGGGCGCGGGATTTTTCGCGCACCGCCTCGCGCCGCTCTTCACGCAGGTCATCGGCATCGAGGAAAACGAACACGCGGTCGCACGCGCCCGCGGCAGGGCTGCTGAAAACGAACGCCACCTCCTCGGCGACGTCTCGATGCTCCTCGCGGAAATCCTCACCATTCACCCGATGGATCGCACCACGGTGATCCTCGATCCGCCCGCGACCGGCATCGCGCCGCGCGTCGCGGAACTCCTCGCCGCCTCGCGTCCGTCGGAAATCCTCTACGTCTCCTGCAACCCCGCGACGCTCGCGCGCGATCTCGGCGAACTGCGTTCCACCTACCGCCTCGAATCCGTCACCCCGCTCGACATGTTCCCGCAGACCGCGGAGATCGAAGTCCTCGCAGTCCTGCGCGCGGTGTAAGGCGCATGGATCCGAGGCGCGCAATGTGAAGGCGACAGGAATGTCGCCGCTCCTTGGGCCTGGCCGCTCCGACACGATCTCCTCTACGCAGGGTTTTCGAGAGTCTGCATAAATGCCGCTATCGCCGCGGCACCGCCCTCTTCGGAGCCTCCGCCCCCTTCACAGCAGGCGTGCCCTCCGCCGTCGAATCAAACGCGCCATACGTGTTCATCGGCACCGCGGCGACGCTCACTGCGGGCTTCAGTTGCCGGTGCGCATTGATGAAATCCACAGGGCTGAGATACACCGTGTCGTCATGCGGAAAACGGTGCTGCGCCATTCCCACGCGGATGTCCTTACGAATCTCAAGATGCAGATGCGCCGCGTAAAGTCCGCCGCCCGTGCCGATCGTTCCGAGCTGTTGCCCCCGTTTCAGCACCTGGCCTTCTCGCACCAGAATCCGGTCGAAGTGGCCATAGAGCGAATCAATGAACTTCACCCTCCCTCCCTCCTCAAATGCATGACGCACGATGACCACATTTCCCCACCCATGCCCGAAATTCTGCGCAAACACGACGACGCCGTGTGCGATGGCCCACACCGGATCGCCAAGGTCCGTATTGCCGCCGCCCTTGCCATTCCAGTCTTCGCCGAGATGCCCGTTCGGACGGTAGCCGCGCGAGCGGTAATACCCCTCCGAGTCCGGCTTCCCGACGGGGAAATCAAATCCGTCCGCAGCCAGCGCCGCCACGACATCGCCCGCGCACACGATACGCGGCGACAGCGCGAGACAGAGGATGAGGAGCAGGATTCGCATCGTGGAAACGCAGCTTACAAAGCCCGCGCATGAAAGCGCAAAGCCTCAATGCGATCCGCGCCAGCCCATCGTGATGAGCAGCACGGCCGCTCCGATGCGGTACCAGCCGAAGCCCGCAAATGTATGGCTGCGCACGTAGCCCAGCATCCAGCGCACCGCCGCAAATGAAGAGACCGCCGCTACGACTGCCGCCACAATCAGCGGAGCCCACAGCACCGTTTCGTGCGCCTTCCACGCATCAAGCGATGTCTTCAACCCAGCGGCGCAAAGCGTCGGCACGCCGAGCAGAAATGAAAATTCCGTGGCAGCCATGCGTCCCATCCCGAGCGCGAGCGCGATGATGATGGTCGCGCCGGAACGCGACGTCCCCGGAAATGCGATCGCGGCCAACTGCGCAATCCCGATCGCAATCGCGATCGTCCACGTCACACCGTCGCCGCTCTGACGCCCGTGGATGAACCGTTCGACGAGCAGGAAAAGCAGGCCACCCACACCAAGCGCCACGGCGACTGGCCAGATATCATGGGGAAGCCGGAGTCCCATCTTTTTCATCAGCAGACCGCCGGCCGCCGTGATGAGGAACGCGACGCCGAGCTTCAAAAAATAGTCGCGCGCCTCCGGTTCGCGCCAGCGCTTCAGCGAAGCGAGCCGATCCTTGAAAAGCGGGAGCGCCGCGAGCACCGCACCGACTTGGATGACTGCGTTGAAAAATTCACCGTGAAAGAAAGTCCCGCTGAGTCTCACACCGTCCATTGTCAGAAAGTGCTCCGCGATGAGCAGATGCCCCGTCGAGGAGACAGGGATGAATTCGGTGATCCCCTCGATCAGCCCGAGGATGATGGCGATGAGCAAAATGGACATGAATTACCCGGAAAACGAAACCCGCGTGCGCCGCCCCTCCGCCTAGACCGCGTTCTCGCCGCGTTCCTCGGTGCGGATCCGGATCGCTTCCTCGATGTGCGTCACGAAGATTTTTCCATCGCCGATCTTGCCGGTCTTGGCAGACTTGATGATGGCCTTCACGGCCATGTCCACGCGGTCATCCGCGAGGACGAGATCGAATTTCACCTTCGGCAAAAAATCCACGGTGTATTCGCTGCCGCGGTAAATTTCCGTGTGCCCCTTCTGGCGGCCGAAGCCCTTCACCTCGGTGACAGTCATGCCCTCGACTCCGATTTCAGCGAGCGCTTCCTTCACGTCCTCAAGTTTGAACGGCTTGATGATGGCTTCGATTTTTTTCATGCGGCCACGAGTCGTAAGGACGGGAACGCGCTTCCGCAAGCATTCCCTCGCGCGCCCCGCGCCGCGGGTGTGATTCAGAGTCCTGCAAAAGTATGGGCGATGCGTGCTGGATGCGAGGCAACGCCATTGCCCAAAACTGAACACTGAGCACTGAGAACCTTCTTTTACTTCACCTCAGGGTTCGGCGTCGCATCACCGCTCGCGAGCCCGAGCGCCCACTTGATGCCGCCGAGGATGTGCGCCTGATATTGCTTCGCCGTCTCCGGCGAATTCACGCGGTTCGGCAACGCCGGGTCATCATTCCACAGATCCTCGCGATGCCCGAGGCTCGTGTAAAAAACGCGTCCCGTCCCCGCCATGCGGCACCAGCTCAGCGCTGCGTACTCCGCCTTGTCCGGCTGCTGCGGCGGGTGCTTCAGGAACCAGATCACGTGCACCTTCGAGCGGTCGTGGCTCCCGTCCTTCATCTCATACATCTCCTCCAGCTTGATGTCCCACTTGCTGCCGATGCCCGCATTCGCCGGATGCGAAGTGTCGCCCGCCACGAGATCCGCCGGCACCTGCTTGCCATGCGACTTGAACTCGCCCTGCAGCATCTGCCCATAGCCGGGGAACCCGTGAAACGTGTCGCTCGCCGAGTGCATCCCCACGAACGCGTGCCCGTCCTCGATCCACTTGATGAACCCCTCCTTGTCCGGCAGCGGCAGGTCGCCCGTCGTGTCCGCAAAAATCACGAGGTCAATCTTCTCCGCACGCAGACGCGCCGGTGAAAGCGCCGCGAGGCTCTTCTTCACCGCCGCCTCGAATCCGTCCTTCGCCGCCTTCTCCTGCGCTACCATCTCCGACGTCCACTTCGCGTTTTCCGCCTCAAATTTTTTCATGTCCTCCGCCATGCGCTCCTTGTCCTTGTCGTTCGCATTCGCCGCGAGATCCTTCGGCTTGCGCGGACGCTGCGGTATCTTCGGCGCATCCGGCTGGCGGACAAATTCCACGATCTCAAACGCCCCGCTCTCCTCCGCGAGTTTCGGCAGCGTCTTCTCCGCCTCGGCAATCGCCGGCCCATGCCGGAACCCGGTCGTCACCGTGCAGACGACCACGCGCTTTTTCTCAGCGGCAAAAGACACACCGGCGAGACATACGAGCGCAAACGTGAGGGCGAAGGAGTTTTTCATGGGATCGAATTAGGCGGATTGTCGGGAATTGGGATAGTGGAAATATGTGCCTGCCGGGTGCGAACAGAGACCAGTGCGCGGCGAGCGGATAATCTGCAACGGTCGCACTTCCTTTGGGGAAAACTTCGTCCGTCCCTCCTCGTTGGCAACGCCCCCGGCGGATTCCCGCCTACCGAAAACCCCGGATATCCTTCCCGCCGGAACGCACTTGATCCGCGGAGGCGGAGGCGCACCTTTTGCACGAGAGATTCTCACTCGAACCCCATCCGTTATGAGCATTCTCATCGGCATCGAAGTGTTGTTCGGAATCATGTTCGCCATGTTTTCCGGAGTTGTGGGCGGAGACCTCTCCCCTCACGTCCACCCACGCCTGACCTTGCGCTCGCGCGAAAACATGACTCACGCGAACACGAAGATCGACCTGTTACTCAGCGGCACGAACTTTGAGCCTGACAGACATATCCGGTTCGCGGCCTGGCATCTGCCGGACGGGCACGGATTCTACCACCACGATCCGGTGGAAAGCGCCGGGCTCTGCAAGCTCCGGGGTTCATACTTCGAGGACGTGGCGTTTGATCCTCCGATCACGCTGACGGCCTTCGCTGGCGATGGCGAGCCGCACGACATCAAAATCATCGCCACTGACGACCACGGTCACACGGCGGAAGCATGGATCAGCGGGAAGGACTTCTACCTCCAGAGAGAGTCCGGCGTCGTCGCGTGAGCAGTTGAGAGGTGAGAGTTCAATGACGCGCTGCGCGCGGATTCCCATGCCTCTCAACCCTCACCGCTCAACTCTCACCCGCAAGCATCCCCTCGACAAACTCACGGTTGTCGAAAAACGCAAAGTCCCCGAGCTTCTCACCGGTTCCGATGAAGCGCGTCGGGATGCCGAGTTCGTCGCGGATCGCCACGACCACACCGCCTTTGCCCGAGCCGTCGAGCTTCGTGCAGATGATGCCGGTGAGAGTCGTCGCTGCGTGAAACTCACGAGCCTGGCTGACCGCATTCGACCCCGTCGTCGCGTCCACGACGAGCAGCGTCTCGTGCGGCGCGGAGGCGTCGGTCTTTTGCAGGACGCGCTTCACTTTGCCGAGTTCGGCCATGAGGTTGTGCTTCGTGTGCAGCCGGCCCGCGGTGTCGCAGATGATGAACTCGATGTTGTCCTTCTCCGCCTTTTGATACGCGTCGTGACAGAGCGACGCAGGATCGGCGTTGTATTGCCCCTTGATGATTGGCACCCCGATCCGATCCGCCCACACGGCAAGCTGCTCGATGGCCGCTGCGCGAAAAGTGTCCGCCGCGACGAGCAGCACGCTGTGCCCGCGTTTTTTCAAAAGCGCCGCGAGCTTCGCCGTGCTCGTGGTCTTGCCCGTGCCGTTCACACCGACGACGAGGATCACCTTCGGCTTCGAAGCATGGGGGCGCAGCGTCCACCCATCGGTCGGAAGAATCTTCACGATCTCCTCGCGCGCGATCTTCACGACGCTGTCCGCACTCGGCGCATCCTTGCTCGCCTGGAGCGTCTTGATGATCCGCGTCGTCATGCCGATCCCGAGATCCGCGCGGATGAGCGACTCTTCGAGATCGTCCCAATCCACCGTCTTGCCGGTGAATTTGTTCCAGATTTTTTTAAGAAAACCGAAGGCCATGTGTGTGAAAAGTAGTCAGTGCTCAGTGCTCAGACTGAGAAGCAAGTGTATCGGTGTGAATTCCTTCCGTAACCGCCGACGGCAGGAGGCGGGCTGACAAATCAGGAGTGCTCAAAAAAAACAGCGGGCGTCCAGTCTGAGCACTGAGCACTGAGCACTGAACACTCATGTCCCCTTCCCCTCCACGCGCGGCCCCGCCGCCTCACGCAGCGGACGCGTCAGCTCGCCTTTGATCTTGTCCAGCACGCCGTTCACGAAGCGGCTGCTGTCCTCGCCTCCAAACTTCCGCGCGATCTCGATCGCCTCGTTGATCGCCACGACCGGCGGCGTCTCCATGCAGTGAAACATCTCGTAGATCGCGAGCCGGAGAATATTGCGGTCCACCGCGGCGAGGCGCGCGATGCCGAAGTTCTCCACGAATTTCACGATGCGCGCATCCACGCCCGCGAGGTTCGCATTCACGCCCGCGATGAGGGTCTCCGCGTATTCGCGCACCGAGGTCTTCGCCTCGCGGAACGCCCAGAAATCCTTGCTGAGATCCGACGTGTGATCGCCGTGGATGTCCTGCTGGTAGAGAAATTGAACGGCCGCCTCACGGCCCTCGCGTCGTTTGCTCATAAAATATTTACCGCTGTGTGCCGCGGATCGCGTCGAGTGTCTGCAACATGCGCACCGCCGCGCGTGCGGCCTCGGTTCCGCGATTGATGGTGGTGCCGAGGCAGCGCTCGCGCGCCTGCTCCTCGGTCTGCGCGACGATGACTTCGTGCAGCACCGGCAGCTTCATGCGCAGTGAAATGTCGAGCAGCGCCTTCGTGACGGAGGTCGCGATGAGATCCGCGTGGCTCGTCTCGCCCTGCCAGAGGAGGCCGAATGCAAAAACCGCATCCAGATTTCTCCGCTCGGCCACGAACTGCACGCCGAGCGGGATCTCGAATGACCCCGGAACGCGATGCACCTCGACCGCCGATCCCGGCGCGATGGCCGCGAGTTCCTCGCGCGCCGCAGCGACGAGGCCGTCCACAAATTCGGAGTTGTAGATGCTCGCGACCACGGCAAAGCGCTTCGCAATAACGAGCGGCGCAGGTCGGTCTGGAATGGCGGTGGACATCGGGGCGCGGAGAGTAGCGGGGGATGCGGAGTGCGCAAGGGTGAGAGTGGGTGGTGAAAGGTGATAGGTGGCACCGCGCCTGAACTGGTAACCTATCACCTTTCACCACCCGGCCCCTCACTTCGTGGACTTCACCTCGATCACATCGTGCGGCGCGCTCTCGCGCTGGCCGGCGGCCGTGACGCGGATGAAACGCGCGGCTTTCCGCAGCGTGGGAAGATCGCGCGAGCCGAGGTAGCCGAGCCCGCTCTGCACGCCGCCCGAAAGCTGCGCGAGGACGAGCTCGACGGTCGGGCTCACTTCCTTCAGTGCCTCGATGCCTTCGGCGGCGACTTTGCGTGTGGAGTCTTTCGTGGAATGTCCGTACCGCGCCGCGCTGCCCGCGGTCATCGCCGCCGCGCTGCCCATGCCGCGGTACTGTTTGTAGAGCTTGCCGTTGATTTCCATGATCTGCCCAGGTGCCTCGGGGCATCCTGCGAGCAGGCCGCCGCAGATCACGGCCTGCGCGAGCGTGAGCGCCTTCACGATGTCGCCGCTCTTCACCACGCCGCCATCCGCGATGACGGTGACGCCGCATTTCTCCGCCGCGCGGCTCGCGACGTAGAGCGCCGTGAGCTGCGGGATGCCGACGCCTGCGACGACGCGCGTGGTGCAAATCGAGCCGGGGCCCTGGCCGACCTTGATCACATTCGCGCCGCACTTCGCGAGGTACTCGACGCCTGCGCCGCTCGTCACATTTCCCGCGATGATCGGCAGCTCGGGAAATGCCTCGCGGATCAGCTTCACCGTGTCGCCCACGCCTGCGCTGTGGCCGTGGGCGGTGCTCACGGCGATCACGTCGCAACCGCGTTCGACGAGCGCGCCCGCGTGGCCGATGATGCGTTCGCGATCCAGCGTGCCGTCCGCCTTTCGCAATCCGATAATGCTCGCGCCGCAGAGCAGGCGGAATTTTTCATCGCGCGCCGGTTTGAAGTGCGAGCCGTGCTCGTGGAGGATGTGCTCGATGTCGCTGAGCGTGAAAAGGCCGCGCAACACATCGCCGTCGCCGACGACGAGGAGCTTGTGGATGCCCATGCGCGCGGTGAAAAAACTGTCCGCGGCCTTGATCGGTTCCCTGCCAAGTTCGCGCTCGTGGATCGTGTGGACCTGCGCGCGCGGCATCATCGCCTCGGCGACCTTGCGCGCGGCGTATCGCTCGCGGACCACGTGGCCCGGCAGCAGTCCGAGCAGCGTGTTTTTTTCATCCACGACGGGGAACGTGCTGAAGCCGAAGCGCCGGTCCGAGATCATCGCGAGCACTTCGCCGATGAGCTGATCCGGGCCGATCTTGATCGGCTCCTGGATGAGGCCGTGGACGTTGTTCTTCACGCGGCTCACCTCGGAGAGCTGCTGTCGCTCGGGCATGTTGCAATGGATGAGGCCAAGCCCGCCCGCCCGCGCCATCGCGATGGCCATCGGCGATTCGGTCACGGTATCCATGTCCGCCGAGATGATCGGCAGGCGGAGCTGGAGCCGCTCGTGGAGCTGCGTGTCGAGGTTTGCGTCGCGCGGGATCACTTCGCTGTAAAGCGTCGCGAGCGTGACGTCGTCATACGTGAGGCCGACGCCGCTATGGGTCGGGAAAAACTTGTCGGCCGGCTGATAGAACTGGTCGTCGAAAGGTGCCATATCGAAGCCTGCCAGATGCAGCCGGCGGATGAAAAGCGGGAAGTGCGAGTGCCCCTTTTCAATCTTACTCTTAATCCCAACGCAGCGGGTGCATGGCCGCAGGGCTTGAGATTGAGACAAAAAGCACGGCGCTCAGAGCCGCGAGACCCGATCTCGGTTCGCGGGCGCGCCGCAGCACGGACAGTGTGCGAGTTCGGCGCTGTTGCTGTCGCGAAACTCGAATGCGCAGAGGTGGCACTTCACCAGCCTGCGGTGCGCGAGCCGTTCGCCGCGGCTGCGGCGGATGTTGTGCAGCACGGACGCGATGAGGATGATTGCGAGGCAGAGGCCGGCATAAACGAAGAGCAGCTCGTGGAGATCGAGGCGGAACATGCGGTTACCTCGGTGCCGCAGGTACGATGATGTCGTCACCCCACATGATCGTGACGGTGCCCCACACCACGCTGTCGCCCGTCTTGGAAAAATTCCGGGTGCGCACAAATTCGAGCGCGTCGCTGTCGAGCGCGGCATCGCCGGAAGCCTGCTGTAAAAACGCGAAGCGCGTCTCGCCGTCGGCATTCACGCCCGCGAGCACGATCGTCGCCTGCACCGTCGCAGCCGTTTTCGCCGTCGCCGTGATGGCCCGCGGTTCCTTCACGCGCAGTTGCAGCGCCGCCGAGAATTCCACGCGGGTCGCCTGCGGCTGCGGTGCGGCAGGCGCGATTTTCTCCGAATGGGAGAGACTGCGGATCATCGCGAGCGGATCGCGGGCAGGAGGAGTCTGGATCACCGGCGGATCGGGCGGCGCGCCGAGCGGCTGCGTGCGGATTTTCTGAAAAGACGGACGGTAGCGGATGTCGAGGAGTCCCGGCGGCTCGACGGCCTGCACCTTCGCGACGAGCGCGGGATCGTGCAGCGCGATCCATTGCAGCAGCGCGTCGGCCTCGGGATTGCGCTGCGACGGGTCGGCGGGCGCGGCGAGTATCTGCACCATCGGCGCAGTGCGCACAGTGCGCGGCGGCACGGGTTCCTTTCCCTGAAAAAGAAAGAACGCGGCGCTGTGCAGGAGGAACGAGATGAAGATGAACGCCACGAGCCACCAGGAGCTGCCCTCACGGTCGGCCCATGTGAAAATCACGGGCGTCTCGGCTTCCGTGTCGTTCATTTTTTCGGGATGTCGCCCGCGAGGATCACCGAGTAGCTGCGACGCAGCGCCTCGTCGGTCACGGCGGCTACAATGCCCGCGGGCGTGCCGGTGTCGGCCTTGATCACGAGCCATTTTTCCGCGGACTTGTTTTCGGAAAGTTTGCCGCGCAGCTCGTCCATCGTCACCTCGCGGTCGCGGTGATAGATCGCCGGAGCAGGCCCGCCGGTGATGCTCACGATCTCCGCATTGCGCTGCGTGCCGAGCGCGAACGACGTGACCGGCAGGCTCACCTGAACGCCGGGCGTGAGCGTGAATTTCGTCCCGAGCACATAGAAGACGAGCACGAGCACGAGCACGTTCATGAGCGGCATGATGCCGAACAGCGCGAGGTGAAAATGGTAGCCGCGTTCGAGCTTCACGGTCAGATATTTTCCGAGCGCCGCGGAGTCTCGCCGAACTCGATGATGTCCGGGTGCTGGCGGCTTTCCACGAGCAGGTTCACGACCTCGATTCCCGCGCGCTCCATGTCGTGGATGACCGCATTTGCCCGCGCGCTGAGATACGCGTAGGCCATCGCGCAAGGGATGCACACGGCGAGTCCCGAGGCGGTCGTGATGAGCGCCTGGTAGATCCCGTTGCCGATCTCGGCGGTGCTCGTCATGCCGGTCGTTGCGGCCATGCTCTTGAACGCCTCAAGCAATCCCGCGACCGTGCCGAGCAGCCCGAGCAGCGGCGTGAGAAAGGCGAGCATGGCGAGCATTCCGAGCCGGCGTTCGAGCCGCGGCACCTCGAGCTGGCCGGCCTCCTCGACGATGTCCTTCAGCTCCGAGCGCGGCGCGCTGTGGCGGATGATCGCGGCATGGACGACACGCTGCACCGGCCCGCGCGTCGCAGCGGCCTCCATCTGCGCCTCCGAATAGCGGCGTCCATGGATGAGGTTCGCGAGGCCGCGCATGAATTCGCCGACACGGACGCTGATGCGGTGAAAATACACCAGGCGCTCCAGGAACACGGCGCTGCCGAGCACGCTGCAGATGAGAATGAACCACATCACTGGGCCGCCCTTTTGCATGAAGTCGAGGAGCATGGCGCGATTCTACGCGCGCTCGAATGCGGCGCGAAAGGACGAAGTTTCAGTTTCGCGACGCGGCGCGTCCGCGTATGAAGCGCGCGTGCGAATCATCGCGATCGATCCATCCCTGCGTTGCAGCGGCTTTGCCGTGCTGGAAAAAATCTCCGGCAAGGTCCACACGATCGAATATGGCGTGGTGAAAAATCACCCGAAGCTGCTCCCGAGCGGATGCCTCCTCGCGATCCGCTCGCGCATCGCGGAACTCATCGCGCAGCACACGCCCGAGTGCGCGGTGATCGAGGGCGTGATCTTTGTGCAGAGCCACCGCACCGCGATCACGCTCGGCGCGGCCCGCGGTGCGGCGATCCTCGCGGCGGCTGAACACGGGATGCCGATCTACGAATACGCGCCGCGCCGCGTGAAGCAGAGCGTCGTAGGCCGCGGCGGCGCGCAGAAGCAGCAGGTCGGCTTCATGGTCCGCGTGCTGCTCGGGCTGAAGGAGACACCGCCGCCGGATGCCGCCGATGCGCTCGCGATCGGCCTCACGCATTTTCAGACAGCGGAAAGCGCGCGCCACGGTGCGGTGGTGCTGGAGCGGATATGAAAGTCCGTCGGCTCGGCAGGATCAGCTACGGCGACGCGCTTGAGTTGCAGGAAAAGATCGTCGCGCAAAAGGCGGAGAAACTCGACGCGCCGGACGAACTGCTGCTGCTCGAACACGACTCCATCTTCACCATCGGCCGCACGAGCGATCATTCCTCGCTGCGCGATCCCACCGCACTGCCCGCGCCGCTCATGGCGATCAACCGCGGAGGCCAGGCGACGTGGCACGGGCCGGGGCAGCTCGTCGGCTATCCCCTGCTCGACTTGCGCAAGCGCGGCTCGGACCTCCACCGCTACCTGCGCGAACTTGAGGAATTTCTCATTTCGCTGTGCGCGGAATTCGGCGTCGCAGCAACGCGCCGCGAGGGACTCACGGGCGTGTGGGCGGGCGGGAAAAAGATCGCGAGCCTCGGCGTCGGCGTGCGGCGGTGGATCTCGATGCACGGCTTCGCGCTGAATGTGTGCGGCCCGCTCGAAGGCTTCGCGCACATCACTCCCTGCGGAATCGCCGGAGTCGAAATGACGAGCCTCGAACGCGAAGGCGCCGCGGGCGTGACGGTCGAGGCTGTGGCGGAAAAGGCCGCCAAGGATTTCCCGGGATTCCTCGCCACTGCGCGACGCGGCGATCCTTCTTAATCCTGATCTTATTCGTAATCTTACTCCCGCCTCGTCACGTCGGCCCGACGACGCACCAAGAGGATTAAGATTAGGATTAAGATTGCCCGTCAGAGCGCGGGTCGGTGTTTTATCCGTCCAAACCGCCCCGCATGAACACCGACGACGCCCCCCAACCCCCGCCCATCGCAGCCGTGCCGGAGGAAAAGCCCGAGGAGTTCCGCGAGGGCGACGTGGCGGCGATCGAGTATTTCAAGGAGGCGCACTCACTCCTGCGTCACCAGATCGGAAAAGTGATCGTCGGGCAGGATCTCGTGATTGAAGAACTGCTGATCGCCATTTTCACAAGGTCGCACGCACTGCTCGTCGGCGTGCCGGGGCTCGCGAAAACGCTGCTCATCTCGACGCTCGCGCAGGCGCTGAATTTGCAGTTCAAGCGCATCCAGTTCACGCCCGATCTCATGCCGAGCGACATCACGGGCACCGAGGTGATCCATCAGGATCAGGCGACCGGCCAGCGGGCGTTCAAGTTCCTGCCAGGGCCGATTTTTGCGAACGTGATCCTCGCGGACGAGATCAACCGCACGCCGCCGAAGACGCAGGCAGCGATGCTCGAGGCGATGCAGGAAAGGAAGATCACCGTCGGTGGTGCGGATCACAAATTACCTGAGCCGTTCTTCGTGCTCGCGACGCAGAATCCCGTCGAGCAGGAGGGCACCTATCCGCTGCCTGAGGCGCAGCTCGACCGCTTCATGTTCATGATTTACGTGGACTACCCGAGCGCGGAGGAGGAACTCGAAATCATGCGCCGCGGCACCGGCGGCAAATCCGCGACGGTGCGGCAGATTCTCGGCAGCGATCACATCCTCTACCTGCAAGGCACCGTGCGGCGGATGCCGGTCGCGGAGCATGTGCTGCGATATGCGCAGAAGATCGTCGCCGCGACGCGCGCAAAGAGCGAGCAGGCTCTCGACTTCTGCAAGAAGTGGCTCTCGTGGGGCGCAGGCCCACGCGCCTCGATGAATCTCATCCTCGCAGCGAAAGCGCACGCGATTCTGCGCGGGCAGGTCTATGTCGCGTGCGAGGATGTCGCGGCCGTCGCGCCGAGCATCATGCGCCATCGCATCATCCCGAATTTCGCCGCGCAGAGTGAAGGCGTCACGAGCGACATCATCACGCGGATGATCCTCGACAAGATTCCGAAGGACGAGTGATGAGCGCCCTGGAGCGCTCCACTTCGTGCGCTCCACTTGCGACACGCCTCGCCCCTCGTCCGCCTTTTCGCGGCCACTCCCCGCTTCGCGGATCAGCAGCCGAACGTCTTCCGCAGATACTCGCGACTGCGCGTCGCGATCGCCTCCGGGCCTTCGTCGAAATTGAACACCTCGACCGACACGGTGCCGTCGTAGCCCGCATCGCGCAGCGCGGCGGCGATGGGCGCAAAGTCCATGTCGCCGAAGCCGGGCCCCTTGAGATTCGGATCGTTCGCGTGGAAATATTCGAACTTCCCCGCACTCTCGCGGATGATCTGCGGAATCGGCGTGCCCTCGGAACTCATCGCCTTCACATCGAGAATGATGCTCATCGCCTTGCTCGCAAACTGCGCCGCGAAGCGCCGCCCCTCGGCGGCCGTGTTCACAAAGTTCGTCTCGCTCGGCGCGAGCGGCTCGAAGCACAGCACGACTCCTCGTTCCTCCGCACGCTTCACCGCGGCGCGGAAAACCTCCGTCGCCCACGCCCACGCCTGCTCATAAGTCACGCCATCCATCAGGTTCCTCTGCTTCGGCGAGCCCACCACGATGCGCGTGCCGCCGAGATCCGCGCAGCAGTCCACCAGCGCGACAAAATAATCCGAAGTCCGCGCACGCACCGCCGCGTCGGGATGCGTGAGGTAAATCCCTTCCGTCTGCACGAGCACCCAATGCAGCCCGCTGATGCCGATGCCGATCTTCGCCGCCAGCGCCCGGAGCGTCCGCCCAAAATCAAACCGCAGCAGCACGTTTCCAATGTCAAAGAGGAATGCGCTCACAGGCTTGAGTACGGATGCCGGGGACATGCCCATGTCATTGCAGGGAACACCCCGCGGACGCAAGCCCGCCACCCCTCACGTGACTCCCTGCACACGGAGCCAATCCCAGCCCCTCGCCCACCCATTTTCGCCTTTGCGCGGCAAACCACACGCGGCTAGGTTGCGCTCCATGAGCCACCCCCTCGGCAGAACCCCATTCCCCTGCCTCGTTTCCCGCAGCTCCCGCAGCTCCCGCAGCTCCCGCTCCAGTTCCGGCTTCACGCTGGTCGAACTGCTCGTCGTCATCACCATCATCGTCCTGCTGGCAGGCATGACAATGACCGTCGGCCCGAAGGTGATGGAACGCGGCCGCGCCACCAGCTGCCTCGCCAACCTCAAGCAGCTCGGCACCGGAACACGCATCTATCTCAATGACAATGATGACACCATGTTCTCCACCACAAACCCGTGGCCGACGGCACTCCACGACAAAGCCGTCTCAGACTGGCGCGCATTCCGCTCTCCCTTTGACAAACCCTCCACCAGCCGGCCCGCCGACAACAACACCCCCGCTCCCGTAAGCTACGGCATCAACGCCAAGGCCCTCGGCAAGAACACCGCCA
>Ga0209596_1002798_pt1 | contig 14237 bp, 17 predicted proteins | sample M_130807_MF_Meta_FD_187314 | JGI IMG/M metagenome (GOLD analysis project Ga0209596, IMG submission 187314) | Freshwater microbial communities from Lake Montjoie, Canada to study carbon cycling - M_130807_MF_MetaG (SPAdes) (version 2) | ecosystem: Environmental > Aquatic > Freshwater > Lake... | reverse complement strand
GCAGCGCAGTTTCGTTTGGTTCAGGCGGCGGTGGAAGTGGACAACCAAGTTCAGGAACTTCAGGCGCAGGTGGAAATGGCTACCAAGGATTAGTTATTGTGAGGTACGCTGCGTGAAAAGTTACGCTCTATTGGATAACAACTTAGTTGTAAACATGTCGGTTGCCGCTGAAGATTGGCAACCAGCTTCAGAATGGGTAGATGTAACGGATAAAAAGTGCAATATCGGCGACACTTATGATGCAAGCGTTGATCAATTCATTGCACCGAAACCGTGGCCTTCGTGGGTTTTAGACGTTAACTACAACTGGGAAGCTCCAACTCCAATGCCAATAGACGGCGCACTTTATTCTTGGAATGAAGAAACACTAACTTGGGAGATCAACCAATGACACGTGCTAGAGACACAGCTGATACCCAAGACAACTCGGGCGGGGCGGTGGCACCGTTTGTGGCGGGTAAGAACTTCCAGATCAACGGTGGCTTTGACATTTGGCAAAGAGGCACCACATTGAACGCTGTCTCTCATTCAACTTACACTGCTGACCAATGGATTGCAGTGACCGATTCAATCGGAACGGTCAACATCACACAACAGAACATCGCAGCTCAGGGTCTAGGCGTTAACTATTGCATGCGTGTCGAAAAGAGCGCTGGTGCTTCGCAACGTGTGGTCATGGTTTCAGTACCTGAGGGTGCCTTAAGTTGTGTTGGCAAAACTGTAACTTTAAGTGGTTACTTGCGAAAAGGCTCAGCGTTAACGTCCAACGTTACGGTTGATATTGGCACAAGAGCTACAAGATATGGCACTCAGTATGACGGGATTGTGTCGTCAACCATAAGCAATGCATCTCTTAACTCATCTACATTCACCAAGTTCTCGTACTCCTTTAACGTCACAACTACAACATCTACAAACAGCGCAAACCTGTTCGAGTTAGAGATTCTTTATACTCAAGCTGGTGGTGCCAACGTGTATCTAGAGATTGCCGCTATACAGATTGAAGTTGGTTCTGCCGCAACGCCGTTTTCTCGCGCTGGCGGCACTTTGGCTGGTGAGCTGGCTGCCTGTCAGCGCTATTACTGGCGTTATACCGCAGCAACTGCAAGTGGAAATTATATGCCTTTTGGCATGGGTCACGCCGTAGATGCCAATAATGCGCGCTTTATGTTTCAATACCCCGTTTCCGTGCGCGCTACACCAACATTGACTTTTACAGCGGCATCAACTTTTCAAAAATCATACGGAACATCATTTACATCAATTGCAACTGCTGAAGTTGGCCGCAATTCTACTTCAGTTGATGTTGTAAAAACTGGAGAGTTTGCAGCCAATCAAGCCGTTTTGGTAAGTGCAGCAGGAAATCAAACAGCCTATATTGAAGTGAGTGCCGAAATATGACATACGAAGAATATACAACAAACGAAGGTAATTTATTTATTAAAAGAATAAATGATGACGGAACAGCTTCTTTTATTCCTATTGATGAAACCAACTCAGACTATCAGGAGTACTTAAATCGTGACAACCCAGACTGGGGCAAGTCACTTCTGTAAACAAGGTCGGGGGACCAATGAAGATCGCAGTTTACACAATCGCACTCAATGAACAAGCCTTTGTCGAACGCTGGCACAAAAGCGCAAAAGAGGCAGACTACCTGCTCATAGCGGACACTGGCTCTACAGATCTAACAATTAAATACGCCGAGAACCTTGGCATCAACGTCATCAAAATCGCCGTTGGGCCTTGGCGCTTTGATGATGCACGGAATGCAGCACTTGCGGCACTCCCGCTTGACGTTGATTACTGCATAGCACTTGACATGGACGAGGAGCTACAGCCTGGCTGGCGTCAAGAGCTGGAGTTATTAGACCAGCAAGTTACCCGCCCAAGATACAAATACACTTGGTCATGGAACCCAGATGGATCTCCTGGTCTGACTTACGGCGGAGACAAGATCCATTCTAGGAAAAACTATAGGTGGAAACACCCTGTACATGAAGTTTTAACTTGCACGACCAATGAAGTGCAAGCATGGACAAAGTTAGAGATACATCATTATCCAGATGAGACTAAATCTCGAGGTCAATACTTTGAGTTGCTTGCTCAATCTGTAAAAGAAGATCCAACAGATGATCGAAACTGTTTTTATAATGCAAGAGAATTGTTCTTTCATAACAAATGGACAGAAGCAATTAAAGAGTTTAAGCGTCATTTAAGTCTTCCTAAAGCTCAGTGGAAACCTGAGCGAGCAGCCTCAATGAGATATTTGGCTAAGATGGAAGAGTCAGAAAGAGAATCTTGGCTGCTTAAAGCAATTGCAGAATCTCCTAATAGCCGAGAACCTAGAGTTGATCTTGCTCAGTATTACTATTCAAAGAGTCTCTGGTTGGACTGTTATGCAAATGCTCATGCTGCGCTAAGAATTACGGAACAACCTTTAGAATATCTTGTAGAATCAGATGCGTGGGGATACTTGCCTCATGATCTAATTGCAATCGCATGCTACAATATGGACAAAGTAGAAGAAGCACTAGAGCACGGCAAGAAAGCTGTCGAACTAGCACCTTGGATTGATAGACTTAAAGAAAATTTAACTTTTTATAAAGAAGTACCCACGATGAAAGGCAACTAAATGAGTCTATCGAATAGACTGCGTAAATCAGGAGAAAAACGGACTAACAACCAATTTTTAGAACCGTTTCTACCTGGTCGTGCTTTGTATGCAACTCCAGCTGGAGTAGAAGTAAACTCTGATACAGCAATTCGTATGTCAACAGTTTATGCTTGTGTACGACTATTAGGTGACACTATTAGTTCTCTTCCATTATCTGCTTATGTCCGTCGTGGTCGTTCTAGAATAAATTATGCATCTGTGTATGGTGAATTACCTGCTTGGATTAACAAACCAAATCCAGACTCAACTCGTTTAGAGTTCTACGAGCAAGTAATCTCATCTCTAAACCTTCATGGTAATGCATTCATATTGACCGTACGTGACGACATGGGCGATGTTCAAGAACTTTACTGTATAAACCCACTGCAAGTTCGTATTCGCCGCCCAGATCCGATGGGCGAGATTGAGTATATAGTTACTCTTGCTCAAAACGCACAAGATCCAGTAAATCAGTTCTATGACAACGTACAACCTTTTGATCCGATGTCAGTAAAAACAATGGTTTTAACAAAGAATGAAATGCTACATATTCCCATGTTTAGATTACCTGGACAGTTACTTGGACTTGGTCCGATAGCAGCCGCTCGTATAACTTTAGGTTCTGCTATGGCCGCGGAAGTTTATGCAGCAAGTTACTTTGGAAATGCAGCAAATCCTGGTGGAGTTATTGAATCTCCAGGTGAAATGACTGAAGAACAGGCTGCTGACATTGCGCGAAATTGGAATATGTCACATACAGGACCTTACCGTGCTGGAAAACTTGGAATTCTAACTAGTGGAGCAACATTTAAGCCACTTACTCTTAATGCCGCTGATGCACAACTTCTAGAAGTACGTAGATTTGGTGTAGAAGAAATTGCTAGATTATTCCGTGTACCTGTATCTTTACTTGGTCACCCTGTTGCTGGAGCAATGTCATTTGCATCTGTCGAAGCTCAGAACTTGTCTTTTGTTCAACATTCTTTGCGTCCTTTACTTGAAAGACTAGAACAAGCACTTTCACCTTTACTTCCTGAATCAGATGGATTTATTAAGTTCAACCTAGATGCATTGCTACGTGGAACAACATTAGAACGTTATGATGCCTACACAAAAGGTTTACGAGAAGGTTTCCTAAGCCTAAACGATGTTCGTTATGTAGAAGATCTTGCACCTCTTGGAGAGTCTGGAGATCAATACAGAGTTCCACTGCAAAATATTGATGCAGCAGACGCAAAAGATGTTGGCTTAAACCTACGTGCCGACATTGCAGCCAAGTTAATTCAAGTAGGTTTTGATCCAAAATCAGTAATTGAAGCTGTTGGTTTACCTGATATGAATCACACAGGTTTGCCTTCAAATCAGTTGCAACCAATTTCAACAATTGATCCAACGGATCCCAAAGCGGCATACGAGGTGGAGTAGTGTTGAATGAAGAGAAAGACTCAAGGAGCAAAATGAAAAAAATCGAACGGCGCACATATACTGTGCAAGATGTTGAAACTCGGGCAGATGACGATGGAAAGCTACGCTTGTCAGGATATGCAGCAAAGTTTGATAGTCCTAGCGTACCACTTCCTTTTACAGAGACTATCGCCCAAGGTGCATTTAGAAAAACACTAACTGAGATACCAGATGTAAGATTGTTAGTTAACCATGAAGGACTTCCATTAGCTCGTACTAAAAATGGTACTATGACTTTAACTGAAGATAATATTGGATTAAGATTTGATGCTGAACTAGCAGACACACAAGAAGCAAAAGATCTATATGCTTTAATTGCTAGAGGCGACGTAGATCAGATGAGTTTTGCGTTCCGTGTAATTAGACAAAAGTGGAATGAAGACCGCACTATGCGTGTTTTGACTGAAGTATCATTAGCCGATGGAGATGTCTCAGTAGTTACTTATCCAGCTTATCCAGCAACATCAGTTGAAGCCCGTGAACATCTAAAAAATGCTATTGATGCTGTCAAAGAAGGACGAGAAATATCTGGAGATTCTTTACTAGTTCTAAAAAGCATTTTTGAAGATCTAAGTGAAGGCCATGACTATGTAATGAAGTCAGTAGAACTAATGGCTCAATTACTAGGAAATCAAGAAGTAGTTGCAGCAGACGATATGGAAGATTCTAATTATATGGAAGATGAAGAAGACAAAGACTTAATTGAAGAAGTTTCTGTACCAAGATCTATATCTCTTCGTCTAGCAAAAGCAATAGTAAACAACACAAAATAATATTCTGTTAGCAAATAGTTAACAGATACCGAAGTCGGAGCGAGACTCACACCCCAAAAGCGCCGTGATGCTTATCGCCACCACCTCGATTAAACTCATAAGGAGCAGAATACAATGTCATACCTTGACAAAGTAATCGAGCGCCGTGATGCAGTTAAAACAGAAATGGACGCAGTTCTTGAGGCAGTTGCCGCAGAGAACCGTACAGATCTAACTGCAGAGGAGACCGAGAAGGTTGACGCTCTTGTAGAAGAGTCACGTTCACTCGATACAAAAATCGAAAAACTAAAGACACAAGCTGATGCAGACGCTAAGGCTGCAGAAGTACGTGCAGCAGTTGCACCAGTTGCAACTCCAGCAGGTGGCGCACGCGTCATCTCTGAACCTCGCACTTATTCAGTAAACTCTGATGCTTCATTCGTAAAAGATGCATATAACGCATCATTTAAGAATGATTTCAGTGCAAACGAGCGTCTTGCTCGTCACATGAAAGAAGAAGCAATTGAGCGTCGCGATGTTGGAACAGCTGCGTTTGAAGGTTTGGTTGTACCACAATACCTTACAGATCTAGCTGCACCACTTGCACGTGCTGGTCGTCCATTTTTGGATGCTGCAACAAACAAGCACGTACTACCTGCAAGCGGAATGACATTAAACATCAGCCGCATGACAACAGGTACATCAACTGCAGTTCAAGCAACAGAAAACTCTGCTGTTTCAGAAACTGATGCTGATGATACACTACTCACTATTAACGTGCGTACAATTGCAGGACAGCAAGACATATCTCGCCAAGCAATCGAGCGCGGTACAGGAATTGATACATTTATTCTTGCAGACCTAATTCGTTCATGGCACACAACACTTGACAATCAATGCATCAATGGTGCTGGTACATCTGGCACAATTCTTGGTCTTGATGGTTCAGGTGGAAATGCAATCACTTATACATCAACAGCTCCTACAGTTCAACTTCTGTATCCAAAGCTTGCTGATGCAGTACAGCAAATCCAGACAAACGCGTTTCAGAATCCAACACATTGGGTCATGCACCCACGCCGCCTAGCTTATCTATTAGCTGCAGTTGATTCACAAAACCGTCCTTTGGTAGTTCCAAACGCAAGCGGACCAGTAAACACAATGGCAGCAGGCGCAGGAGCTTCATCATACGGTAACTCAGGTTACTCATTGATGGGTCTACCAATTGTTACTGATGCAAGCGTTGGAACAACTTTCGGCGCAGCAACAAATCAGGACAAAATCTATTGCGTTGCAGCACCTGAAATGCACCTTTGGGAGCAGACAGGATCACCATTTGCGCTTAACTTTGATGCAACTGGTGCAAGCACATTGACAATTAAGTCTGTTGTCTATGGCTATGCAGCGTTTTCAGCAGGTCGTTACCCTCTAGCTGCCTCGATTATCTCAGGCACAGGTTTGGTAGCACCAACATTCTAAGCAAAGCTTAGAACAATAGTGTAGAGCCGGTAAGACTCCCCCGACTTATCGGCTCTACACCTTTAATGGGGGTAAATATGAAATCATCGCATAAAGTTTCAATTGGAGCATGTGATCCAGGTTCAGTTAATGCTGCTTGGGCATATACAATGATTCAATTGACACAAGCTCGAAGTTCAAGATTAGGTCCATTTATAAGAATTGAAGGATCTGGTTTATTAAGTAAATTACGTAACCGTGTAGTTGCAACCTTTTTAGATAACACAAAGTCTGATTGGTTGCTAATGATAGACACTGATGAGCAATTAAATGTGCAAGCATTTGATAAGTTAATTGAAACTGCTCATGATAAAGACAGACCAGTTGTAGCAGGACTTTATTTTGCAGCTTGGGATGCAAATGAGAACCTATATCCTGTTCCTGTTCCATTGATCTTTAATGATACTACTAAAGGCTTTGCGCCTATAAATGACTACAAACGTAATGCAGTCTTTGAGATTGATGCTGCTGGTACTGGTTGCATACTAGTCCACCGTAGTGTACTTGAGAAAATGCGTGAGACAGCAGATCCAAACCAAGGCACAAACTGGTGTTGGTTTTGGGACGGACCTATAAATGGTGAGTGGGTAAGTGAAGACTTGCTATTCTGCCGTAAAATCAAGCATTTAGGTTTCCCTATTTATGCCAATACAGGTGCCATATTGCCGCATCAGAAAAGGTACTGGTTACATGAAGGCCATCATACTGAACGGCAAAGTAATGAAAATATTTAAGAAAAAACAAACAGCAACAGCCTTGCCCGATTTAGAACGAGCAATGCAGCCTAAATTAGAGAAAAGGATAAAGCATGGCACTAACAAACGCCTATTGCACCCTGTCGGATGTCAAGAATGCTCTTGCGATCGAGGACATCAATGACGATCTAGCTATAGAAGCTGCAATTGTTGCTGCATGCAGAATGATTGATGACTACACTGGTAGATTTTTTTATAAAGACGGCACAACTGCCGCGCCTGTAGTTCGTTATTACACACCAAATGATTGGTGGATTTGCAACCTTGATGACTTTGTTTCACTAACTCAAATTGCAACTGATGAAAACTTTGACCAAAGTTATACAACCATTTGGGCTGCAACAGATTATATGGTAGAACCAATTAACAACCCACGTAGAGGTTGGCCTTACACACGAATTTTAGCCGTTGATCGATACCTTTTCCCTCGTTTGTATCCTCAAACTGTAAAAGTAACAGGAGTATGGGGATGGTCTGCGGTACCTGCAGAGATCAATTTAGCCGCACGTTTACAAGCATCTAGACTGTTTATCCGCAAGCAATCACCATTTGGAGTTGCCGGTTCTGTTGATATGGGAACCGTAAGATTGACATCTAGATTAGATCCAGATGTCGAAGCATTGATCCGTCCACTTAAGAAGTTAAACGGAGTTGCATACTAATGCAACCAAGCAAAGTCCGAGATGGATTAAAAGCCAATCTTCAGTCAATTGAAGGTCTTAGAGTTTATGATCTAGTACCTGATGTAATTGTTCCACCATGCGCAATAATTGGTCAACTAGATCTTGTGTTTGATCTCAACAACGCTAGAGGTTTAGACTCTGCAAGTGTAGACGTAATGGTTATTGTCCAAAGATTCTCAGAGCGAACAGGTCAAGATAAACTTGATCAATATCTTTCTGGTTCAGGTGATTATTCAATAAAAGCAGCAATTGAATCAGATCGTACTCTTGGTGGAGTTGTTGATACACTTAGAGTTACTGCCGCTCAATCAGGAGTATACCAAACTGCTGATGTTGAATACCTATCATACCGATACCAAGTAACAATATATGGAGATGGAGTATAATGCAATATACAATTATGTCAGATATTTTTGTAATGTCTGCAAAGAAAAAAGGCGACCAAGTTGCTGAAAAAGAATTGCTAGAAGCTGGACTCAATATCGCTGCGCTTGTCAGCGGTGGGCACCTATCAAGCAATAGCCCCGTTAAAACACAAGCAGAAGGAGCCGAATAATGGCCCGGATAGTCCTCACAAACGCGTACATCACAATCAATGGCGTAAATCTTTCAGATCATATTGCTAGCGTTACGCTAACAACAAATACAGATGTTGTCGAAACAACAGCATTTGGTGCAACAGCACGGACAAGAATAAGTGGTTTGTTTGACAACTCTGTAGCACTTGAATTTCATCAAGACTATGCTGCATCAAGTGTAGAAGCAACAATTTATCCTCTTGTAGGTGCTGCTCCAACAGCAGTAGTAGTTAAGCCAAATGGCGCAACAACTTCTGCAACAAACCCAGCATATTCATTTAATGCTTTGGTTTCAGAATGGACTCCTCTAAATGGCGCTGTTGGTGAACTTGCCACTGCATCAGTTACTTGGACAATTGATGGTGCAATCTCAAAGGCGGTAGCATAAATGGCCCGTATAGTTTTAACTAACGTTGTAGTAACTTTCGGCGCAACCGATATTTCCAGTTATGTTACTTCAGTGACTTTAGGATCAACTTACGATGTTGTTGAAACTACAGCTTTTGGTAACACTGCACGCACACGAGTTGCTGGTCTTGCTGATAACAGTGTGGCATTAGAGTTTAATCAAGACTTTGCTGCAAGTGCATTAGAATCAGTTATCTACCCAACTCTAGGTACAGCAGTATCAATAACTGTTAAACCAGTTGCAGGAGCAGTAACTACTGCAAACCCAGCATACAGTTTTAGCGCTTTGGTTTCTGAATGGACTCCACTTAATGGAGCAGTCGGAGAACTAGCAACCGCATCGGTCACATGGCCGATCAGCGGAGTAATCACAAAAACAACAGCATAATCTAATAGGGGGAAAATCATGGATGGTCTTGGAATCAAAGTAAAAACAATTGATGGCAATGAAGTTACTTACAAACTAACTCCTCGCGTCATTGTTGCATTTGAGCAGCAATATGGCAAAGGAATGCCTAAGTTGCTTGGTGAAGAACAAAAGATTGAACACGTTTATTGGTTAGCATGGAAGTGTATGCAATCCAATGGAGTTGTGGTAAAACCATTTGGTCCGGAATTCTTAGATACAATTGCAACTGCTGAATTGGACTCAGATGATTCTTTCGGATCCACCGAGACAGCCTAACCTACAACGTAGCGGCTATCTCGGTGGAAACCGGTATTTCACCCATAGATCTAATAGATGCGCCTGAAGGAATACTTGAGGCCATTACTATTTATCTTAAAGAGCGAGCAAAAGGTAAATAATTGGAAGAAGACACACGGATCATTTTAACAGGCATCGAGCCAACTATTCGAGCTCTTAAAGAGTTTGATAAGAAGGCTGTTGCTAAGTTTAACAAAATAGTTAATACTGAGTTGAATAACGCCGAAAGTGCTGCTCATCGTTTAGTTGATAGTATTCAAAGTAGAACAACAAATACTCCAATGCGCAATTGGAGACCAACAGCAGCAGTAAGCGGACGAACTTGGGGCGGTGCTGGTTGGCCAGCTTGGGATCCAAATACAATTAAAGCTGGAATCACTGTGTCAAAAGCACAGAGACGTACTCGCAAAGATTACACAACTAACGCTGGCGCTTTGCTTAATACTTCTGATGCTGGTAAAGTATTTGAACTTTCAGGACGTAATAAAAAGAGTGGATCATTTATTGAAAGACTCAATTGGTTTGGCAAAGCTTCTCGTCTTGTTTGGAAAGTTGTAGACAAAGAAAGACCACGCATTGAAAAAGTAGTAGAAAAAGCTTTAGAAGAAGCAAAACGTGAGTTACAAAACCATCTTAATTCAGCGGGAAAGGTAGACTAAAATGGCAGTTGGTGCAGTAGTCGCCCGCATTCTTACTCAGTATTCTGATAAAGGCACAAAGGCCGCAGTCAAAGATATTAGTAAGATGGAAAAGAAGTTTGGTGATTTTGCTAATAGAACTGCAAAGAAGTTTGGAATTGCTGCAATTGCCGCAGGAGCTTTTGCCGCAAAGATTGGCTATGATGCTGTTAAAGCAGCAATGGAAGATCAAAAGTCGCAGGTACTTTTGGCTAATTCTCTTAAAAACACAGTAGGCGCAACCGACTCACTTATAGCATCAACTGAAAAGTATATTGGCGCAATGCAAGCAGAGTTTGGCTTTGCTGATGACGAACTTCGTCCTGCACTTGCTGGACTAGCTGCTGTAACAGGTGATGTAGGAAAAGCTCAGACTTTAGTTGGCGTTTCAATGGATATTGCAAGAGCAAAAACCATTGATTTAGGTACTGCTTCTAAACTTGTTGCTAAAGCTTATGGTGGCAATATTGGCGCACTTAAAAAGTTATTCCCTCAGATTTCTGCAGCAACCGTTAAATCAAAAGACTTTGCAGCAGCAATGCGTGAGATCTCTGGTGAAACAAAAGGAGCTGCAGCTGCGGCAGCCAATACATTTGCTGGACAAATGGAAAGAATTAAACTTGCATTTGGTGAAGCATCTGAGTCTTTAGGTTATAAGTTAATACCACAGCTAAAATCATTTGCCGATCTAATTATTAACAAAGCCATTCCTGCTATCCAGAAGTTTGTAGATGAAAATGGCGATAAGATTGCAGCAGGATTTAAGACTTCTATTGCCTATGGCATAGCATTTGCTAAGTTAATGTACGACATGTTTAGTTTTGTCGCTCGTAATATTAAAGTATTTGCAACTCTTGGTGCAGTTATTATTGCTGCATTTATGGGTGCTAAAGTTGCAGGTGCAGTCACAGCTTTAATTACTGGAATTCAAGCAATCATTAAAGTTATGAAGGCACTTCGCACAGTTTCACTTGCTTCTGCAGCTGCAACTGCATTAGCAACAGGTGGTCTTTCAGCCGCAGCTGGTGCAGCTGCCTTTGGTGTTGCTTTAATTGGAATGGGTATTGCAGCAAATAAGTTTAATAAAGATTCAGATAAGGCAGCGGACTCATTAGGTAAGTTTGATTACAATGCAAAAGGTTTTACAACAACAGCTTCAGATTACACCAAAGGCATTGAAGGCATGACAGGTGCCACAAAAGGTCTTGCCGGCGCAACAACAGGAGCTGCAAAAGCATCAGCATTATTATTGCAATTACAAAACAAGTTTGGACTAAAAGGACTTAAAGAAACTGATCCGGTTACTCTTGAAGCAATTAGAAAAAATCAGATCAAGCAACAAAAACTTGGTATATCAAGTCCAACTATTTCATTGCTAGCATCTGCTGGAAATGGAAACATTGCTAAAAACACAACATCAAATGGCGGAAATATTACTGTAAATGTTGCTGGTTCAGTTGTTTCACAAGGTGATCTTGTTAATGGCATTAAAAATGGACTTGCAACTCTTATGCGACGCCGAACCGGCAGTCAGTTTGCGGTACTATAATGCCAACTAATGCACCTACGCTTACGGTTTCTTTTAGCAATGGTGGTGCTTATACAGCAGTTAGCGCGGATCTGTTGTTATCTGTTGAGATCCGTCGAGGTCGTCAATATCAAAATGATTTCCTGGAATCAGGAACTGCTGATGTAGTTCTTAATAATCAATCTGGAGCGTTTGATCCAAGCAACACATCAAGTCCATGGTATGGCATTTTAATTGCTGGTATGCAAGTAAAGATCCAAGGCAATGCAACAACTATTTATACAGGTTATTTAGAAAACAATGAAGTAAACCAAGGTATTTATCCTACTGTTTCATTAACATTTGTTGATGGTCTTGCACAGATCGCTAAAGCAATAGCACCGGCATTAGCAACAAGTCAATATCAAGAAGCGGCTTCTACTAGAGCAACTAGAGCACTTGATCTTGCTGAGTGGACTGGTGGACGCAGTCTTACAGGAACAACTGTCATGCAAAAGACAAAACAAAATATGAGTTGTCTTGAAATGCTAGAACAATGCGCAAACTGTGTCGGTGGACGTTTCTATGTAAGTCGCACAGGAACTGCAACTCTTGTTCCACTATCTGACAAGTTTACGCGGCCAACTAGATTGCTATTCAGTGATCAGGGCGATGCAAATAGTGTTGGTTATGACGGTATCATTACTAATCCAGGAACTGATTATGTTTACAATGAGGCAATAGTATTTAGAGGACCAAAAAAGACTCAGAAAACTGCAAAATATACTGCTAGTGTTTCTACATATGGACTTAAGTCTAAGAAACTTGATGCACCTATTTTTAATGATACAAGTGCTGCAAATCTTGCTTTGTATGCTGCTAGAAAAGATGCTGATGCTGTTGTATTAGCAGAACAAATAGATTTTACTGCAATTGGCATTGGAGCACTTGCCACAGATATGCTTGAAACTGAGTTAAATGATCTTGTCCAAGTCAAACGTCTTACATATGATGGTAGAAATATCACAATCAATTGTGTTGTAGAAGGATTAGCTCATTCAATAACAGCAGATAATTGGAGAGTTAGTTACTTCACATCTGTAGTTGATCCGTACACGATTACGATTTAGGGGAAATAATGCCACTTTGTCCGCAAATCACAATCACACCAATTACAGTTACTTCAACTGGAATGACTCAAACTTCAATTATTCCGATTGTTGCAGCAACTACAGAAGAGACTGACGAACTTCAAGTTGAGATCAATTCTATTGAAGCATCTGTTAATGGTAAGAATCACATATATCGCCAAGCAACTGCTCCAGATGGATCAGTTTATCCTTTAACTGAAGGTGATGTTTGGTTTGATACTGATGATGGAAACAAACAATATTACTGGACAGGCACAGCCTGGGTGTCGGTGCAAGATCTTGGAATTGCAGCAGCAGAAGCCGGAGCAGCAGCAGCAGTTGCGGCAGCAGCGGCAGCAGCAGCGGCAGCAACAGCAGCGCAAACTACAGCAGATGGCAAAAATAAGATTTACAGACAAACAACTATGCCAACTACAGGTCCTTTCACTGAAGGAGATCTTTGGTTTGACACAGATGATGATAATAAGTTTTATCGTTATACTAGCGGTGCATTCTCTGCTTTTTCATTAGGAAATAACGCAATTGCCGACCTTTCTGCAAATAAGTTAACTGCTGGAACAATTGATGCATCAGTCATTACGGTTTCAAACATAAATGCTGGCAATATTTCAAGTGGTTATTTAGCCGCTGGCAGAATCCAAGCAGCATCATTAGATGCAAGTGTGCTTGTTGCAGGTTCAATTACGGCAGTTCAAATTACTGCAGGAACTATTACAGGTTCAAAAATTGCTGCAGGAACAATCACAGCAAGTAATATAGCCGTTGCCACAATCACTGCAGATCAAATTGCTGGTGGAACAATTACCGCTGCTGAAATTGCCGCAGATACAATTACAGCAGCAGAAATTGCTGCAGGATCAATTACAGTTGACCGATTAACTGCAGGAACACTTACTGCTTTTACACTTAGAACTTCATCAGGAGCACGTCGAGTAACTGTATCTGCTTCTACAAACTCAATTTCATTTACAGAGTCCAGTTCAACTGTTGGACATATTGGTCCAGCTTCTACAGCTGGTATTGTTATGCACTACGGTTCAACATTTGATCCTGCTGTGACAACGTATCCTAATGCTTATGTATCTTCTGGTGATGCTCGTATTGCTTTTAGCTCTACAAAGTATGTTCAAGTTAGTACAACTGGCGTAGTAATGAATGGAAATGTTTATACACTAGATGCTTTTTATAATCAAGATGCATCTACTAGTGCTAACGCAGCAAATACGCGGATGGACACGGATGGACGCACAAGACGAAGTACTGCTTCGAGCGCTCGTTTTAAGGAAGAAATTGTCGATCTTTCAACAGTTGCTGATCTAAACCCAAATGGTTTATTAAGTTTACCGATTAGAGCTTTTAAGTTTAAGTCTGATTATTTAGAT
>Ga0209596_1002797_pt1 | contig 14241 bp, 23 predicted proteins | sample M_130807_MF_Meta_FD_187314 | JGI IMG/M metagenome (GOLD analysis project Ga0209596, IMG submission 187314) | Freshwater microbial communities from Lake Montjoie, Canada to study carbon cycling - M_130807_MF_MetaG (SPAdes) (version 2) | ecosystem: Environmental > Aquatic > Freshwater > Lake... | reverse complement strand
CTTGTATAAACTTGAAAACCATAATGACAAGGTGGAAGCACCATTTTATCTATCTCACCTACATTCCAAGCATTAACCATTAATCGTCTTGAGTCTGGATTTGTTTTAAGGTCGTTGATTAGGTTTGTAATTTGGTCTATTTGTTTTGTATAAACACCAGGGTCAACTATTTTCTCATCACGAGTTGCATTTCGGCTCCAGCTTCTCCATTGCTTACCATAAATTGGACCTAACTCACCCCATTTCTTAGCAAACTCATCATCTGTTTTGATTTTATTGATGAATTCTTCTTGAGTTAAAGTATTGTTTAATATTTTTATAGTATCATCACCCTCAATGTTTATTCTACCTTTATCTGTTATAAGAACATTTCTATTAACATTATGTTGGGATATGATTTCTGCACTAGCTCCATTTGATAATACAATAGTACAACCTATTAAATTATCCTTATGTTTTTTCAAATAATTCTTATAAGCATCACCATTCCAAATATGACAATTATTATCAACCAAATACTTAATGTTTGTATCACCACGTAGGAACCATAGTAATTCTGTTACCATTGTCTTCCAAGCCATCTTCTTGGTTGTAAGCAATGGAAACCCCTCTGACATATTATGACGGATTGTATAACCAAAGATTGATTTGGTTCCTGTTCCTGTACGGTCTTTCTTTTCTACACCATAATCAATAATGTCTTGGAGTAGTTGTTGGTATTGTTTATCTAAGGTATTATTTTTTATATCTATATTTTTCATTAGTTTTTTACGTTTTTCAGGATGTCTCCACTTACCATAGTTAGACCATTTGTTCATAACTTTCCAATTGATTTTCGTTGAAGATGTGTAATAGTCCATATTCGTCCATTCCACCACTCCATTCCGGTATATCCTGATGTTAGCACCAATACTACGTTATATGTTCTGAGGAACCCATTCTAAATGTTTAGTAAATAACCATAAAGAATTAACATCATCAATATTTTTATCAGTAAATTGTTCAGTAATATTTTCACCAGTATCATTATTTTTAATACTTTTAATTTTTAAAAAAGGATTTTGACCAACCAATTCAACTAATAAATCAGAACCTTTTGGTGTTGGTTCTTCTCTAAAAAGATTTTTGAAAAAATCTTTATGTTCTTCATTAATTTCTAATGAATTTATTTTCTTTTCTTTCTCTTTTGTTAAGGAATAATCTTTACTATCCGCTTTTATGAGGTACACCCCATTTTTTAAATTTTCTTTTTCCATATCTTTATTTTTTAAAACATTCAGTTAGTTTAATACTTGGTAAATTCCAAACATCAATTATTTTATAATTAGAACCTTCAGTGTTTGTTAGTATAATATTATTCGGTTCAATTCTAATATTGGTTTTAATTACAACCCCAATATTATTATCTTCTTCTTTGATAAGGTAAAATGGTTCAAAATCATTACTAATGTCAGATTTATATCTTTTATAATTATATACATCGTTTTCACCAATAATATAAAAATTACTAAAGTTTTCAAATATAGTGCAAATTTCTCCAGATGTAATAATTACATCTAATTTAAATTCTTTCATATAATATAACACAAAACGACTCAATGTTTCATTGTGTTCAAGTTGAGTAATGTCATTATTGATTTTTTTATAATCCCATACATAATCTTTTACATCTTCAATCTTTTTTTCGTATTTCTTAAATATTTTATATTCAAGCCTTTTTAATATGTTTTCCATAATTTATTTTTTTACAAATATACTAATTATTATTCAATTAGTCAATTGGTATTGTTTATCTAACTTATTCATTGTTTTAATCTTGTTTTGTTCCTAAAGCCCATACTGAATTTGGAAATAATTCTTGTCGTAATTTTAATATAATATCTCTGTGCTCTTGGAATTCATCATCCATAACAGATTTGTGTCCATTTAACACTGCTTTGGTTATTTCATAATCCAACTTAGAGATTAATGCCGATTTTTCAATGTTGGTCATATTTTGTAAGTCTATATCTAATTTATTCTTCATGAATTATTTTATTTTCATCAATTAATCTTGTTATTCGAGCTTTACCTTTTTCACCAATTGGAATAGGATTTCCCTCTTCGTCAATTCTAACAAATCTAATGTTAGTTTTCAAGACCACAACCTGATTTCCTGTATAAACATTGTGAGCCCTTGCTTCCATATATAAAGTCACAGAAGTATTACCAATTTTACTTGGGTGTCCATAAATTTTTAATAACTGACCTTCTTTGGCAGGTTTTTCAAAGTAACATTTATCAATAGATACTGTCACCATTCTTGGGTTATCACATAATTGCATTGAATATCCCGCAGCTGCCGCATCAATCCAAGCCAGTAATTTTCCTCCAAATAAGTTTCCGTGAAAACCTAAATCTGATTTTTTAATTGGGTGCGTGTTCAGTAATTCCATTTTTACTTTCTTTTAACCATTCTTCCTTCATCTCATCACAAACAATATCATATAATTCGTATTTGTTCATTTTTGGATTCAGTTTTTTCATTTCCTTAATACGAGACATTACTTTATCGTAATAACCTCTTTCGTGTGCGTGAACTAAACGCTCTTCAACTCTTTCTTCGTTTGTCATAGTAAATTTGTTTTAAAGTTTTTTAAATTCAGGTTTAAGTATGTTCCATATTAATTTGTCATATGGTTTTGAGTCCCACATTGCAAACATAACTGAACGATATGGTGGATGTGAATGAGCCATAACATGTTCCGCATATTCTTTCTTTGTTGGTTCAACCTCACGGTCATTATATTTCCCATAACGGAAATAATTGTAAGCTTTACCACAATGCTCAGAAACTTGGTAAAAACCATAACTTAAGGTGTCAGCATATTCCTTAACTTTTTTGTAAAACTCGTCAGGAACATCTTTTAAGAAATCGTTTACATCACCACCGTTTGAAAGGTATTCCCAAACACCTGTAGTTGATACGTTAGTCATTATCTTATGAAGTCGTAGGTATTCTTCACCTTTGATTTTCATTCGGTCCCCATTTGAAAACTTCACAACAAATCCTTCGGCATTATTTTCAACCATACCTTTTAAAGTTGAATAATCTTTTATACCGTCATATCTTTTTACAACAGGTATACCTGATACGCTGTGCATGTTAACAACAGATTCATAATCCAACTCTTTACCCGATGCTCGACTAGTCATACCCAATACAACCAATTTTTCTTCACCACCATAATCAACTACGATACGGTTTTCAGGGTATATGATTTCAAATAAAGTGGCATAACCTTTTGGTATTGACTCCAAGTTGTATTTGGTATCCAACATTTCTCTTGCTTTAACCGCCTGATTTGAAGTAAACGAACCTCTTGTTGCAACAACCCATTTACCTTCATAAAAAAACAATATACCCAAAGAACCATCCATCTTTTCGTAAACCTCAAACTTTTCAGTTGGAGTATGTTTGTTTTCCTCTATGTTAAAGAATTTTTTGAATGGGTATGCAACAACATTACCTTCATTGTCGGTAACTAAACCACGACATTGTAAAGTTATGTCATCCCATTTTTGATTGTATTGTACTTCAGGAGAATAATTCCATATAGACAAAGGCAAAGTACGGTGGGTCTGTTTAAACAGATGACCAGTTCTACTGTATTGTTCCAAAGTGTATAAGAATTTGTTCATGGTACAAATATACGATTTTTTTGCATAAAAAAAATCCCCACCTATACAAAAGATGGGGAATTCTAAAATTAAATTTGATTATTTTTCAATAATCATGTTTGTGTTTGAAATTGGTACTCTCATTACAGGAATAGCTGAATTTGTATCCTCACTTGTCTTTTGCATTACCTGATAAAAACCATCCCCCTCCATTTTTACGGTTGATACGTTGTTAAATGATTCCATAACCGTTGATGAACCTCTTGGTCCGTCTAACAATTGAACTTGTTTTGTTGTTGTGTTGAATGTAAGTGTTTGCATATGTCTTATTTTAGTTTTATTTCAAATCGGTCTTCCATGACTTGTAATTTATCTTCAGGGACTCCATGGACATTAACTCCCTTATGTCGATTTTCAACAACGATGGTATGAACTTTATATCCGTATCGTCTTCCAAGGCAACGATAGAATTTCATTTCCCAATCTTGTGTGAATGTATTTGATACTACAATAGTACGAAATAAAGTTAAGTTAAACAAGTTTTTTCTCATTCTACGAACAACTCTTTGTCTACAATTATCATGAGCTTCTTTTAATTTTTTCGCATCAAATTTGTATTTTCCTTTTTTCATGAAATATTGGTCAGCCTCAAATATCTGATATGGTTTTGCAATTGACCTTGCAAATGTTGATTTACCTGAACCAGGTAACCCTCTAACTATATATAAATTCTTTTCCATATTACCAACTATCAATATCTGTTAAATCTAATTCTGTTTTTGTGTTGTGACTATAAACCACAATTCCACTACCAATTCCATTTGGAGTTATTTTCCAAGTGAATAATCCATATTCACCATAAATTGCTTTAATGTGTGATAACCATTCATCATACATTTCCTGTTGTTTCTCGTTGAGTTCCTCGTGTATCACGGTTTTTCTCGTATTCTTTTCTTCCATTACATTTAGTTTTTTCTGTTGTATTCCAAAGTTCTTTTCCTTCAGTTTTCATATGACAGTTGTGAGGTTTATCCATCTTTTTGGAAAACCCCACAATCATATCGTTATGATTATTTTTAACCCGCCATGGGCATTCTTTACAAGTACCCATATTTTTCAAGTTGTCCATATTTTTCTTGTGCCTCATTTATTCCCCAAATATCAAAAAAATCTGTCTCACAATGTTCAACACCAGCATTCAATCGAATGCTGATGTCGTTTCTTGTTTCCAAAGATAACATTTCTGCAAGAATTTCCCAATTTAATTGGTGAAACATTTTAACCATCATCATGTAATTGGAATAATTGTTTTCCAAATCTTTGATTTGATTAATCTTTTCAGTTGCATATCCAAATTGGTCATCAAATGCCTTCCAAAATTTAATACATGCCGATTTTAACTCGTCAAAGTATTCTTGTTTTGGTTGTTTGTAGTAGTATTCAATTTTAATCATCCTTGGTCTTTATTAACAATTTCATCAAGATGGTGGTCGTTATCCATTTCGGATACTTTAGGTCTGTGTCTTAACAAAGGTACAACTTCACGTCTAATATTATATGGACGGAACTCAGGGTGACCATCCATTCCAACATCCATTCTTTGACCTTTACCAAACCTTAAATTGGTTGGAAGGTGGCAGTGACCGTGAAGGTGCATAACTCCTTTGTTAAGACCATCCCAAGAACTGATTGGGTAGTGCATCAAACGGAATGTGTGTTCGTCAATTTTTAAAGTATCGTAGTGTGTGACACTTTTGAAATAACCTTGACATCCCTGTCTGTTGTTCTCGATGTGGTGGTCGTGGTTACCAAGAACAAGGTGAATGTTTTTACAAACAATTCGGTCCCAAAATTCTTTGATAGATTCAAACCCACCAAAACTCCAATCTCCAAGACAAATTAAAATGTCGTCTTGCATTACGTTCTCATTTATATTATTGACAATTGTAGCATTCATTTTTTCCAATGTTTGGAAATCACGAGTTTGCTCAATCGGAACGGAACCATCTGGCATTCGCCAGTTTGTCGTACCACGACATATATTTTTGTGGTTGTAGTGCGGGTCAGAAAAAATCCACACATCACCTTTGAAATCTTTATCTATTTTAATCATAACACAAATCTAATATTTTTTCTTCAAACCAAAAAGGCTTTTCTCTATTTTTCCAAACTGCAAATGAAACTTTTGCTCCACGATAGTAGTTTCTGTAAGATTCAACCACAGAATCTACTTTATATTCGTCAGGCATCGCCTTCGGAGGTTCGGTGTAACCAATATCAACAATGTTAGGTTTATTGATAACACACCACTCAATTACCTCCTGAGATTTATGTCGTCTACCGTATCGATAGGTATATTCATAACATAACTCCAATCCAAGTTCACATAACACCAAATAATTGGTTAATGACTCACGAGACCAAATTGCACAAGGGTGATTTTTGTGAGACAATTTGTATGGGACTTGGGGGGCGACTTGGGGGGCGACTTGGGGGGTCATATGATGAACCCCACATAACAGTTGAGCCGTTTCCAAAATCATTTTTACCACGTGTTTATCGCAATGATATTGGGCACATTTCTTAATGTCGTCGTCAAGGAAAAAGATGTTCATAGTTGAATTTTTAATTATTCAACAAATATACAAATTATTCTGTTACCAAAAAAACTGGATTCTGTTCTCCTGCGTGTAATCCCAAAATATTAAAATCATAAAACTCATAAGCTTCAGAATCTGTCATACCGTCACGCTCCATTAATATGTTAATTATTTTGTCTGTAGAATAAAGTACTCTACGTCCATTACCAAACTCTTCAACGACACCAATAATTGCATCCTCCAGACCATCCAATAATATGGCTCCTTCAGCAATTTCGTCAATATTATAATCTTCAATAGTTCCCATAATGGAAACATAACCCTTATTTTTAGGTATGTCAAACAAATTAATATTTTTATGGTATTTATTTATATGGGAAAATTTTTAATACAAGAATCAGAAAAAAAAGAAATCCGAAGAATGTATGGATTGGTTAATGAACAAACAAGTGCTGAATTCAACGATGAATTTATGACTTGGTTAGAAACCATAACCATATCGGCATTTGTTACACCAAACCCATATAAAAATGGCCCAATAAAACTTGGAGCTAAAATGACCCCATATAAGCAAGAAGATGATGGAAAATATCAAACTGCAAAAGATTTAATAGAACAATTAAATGTAGTTACTGAAGATGGTAAAAGTGTTTACCTACAAAACTCAGGTGAAACTATGTTGTTTAATGCCGATAATGAATCCAAAGAAGTAATTGGTGATAGCGTTGTTTATTATTTTCAATATGATGAAAATTCTGAAGTAGTTAATAACTTAAAAAAATATACCAATATGAATAAGACATCCAAATTTATTGTTACCGTAACCCCAAGACCAACGGATAACATAAAACTTGATAAATTGGTTTTGTTTAGAACTAAACCATCAATATTAATCGTACAATAAAAAAATGAAAAAAATCAAATTAACCGAACAAGATTTAATTAAATTAATTCGAAGAGTTTTGAGTGAGGACGAGGCACCACAAGCGGAAACAAGATATGAAACTAACATGGAACGTTTAGCTCGTCAAAATCCTGAAACAGTATCATATCTTCAAGCAATGCAAAAGGCTCAACAACAACAAGGTAGTAATATTTCTACTTGGTTGCAAACTCCTGCGGAACCAAAGCAAGTTGTTAAACAAGGTGGAGGATATTCTTATGATAAAACCGAAGTCGCTCCTATGGATAGTCGTAGACCCGCAGTCCCAACTAAACCAATGAATGAAGTCGATTCAGTTGAAACTCCAGATGCATTATCTTCATTAAATTTACCTGAGGATGTTATTAACATGGCGGCATGTTATCAAGACCCAACAAGTGTTGTTGATTCTTTGGATAATCCTGAATTGGTACAAAAAGCTGCTTCAGATAGAAATCTAAATGCAGTGTTAAAATCTTTGGATGGTAAATCAACACAAGAATTAATGTCAGAATTTAAAAGAGTTAAATCTTTAATGGGTAATATTAAAGAACAGGCGGGGGCGCTTGCATCTGTTGCAGTTTTTGGAATACCTGTTTTACCCGTATTTTTAGGGTTGATTCTTTTAGGTATTGTTGTTTCTCTATTTAAGAAACGTGGAGGAGATAGAGGATTTTCTGGCGGAGGACACAACGCATGTAGAAGAAAGAAAAGTATTCACAAATATTGGAGACAACAAGGTTCAGGCTTTGGGCTATAATTAATGTATTTATAAATAAAAAACTATGAGAGGATATTTCGGAATAGGTCAATTATCTGCGGCTGAAAAGTCAGATATTTTAGACCAACATAAAAGTGTGTATAACGGATACCAAACAATGCAACCACAGGTATCAAACACTCAACCATTAACAGTTTATGATTTTGCTGGAGACAAAGAAGGATTGGTTGTTAATAATAAAGGTGAGGTTAAAAAATACACCAACATGGGTATTAACGAACAAGTTGAACTTGAAGAAGGTAATATGTGTGAACAATGTGGTGGTACCATGAAAGAAGATGTTTGTGAACAATGTGGTTCAGGAAAAATGGAAGAAGGTATGGGTGAAACATGTGAACAATGTGGTGGTACGATGAAAGAGGATGTTTGTGAACAATGTGGTTCAGGAAAAATGGAAGAAGAAACTGGTCATTTAGATGACATTTATAATCAAGAAGATTTAAACCCAACTGCAGGATTTGATTATATTCAAGGTTCATCAAACGATGTGGATACTTTTGAGGGAATGCACAAGAAATTATATAAAGAAAGTGATATTGAATATCCTGGAATGGATGATGGAGAAGAATTATCCCCCTCTTACGATTCTGACGGAAATTTTTTAGGAATGGTAACCCCTAGTGGAAATATGGATGATAGTGATTTTCAAGATTATGAATCATCTTATACTAAAGATGGTGTTGAAGACCCCGACAATGAAAATGATGGATATGAAGACCTTAACGCATCAGAAGTTACTGATGGAGAATTAGATGAATATGATGCTGACGATATGGATGTATCGGATGTAAAACCAGCTTACGATTTTGAATCTGACGGGCCTGGAGATGTTTATCCTGTAAATGAATTTGAGGATGATGATATAAAAGAGTACGAACCAATGGAATCTGCCTTTGCTGAAGATGACTTAGAGGAAGGTGATATCTATGGTGATGCAGAATTTAACGAAATAGATGTATCAGGGGTTCAAGGTATCTACGGAGCTATGGATAGAGCATATGACTTTGACAGTGATGGACCAGGTAAAGCTGGACCATATCAAGAATTTTCTTATGAAAGTGAATTAGAAGAAGAATTTAAAGAAGTTGATGAAGATTTAAAAGAGTCGTTCTTGATACAAAAAAACAAGATAACAGAAATGTTTAATCGTTTTAACAAATATAATTAAAACAAAAACCCCTACTAAAAATAGGGGTTTTTTTATGCTCTGTAGATTTTTGCTTTTTTTCCATATATTTCTTATAAAATAAAAGTTATGGAAATTAAGGAAATTGTTTCATACTTCTTAAATGCTGAGTCAAACATTTTAGAAGTGACGTTCAGAACTATCTCGGATAGTGATGATGTACTTAGAGTTGATAATATTGACTACTCAATATCTGAAGAATATGGTTATGTTCTTGAATCTGAAGATTTTGGATTTTACGATGATGAATTTGAGGATGAGGAGGATTACTATGAAGACCCAAAAATTGAGTTGGATGAAGAAGTCCTTATGTCATTTTTAAATGAGTACTACGAAGTAAATCCAAAGTCGTTACCAAAACCAGAATACTATTAGGGTTCAATTCTTGTCAAATATAACCTAATTTGTTTGTCGTATGGTCCATAAGGCGTACTTAATAGTTTTAGATGTTCAAAACCATCTTCTTCTATTTTAAAAATCATAGTAGTAATACTTTTACTACCTGGTTGGTAGTAATTTAAACGCAAATAACCGTAACCATATGAAGTATTATTAGTTATGTTAAAATACGCATCATTAGAATTTCTTGTATCATATTTCCAATTTATGGGTTTATTTGGTTTATTTAACCAAATGATTTCAAAATCACCTGTAAAAGAACTTGATTCAAAATTAATATTAAAATCATTTGTGTTAATTTCGTTAAATGGTGCGTATAAATTTAAGTTACTATCAGTAAATGTTTCACCATTTTCGTAATGTGAAATTGTGTCTTTACCTTCATCACCAACAACGGTAACCCAATCAACAACATATAACCCACTTAAAGTAACATTACTAATTTCCGTAACGTACTTCTCACAACCTGATAGGAGAACTAAAAACATTAAAATACCAACTATTCTTCTCATAGGACAAATATAAATACTTTTTTCCAATTATAAAAATATTTATTGATATGAATTTAGATGTAGATTATTTAATTGACTTTTTTACCAAAAACTCGGACCCTGTTAACGACGAAGAAGAAACAGGTGAAATTGGAGAACAAGACGCTGCCGTTGCGTCATCACCAGCACCATCAACAGGTGGAGGAGGAGGTTCGATACCAAAATGGTCTGATAGTTATCAAACAAAAAGAGGTTCTGCAAATATGTTAGGTAAATCTGGGGAAAAATGGGAAACTGGAATAACAAGAGGTTCTGCGAATCAAATTTGGTGATAGACGATATTTATTGTTAATAACCACATATTTATAATAAAAAAAAAGATTATGATACAACCAACTTATAGCCCAATAGAAGCATTAAATAGAGTTAAGTTGATGATGGGATATGACCCAACAAAAACTTTAACAGAAAATGAAAAATCATTAAAACCTCTTATAAAAGAAGGTGATGATATTGATACTCCAACCGAAATAGCAATTCAAAAAGTTTTACAAGGTTGTAAAAGTGTTGATAATGTTGGTACTTTAGACGCAGCCGCAATTGCAACGGCATTTAACAAATCGTTTCAATATCAAACCATGGGATTTTTAGGCGGAACTGATGATGGTTTGTGGAGAGAACAAGCTCGACTTATGAAAAAAGGTAATTTGAATGACCTTTGTAATATTAAAAAAGAATTTGAAGACTTAGGATTTGGTGATTTTGCAAAACAATTAGTTGAAGAGTTAGATGACGAAGAATTATCTGAATTAATGGAAACGTTTGCTGCGATGAGTTATAAAACTAAAACAGAAACAAATGTTAGGGCTGATAGTACCGAACAAAAAAATATTAATGAATTTATTGCTAAATTCAAATGTGTATTTAATACCAATTCCAATGTTGATAATGCTGTTGGTTATGACAGAAACAGATTTACGTATATTAAAGTAAAAGGTAATTCAGGTCAAACATATCTTTTATTTTATGATGGAGCATTGAAAAAATGGAATCCTACTAAACGTGATTGGGTAGAATCAGGTAAGTTTTTGAGATGTAACGGTAGAGAAGTTGTTGTAGAATCCCAAGAAAAAAAACGATTAATTGAAGATTTTGACGATTCAGGATTAAGTGGTGGACGCACCCCAACTCCAACAGGAGGTGGTGGTGGAGGAACAACACCTGCGTATCGTAACTGTAGTGGAACGTATAAAAAAGGATGTAAATCTGACGTAATTACAAAAGTTCAAGGATGTTTAGGATTGACTGCGGATGGTAAATATGGAAATAAAACCCATGAAAAACTTAATAGTATGGGATTCGCAAATTTTACCGATGCGGATGTTGATAAAATCTGTGATACTGCTGTACCTGAAATTAGTGGTGAAATCGTAAAAATTGACCCATCAAATACTAATTTTTAAAATATAGAGATATGAAATTTAATTTAACTGAAAACGAAATAAAAAACATTTTAGAAATGCATTCTAAGGTTAGAACTGCAAATAAAGTTATTTCTGAACAAACTACTAATTTACCCAATTTGCCTGGTGTTGAATTGGCTAATATGAAAAAAAATAATCAATTAGCGTTTGATTCATCTTATAACCAATTAAGTGCTCTTAAGAAGAAAATAGTTGATGATAAATTGGCGGGTAAATCTGCTTCAAGCACAAATAATTTAAATCCAACAAACACAGGTAGTCAATTATCTCAGGAATTAACTCCACCAAATACGGGTAATCAAAATTCTGCAAAAACAGTTGACGATAAACAAACTATTAAAGAGCAATTACAATCATTAATTGATAGCGGATGTATTAAGAATGGTTTTGTGGTTTCAATTGGTTCAACAAATCCTAATAAACAATTTGCGGCTAAACAAGAAAGTACATTAAGACCTGGTAAATTTAGATATTTCTTTATTGATAATACTTATGGTACTGTTGGTCCCGATGGTAAATTCAAAATTGGTTCTGGTACATGGGAATGTAATGATAGTAAGATTCAATCAGATAAAGTTTCGGATGCAAAATCTAAAGCGAGTTCTGAAGAAGTTAAAAAATCTACAGACTCAAACATTGAAAATTTGAAAAAAGAAGGTGGATGGAAAACTTATGATGAGTTGATTGCTACTGAAACTAAAGAAAATATTGCAAATCCTGCAATGTATGAGAAAAAAGTTGTTGATGGTATAACATTATATAGAAGAACTTCGGGTAGAGGTATTACTAGTGGTTTAGATAAGAGACAACAAGATGTTATCTCCAAGTTTAAGAACATGGGATATAAATTAGAAAATGAGGTAAATGCCTTAGAAGCGAAAGCTTGGACTAAAAAAATAGTTAGTCCTAAGTCTGACGGATTGTTCTCTGAAGATTTAATTATGTATGCACCACCAACAACAATAACAAATGTTGATATAACAACGGCATTTGAGGAAGCTGTTAGAGACCAAACACCTGAAAGTGCTGAAGATTGTAAAAAATCTATTGAAGCATATTATTTCGCATATAATAAAGGTAAAGTTTTTACAGATGACGTATTAAGTGCTATGAATGAAAAAGTTAAAGCGTGTAAAGGAGAATTCTACGGTAATTGGGGAACCTTTGGTGGTGGAAAAAAGATTGACGGTTATTTAGATGTTATGACTGGTAAAGCTCCTAGAGGACCACAACAAGATTCAAAATGGAGAATTAAAGAAACTAGAATATAATATTAAATATGTTAGAAAGAAAAGTAAGAAAATCTCTAATGGAGGTTAAAGAACAAAAAGAAAGGAATTTGATTAAAGAAAATTTAGTCAAAGCCAGACTTTCTGTGCTTGCTGAGAGTATTAAAAGTAAGGGTGATTTTAATCTATTGTCGGAAAACAAACAAATACAATTATTTTTTAATGTAATACAAGAACTATCTTACTTAGAATCCAATGGATTAATTTTAGAACAAGATTTAGGTGGAGCACTTAGTTCTATCTTTGGAGGATTTTTTGGAAATGCAACTCAAACATTTTTTGAACCAATTTTGAAAAAATTTATTGTACCATTATTTGGTGAAGGGTTTATGACAAATGCCATAATTTCTTATTTAACCACAAGACCTTCAGATGTTATTAAATCATTTTCAGATTGTAAATTGATGACAAAATTAATAGCTGAAAGTATTGTGGAAGGAATGGTAATGTCACTACAAAGACAAAAAGGATTCGATGGTACAGGTTATATATTTTTAAGAAATACCTTAGGTGGTGTTATTAAAGGTACAGAATTTGCTCAAGGAATTGAAACTTCATTATCAACTACTGTTTGTGGTTTATTTGATAAATTTACTGACAATGCCGAAAAAGTTAAATCTAAATTAAAAACATCTTAATTTAGTAAAAGAGATTCATAGAGTGAAGACTCTTGAATATAAATGAGAACTAAAACGAAGGGGGTGTTCCAAATCTCAAAAAAAGAAGGGTTAATTACCCTTCTTTTTTGTTTTAACGATTTCGTCAATGATTCCGTATTCAAGAGCTTCGTCAGAACTTAACCACAAATCACGAGTTGCATCTAAAGTAACTTGTTCAGTAGTTTTACCACAATAAGAACCCAACAAATCAAAAAGAATTTTATTGGTTTTTTCCCATTCAATCATATTGATACGAGCGTCTTGGATATTACCATAGGCTCCACCTGATGATTGGTGTAACATTGTCTTAGAGAAACGTAATGATGAACGTTTACCCTTTGTTCCTGCTCCTAACAAAACTGAACCCATCGATGCCGCCATTCCTGTATTTACGGTACGAATGTCACAAGAAATGTATTCCATAACATCTACCATAGATAGACCCGATTTAACACTTCCTCCAGGTGAGTCAATGTGCATTGTGATGTCAGATTTATCACTTGAGTCCAAGAACATTAATTGAGCTTGTACGATTGTTGACATGTGGTCATCAACAGGACCTGCAACCCATAACAATCTGTCTCTCATTAATCTTGAGAAGATATCCATTTGAGTTGCTCTCATCTCTCTTTCTTCCAAAATGTATGGAGTCATAGATGATTGGATTTGGTGTGAGAAATAATCCAAATGTGAAGATGGTTTCCCTAAGTGTTTTGTGTAATAAGCTTGAAATTCTTTTCCGTAGTCCATGTTTAATATTTTAGTGTGGT
>Ga0209596_1002794_pt1 | contig 14247 bp, 18 predicted proteins | sample M_130807_MF_Meta_FD_187314 | JGI IMG/M metagenome (GOLD analysis project Ga0209596, IMG submission 187314) | Freshwater microbial communities from Lake Montjoie, Canada to study carbon cycling - M_130807_MF_MetaG (SPAdes) (version 2) | ecosystem: Environmental > Aquatic > Freshwater > Lake... | reverse complement strand
AACGTTATTGACTTCCATCGCAATTTCTTCAGTATTTAATCGTGTAATAGCGTGTGTTCTATCCATTTTATTAATAATATATATAACTATTCGTTTAATATGATTTAAAAAATAATTTATCTAATTAATATATGACAGATAATATTTCTTTTATAGAGACTGACCAAATTGATGACAAAGTTCAAATAATTTTAAGGCAAACAGATTATACAGAAGATGTAGCAAAAGAAAAACTTAAGGAGCATAATTTTGATCATTTAGCTGTGATAAGATCATATTTTGGAATAAGCGAAAAAAAAACGCAACCTGTTAAGTCTGTAAATCAAGAAATTTACAAGCAATTAAGATATAAATTGGATAGTAATATGCGTAATTATCAAGAAAGAGTAGATAAGGGTCAAGCAAGAAAATTATAATATATGTTTCTTAACCAATACTTTATTTTCTATTTCTATTTTTTCTGCTTTGTTTTTGTTTTGGCATTTTAATTTGTTCGGTTATTTGCGGAGGTTGTAAAATGTTAAATGCAGGTATCAGTTGTTGACTATAAATAAATGTATTAATGTTTGTAATATAATCTACAAAATAAATAATAAATATCACTAAAAATAATAGTAAGAATTGGAGATAATTTTTAATTATATAATTAAAAATAGAACAAATATTTGAAAATGATATTTCATCGTCAAAATTATCTTCATAGATTAAGTTTTCCATTTTATATAATAAATAAATAAAAAATAATATAATAAATAAAAAATAAATAATATAACAAAAATTCTGTTATATTATTTATTGACTTAAACCAAATTTTTCACTTAAAATGTTGGTTTTATTTTGTTGTCTTTTTTGTAATTTTTTTTTAATTACGAGAGTATTTGCGGGTATAATTTTATTGTTGATAATAAAATCGTCGTTATCTTCATGTAACTCTGGCAAAATACGAGTTAATGGTTTGTCAACTACTAAAAACAATCTTTCATTTCTTAATAGAGATCTAAATTCCTGAATGCTTAAATTACCATAAAATTTATCTAATAAATAGAATGGGTTTGGAGCCGGTTTAATATTCTTTTTATAGTCATAGATTTTGGTGTAAATATGATTAATTAAATGATATCTTTCAAATTTTGACGAGCTATCAATACTTTCTTGCATCAAATGAGCGGTAGCGCATTCTGGACTACAAAAACACCCATAAACATGATAAGAGTTTTTAATAAAATATTTGGGAATATATACTGGCGGATTATCAAAGTCATATGTGCACCAAAAACATGCTGATTTTTTATCACTAATATTATTTATATGTAAATTATGCTCTAATACCTTCAATTTTTTCCAAACATCTCTAATGTCATTATCTTTGTTTTTTGAATAAAATGTATCATCCTCATTATCGTCATCATAATTTATTTCTTTATCGTTTTTTGTAACAGTTGTATCGTTATCATAATTTTTTGAATTATTATTATTTTTAATAATGTTATCATTTGTGCTAATTATTTCAAAATTGTTTTCATTTTTTCCAGAAAAATTAAAACTTTCAATATTATCTCCTAACATAGTATTTGAATAAAGATCTTTTAAAGAGCATTTAAGATGTAAAATAATGTTTGGTTTAGCTTCTTTATTATTATTGAGTGAAACAACTTGTTGTATTATTTTGCCACCTTTTGGTTTCCGACCACGTTTTTTAGGACCCGATTTTGGTTCATCAATTGTTAAAATATTATTATCAAAATCTAAAACTTTATTTTCGTCTCCGTTATCGTTATCATTATCATTAATATTGTTATCATTATCATTAATATTGTTATCATTGTCAGTATCATTATTGTCAATAAAAAAACAATTAGCACTGTCATTGCTTTCATCAATTGAAACAATAATATTTGAAGACGCGTCATGATTTGCATTACTTAAATCTACCAATTGTTTTTTTGGCTTCCTGCCTCTTTTTTGTTTAACAACTTCAGTTGTGGACGACACAACAATTTCAACCTTTTTATCTTTTGCCATTATAGTTTTATAAAGTATAAACTAATACAAATTTAAATAGTTTTCAAATATATATTTAGTTAAATAGTTTTACCTTTATAACAATTTCGACAAACTGGAATATAATTATCAGAACCAACAACAGTTTGAACTTTTTCATTTGTTAAACGCATTGAAAATATACCAGGTGTGCCATCTTTACATTGTGAACATAAAGATGTCAATTTAGTGACCTTATCACAAAGAGGAATTAAATCTAATATTGTTCCGAATTTTTTTCTCTCAAAGTCTCCATCTAAACCGCAAATATATATTTTTTTATTATTTTCTAACATATCAACAACCACTTCATATAAGTCAGGAAAGAATTGTCCTTCGTTAATTAAAATTACATCGGACTTTCTTAAAAATCTATGAGCATATTTATCAGATTCATTTCCAGTTTCATTAAACCCATTTTCAGTCCAAATATCATTTAATTGGTTTGCTTGAAGACATGGTGCCATTATTTTATCATGACTGGATATCATAGTGTCGTGATATCGTTTATCAATTGCATGATTAATAATTGAAACAGGAATATTACAGAATAGGCATTGCTTATAAATCTCTAAAATTTTAGAGGTTTTTCCTGAAAACATAGGACCAATAATTAATTCAAGATAGCCGTTATTCGTGGAAGTTGTAGTAGACATTATATCTTTGTTCATTAAATATCTTTAATATTTTAATTCAATTATTTTAAAAATAAAAATAATTGATAATTTTATTTAAATACATATTAAAAGAATTATTAATATATAATTAAATGAATAGTGGCTACGTTTGGGTAGAAAAATATCGGCCATCACAATTTGAAAATATTGTATTAGATCCACTAAATAGACAAATTTTAAAAAATATAATTAATACGTCTTATTTTCCCAATTTACTTTTATATGGTCCACCGGGAACAGGTAAGACAACCACGATAATAAATTTAATAAATGCTTACCAAGAAAAAATAAAAATAAAAAACAAGGATTTGGTTATTCATTTAAATGCTTCAGATGAGAGAGGTATAGATATCATAAGGAACCAAATTAATTTTTTTGTTAATTCTAAACCATTGTTTCACACTGGCATGAAGTTTGTGATATTAGATGAGGTTGATTACATGACCAAAAATGCTCAGCAAGCTTTAAGATATTTGTTACAAAATTACTCGAGTAGCGTTCGTTTTTGTTTAATATGTAATTATATAAGTAAAATAGATGAAGGATTACAAAATGAGTTTATTCGTCTACGTTTTAATCAGCTGCCAAAAGAAGATATAATAGGTTTTTTAAAACACATTTCAGTTTCAGAAAAATTAAACATGTCATATAATTCATTGTCGTGTATTCAAAAATTGTATAAATCAGATATAAGAAGTATGATTAATTTTATGCAGTCAAACCAAGATATAGTAAAAAAACAAGTTAATTGTTCAAATGAAGAACAAACATTTAATATAATTGGTGATAATATTTGGTTAATTATTATTGAAAAAATAGCAAAGAGAGAAAAACTTGAAAACATTTGTAGTTTTGTTCATTCAATAAGTATAAAATACAATGTAGATAAAAAGAATATAATTAAAGATTTTTTAAATTATATTATTCGAAACAATTCAAAGGTAATAAACAATGAGTTTTTAAACTTTGTAGAAAATTTGATGCACATACAAAATCTAAATAACAATACTCATATTAATTATTCGCTATCACGACTATCATCTTTTATATCATAAAGGATTGAATCATAATTTGTCATCCTCATTTTTAATTTCATCATAAAGTCATTAGGAGGTGAGCTTTTTGACGGGTCAAAAAAATTTTGCTTAAGGCTATATTCGCCTTTTGGGCTTAAGTCCTTCATCTGTGTAGTTAAGTTTTTCTTAATCGGGATATAATTGCTTCTTTCGCGGATGTAGTGTGAATTGGAATGCATTCTTTATATTATATAATAAAAAAAATAATTGAAATAAATTTAATATAAAGAATATAAAGAAATAGTTCAAAGTAATATAATGGCAAAAAGCATAAGTATCGACAAAGAATGGGAGAGTTTTATATCATCAAGTTATGATGATATAACATCTGATGATGATGAAATTGAGGATATAATTAGTTCCACCGAAGAATTTATGTCGGCAAATCTTTCTATGGATTTAAATTCTGAAAGTCCTAAAGCTTCTGATATTTATATATCTACTAAAACAAAAATTGCTTATCTTAATTTGATGATCAACCTTAGGGAAGTATTTTGGTGTGTACCTACTATACCTTATGCTAAACCGTGTAATGGTGTCATTAAAAAACAGATGAAGTTTAATAGCTCGACAATTGAAGAATTAGATTTTATACAAGACAAAATTAAAGATGAAATTTATTTTGAAGAACATATTATTACCAACATTAATAACCCTACAGGACGTATTAAATTTAAAGATATCCGAAAAATTAGTATTGGTATTTCTAAAAAAGATATTATGAGTTACCGTTGTAAAAAGAAGAGTGCGTTTTACAATTGTTTTGTTCTTATTTTTAGAATGAAAATCAATCAAACATTTAAGGAATTTCATGTTAAGGTTTTTAATACAGGCAAGCTTGAAATTCCTGGAATACAAAATGAGGCCACTTTTCAATTATTATTATTGCAAGTAATTGACACATTGCAGCCTTTTATTAAAGAAAAATTAGAATATAAGGAAAATTCCGAGGAAACTGTTCTCATAAATTCAAATTTCAATTGCGGCTTCTTTATTAACCGCGAAGAATTATATGATATTCTAAAAATGAAATATAATATTCAATCCATATACGATCCTTGCTCTTACCCCGGAATACAATGTAAATTTTATCATAATCCCGACACAGGGATACAAACAGGCTGCCAAATTTCAGAGGAAAATAAAGAGTTATATAAAAATATTAATCAGGTATCATTCATGATTTTCAGAACTGGAAGTGTTCTAATAGTTGGTAAATGCGATGAAAATATTCTCATGCTTATTTACGAATTTTTAAAAGTTATACTAAATAATGAATACAAAAATATTTGTCAAAAAAATATTAACACATCAGAAAATATTGTTAGCTTAAAGGATAAGAAAAAGAAAATACGTAAGAAGAATATCACCGTCAGTATTGTTGAAAATGTTTAATTTATAAGTAAACTAACATAATAACCACATGACAAATTTATCGGGCTTATCATTTAGCCTCTCTTGAAACTCATTTGTATTTATTTTTTCTTCACATTTTTTTAAATCGTAATTTTTGATTTTTTTTATAAAGATCTGTATCAAGTCAAAATAGTATTCCAAATCATTTATCGTAAAATACATATTGTCTAATATATTATTTAATATAGCAATATTTTCCTTTGTAATTTTCAGTTTATTTATTTTTTCACATATTTTATCAAAATTTTCTATGTATGATGTATTTTCTATAAAATTTTCATTATGAATGATTTTATATATAAATGTTTTATAAATATTTACGTAATTATTTATAAATTTTAATTTATTATTTGTTTCTTGTGATGTGTTTTCATTTATATTTTTTCTATATTCATTATTTATTTCAAATATCGTCTTTTTATAAACATATGTTGTAGCATCACGCGATGTTAACTGTAAAAACATCTTCTCGTCTTCCGATATTTGACCTACAAACTCAACATAAAAATAGAACGATTTTTGACAATGAAAAAAAGTTAGATCTATATTTCTTGTATAATATAATAAATTATTAAACACATTTGTTATTGTATCCAAGCCTCGCTCTATAATAAATCTTGAAAAATCAGTGTTTTTTATTTTTATGTTTTCTATAATAAATTTAAAATACTCCAAAAGAAGCTGGTAATATTTTTCTGTAATTTCACTTATTTCGTTATCTATGTTCTTTTTGTAATTCTCCAAATTATTTAATGAATAATTATTATCTTTATTACTAATTGTTTTCATTATATCTATTAATATTTTAATATATTTAAATTAAAATACTTTTATAATTATAAGTATTTAAAGACTTTAAATCTAAAATTATATAAAATGTCAGAGCAAAAATCTACTTCTACTCCTAAGCCTGAGCCTGCCTTTAATTACAGATTACCTTCCGATGTTACTATGAAACATGCCGCTAAGCTTGGCATTGTTGATGATAAACCTATTTTGCTTGATTATTGGACCGCTTCGCTCGACAAAAAAGCGTTGATTGGCGCCAAAGATAACAATGAGAAATTATTGGTTAAGAGCGAGGATGAGTATACCAGCACTATCCAAAAATTTTATAAATCTGGCACTGAGTATATTGTCATTACTGAGAATTCTATCTACATTGTTTCTAATGAAATCCCTACCAGAAAGATATCTTAAATCTACCTTTTCAACCTTTAAAAAAGGTTGATCCAAACCGTGGAGCAAAAATGTTATGCGCATATGAAATAGTAGCGAAGAGCAAAATTTACTTTTAAAAAGTAGAGCAAAATGTCAAAATATAATAATATACTTTAATTGTTTTGTATATTATTATTAAAAATATAAAGCCATTTGTATTGCTTTTTCTTCGAAACCTGATTTATTATATACTCGTTGGATTTCTTTATCACAGTCCAATATCACCTTGTAACATTCTTTCTCTTTTGCTTCTTCTTTTAAAAGGTCTAAAATATCTTGACTTACATTGAACCCGCGGTAACTTTTTTTCACAACTACATCTTCTATGTGGCCAACATTTTTACCACCATGTATTATTTTTGGCTCTATAATTATTGTCCCAGAACCCACAATTTTGAAACCAGGAAATGGCGGGTTTTCTAAAAAACAAATAATAATTGTTCCCATTTGACTTATTTTTTGTATATTTTCCAAAAACACGGGGGTCTCTAATTTAGACACTTCAGTTAATTCAGATAACAACTCTAAATAACTATCTTTAATTATTTCGATGTAATCTGGAAATCTTTCAATCAGAATAGATAATTTATTATATTTAACGGTTGTCGTCATATATATCCATTTATAAAAAAGTTAAGCGAAGCAAAAGCAAAAAACATATAATTAATTTTTATTATATTAAGAAAAAGTCGAATTAATTAATTTTGCTCCACTTTTTAAAAGTGGATATATATATAAGATGTCAGCCTTTGGTTCAGGACCTTCAAATGGACAATTTTGGTATGGAAGTCAAACAAATTTTCCAGGATTTTTATATAAGAAAAATGTTGGTGTAGGTGGACGACGCAGCACCAAAATGGGACCTGGTGGTAATATTACTTGCAATAGTGCGACTTATTTGTACAATAAATATAAACCTGGAGTTAATGGTGTAGGAGCTTCTTCAACCGCAAATCGTCGTGCTAAAAATAGATTAGCATCCGTATGTGGAAATGGTAACAGTCAATGTGGACCATTTTATCAATATTTAGGAAGGTATGATAATTATACCAGTAATCCCAATGGATATTTCCCATATCCCCCAGCACCAAATCCCGGCACAACAGTTAGACGGTTTGTATCATCAGCTATTAATTATCCTATTTAGACTAAAAATAAATATTATTAATAATTTATAAATATTATTAATAATTAATTATAACAACAATTTTCAGATATTAAATTATTTTGACACAAATCCAGTCATATGATTAGATATAGGTTGAAATTGACCATTTGTAACTGGAGCCGGAGGATTATAAGGTCTATAATAGTGATTATTATATTTGGAATTTGGGTCATAAAATGCTACACCAGGTGGTGCGTTATAAGAATAATTGTAATTTGTGGTTGGTCTAAATCCTGCACTAACCGGTGTTTGAGCCGGATTTACATTTAAGAAAACCATATTGTTATAGCTCTTTTTCACTGCGTTGGGATTTGTATTACATTGCGTGACATAATTATACCAATAGTTGCGCGTTACTCCAATGCTGGGTGCTGTTCCCATTTTCATTGGACCTGAAAATGTATTATTGTCAATATTGTTGATATAAGACTGAATGCTTCGAATTCTTCGTGGTCTGCCTGCCATTTATATATATATCCACTTTTTTAAAAAGTGGAGCAAAATCTACCTTTTATAATGGAATAAAGAAAAGTGGAGCAAAAATATCCTAAATGTATAATTATATTTTGTTTTTTTGTTATACTTTTTCTAAAAGTATTAAATATATTTTGCTATACTTTTTCTAAAAGTATATAAGTATTATAAAAAAGTAGAACAAAATATTTTGCTCTACTTTTTCTTTATTTCATTGTAAAAAATAGAAAATTAGCTCCCTTCGAGGATTGAACTCGAGACCTTCACATTACAAGTGTGATGCTCTACCACTAAGCTAAAAGAGCAGATAATTGTAAATTAATTCATATTTTATTTATGTATTATTTACAACCATATTATTAGTATAATTTGTTTTTAAATTGTTTAAACCTTTAAACATTAAAAATGCCTAAAAATATATATTTATATTATATAAATGACCTTTAATTATTTAACAATTGGTTATGATTGTTCACCAGCAACAGCTTTAAAGAATTTGAATTTGCGCCAGTTTGCTCTTCCATTTGATTGGGTTGTTTCTAATATAAACACTCTGCAAAAGTGTTTTGAAACTAATTTTGAAAAATTTCATAAAAATTTAGTTTTAAATCAGAATAAATCAAGGTTAATTGATTATTATGGATTTCAATTTCCACACGATTATCCATTAACCAATATGTGTGATTTTGAAAATAATCTTGGCGAAGGCGTATTTGGTGAAGAAAATGGTAAATTTATTACTAATAATTGGCCTGATTATTATGGTGTTGTATTAGATAAATATAATAGAAGAATTGACAGATTTAAAAATATTATGAATGATACGAAATCAATTATTGTTTTATGTAGATATAATACCAAAGATGTATTACAATTACAAGAATTATTTATAAAATATTATAAAAATACAAATATTTATTTTGTTAATTCTTCTAATGAGCTATTTGAAAATGATTATATAAAAAATATTTATACAGAAAAAAATAATCAATGGAATGATCTAAATATATGGAAAGAAGGTATTGATGATACTATTAAAAAAATAAACACTAAATATAGCGTTTGAAATTAATAAAATTAACGCCTTCTTGTTTTACATTTCCTCCCTCTTTTTTTAGAACCTCTTCTCTTCTTAGTTGTTCTTCCTTTCTTCTTAGTGCCCTTAGCACCATCTTTTTCTTTACTAATTTCATCAACTAATTCAAAAATTACTTCCTCAACTCTGTTCTCAAACAAATTTTCATGAGCATATTTATTAATAAGTTTCAAATCAACATCTCTCGACTTCATATCTTTTAATATTTTTAAAATTTTTGACCTACATTTAGGATCATTTTTTATAGCACATTTTATTAAAATTGCTCGCTCTTGTTTTGTAGTTGTTTTATTTAATTGTTGTGTTTCTTCTTCACTAAGTGAGTCATCAGTATCATCATAGTCAAAACTATCATCATATTTTTCGGACATTTATAATATATACAAATATTTTTCATTTTTAAAAATTTTGTAATTCAGCAGCATTTTTTACTTTTTCGGTATTGTCTAAATCCGAATCTTCTATCATTTCTATCGCATTATCTATAAAATTTGGCCATAAATTATGATCAAATGCTAAATCTTTCATCATTTTAGAAATTGTTGAAAATAGCGCACATTTATCACCTCTATTTTTTGTGCCAGATATTGTTTCAAGTTTTGTTTTAATTCTTCTTAACTGTGTTATAGATTGGCTTTTATTTAAAGATCCTAATACCATTGTTGCTGATCTTGCGTGTGGTGGAGGAACAGGATTAGTTGTTGTTAAATTTGAAGTCATTAAAGCAGTTGAACTCGTTGAAGTCGTAGTATTTGAAGGAGACGCATTTGCTGTCGCTGAAGGCACTGCTGTTGAAGGCATATTAATTACTGTCGCTACTACTCTTTCAGGTTTTTTAAGAGCACCTAAAGCAATTAGTATCTTTACTCTATATACACTCCAATCTTCGATAGCTTTTTCAAAATCAATAGTAGCACTTTGAGACGAGTTTATATTTAAAATTGGCTTAATAATTTCAGTATATGTATTTCTAATAATAGTCGCACTATCCTTAAGAGAAATACTCGACTTTTGAGCTCTTTTTGGTATTAATTTTTCGGTTTTACTATCTACGCTTGTTATAATTCTATAATTCGGTAAACTTCTTGGTTGAATACCAAGAACCGGTATATCGTCTTTATCTAAATATCTGCCATTATTATAAACATATACACCTTTCATATCTTCTAATTTTCTCAATCCCATTTTTTGAGCTTGTTCCTTTGCCTCTTCTTTATCTACAATTGCGATGTGATCATATGTAGTACCCAAATGTCTTAGTTTTTTGTATCCAGCTGGCGCCTTAATACTACCAGTGTCTTCCTTTTTAATATATTTTATTTTATCAACAGCATTTTCGGTTATCAGAAACGTCTCATTGAAATTTACTAATTGACATAAATTTATATATCCCTTATTTGTTTCGTAAATTGAATTTTTAACACTAAGAACGTTTTTATTAAATGTTCCAAAATGCGATGTTTTTACATAATTCCAATCGTCTTCGTATGCGTCTTCGTCTTCGTCGTCTTCCTCCTCCAATTCATCTACTGTATCATCTTGAATTGATTTTTTTCCTAATATAAAATGCGACTTACTTGTTTCACAATTAATAACCCTATTTTTATCTTCATCATCAACATTAATATATTCAAATGATGTGTCTCCTCTAAAAACAAGTTTGGTATTGTAAGTAATGAACTCATTTTTATCTAATATTTTTGGCAATTCACCTGTAAATCTCAAATATCTTTCATTAATAATCTTATTATTACCGTCTTGATCTGCTGATGCGGTTTCTGAAACTTGCTCGGTTAATTTTTCACTTGCCGACACAATGTAAGTTGTTTCTTTAACTTCATAAAAGATAAATACCTCTAATAACCCGGTTTGATTACCATCAAAATATTCACAAATTTTTGGATGATTTCTAAAAATTTGTTTAATTAATAAAACATCATCAGGATCAAATTTGTCTTTTGATGGTTCAGGTAACTTTACTAATTTCTTAGCACCCTTTTTAATGCGATTATCCGCATCGGTCATATCCATACCAGGAGTTTGAATAACCTTCATTATTTCAGAAAAATCAGCATTCAATTGCTGATGTTGTCTTCCATCAACATTATCTGATTTTCTGGAGAAATACATAATGTTATCAGGATTAAAATAACCAACCGCTGCCAAAGCACCCGATATTTTACTACCAATTTTATCAGAACTCTTAATTTTTAACCCTTTACCAGTTCCCCATAAATGATTAATATTTTTTAACCCAGGTCCATCATCTAATATAGCAAATGCCGAAACACATCTATCGCCATCTGTAAAACAAGGACTATCAAACAAAGTAATATTTTTTGCACCTTCATCGGTCGGATTATCACCACCAATTTCATTAAAAGCAGTCTCATCATTATGACCAGCCGACTTGTCATAAACACTATTTAAACGCACAGATAAAAGTTGATCTTCAATTTCACTCATGTTATAATTATACTTATAAATATACCTCTAAATTGTATTTCAATTTTTTTTTCAAAATGAACTTAAAGAAATATAATATATTTAAACCACTTAAAGAATTCCCTTCAGTTTCACAATTTGCTCTTCAGTCAACTTATCCGGAAACTCAACATTAAATACTATAATCATATTCCCTTTATGGTCTTCGCGCTCTAAACCCATTTTTTGGATCACCTTTCGAAACCCATGAGGAATTATATTTCCTTGATTATTGTTCAATGTATAATTCTTTCCGTTTATATAATTCACTTCAAATGAAAACCCACATAGCGCATCTTTTAATGTTATATTTTTTTCTAATATTAAATCTAAACCTGACCTTACAAAAGCTGTATCATTCTCTATTTTTACAAAAACCTTTATATCACCTTTACTATTCTCATTTATCACATTTCCCTTTTCTTTTAATATAATTAATTCTCCATCATCTATACCTTTTGGTATCTTTACATATATAGTTTCTGATTCAAATAATTTCATACCATTTTCTATTAACCATCTCTCTATTTCTAAAGGAACTGTTGCTCCTGTCAAAACCTGCGATATTTTTATACTTATATTCTTTATTATCGCCGACGGCTTTTGTATCGACTGTTGAAAATTCATCGGACCACCTTGAAAAAAATGAATTTTGGCTCCCGGAGGCATTCCTGGAAAACCTCCCATACCACCTGGCATTACTCCCATACCTCCTGGCATACCACCTGGCATTCCTCCCATACCAGGCATTCCTCCCATACCAAAAAGCATACTAAATAAATCATCCATCGGACCATCCATATTTTTACTATTCATCCTCATAAAAGGATTATTTCTTGTCATATCATACTCTTCCCTCTTCTCTTCATCTCCTAAAGTTTCATAAGCTTCATTTAATTTTTGTGTCATAGTTATTGCCTCCGGACTACTATTATTTCTATCTGGATGATATTTCATCTGCAATGATCTATATGCCTTTTTTATATCTTCCTTTGAAGACTTTTCATCAACTCCTAAAATTTTATAAAAACTTTCTGACATTTAATAATATTATAAAAGATATACTTAAATAATTATTTACGTATTATAATTATGGATATTGAAAAACTATTTGTTCACAAATATCAACCACTTCTGTTTAATGATTATGGTATTGATGATGAAACTATACAAATACTTAAAACTCTTACTGTTATGAATAATTTAAACATTCTTTTAATTGGAGATATCGCATCTGGAAAAACTTCTCTCTTAAACACTCTTATAAGAGAATATTATAAAGGGTATAGCCCTAAAGATTATGATGAAAATGTCCTTTACATTAATAGTCTCAAAGAACAAGGTATTAATTACTACAGAACCGACGTTAAAACATTTTGCCAAACTTGTTCTAATATTAAAAATAAAAAAAAAATTATTGTTTTAGATGATATTGACATTATTAATGAACAAAGCCAACAAGTTTTTAGAAATTGCATTGATAAATTCAGCCATAATGTTCATTTCATTTCTTCTTGTAGTAATATCCAAAAGGTTATTGAAAGCCTTCAATCACGATTAACTATTATTAAAATAAAACCATTGAAGAGAGAAAACCTTGTCACTATAATTAATAATATTAAAAACAAAGAAAACATTATCATCGAAAAAGAAGCTGAGGATTTTATTATTAATATTTCTAATAACACTGTCAAAATTTTAATCAATTATATGGAAAAATTCAAACTACTTAATGAAGTTATTACATTTAATTTAGCCGTTAAATTATGCTCTAATATTAGTTTTATTACATTCGAAGAATACACTGTTTTAATTCAAAATAAAAAATTAAATGAAGCTATTAAATTAATTTATGAAATTTATGATAAAGGATATTCCGTTATGGACATACTTGATAACTATTTCTTATTTATTAAACATACTACTATTTTAAGTGAAGACCAAAAATACAATGTTATACCAATTATTTGTAAATATATTACTATTTTTCATAACATCCACGAAGATGAAATTGAATTAGCTTTATTTACAAATAATTTAATTGAGATATTACATTGATAATTTTCTTATCATTTTATAAAATTATAAAAAAGATATATATTAATAATCAATGTCAACACAAATATTTAAAAATAATGTTCCAAATGACCTTCTTTTTAACTTATTAGACACGATTTGTATAAAAAATGAAAAACATTACATTCTAAACAACGAATCATTCAAACGCGGACTATTTAAAGAAAGTATTCAAAAATTTTTAGCTGATTGTCATCAATATTATCATATTTCAAAAAAAAAATATTTAGAAAGAAAATTAACATATAATAGTTTCACAACTATTTTACGACAAATATGTAAGTTTAACAAAATTACATATACATCTCAAATTAAATATGATAAGTCAATTTATGATATTTTTTATTATATTTATTATAATTAACTAAGTTAATATCTTCTTTTACTACCTCCTGTGGTCTTCTTATTTTTTTTTGTCTTGTTACGTGACTTCACCTTTGGTTTTTCATCTTCATCTACATCATCTAAATCTAAATAATCTAAATCTTCATCTGATGAGTCAGAGTCAGAGTCAGACAT
>Ga0209596_1002792_pt1 | contig 14253 bp, 16 predicted proteins | sample M_130807_MF_Meta_FD_187314 | JGI IMG/M metagenome (GOLD analysis project Ga0209596, IMG submission 187314) | Freshwater microbial communities from Lake Montjoie, Canada to study carbon cycling - M_130807_MF_MetaG (SPAdes) (version 2) | ecosystem: Environmental > Aquatic > Freshwater > Lake... | reverse complement strand
ATGGCTGCCGATCAGTTGCTTCGTGGCGATGCAGGCATTCAGGCACTTGTGGGCAATGCGGCATTGATCACGAGAATCACTACTTGCCTCGATGCAATTGATGTGGTTTCCGCTGCTGAAGAGGCTCGTATTGATTCCCTTCACGTTGACACGGCAACTCTTGATGCTGAAGTAGCTCGTTTGTCGCGTGTGAAAGATGCATCATGGGCAATCCGTCGCGATCGTTTGCGTGCAGCTGATGCCGTGCATGTATTTGCAGGTGTTGGCGCTGGAGCTGGAGCATCATCACTAGTTGGATATTTTGCAATTCATCAGGCTTTCTCGGCTATCGACCGCATGGAAGTACGTGGTCGTGACTCTGCTGGTATCAGCGTTCTGGTTACCTCGCCATCATTTGCATCGTTGTCATCTGAATTAACTGGTCTCATGGCTGGTCGTACATCTGATCCGTTGTTTACCAACACCAGTGTTCGCCACAGCGGTTCCACCCTGGTGTTTGTGTATAAGGCCGCTGCAGAAATTGGTGAACTTGGTGACAACACCAAGCACATGCGCGACGCAGTAAGTGCAGACGCACTGCTGCGTTCTGCACTGTCAGTGTCTGACTCTCGCGTTGCGGTGCTTGGTCACACACGGTGGGCGAGCGTGGGGATTATCTCTGAGCCGAATGCTCATCCTGTCACTGGTGAAGAAATTGATGTTGAGGGCCAACAAGTATCGGTCGCAGTTCTGAATGGTGACGTTGATAATCACACTGAATTGCGTGAACGTCATAACCTGCGTTTCGCAGACCCAATTACAACTGATGCAAAAGTGATTCCCGCCATCGTTGATCGCGGTCGAGGGACAGGTCTTGATACTCAAGCAGCTTTTCTCAATGCCGTTACCCAGTTCGAGGGCTCAGTCGCTATCGGCTACATGACCGCTAGTGATCCGAACGATATGTACTTGGCCCTTTTTGGTAGTGGACAAGGTTTGTATATCGGACTTGCTGAAGATCGTTTCATTGTTGCAAGTGAGCCATACGGAACTGTTGAAGAGACAGTGCACTTTGTACGTCTCGATGGCGAGACACCTCGCAAAGAAGGTGACCCCAACTCTCGCGGCCAAGTAGTGCGCCTTCGCGTTGACGGAGCCGGAACTGTAGAAGGTATTACGCGCATTGCCTACGACGGAATCGAGATTCCAGTTACGACTAGCGACGTTTCTGTTGCAGAAGTAACAACTCGCGATATTGACCGTGGTGATTCTCCGCATTTCCTATTGAAAGAAATCACTGAAGCTCCTCGTAGTTTCCGTAAGACAATTCGTGGCCGCACGCTTGACGTGAATGGTCGGCTTGTCCCAGACCTTGATTCATTCACATTGCCAAAGACAATCAAAGATCGTCTAGCGAGTGGATCTATTCGACGTATTCGCGTCATTGGTCAAGGCACCGCTGCCGTTGCGGGTACTTCACTGATTCCAGTGCTTGGGTCGTTGCTTAATTCTTCAATTCAAGTAGAGGCATTGACATCAACTGAACTGTCAGGTTTTGCAATGTCCACCGATATGTCTGACATGTTGGTGATTGCAGTCAGTCAAAGTGGTACCACCACAGATACCAACAGAACTGTCGACCTTGTTGCATCGCGCGGTGCTGCTGTACTGGCAATTGTGAATCGTCGTGGCAGCGAGCTTTCTAGCAAAGCCCACGGTGTGTATTACACATCTGACGGGCGCGATATTGAAATGAGTGTTGCGAGCACGAAGGCGTTCTATGCGCAAGTTGCCGCAGGCGCCATATTGTCCTGTGCTATTGCACAGGCAACCGGAAAAGTAGATAGCAATCGTATGCATCGCATCCTGGATTCACTTGTTCATATGCCAGCTGCCATGGAATCAGTTATCGCGCAACGTACTGAGATAGGCCTCATCGCACAGCAGTATGCACCAACCAAGCGCTATTGGGCAGTTGTCGGTAATGGTCCGAACACAGTTGCTGCACATGAAGTGCGTATCAAACTGTCAGAGCTGTGTTACAAATCAATTTCGTGTGATGTCACTGAAGACAAAAAGCACATTGACCTTTCATGTGAGCCGATGATTCTTGTGTGTGCTGCTGGCCTCAGCGATGGCACAGCAACTGATGTGGCAAAAGAAGTCGCAATCTTCAAGGCACACAAGGCAATTCCTATTGTTGTAGCTACTCAAGGTGAAACCCGTTTCGATTCGGCGGCAGCTGCGGTGGTGTACGTACCGGTTGCTGACCCAGCACTTGCCTTTGTGTTGTCCTCAATGGTGGGGCATCTATTTGGTTATGAAGCAGCATTAGCCATTGATGCCCTCGCTCGTCCTTTGCGTCAATTACGCGAAGTGGTGGAAATTGTTGTTGGCCGAGGTGGCAGTGGTGACACTGCGCTCACTCAAGTAGAAGCACAAATAGTTCCTGTCACTCAGCAATTCCTACAGGTTCTCGCAACAGGGCAGTATGACGGCAACCTAGAAGCATCAACAGCTGTTCGCCTGGTGTCTCTACTTCGTATCGTCACCGGGCCACAGCCATTGCAAGCATTCCAACGTCAAACTGGCCGCACTGCTTCGCCGTCAGCACTGCTTGATGATCTGATTGATGCACTCACGCGCGGCATCGATGAATTGACACGTCCTATTGACGCCATTAAGCATCAGGCCAAGACCGTTACCGTTGGCATCTCACGAAGCGAAGAAGGTCTCCTTGATCGTGCCCTTGTTCGTGCAGTACTTGAAGCCGGAGCATCACGCGACAATCTTTCATACGCAACGCTCAAGGTCTTGGCCGCTCTTGATGCAGCCGTTGCATCGGTCGAAGGTTTCACTCGGTATGCCATTGCTGGTGATGCACGTAATGCCACAGTCTCCATCATTGATCGTGGTGGAGTAGCAAAAGATCTCACATCCCGTGTAACAACAAATGCAACTCTTGTCGGTACCAAGCATCGTGTTGCTGCTGACCAAGAAGTTCTCGTTGCCCGTGGTCGTAAAGATGGACGCACCGTAGTTTTTGTTCCCGAAGTTCATGGTTCAACCACTGTGGGTATTTCTCTTATGCACGTTGCATTCCATGACACAGTTGCTGCCGGTACAGCACGCCAAGTACTGCAAGGGTACGACCGCCGCTATGACCGTCTGGTCGACTGGGTGTCTGAAACTGAAGGATCATTCCGTGAAGACAGGCTTGCTGAAGTCTCTATTGCCGACTTGCTGATCAATCCTGTTTCTGAGAGCGCCGACTTGTGGCGAACAGACGGACAATAAAATGTTGGGCATAGGAATCGATGCAGTTGATGTGGATCGCTTTCGCAGACTTCTTGAACGACGTCCACAATTACGCCAGCGTTTATTCACCACAGCAGAATTGACGTCTCTTGAAGGCCGCACCGATGATGCTGCGTCGCTAGCAGCAAGATTCGCAGTACGTGAAGCCACAATGAAAGCCCTCGGCGTTGGTCTCGGTGCTTTTGACTTCCACGATGTCTCAATTGAGAAGATGTCATCTGGGGCGCCTCATTTACTCGTGTCAGGTCGAGCAGAGACTCTTGCTCATGCTCACGGAGTCTCCACATGGCATGTCTCTATTACCCATACAGATACAACAGCAATGGCAGTTGTCGCCGCGCTCTAGATATTGCGTTGGTGTGTAATTGAACGGGGCGTACGCTGAGAGAGTGATAGTTGTCCCTATTTCAGACGCATTGAGTGATGTGATTTCTCATGTCAATTGATTTCTCAACACGCTGGGCATGGGCCGAGGTTCACACGGGCCTGATCTCTCACAATGTTGCAATTGTGGCGCAACGTACTGCGCCTGTGCAGATGTGGGCAGTTGTTAAAGCTAATGGGTATGGCCACGGCGCAGTGCAAGTAGCAAATGCAGCACTTGCAGGTGGTGCCACAGGATTATGTGTGGCAATAGTGGATGAAGGTGTTGCATTGCGCCGCGCCGGTATCACTGCGCCAATTTTGTTGTTGAGTGAACAACCTCCAGAACTTGCTGATCTTATTGTTGGTTATCAACTAACTCCCACAGTCACTACAACACGCGGTGCCGCTGTGCTTGCAGCCTCAGCCGCAGCTGCTGATCAGACAGTGAAAGTTCACATCAAAGTCGATACTGGTATGCATCGGGTGGGGGTTGCACCAAATGAAACAGTGTCTCTGGCTTCCTTTATTAGCTCATACGACTCGTTGACTATTGAAGGTGTCTACACTCACTTCGCCGTAGCCGATGATCCGTCGCATCCAGCCAACGCTGCGCAACTCAGTTCATTCAACACTGTTCTCGAAGACTTGTCGTCTCGAGGTATCAACCCGCCACTTATTCACGCTGCCAACAGTGCTGCAGCACTTGCGAACGAACCGAGTCGGTTCACCATGGTTCGTCTCGGAATAGCCATGTATGGTCTGCGCCCTGGTGCAGGTGTTGCTGATCTATGTGCTGGTCTTATTCCCGCAATGTCACTGAAAGCACGTGTGTCTGCAGTGCGATGGGTTGAAGCAGGCGAGGCTGTGTCATACGGACTAGTTCGCTCGTTGACGAAAGGCTCTCTCATTGCCACTGTGCCCATTGGGTATGCAGACGGCGTTCCGCGTGCACTTGGCCGTACAAACATTCATGTATTGCTCAACGGTCTTCCTCGCACAATTGCAGGCACCATCACTATGGATCAATTGATGATTGATTGTGAATCTGATTCTTCTGTCATGGTGGGCGACGAAGTTGTGCTTATTGGCAAGCAGGGCAATCATTCTGTTACAGCCGATGACTGGGCAGAAGCACTTGGCACCATTGGTTATGAGATCGTCTGTGGAATCAGCCCACGAATCTTTAGGCGCTACTCGTGATCGAGCTTCGTGCTTCTGATCTCGGTGATACCCACGCTATTGCCGGTGCAATAGCTGGAGTTGTTCGTCCACGCGACCTCATCGTGCTCGTCGGTGAAATGGGTGCCGGTAAAACTGCTTTTGCAACCGGTTTCGCAAAGGCTCTCGGAGTGCACGGAGATGATCATGTGTCGTCGCCAACATTTACGTTGATGCATTCGTACACCTCAGGACGCATCCCAATGCACCACGCAGATTTGTATCGCTTGACTAGTTTGGCCGAAGTGGCAGATCTTGGCATTCGTGAATTACTCGACATGGGTGCTGTTGGACTTGTTGAATGGGGAGATGTTGCCTCTGAAGTTTTAGGTGACGGTCTAAGCGTCACCCTTGTCGCTGATGACGATGATGAAGACGCCCGTCTAATCTCGGTCGCAGTTGATGGCCATGGCTGGGATACTCGCTGGGAATTATTGAAAAATGCACTACGTAGTTGGACGTTGCGATGATTCTGGGAATTGAAACATCAGTTGACCATGTCGGAGTGGCAGTAGGTGACTATCGCGGCATTCGTGCACACTCAATGTTGGCAAGTGATCGTCGCCATGCCGAGTCTTTGGCGCCCATGATTCAGTTTGTTCTACAACAAGCAGATGCCACCATGGCTGACCTTTCAGCAATTGCCGTTGATGTGGGGCCAGGATTATTCACTGGTATGCGCGTCGGCATTGCTAGTGCAGCCTCACTTGCGTGGGCCTTAGAACTTCCGGTTGTTCCGGTGTGCAGTCTTGATGCGCTTGCTATGAATGCAGAGTGGTCAGACAATGTGGTGGCAGCAGCGCTTGATGCGCGTCGCGGCGAAGTGTATTGGTCGTTGTATCGCATGCGCGGAGTAGGGGTGGAGCCACTTCGGTTAACTGAACCTGCGGTGTCATCACCAGGAGACATGGCGGTTCACCTTGCAGACCGCGGTGAAGACATTACGTGTGTGGGTACTGGTTTTATTCGTCACGCCGCATTGTTTGAAGATGTGCCGTGGGCATTGATGGCTGGCGAACCACATGCTTTTCCAACAGCGCAAAAGGTCGTAGTTCTTGCATCTCACCGCATTGCAGCAGATGACACAGTTCAGGCAGGCGAGATCTCGCCAATGTATTTGCGCGCACCTGACGCGGAAATCAATTGGCTCACACGAGAGGCCGCACAATGAGTTTCCTTCGTGAACGCATGACTGATGCATTAACCACCGAAACAATGCGCCGCCGCCATCTTCGTCGAGTGATGGAGATTGAGGAAGGGCTATACCCACGCCCATGGACTCACCGCACATTTGTTACTGAGCTTTCGCTCATGCGTGAAGGTGCTCGGTATTACCTGGTCGCGTATGTCGGAGATGTTCTTGTCGGATATGGCGGGCTGATGTTTAGTGGCGACGACGCTCACGTTACGAACGTCGCGGTAGATCCTGATTGGCAAGGCCGTGGCGTTGCTACAGAAATCATGCTTGATCTTGTGATACTTGCACGTGACCGTGGATGTTTGGCAATGACTCTTGAAGTGCGTCATACAAATACTGCAGCGCAGCAGTTGTACAGGCGTTTTGGTTTTGTGCCTGCAGGGATTCGCAAGAAGTATTACGAAAATAAGGACGATGCCATTATTATGTGGGCACACGGCATTGATACGCCAGAATTCTCAGAACGCATTCGTCTGATTGAATCGAGACGACCATGACCTCTCATGTAGTGAACGAATCAACCGTTGTTTTGGCAATTGAAACAAGTTGTGATGAAACAGCCGCATCAGTAGTGATGGGTGGAAACGACATCTTGTCGTCCATCGTCTCTAGCCAGATAGAAATTCATGCGCGATTCGGCGGTGTGGTGCCTGAGGTTGCAAGTCGTGCACACCTGGAAGCGCTAATTCCAGTTGTCAACGCCGCAATCACAGAAGCAGGCATCGTGCCGTCGCGTATTGATGTCGTGGCTGCCACTGCTGGCCCTGGCCTGATTGGTGCATTGCTCGTTGGTGTATCGGCAGCAAAGTCTCTTGCGCTTGTGTGGGACAAACCATTTGTTGGCGTCAACCATTTAGAAGCTCACTTGTATGCGGGGCTTCTCGATGATCCCACATTGCAGTTTCCATTAGTCGTACTTCTGGTTTCTGGTGGTCACACCATGATTATTGAAATGCGCGGCCATGGCGATTACGTGATCATGGGTCGCACTATTGATGATGCAGCTGGCGAGGCGTACGACAAAGTCGCACGGTATTTGCAACTGGGTTATCCGGGCGGTCCAGCAATTGACAAGATTGCGCCAAGCGGAAACCCTCATGCAGTTGAGTTCCCACGCGCCATGATGCACGACGGTCTTGATGTGTCATTTAGTGGGTTGAAGACTTCAGTCATTAACTATGTAAAGAAGAACCCGGGTGTCTCTAATGTTGACATTGCTGCTTCTTTTCAAGCTGCTGTTGTTGATGTGTTGTGTGCAAAAACTATTCGTGCTGCACAAAAAGTTGGTGCAAAAGGAATCGTGTTGGGCGGGGGAGTCTCCGCCAACTCATTGTTGCGCTCTGAAATGACAGCACGTGGCGCTGCTGCAGGTTTCACGGTGGCATTGCCAAGTCGCGACATGTGCACTGATAACGCCGCAATGATTGCTGCTGCAGCGTGGCATAGGCTTGCGTCTGATGGTCCTACCAGCTTGTCGTGTGGTGCATATCCGAACCTCAAACTAGATGCGGTGCCACGATGACACGTTTGCCACTTGTCCTTCGTGGCAGAGAGTTTCCTATCCCCGTGGTGCTTGCGCCAATGGCGGGTGTTACCAATATTCCTTTTCGTGCGCAGTGTCGCACCTTCGGACCTGATCTTGTTTATGTCAGTGAAATGGTGATGGCCGTTGCACTTGTTCATGGCAATGAGCGAACCAAGAAGATGGTTGCATTCGGACCAGACGAAGATTTCCGTAGCTTGCAAATTTACGGAAGTGATCCGGACTTCGTTGGTAAAGCTGTCCGTGCATTATGCGAACAAGATATTGCGGACCACATTGATATGAACTTTGGTTGCCCAGCAACAAAAGTCACTCGTAAAGGTGGTGGGGCAGCGGTTCCTGTAAAGCGCAATCTGACTCGCGCAATTATGGCCGCAGCCGTGAAAGCAGCGGAACCATATGGCGTGCCTATTACGTGCAAATTCCGCATTGGCATCAATGACAACATCACCACATTTCTCGATACTGGTAGAACTGCAGAAGACGAAGGCATTGCAATGATTGCCTTGCATGCTCGTACTGCCGAACAGCATTATGCGGGCCATTCTCACTGGGAAAAGATTGCTGAGCTAAAGCAAGCTGTTACAAGCATTCCTGTATTAGGCAACGGCGATATTTGGGAAGCACAGGATGCCATCGACATGATGGAACAGACCGGGTGTGACGGGGTTGTTGTGGGGCGTGGATGCCTTGGTAAGCCGTGGTTGTTCCGGGATCTTATTGATGCATTCAGCGGTCGAGAAGTGCAAGCATCACCGAATCTTGGTTTTGTTTTGAACGTGATGCAGGAACATGCACAAGGCCTGATGGAAATCATGGGACCCGACTACGGCATTCGCAATTTCCGTAAACATTGTGGCTGGTATCTCACTGGGTATCCAGTTGGTTCCGAAGTGCGCAGATCATTTGCCACAGTGTCAACATTTGAGCAGTTGCTAGAAATCTCATCAGAACTTGATCATGCAATGACACTTCTTCCCGGTGGCGAACGCTTTACGCGTGGACATACCAACGGCCCCATCAAAGTTGTGTTGCCCGAGGGCTACCTAGATAATCGTGATGATCTCACTGTGCCAGACGATGGTCACGACATGGCATTAAGCGGCGGCTAAAGAAGTTTCGACAGTGCAACTGCCACAGCAACCGTCACGGCGTTCATAGCGATCATTGTCGTGATCAACCATTTCGTTTGCTCGTGGATTAGCTTTCGTACACTGACTTCAATTGTCAACTGAAGATTGAGCATGTCGCCCTTGAGTTCATCACGCAGACGTTGCAGGTCAGTTTTGGTGGCGACGTCGGCCCAGCCGACGGGAGGAAGAAGTTCCATAAGTGTGTCTGCTGCCTCCTCGCTCAGAATCAGACCCATCGCGGTCCGTAGTTGAAATCTAGACGCTTCAGTGATGCTCATGTCAATGATGTGTGCGGGCGTCGTAGAGTTCTGGAATGGAATCTAAGAGTTTCGTCGTGCTCGCATCACGTTCACCACGCCGCGTTGAACTGTTGAAGCAATTAGTTGCCGACTTCACTGTGCTACCAGCCGATATTGATGAAACTCCTCATACCAACGAAGACCCCATTTCATATGTGAAACGTCTCGCGCTCGAGAAAGCTCGTGCCGTATATATGGTCTGCGATTCGCAGGTCATCGTGATCGGCGCGGACACCACTGTTGATCTTGATGGACACATATTTGGTCAGCCTGTCGACGACGACGATGCCCGCCTCATGTTGCGTCGCCTCAGCGGGGCCACCCATCAGGTCCATACAGGGGTGGCGGTTGTCAGTGCCACAGGGGAACAGATCGAGGTCGTCAGTTCAAGCGTCACCTTTCTCGATCTTCGGCCAGAGATGATCGAGTGGTACATCGGCACAGGCGAATCTGTCGGGAAGGCGGGTTCCTATGCCATTCAAGGCCACGGCAGTGCCTTAGTGGCCTCGTCGGCCGGATCCATGACCAATATCATTGGCCTTCCCCTGGAAGAGACCGCCCGGCTACTCGGAGTTCCGGCTCCGAAATAGGACACCGAAACGGGTCTGGCGTTGCTAAGGCGGCCCGCTAGTCCGTATCATTAGCAGTCGCACTCCTCGAGTGCTAATCCCCGGACCGGGTCACCGGTCCTACTTCTCGGAGGAACATTATGAACCTGAAGCCACTCGATGACCGCATCGTTGTCAAGCCAAGCGAAGCAGAGCAGACCACTGCTTCTGGTCTCGTCATTCCAGACACAGCAAAAGAAAAGCCACAGCAGGGCACAGTGCTCGCAGTAGGCCCGGGTCGCTGGAGCGACGATGAAGGCAAGCATTTCGCACTCGACGTCAAAGTTGGCGATGTTGTTCTGTACAGCAAGTACGGCGGCACAGAAGTAACACATGGTGGAGACGATCTTTTGATCCTCACCAGCCGTGACGTTCTTGCAATCGTTGGAAAGTAGTCCACACAATGGCTAAGCAATTGAAATTTGGCGACGAAGCTCGCCGCGCACTTGAAGCAGGAGTCAACAAGTTGGCCGATGCTGTCAAAGTGACGCTCGGACCTAAGGGACGCAACGTTGTCCTCGACAAAAAATTCGGTGCACCCACCATCACTAACGACGGTGTGTCCATTGCAAAAGAAGTCGAACTCGATGATCCGTTCGAAAACATGGGTGCACAACTTGTTAAAGAAGTAGCAACCAAGACCAACGATGTTGCCGGTGACGGAACAACAACAGCAACAGTTCTTGCTCAGGCAATGGTGCAACACGGCATGCGCAACGTCGCTGCTGGTGCAAACCCAATGGGTTTGAAGCGCGGCATGGAAAAAGCAGTTGCTGCAGCAGTTGAGTCAATCAAGGGCCAGTCAAAAGAAGTTGACGACAAAGGCGACATCGCCAGCGTTGCAACAATTTCTGCTGCTGATGCAACCATTGGTGGCGTTATCGCTGATGCAATCGACAAAGTCGGCAAAGACGGCGTTGTCACAGTAGAAGAAAGCAATACTTTCGGTATCGAGCTTGAATTCACTGAGGGAATGCAGTTCGACAAGGGTTACTTGTCGCCATACTTCGTTACAGATCAAGAGCGTCAAGAAGCAGTTATCGAAGAGCCGTACATCTTGTACTACGCATCAAAGATTTCTTCAGTCCAGTCATTGTTGCCAGCTCTCGAAGCTGTCATGAAGACAGGCCGTGCGCTTCTTATCATCGCTGAAGATGTTGAAGGTGAAGCTTTGGCAACACTTGTTGTCAACAAGATCCGCGGAACATTTAACTCAACAGCAGTGAAAGCTCCTGGTTTTGGTGACCGTCGTAAAGCAATGTTGCAAGACATGGCAGTCCTTACTGGTGGCCAAGTCATCAGCGAAGAAGTTGGCCTCAAGCTTGAGAACGTCACACTTGATTTGTTGGGACGCGCAAAGCGCATCATCATCACCAAAGACGCAACCACCATCGTTGATGGTGCTGGCGACAAGGCAGAAGTTGCTGGCCGCATTAGCCAGATCAAAGCCGAAATCGACAATACTGATTCCGATTGGGACCGTGAAAAGCTTCAAGAGCGCCTAGCCAAGTTGGCCGGCGGTGTTGCAGTTATCAAGGTTGGCGCTGCTACCGAAGTAGAACTCAAAGAGAAGAAGCACCGCATCGAAGATGCAGTGTCAGCAACTCGTGCAGCAATCGAAGAGGGCGTGGTCGCCGGTGGCGGTACAGCACTTCTTCGTACGCGTGCAGCTGTTCTCAAAGTTGTTCAGAGCCTTGAAGGTGACGAAGCTACTGGTGCTCGCACTGTGTACGAAGCACTTGTTGCTCCGGCTAAGCACATTGCAGATAACGCTGGCATGGAAGGTTCCGTTGTTGTACAGCGCGTTGAATCTGAAAAAGGAAACATTGGTCTCAATGCTGCAACAGGCGAGTACGTCGACCTTGTTGCTGCTGGAATCATTGACCCTGCGAAAGTCACGCGCGCTGCATTGCAGAACGCAGCTTCTATTGCTTCATTAGTAATGACCACCGAGTGTCTTGTGGCTGATAAGCCTGACAAGAACGCCCCATCAATGGGTGGCGGCGGAATGCCCGGTGGAATGGGAATGATGTAATTCCCCTTTCGGAATAAAAACATTTCAGGGTGTGTTACACCCAGAGCCTCCCGTTGATGGCCCGGACCGCTTGGTCCGGGCCATCAATATTTCTACGGCGTACTCTGTACTTCATGAAACAACGCACCAAAGGCATGTGGCTAGTGCAGCTGTGTGAATATGTCATTGGTTTCGCACTTGCCATGTCGGCAACTCATTCCGAGCGACCTGCAACTCTCTCGGTCTTTGCAGTTGCCATCATCATGAATGCTGCTATTTCTGATGGGTTACTCGCCGCATTCCATTTCTTGCGACCACATACCCACAGAGCAGTGGGCGTAGGTATTGCCCTCAGTGCTGTCTTAGTGGCGGCTATTGCTTCATTAGATCTCACGTCTCGCCTCACACTTGTCGTTGCAGCGCTGACACAGGGCTTTGTGTCGGTACGCTTCGGGCATGGCTTTCGAACGACCAGCACCAGACCTGACTAAATTAATCACCGCATGGGACGCTTTTGAAAAAGGCGAAGAGATGCCAGGTCGCGTTCTCGCCAACTTAAAGACAGCTGGACTCGCTGAAATTCTTGCTGAACTTAAATCATCTGGCTGGACTCCTACAGCATCGTGAGTCAACGACGCGGAGGTAATCAAAACATCCCGCGCCCCGACAATTGGCGTCTCGGCGACAGTCCTGAATGGATGAGTCGTGATTTTTCTGTCTTGAACGACATGGAAGAAATCAGCCGCCGTCTTCATCTCCATGTTGCGACAGACCAGCCAGCAAATCTTGACTTGAATCAAGAATGGGTTGCATCGTCTCGACCTTCAGCTGTTTTGATTCCATTGCTCGCAACGAATGATGGTCCGTCGGTTTTACTCACTCGCAGAGCAGATCACTTACGTAGTCACAAAGGTGAAATCTCTTTTCCAGGTGGCCGCATGGAAGTGAATGAAACTCCGCACCAGACTGCACTGCGTGAAGCTCATGAAGAAGTGGCCTTGCCGCACGAGGTGGTCACCATCATCGGAACACTTGAACCGATAGCCACATTTGTTAGCAACAGTCACATCACGCCAGTCGTGGCATTGGTCGCTGGCGAACCTGCGCTGCGTGCAGACCCTGGTGAAGTAGCGCGCATTATGACAGTGCCTTTACACAACCTTGCGCGCCCAGACACGTACCGCAACGAGTGGTGGTCAACAGAGCGCGGTGAGATCAATATTCATTTCTTTGAATTAGATGATGAAACGGTGTGGGGTGCAACGGGGCGACTGCTGCACCAACTGATAGACGCCATCACAACCCCGTGAACTAGGGCTTGCCAAAACGGCGTACCGCTCGAAAGAATGTTTCGGCCCACGCCAAACACTGCGTGTGAGTAATGGCATCACGAGATATGCAACTGTTTCGCATGTCTGCACGAAAGCGTTCGTCTAGACGTAGTCGAAGTGCCTCGCTCCATAATCGACCGTTTTTGAAACGACTCAAATTGCGGTAACCAAAATCATGCCGGCGACACGCGTTGTAGAAATCAAAACTGCGGCCAGTGCTTTGCACGACTGGTGCAGAGCACCCATCGCTTTCCCAATCAAGACGTGTGTCGCGCAAAGGTGAATCGGCTATTGCAATGAAGGCCGGCAAGGAAGTACGAAATGACAGAGTTTCAGCGACCGATTGGGCAGAGGGAAGAGGGGTTACCGAGAGTCCCGCGGCAACAACGAGAGAACACATGAATGCCATGCGCACCTCCTTTCCTCACAATGTGTGCGCACCAGAGGTGGGAATGGAATTGAGGTTTGACTATTTGCGGATTGTTTTGAGCAGTAGAGCCATCTCTACGGCGCCAATGGCTGCTTCATCACCCTTGTTATCAATGCCTGGGCCACTGCGGTCAAGGGCTTGCTGTTCAGTGTTTAACGTGAGAACTCCGAACATCACGGGTACGCCAGTTGACATCTGTGCTTCCTGAACTCCGCGCGTCGCTGCTTCACAGACATATTCAAAATGTGGTGTGTCACCACGGATGACAGTGCCCAGACAAATGATGGCGTCGACAGTTCCGCTCTCGGCCAGAACCTTCGCAGCGAGTGGCACTTCAAACGCACCAGGAACCCAATGTTCCACGATGTCGTTATCGGCAACACCACAACGTTCAAGCCCGCGCAATGCTCCATCGCGCAGTGCAGTCACAATGTGATCATTGAATCGCGCGGACACAATGCCGATGCGCAGTCCCTTGCCATTCAGTTCTGGCATTGCGCCACTTGAACCTGCTCGTGTCATTTGCCTTCTCCTTGCCCGTCGTGCATATCAATGTGGTGACCCATGCGCTCGCGCTTTGTGCGCAGGTACGCCTCATTCTCTGGTGTCGGAATGGTATTCAGTGATACTCGCTCCACAACGGTGAGGCCGTAGCCGCCAAGGCCGCCGTACTTTGCAGGGTTGTTTGTCATCAGTTTGAGTTCGCGTACGCCGAGGTCGGCAAGTATCTGTGCACCAATGCCGTACTCACGACTATCGATAGGTAATCCCAACTCAGTATTCGCATCAACAGTGTCGAAACCTTCATCTTGCAAT